>Ga0068864_100004425_pt1 | contig 11543 bp, 12 predicted proteins | sample KBSSwiS72_FD_66586 | JGI IMG/M metagenome (GOLD analysis project Ga0068864, IMG submission 66586) | Switchgrass rhizosphere microbial communities from Kellogg Biological Station, Michigan, USA - KBS Switchgrass S7-2 | ecosystem: Host-associated > Plants > Roots > Rhizosphere > Soil ...
CTAGCTCGGCTCCTGCTTCCCCTCCCAGTGCTCGAGCAGCTCCTGGCCGACCGTCTTCGTCACGAAGATCTGCTTCAGGTAGTTCAGCGTCGTGACGGCCAGCGGAAGGCCCGCCGCGGAGAACGGGGCGCCGACGGCGGCCAGCGCCAGGTGGCGCGCCTTCTCCGCTCCCGTGAAGTCCGGGTTCTTCCAGTCGAGCACGCTGCCGTAGTACCGGAACACCATGCGGTAGACGTCGGAGAGCAGCATCCGGAACCCCATCTCGCTGCCCCACACGAAGCACTGTCCGGTCTTGATCTTCTCGAGGAACTCGCGGATCGTGCCCGCCTCCGCGATCGTGTAGACGCGCGCGAGCGGCTCGAGCGTGTGGGCGTCGGAACCGGCGACCAGCGAGACGGCGCCGCGCTTCTCGCGCACGACCGCCATGAGGTCTTCGATCAGCCGGTTGTGGTGCGAGGTCATCGCGCCGTTCTTGACCTCGAAGATGTCGAACATCCGAAGCATCTCCTCGAGGTAACGGCGGGGGGAGTTGCGCATCCGGTAGTTCTGGAACATGTGGTTCGCGGACGCGATGATCGACTCCTCGCGGATGTACTCGTGGAGGTCGTAGATGTTCGGACGCCGGCGCTGGATCTCCGCGTGCTGCTTCTCGTCGATGTCGAAGACGTTGACGTGGATGCGCTGTCGCGTGTCCGGGAACCAGGTCTCGACCTCCTCGGAGATGAAGAAGTCGTCGAGGTCCGGCCGCCGGTCCAGAAGCGAGAGGCAGCCGTCGATGGAGTCGTGATCGGTGATCGTCACGTAGTCCATGCCGCGCTCCTTGGCGAGGCGATAGACCTCCTCGGGGCGGTTGTAGGAGTCGCGCGTGTTCGCGAGGCGAAAGTACTTGAAGGTCGAATAGACCGAGTGGCAGTGGAGATCGGCCTTCCGGAAACGCCGGTCGGCGAACCAGTCGGGCGGATCGGTCTCGATGTCGTTCCTGAAAGGCACCGTGAAGAACCCCTTCTGCGTCGGGTCCAACCTCTCCGGAGGGCGGATTGTTCCGCCGATCGAGGGTACCATCCCGTGTTAGCTTTTCGTTGTGCTGCGACTCCTGTTCCGACTCTTCTACGGGGCTCTCCTCACCGCCGTCTTCGTCGGCGCCGCCTGGCTCGGATTCCGGCGAGCGATCGTCGGGCGGTCGGTGACGGTGCCGGATCTGGCCGGCAAGTCCCCCGAGCAGGCGGTGGCGGTCGCCCACCGTCTCGGCCTGCAGGTCGAGGAACAGACGGCGCGGGCGCGGTACGACGAGAGGATCCCCGCCGGTCACGTCCTGCTCCAGGATCCGGAAGCGGGCTCGCTGGCGAAGCCGTCCCAGGTGCTGCGGCTGGTGATGTCGCTCGGTCCGCGCGCGCTGCGGGTTCCGGACCTCGCGGGGCTGGCGCCGCGGGCCGCGGCGGTCAAGCTCTCGCGCGAGTCGCTCGAGCTCGGTCCGGCGTCCTGGTATCGAGATCCCACCGCTCCCGCCGGGATCGTCGCCCAGGAGCCCGAGGCGGAGACGCCCGCGGGCAAGGGCGAGGGCGTCCGCGTGCTCATGAGCCGCGGCCCGGCCGAGTCGCGGATCGTGATGCCCGACTTCGTCGGCCAGGATGCCGAGACGGTCCGGGCGCGGCTCGAGAAGTTCGGATACCGCGTCGGAAGCGCCCGATTCGAGTCCTACGAGGGCGTCCGGCCGAACACGATCCTCAAGCAGTTCCCCCCCGCGGGTTACCCGCTGACGGGGCGCGAGGTCGTGTCGCTGACCGTGTCGCGCTCCGCCGACGCGGCCGCGGGCGCGCCCCGCTCATGAAAATCCGGATCGCTCCTTCCCTCCTGGCCGCCGACTTCGCCCGGCTCGCGGACGCGCTCGCGGTCGCCGAGAAGGGGGGCGCCGACCTCATCCACGTGGACGTCATGGACGGCCGATTCGTGCCGAACCTCACGATCGGCCCCCCGGTCGTCCGGGCGCTGCGCGCGGCGACGCGGCTTCCGCTCGACGTGCACCTGATGATCCAGGAGCCCGAGCGCACGCTGCCGGAGTATCTCGACGCCGGGGCGGACTGGATCTCCGTGCACGTCGAGGCGACCCACCACCTCCAGCGCTGCCTCTCGCAGATCCGCGCTGGCGGCGCGCGCGCGGGGGCGGCGATCAATCCCGCGACGCCGGTGACCGCGCTTTCGGCCGCCTGGCAGGACCTGGACTACGCGGTGGTGATGTCCGTCAACCCCGGCTGGGGCGGTCAGCCCTTTCTCGAGCCCTCGCTCGACAAGATCCGCCGGCTCCGTGACGAGGCGCTCGGAGCCGGGGCGCGATTCCCGATCGAGGTCGACGGCGGCGTCGATATGGGCCGGGCGGCGGCCCTGGCGCAGTGTGGAGCGGAAATACTCGTCGCCGGCACGGCGATTTACGGTGCCGGAGATCCGGCCGAAGCGATCGGACGCCTGCGAGAGGCGGCCGAGGCGTCGGTTCGGGTGTGACGGATTGAGCGAAATCGTCCCGCGACACCTCAAGAAGCCGGCCGCGGTCGCCCTCCTGGCGATCCTCGGGGGAATCTTGCTCCTCGGCGCTCCGGGCTGCGCCTCGAAGGGCCCGCACAAGCCCGACGCGATCACCCAGGAGCTGCTGACCCAGCCGAAGGAAGTCCTCTTCGAGAAGGGCAAGGCCCTCATCGAGAAGAAGAAGTGGGACCAGGGACGCAAGTACCTGAACCACGTCTTCGAGAACTACCCGAACGACCAGATCGGCCGAGAGGCGCTGCTGATGGTCGCGGATTCGTACTTCAAGCAGAAGACGACCAGCTCGTACACGGAGGCGCGGTATCGCTACCGCGACTACCTGAATCGCTACCCCGGTGCTCCCCGGCGCGACTACGCTCGATACCAGTTCGCGCTCTGCTACGACAAGGAGCACGAGTCGCCCGACCGCGACCAGACGGCAACCCGCGAGGCGATCGACCAGTACAACACGCTGATCCGCGAGTTTCCGGACTCCGGTTACGCCGGAGCCGGCCGGGAGCGCATCCGCCAGCTCACGGACCTGCTCGCGGAGCACGACTTCGGGGTCGGCTACTTCTACCTGCGCAAGGGCGCCGCCGCCTCCGCGCTCGGCCGGTTCACGCAGCTCGAGCAGCGGTACCCGAACTACGGCGCCAAGGACAAGCTCTACTACTACCAGGCGATGGCCCTGAGGCGCATGGGCCGCAAGGACGAGGCCCGGACCTACTTCGGGAGGGTCGTCGAGGAGTACCCCGCCAGCGAATTCGCAAAGAAGGCCAAGTCCAAGATGGGAAAGGCCCCTGCCCCTGTCGAAAAGGCCCCGACGGCCGCGGTCTCGGTTGACACAAAGCCCGAAAGCCAGTAACTTTTAGGCCAGAAACCGCAGATCGCCGTATTTTTTAAGGAGTCGCCATGCGTCTCCCCGCACTTGCCGTTCCGTCGGCCTTGTTGATCCTTATGGGGGCAGCCGTTGCCGCCCCGGGGCAGGAGCTCCAGGGTGGGCTCGCCCAGACACCGCCCCAGATCACGCGCGTGGACACTCCGGGCGCGCCCCAGACCACGGAGGCCGCGCCACAGCCATTCGGCTACGAGAGCGAGGTCCACTGCTTCGGCTACATCGGCTCGGACGACGAGCAGTTCGTCGCCGCGGTCATCGGCGCCCAGAACAGCGCCGAGCAGACCGACTTCACGGACGGGGACCTCCTCTACGTGGACGCGGGCCACGACCGCGGGCTCAAGCCCGGCGACGAGTTCTGGCTCGTGACCCCGGAATCGGAGATCGTCCACCCCATCACGAACACGAACATGGGGCGCTTCTACCAGAACCGGGGCCGGGCGACGGTCATCTGCATCGAGGGACGGACCGCGACGCTCCGCGTCACGCTCGCCTGCACGGACATCCCCATGGGAGTGTTCCTCAAGCCGTACGAGCCGGTCCCGATTCCGCTCGGCCGGCGAATGCCCGCCGCCGTGCACTGCGATCCGCCCAACGACAAGGCGAAGGGGCGCATCGTGTACTCGCGCGACGGCGTGGTCGCCAACGGCACCGACTCGGACGTCTTCATCGACCTCGGCGTCGCCTCCGGCATCCAGCCCGGCGACCAGCTCACGATCTTCCGCTACGCGAGCGGCGCCGACTACGGGATCCGCCCGCAGGGCTCTTACTGGGTGTACACCGCGCCGCCGGAGGGTGTCGAGGTGCCCCGCACCTACCTCGGCGACCTCGCCGTGCTGTACGTCGGCGACCGGTGGGCGATGGCTCGCGTCATCGACTCGAGCCGCCTGATCGAGGTCGGAGATCAGGTCGAGCTGAAGTAGCGCGCGGAAATCCGGGTCACCCCGGAAAGAAAATCAGGAGAGGCGCGTCGCGCCTCTTCTTTTTTTTGGCCCCGACCTCTCCCTTCCCACGCGATCCCGGCATCGAGCCCGTTGGCACGAAAATGTTTCGCGATGACCACCGCGAGTGAACGCGCGAGCGAAGTCAACGCACTACCGCTTGAAGTTTTCGTTTGCTAAGATGCGCCCTCTTCGCTTCAGCTTCAATTTGAATTCGGGGAGGGAATCGTGAATCTGGATGGGCAGCTCCAGGAAATCATCGAAGAGCTCCTCGCTCACGGCATCTCTCTCGAGCTCGCGAAAAAAGAGTTCGAGAAGAAATACATCGTCGGTGCGGTGAAGCGATCGTCGGGAAATCTCGGCCGCGCGGCGTCGTCGCTCGGCATCCACCGCAACACCCTCCGCAACAAGGTCGGCATCCTCAACATCCGTCTTCCCCGCGAAAAGCTCCGCGTCTCCCCGGACATCACGAAGAAAAAGTGATTCGGTCGACGATGTCGTCGACCGAATCATCCTGAGCGCAGCGAAGGATCCCTCGGATCGCGCGATGGCGGACTCGGACCTGCAGCGGTCCGCTGCGCGGACCGTGGAAATGGGCTGGGGAAGTCTCTTGCAGTTCTCTCTCCCATAACGCATTAGCTTCCGCTAATGCATCGTTCCCGCACAATCCGGGCGCGATCGAGGGGATGGGACGTGGGTGGAAGGGGAGCTCGGCCTAGGTCTTTCTCTGACCCAACCCAGGCCCGGGCCCTAGGTCTTGTTCTTGTCCGGCGGCGGGGGCTCGTCGCCCTTCACGGAGTCCTTGAAGTTGCGCAGGCCCTGCCCGAATCCGCGCCCGAGCTGGGGGAGCTTGTTGGCGCCGAAGATGATGAGAACGATGACCAGGATGATCAGGAGCTCCGGAACGCCGAGTGAACCGAACATCGTTATCTCCTTCGAGTGTCCTCTCCCGTGTGGCGGACTCTTTGGCGATCGGGCCGGCCTTTCGAGGGCTTCCAGCTTAGCAGGTCGGAGGTGACACCCGGCCGAAAGGCCAGTCCGACGCCGCGTCGAACCGGGCGTCGCCGCGAGCGACTTGCGGGCCGAAGCCGGTGCGTCCCTACCCGAGGGCGGCCGCTCGGTCGCGCAGGACCGCCGCGAACGCGCCGTCGTCACCCTCCGCGGACAAAAGGCGGCGGACGAGCGAGAGCTCGGCGGGAAGGTACCGGCGATAGGCGTCTCCCCGGCCGCACGCGATGGCTCGCGCGAAGGTGCCGCAGACCTTCCAGCCGCGCTGGACGAGGACGCGACGCAGGCGGGTGGAAAGAGCTTCGACTCCGGCTTCCGCTTCCGCTCCGCGGCGCGACGCGAAGGCCTGGATCGCCTCACGCGCGGCGTCCTCCGACATCCACGACAGCGTCGTCCGTTCCCACAGGAGGGACGCGAGATCGTACGTGTCGGGTCCGGGGCGGAGATCCTGGAAGTCGATGATCGCGGCCCCGTCCTCGATCGGGAAGATGTTGTTCGCGTGGAAGTCGCGGTGACAGAGCGCGTACGGATGCGCGGCGATCTCGCCGGCGAGCGACTCCGCCCAACGGTCGTGCGCGCGCCGCTCGTCCGCCGGCAGCGGAGTCTCGAGGAGCAGGTCGAACACCGCCTCGCGCGCCAGGTCGAGCTCGCGGAAAAACAGCGCGGCGTCGAAGGAAGGATTCAGCCCGGGATCGTCCATGGAGGCGATCCGCGCCGCCACGTCGGCGCAGCGGGCGAGCCAGGTGCCGCGCTCCTCGGGCCGGGACGAGAATCGCTCCGCCAGGTCCTCCGTTCCGAGGTCCTCGACGATCTGGCGGCCCCGTCCGTCGTCCGCGAGGAGCGCGGGCACGCGCACGCGGGACGAGAGCCTTTCTCGCGCAGCCGTCCAGCGGCGGCGGGAATCCTCCTCGTCGGGGTGGTAGACGACGCCGATGACGCTCGTGTCGCCCTCGAGGGCGATTCGGAAGTAGCGCCGCCGGCCCACGTCTCCGGCCAGGTGCGCGACGCCGACGGGGGAGAGGCCCGCGTCGCGCGCGATCGCCTCGAGAGCGGCCTCTTCGGACCGGACGCGCGAGACGGCCGGGCGTCGGGGACTCGCCCCGGCGCCCGCCTCCCGCTTCACGCCTCCCGCCTCACGCCGTGCGTCAGCTCGTGCTCTGAGCCTGCGAGAGGAGGACCTTCTTGATGTGGACCGGCTGATTGGGACGGTCGTTGGCGCCGCGGGGCGTCGCGGCGATCTTGTCGGCGACTTCCATCCCCGAGATCACCTCGCCGAACGCCGAGTACTGGTTGTCCAGGAAGGTCGAGTCCTTCACGACGACGAAGAACTGCGACGAGGCCGAGTTCGGATCCGACGAGCGGGCCATGGAGACGATCCCCCGCTTGTGCGAGGTGTCGTTGAACTCCGCCTTGAGCCGGACCTCCTTGCCGTCGACGACGTTGCCGCCGGTCCCGTACGGGTGAGACGGATCCTCCGCCTTCTTGGTGTTCGGATCGCCGCCCTGGATCATGAAGCCCGGGATGACCCGATGGAACAGCGTGCCGTCGTAGAAGCCCTTCGCGCAGAGGTCCACGAAGTTCTCGACGTGCTTGGGGGCCTTGTCGTAGAAGAACTTGATCTGGATGTCCCCCATGTCGGTCTGCAGAGTGGCGATCGTGTTGGCGTAGTCGCGAGGCACCTTGGCCCCCTTTCCCTTGCTCTTGGTCGCCTGGGCCGCCGCGAGCGGAAGCGCGCAGGCGAGCAGGAGAGCCGTGATCGTGCGAGTTCTCACGCAAGCTCCTTTCAGAACGGCGAAATGTAGCATGGACCCTCGGCAGGCGGGGCTCGGCTCGCGGCTCGCGGCGGAGTGCTGGCTCCCCTTCGACTCGGATACGATCCCGCCATGTACGCCTCCCTGGCCCGAGCCATCCTCGACGGCGGCGAGCCGGCTCGCGCCGCGACGCGCGTCGAGCGGCTCCGCCGGCGCCATCCGCGGGCGTCCCGGGACGAGATCGCCGACCGCCTGATTCGCCGCACCGCGCTCGAGTGCGCCGGAGCGGGTGCTCTCCTGACGGGACCGGCGGCCTTCTTCGGAGCGATCCCGTTCGGCGCGGACCTCGTGTACCAGGCCGCCGCGCTCAACCGGCTCATCCTCGCCCTCTCGGAGCTGTACGGCTCGCCCGCCGGCGGACCGAAGGAGAGGGCGGCCGCCGGAGCGGCGGGAGCCGGCGCCGCGTTGAGCGCGGAGCTCCTCCGGCAGGGCCTCGTCCGCCTGCTTCGCCAAGTGCTTCCGCAGCGCTCCGCCGCGCGCGGCGTCGCCGGGACTCTCGTCGGAGCGGCGCTCGGCTACGGCGCCGCGCTCGCGGTCGGCCGCTTCGCGGGCGAGCAGCTCCGGAGCTCGCGCTGGCGCCTCCCGCTTCCGCTCGGGCGATGACGCGCTCGACCGCCGACACCATCGTCGTCGGCGGCGGACTGATCGGCTGCGCACTCGCCGCCGAGCTGCGCGAGAGAGGCCAGAGCGTGCTCGTGCTGGAGCGCGGCGAGCCCGGCGCCGAGGCGTCGAGCGCCGCCGCCGGGTTGCTGTCGCCGCAGTCCGACGCGCGCGCGCGCGACGCACTGTTCGAGCTGGGAGCCGAAAGTCTGGCTCTGTATCCGGGCTGGACGGCTCGCCTCTCGGAGGAGACGGGCGTCGACTGCGGCTTCCGGCGCGCCGGCCTCCTGCGCTGCGCCTTCTCCGAGACCGAGCGCGAATCGCTCGCGGCGGCCTACGGCTGGCAGGGCGCGGAGGGGCTGGGGGTCGAGCTTCGGTCCGGAGAGGCGCTGGAGCGCGATCGGGACGAGCTCTCGCTCGCCCCCGGGGTGCGGGCCGCACTGCTCTTCGCCGACGAGGCGGCCGTGAATCCCCGGGCGCTCACCCGCGCGGCATGGCTGACGGCGGAGCGCCGCGGCGCCGCCGTCCGCGCCGGCGTCGCCGTCCGCCGGTTCGTCCTCGAACGCGGACGGTGCGTCGGCGTCGAGACCGACGAGGGCGCCTTCACGGCGGGCGCGGTCGTCGACGCGGCGGGGGCCTGGGCGGCGTTCGACCTCGGGCTGCCGTTTCCCGTGCCCGTGCGCCCGGTCCGCGGCCAGATCGTCGAGCTGCGGGTCGAGGGGCTCGTCCCGGCGCGGATCGTCTGCTCGGAGGACGTCTACGTCCTGCCGAGGGCGGACGGCACCGTGCTGATCGGCTCGACGCTCGAGACCGTCGGCTTCCGCAAGGCGGTCACCGCGGGAGCCGTCGCGAAGCTCCTCGAGGGCGCCGTCCGGGTTCTCCCGCGCCTCGCGGGGGCGCGGTTCGAGGACGCCTGGTCCGGGCTGCGGCCCGGCACGCCCGACGGCTGGCCGATCCTCGGCGAGTCTCCGGTCCCGGGCCTCTTCTTCGCCGCCGGGCACTTCCGGAGCGGGATCCTGCTCGCGCCCGCGACGGCCCGGCTCGTCGCCGACGCGATCGGGGGCGTTCGCGCTCCGGCCATGTCCGCCTTCTCCATCGAGCGCTTCGCGGGCCGACTGTCGGTCTCCTGAGCGAAGCCGCGGCCTGCGCCCTGCTAGAATCCCTTTCGCGAGGGCGGATGCGCGTCGGGCGCTTTCTGTCTTCGAGGAGGGTAACGGGGAAGATGCGACGTGCTCTGTACTCGGGTCTTCGAACGGCCGCCGACGCCCTCTGGCGGGTGGCCCGCGCCGTGGACCGGCGTTTCCCGGAGAGATCTCTCCAGCCCGCGTGGGCGCCGGCCCCGCTCCTGAAGCAGCGGGAGCGTAGCTTCCCGCCGCTCGGATTTCCTCGCGAGACCGACTCCCTCTGCCCGCGCTGCGTCTCCGAAGTGCGCGCGCAGATCCTCTCGGGCGAGGCGGACTGGAAGGTCCTGATCGAGGGCAAGCCCGGCGAGATTCGCGCCCGCATCGTCGAAGAGGGCGGCCAGATCCTCATGCGGAAGGACTGCCCGAAGCACGGCCACTTCGAGGACGTGATGTCGACGGACCCGGCGTTCTTCCGCCGGCTCGAAGCGATGTATCCGGGACGCGACTTCGTGATCCCGAAGGACGGCCTCCACGAGCACGGCACGTCGTCGATCAAGTACGGTCGCGGCGCGGTGCTCACGATCGACCTGACCAACCGCTGCAACATGATGTGCAACCCGTGTTTCATGGACGCCAACCAGGTCGGATACGTCCACGAGCTCGAGTGGGAGGAAGTCCAGAAGCTGCTCGACGACGCCGCTTCGATCAAGCCGCGCCGGCAGCTTTCGGTGCAGTTCTCCGGAGGCGAGCCGACGATGTCGCCGCACTTCCTGCAGGCGGTGCGTTACGCGAAGAAGCTCGGCTACTTCTCGATCCAGGCGGCGACGAACGGCATCCGCTTCGCGCAGGACGAGAGCTTCGCCAAGGAGTCCGCGGAGGCGGGCCTGCGCTTCGCCTACCTCCAGTTCGACGGCGTCGGCAACGAGCACAACCAGCACCGCAAGGTCGGCAACCTCTACGACGTCAAGCTGCGCGCGATCGAGAATCTCCACAAGCACGGCGTCGACGTGACTCTCGTCGTGACGATCATCAACGGCATCAACAACGACCAGGTCGGCGACATCATCCGCTTCGGCATCCAGAACATCGACAAGGTCACCGCGGTCGCCTTCCAGCCGGTGTCGTTCACGGGCCGCGACGAGGACATCGACGACGAGACGCGGAAGAAGCAGCGGTACACGCTCTCGCACCTCGCCCACGACGTGAAGGCGCAGGCGGGCCTCGGCGAGCCCATGCGCGACTGGTACCCGCTGTCGGCGTCCGGGCCGCTGTCGGACCTCAAGGACCTGCTCGGCGGCCTGGAGTCGGAGTGGGGCTCGTTCAAGTGCGGCTGCCATCCCAACTGCGGCATCGGGACGATGCTCCTCGTCGAGGAGGAGACTAAGCGCGCGGTCACGGTGCCGTCCATCCTCAACGTCGACCGCCTGCTGGCGGACACCAAGGAGATCACCGACTCGGCGCGCAAGAAGACGTGGACGGCGCTGCAGATGGGCCTCTCCGTTCTGCGCAACCTCCGTCCCGAGGGCGTGCCGGCGGGCCTCACGCCGTGGAAGGTCGCGAAGATCCTCGACGGCCATACGGGCGGGAAGCTCGGTTTCGCCGAGACGAACCGCTATCCATGGCGCGTTCTCTTCATCGGCGGGATGTGGTTCCAGGACCTGTTCAACTACGACTTCCGCCGCACCGAGATGTGCATCATCCCGTACGCGACGCAGATGGGAGAGATCTCCTTCTGCGCCTACAACACGGGAGTCGGCTGGCGGAAGATCATCGAGGAGATGTTCCAGACGGCGTCGCTCGCCGAGTGGTACAAGACCAAGGGCCGGCACGAGGTGTACGCCCGCGGCCGCAACGTCCCGCTGCCGGTGCTACCGGGGCAGACGGTCCCGGCGATGCCTTCGGCGCCGCCGGTGGCCGCTCCGGCCGCGTCGCGCGCGGGCAACCTCCCGGTCTACTCCGCGAAGTAATTCCGGATCGTCGTAGGGGCGGGGCTCGACCCCGCCCCCTCTCAACGCACGATCGGCCGCGTCAGTAGCGCTACCGAGGCGGCGCCCCGGGCCCTACGTCGGCCTCCCGACCGCCTCTACCTTCCTCGCCGCCCGAACCGCACCGCTCCCGGCGTCGACGGGCCCTTGTCCCGTCGGTGCGCCGACGCGGGCGCCGGATGCGCCGGGCGCGCCGCCTTCTGGGCGTCCCGCGAGCGCATCGCCGTCTCGTGTACGTTGCGCCGCTCCGCCTTCTCCCTCGCGCGCTGGCGCTCCTGCGCCTTGCGCGCGCGGATCTGCGCGATCCGCTCCGCGATGGGCACCTCGAAACGCTCCGCGGGCGCGACCGTGTAGTCGAACCCCGGGACCGTGATCCGGGGCAGCCGCTTCTGGATCGCGCGCTCGATCGCCGCCAGGTCGCCGGCCTCCTCGTTGGCCACGAAGGTGAACGCGTCGCCCGTCATCTCCGCGCGCGCCGTGCGGCCCACCCGGTGGATGTAGTCCTCGGGCACGTTCGGAACGTCGAAGTTGACGACGTGCGAGAGGGCCTCGACGTCGATGCCCCGCGCCGCGATGTCCGTCGCGACGAGGACGCGGTAGCGCCCGGCCTTGAACCCCTCCAGCGCCTGCGTGCGCTGCGCCTGGGAGCGATTGCCATGGATCCG
>Ga0068864_100004432_pt1 | contig 11534 bp, 12 predicted proteins | sample KBSSwiS72_FD_66586 | JGI IMG/M metagenome (GOLD analysis project Ga0068864, IMG submission 66586) | Switchgrass rhizosphere microbial communities from Kellogg Biological Station, Michigan, USA - KBS Switchgrass S7-2 | ecosystem: Host-associated > Plants > Roots > Rhizosphere > Soil ...
TAGTCGAGCTTCAGGGCCCCGATCATGCTCTCCGGCAGGATCATGGTGTTTTCCATGTCGAAGGGCTCGTCGAAGTCGATGTACTTCTTGTCGAGCGGATCCCAGAAGTGGTCGTGGGTGGCCGAGATGATCTTGTCGAACGCCGTCGAGCGCGCGTTGTAGCGATCCAGCTCCAGCATCGACTCGAAGTCGTCGGGCGCGACGGCGTCGTAGATAATGTCCTTGGTGATGTTGCCGTCTGCGGCCATGCGTTCTCTCCTCAGGGCCGGGCGTTGCGCGCCCGATCTGCGTACTGGCGGGAAGCCTCTCATCTAAACATTGATCAGTCAATAAAGATGACGGGGGCGTCACCTTTGCCTGCGCCGTATCCTTTCGCCCAGCCCATTCGTCGTTCAGGTTGAGAGATGCTGGAGGACGCCATGGATCAAGACCCGCTGACCGATGCGACGGCCCGGGCGCTGCGCACCGCGTGGTTCACTTATGTCGATGCGGTCGAGCCGCTGCGAACGCCGCTGCACGCCTACGCGATGCGGCTGACGGGCAACGTCTGGGACGCCGAGGACCTCGTGCAGGAAACCCTGCTCAAGGGCTTTGCGATGATCGGGCGCGGCGACCTGCACGGGCCGGGCAGCCCGGTGGCCGACACGCGCGCCTACATGTTCCGCACCGCGACCCACCTATGGATCGACGCCCAGCGCCGCCGCGCGCGGGAGCAGGCGATCCTCGCCGAACCTCAGGCCCAGCCGGCTCAGGCTCCGGCCGAGGCGGTGCGGACGGCCGGCGAACACCTGCTCGCCAATGCCGCGCCGCAGGAACGCGCCGCCGTGATCCTGAAGGACGTCTTCGGGTTCAGCCTCGCGGAGATCGCCGACCAGCTGCGCACCACAGTCGGAGGTGTGAAGTCGGCGCTACACCGGGGGCGCGCGGCGCTGAAGGCTGAGCCGTCGCCCTCCAACAGTCCTGGCGGGCCCTCCCGCGCCCTGGTCGACAGCTTCATCGACGCCTTCCACGCTCGCGACGTCGGGCGCATCACCGCCTGCCTGACCGAGGCGTGCTCCATCGAGGTGCCCGGCGTCGGCGGCGGACGCGGACGCCGCGGCGGTTGGGCCGAGGCCAGCGTCGCCCACGGCGGGACCCGGCTGCAGCCGGGCGTCTACCGGGGCGAGACCGTGGTCCTGGCCTTCGGCCCCGAGGGCGGCCTCTATGACGTCATGCGGCTGGAGGAGGCCGACGGCCTGGTCAGCCGCCTGATCAACTACTGCTTCTGCCCCGACACCATCCGGCTGATCGGCGAGGAGCTGGGGCTTGCGGTCAGTCCCTGGGGCTACCACCAGCCGCCCGACGTGCTGCCCCGAATGATCGCCACCACCACCCTCCCCTGGGGCGAAGGCATGAAGCTGCACTAGGATGTCGAATTCTCGCGGGGCCGAACGACAAGGGCCAGTCGCGACGCCGAGAGAAGGACCCGCCATGCAGTTCGTCTGCCTGATCTACTTCGACCCCAAAGTCGTATTCGGAGGCAGCCCCGAGGCCAACGCGGTCCTGGCCGAGGTCGGGCCGCACGGCGACCGGCACAAGGCGGCGGGCCACGTCCTGATGTCCCAGGCGCTGGTGCTGCCGGACGAGGCCGTCACCGTGCGGATTCGCGAAGGCAGGATGTCGGCCACCGATGGCCCGTTCGCCGAGACCAAGGAGGTGCTCGGCGGCTTCGTGCTGATCGAGGCTTGCGACCGCGACGAGGCCGTCGAGATCGCCGCGACCAACCCCTTTGCCAAGCTGGGCTCCGTCGAAGTCCGCCCCGTCGTCGATTTCAGCAAAGCCCGGCCGGCGCTTTAAGCTCCGCTATCCCACGCTCGCCTCGATCGCGTCGATGTCGTCGTCGGACAGGCCGAAGTGGTGGCCGATCTCGTGGACCAGGACGTGGCTCACCAGCTCCTCGAGCGTCACCTCCCCGCGCTCGGCCCATTCGTCGAGGATCGGGCGGCGGTAGAGGAAGATCATCGACGGCTGCGGCGCGGGCCCGAAATCCGAGCGGTGACCGATGTGGACGCCTTGGTAGAGGCCGGTGAGCCCGAAGGCGTCCTCGATGCCTAGCTCGTCCAACACTTCATCGGACGGGAAGTCGTCGACTCGGAAGATCACGTCCCCGGCCAGCTTGCGGAAGGCCTCCGGCAGGGCCTTGAAGGCCGCCTCGGCCAGGGCGGCGAAGTCGTCCAGCGACGGCGCCTTGCCGAACTCAACCCTACTCATCCGGCATCACGATATGCGGCGCTTCCGGCAGGCGAACCTCGAAGAGGCCGATATCCAGCGGCTGCTGCGGCTCTACCGGACGCAGCGGCTCGCGGGCGATGGTGCGCAGGGTCTCCGGATCGAGCGCCTGCTTGGCGCGCCGCGCTCGGCGGGCCTGGGGCGCCTCTATAGGCCGCCCGGCCGTAGCGACCCGCCAGTAGGAGACCATCAGCCGCCAGGCGGTGGGCGGCGGCTGCGCCGGCTTCGGCCAGCGATGTCCGTCCTCGAATGTCGGCTCGACCGGCGTCAGGCGCTGTCCGGGCTGCACGACCACCTGTTCCGCCAGCCGGCAATAGCGGTCTTGGGGGTCCGGAGCCGCGCCCGTGCGTTCGTCCTCGACGCGGCCCTTGTAGGCTTCCAGCGCGGCCTCATAGGTGGCGAACGCCGGGCCCATGGCGTCGGTGGTGAAGACCACCGCCTCGCCCGCCACCCCCAGCGCCTCGCGTTCGCGCACCGCGCGACCCAGCGGACGGGACAACGCCTGTTCCGCATTTCCGGCCACGGGATAGCTGATCGCGGTCATCTGGCTAATCATGCGCCAACAAGACTAACAGATGAAACGCGGCGCGGATGCGGCGGGGCACGGCTCAGCCTAGTCTCCCCCGCAGATGATTCGCCGGAGCCGGGCTTGACCGCTCATCAACTGATCCTTGCGGCGGCGGCGGGTGCGATCTCGCTGGCCATCTGCGCTGTGCTGTGGGCGCTGGCCCAGCGGCGCAACGCGCAGGACCGCGTGGACGACCTGGCCCGCAGGCTGGCGAGCGTCGAGGCCCGCGCCGAGACCGCCCAGGCCTCAGCGGAAGCCTTCGATTCCGCCCTTCTGGCGGTGGAGGACGGCCGCGCCTTGCTGGCGTCCGGTGAGGAGAGCCTGGCGGCCTGCGCCGCCGCACTCGGAGTCGCGGACGTCGATCCCCAAGGCCTGGTCAACGCGCTTATGCGGGCCGATCCCGATCATGCGCGCCGCCTGCGCGCCCTCTTCGAACGCGGGGAGGCCTGTGCCTTCGAAGTGAAGGGTGAAGGCGGGCTGGTGGCGGTCGAGGGCCGTGCGGCCGGCGCGCTGGCCTGGCTGCGCCTCTCCGCCGCGGCAGGCGAAGACGCGGGCCTACCGACGGCGCCCAGGTTCGCGGCCTTCCTGAATGCGCGGCAGAGCCCGGCCTGGATCGCGGCGGCGGACGGCTCGCCGGTCTGGGTCAACGGCGCCTGGCTGAAGGCGGTGGACGCCGCCAGTCTCGACGAGGCGGCCAAGCGCGGCGCGCACTTCGACCGCGGCGCCGACGCTGTCGCTAGCGAAGCCGCGAACCTCGGCCAGAAGCGCGAGACGATCCGCTGGGTGACCGTGGCTGGCAAGCGCCGCGCCTTCAACGTCACCGCCCAGCCGCTGGAAGGCGGCGGGGTCGGGGTCTGGACCGAGGACGTCACCGACCAGGAGGAGCTGCGCGACCTCCTGCAGCGCAACGTCAAGGCGCACGACGAGACCCTGAACCACATCGCTGACGCCGTGGCGGTGTTCAGCCAGGGCAAGAAGCTGATTTTCCACAACACCGCCTTCGCTGAGCTCTGGGGCCTAGAGCCGGCCTGGCTGGCCGAACAGCCCAGCCACTCCGAGGTGCTCGACCGCCTTCGCCAGCGCCGCCGGCTCCCGGAGACCGCCGACTACGGCAAATGGAAGGCCGCCGAGCTCAACCGCTATGAACAGCTGGCCGCCGGGCCCGACGAGATGTGGAGCCTGCCGGCCGGGCGCACGCTGAAGGTGGTGCGCCAGCCCCACCCGATGGGCGGGCTCTTGCTGCTGTTCTCCGACATCACCGACGAGCTCAACCTGACGACCCAGTACAACGCCCTGATCCAGGTGCAGCAGGCCACCCTCGACAAGCTCTCCGACGCCGTGACCGTCTTCGGCTCCGACGGACGGCTGCGGCTGCACAACGAGGCCTTCGGGAAGTTCTGGAACATCACGCCCACCCAAATCGAGGCCGCCGGAGACTTTGAGGGCGTAGTCGAACTCTGCGTGCCCAAGCTGCACGACCTGAATTTCTGGCGCGAGCTGAAGGGCCGCGTCGCCGACCCCGATCCCGTCGCCCGCGCGCCGACCACCGGCGAGGTCCGCACCTCCGACGACCGCATCGTGGTCTATCAGTCGCGGCCGCTCCCCGACGGGGCGACCCTGATCGCCTTCACTGACGTCACCGACGCTCGCAAGCTCGAAGGCGCGCTCGCCGCCAAGGAGACGGCGCTCGCCGACACCGAGCGGCTGAAGCGCGATTTCGTGGGCAACGTCTCCTATGAGCTGCGCACCCCGCTCACCACCATCATCGGATATTCCGAGCTGCTGGAACGCTCAGGCGAGGCGCTCTCCGAGCGCGGCCGCAGCCACGCCGCGGCGGTGAAGTCCGCGGCGACGCAGCTCGCACGCTCCATCGACGACGTGCTCGACATGGCCCAGATCGACGCCGACGAGATGGCGCTGGATCTGGAGGACGTCCGCGTCACCGATCTACTGGAGGGCGCCGCCGCGCGCTGGGCGACCCAGGCCGAGGCCGCCAACGTCAAGATCGTCGTTGAGGACCCGGCCGATCTCGGCCTGATCCGCGGCGATGCCCGCAGGCTGGCGCAGATCCTGGAACATCTGGTCGAGAACGCGCTGGGCCAGACCCCCGCCGGCGGCGTGGTCACCGTCGCTGCCCGCAAGGCGCTCGGCGAAATCCAGCTTCAGGTCTCCGATACCGGGCGCGGCATCCCGTTCCACGTCCAGGCGCACATCTTCGATCGCTTCATCGGGCGCGAACGCGGCGGCCCCGGCCTCGGCCTGGCGTTGGTCAAGGCGCTCACTGAACTGCATGGCGGCTGGGTGGCGCTGGAGAGCGAGCCCGGAGCCGGCGCCACTTTCACGTGTCATCTCCCCGAAGACGCCCAGCCCCAGGCCGCGCAGCCCGAACTTCGCCTCTAACGGACGAGCGTTCCTTGGAATTCCCCACGCATGCCCCGATCGCACAGATGCGGGCTAGGCAGCGGCCGTTGGCCTAGCCCACCGCGGGGACCTCAGCGGCCACAACCTCCAGGCTCATGCTGATGCGTTGCGACACCGGGTCGATCGTGACCATTCGATCGCGTGGGGCCGAAAACTATTTCCACGCTGGTGTCGATTGCGCGAGGTTCGCGGCGACCACTCAAATCAAGACGCGCCCGTAGTTGCGGAGGCGCCCGTCAGACGGCCAGGAGACTATGCCATGACGATAACGCTGACCGCCTTCCGCTGGGTGCCGGAATTCGCCCAGGGCTATGTGCGAGACCTGCGCATTCGCTGGGCCCTCGAGGAGGCCGGACTTCCCTATGACGTGGTCCTGATCGATCCGAAGATCCAGGCCTCGCCCAGCTATCGCCAGTGGCAGCCGTTCGGCCAGGTTCCCGCCTATCGCGATGACGACGTCGAGATGTTCGAGTCCGGCGCCATCGTCCTGCACATCGCCGAGAAGTCCGATGCGCTGGCCCCGCGAGATCCGGCCGGCCGGGCGCGGGTCGCCACCTGGGTGATCGCCGCACTCAACTCCATCGAGCCGCATGCTCAGAACCTAGTCAATCTCGACAGCTTCTACGCCGGCCAGGCCTGGACCGAGGGACGCCGCCCCAGCGCGCAGGCGCTGCTGGACAGCCGGCTGGCCTCGCTGAGCGCGTGGCTGGGTGACAACGACTGGCTCGAGGGCCAATTCACCGCCGGCGACATCGTCATGGTCACGGTGCTGCGAGAGCTTGTCGACTGCGGCGCGTTGGCCCGCTTTCCAAACCTCGACGCCTACCGTCACCGCGGGGAAGCCCGCCCGGCTTTCGCCCGCGCCATGGACGCGCAACTGCAGACGTTTCGCGAGAACGCGCCGGCTTGATCAGTTAGTGGTGTCCTCACCGCCGCCCAGTTTATGACCGAAGCGCAGGATGATGAACTCCGCCGGCTTCACTGGCGCGATGCCGATCTCGCCGATCAGCCGGCCAGAGTTGACATCGGCCTGGGTCATGGTTGTCCGATCGCATTTGACGAAATAGGCGTCCCGCGGCGTCGCGCCCTGGAACGCGCCGTCGCGGAACAACCCGTGCAGGAACGCGCCCACCGACTGGCGCACCGCAGCCCAGAGCGGCTCGGCGTTAGGCTCGAAGACCGCCCACTCTGTGCCGGCGCGCACGCTGCGCTCGATCATCAGGGCCAGTCGCCGGACGTTGACATATTTCCACTCCGAGCCTCCGCCGTCCGCGCCCGCCAGGGTCCGCGCGCCCCACACGACCGTCGTATGGGTCGGCAAGCTGCGCAGGGCGTTGATCCCCAGCGCAGTAAGGCGCGCGATCTCCCCGCCGTCGGGTTGTGAGGCCAAGCCGCGGGCGCCGGCGATGCTCGCCTCCCGCCCGGCGGGCGCTTTCCAGACGCCTCGCGCAAGGTCCGTGCGGACGATGACGCCGGCCACAGCGCCGGAACCGGCGAACGCGCGCGGCGACGGATCGCCGTCCACCAGCAACCGCGGAAGATAGGCCGCGGCGTTCGGCCGTCTCAGCGCGGGCGCGCCCTCCAGCCAGACCTTGGCCGTTGCGGCGTCCACCACGGCGGGGGGCGGATCGAAGATCACGAAGGCGCGCCGCTCTTCCGCGTAGGCGAGGGCCCTGGCCTGGACGACGGGATCCGCCTCGGCTGGGAGGACCAGCAGGCTCAGGCCCTTGACGGCGTCCAGGGCTGCGAAGGCCGCATCCCAATCCGGCGAACCCAGGGCCGGACCCGTCCGCACCATCCAGGCGTCGGGACCGCCGTTCAGGAAGTAGTGCGAGACGGCGAGAGCCAGGTCTCCAGAGGCCCCAAAACCGGCCTCGAATGCGGCTTGGCTGGTGACCAGCACGGCCTGGCCCGCCGGCCCCTCATCGCTGGCGCCGACGAAGGCCGTCACCGTCGGCATACGGTCGATCTGGCGCGCGTCTGGCAGGACCCCTGAGGCTCCCATCGGAACTCCCTTCGCCCCCGGCGCCGAACCGAAGCCCTGCAACGCCAGATTGCCGCCGCCGGGTCGATCTGCCAAGCCGGCCGCCTCGTTGACCCGCCCCGGCGCGCCTGGGGGATTCACCTCATTTGCGCGGCGCGCGCCCGCCACCACGATCCGGCGCGACCGCCAATGAGGGGAAGCCGTCATGCAATGCGCACGATCCGAGGGTGTTGGCAGGGCGAGAGCACGGCAAGCGCGGGCGGCCGGCGTCAGCCTGGGCGTTCTCTTTGCCGCGGTGTTCGGCGCTCAGCAGGCAAAGGCGAGCGAAGGCGGCGCAAGCATCTACCTGCTCGGTTCCGGCGGGCCTGGGGCCGCGGTGATGCCGCCGCTCGAGGGCGTCTTCTTCGCCAACACGCTCTACCATTACGACGGCAAGGCCGGCGCCAACCGGCAGTTCCTGCTCGGCGGCAACCTCGTCGCGGGACTGGACGTGGACGTCAACGCCGACTTCGCCACAGCGATCTGGGTTCCCACAACCAACCTGGCCGGTGGAACATTCGCCCTGGGCGCCGTCCTGCCGGTCGGCCGTCCCGACGTCGACGTTTCGGCCATCCTCACCGGTCCGCGCGGCAATTCGTTCAATGTTTCGGTCAGCGACGCCAAGACGGTGATGGGCGATCCGCTGGTGACCGCCCTGCTGGGCTGGAAGACCGGCGACCTGCACATCCAGGCCAGCACCTTCGTCAACATCCCGATCGGCCAGTACCGCAAGGACGATCTTGCCAACCTCGCCTTCCATCGCTGGGCCGTGGACGCCTCCCTGGCGGCAACCTGGCGCAATGAGACGAGCGGCTGGGATGTGTCGGGCAAGGCCGGCTTCACCTTCAACGGCAAGAACGACTACACCGACTACGACACCGGCACCGAGTTTCACGTCGAAGGCTCGGTGGAGAAAATCATCTCCCCGGCCTTCTCGCTCGGCGTTCAGGCCTACTATTTCGACCAGGTGACTGGCGACTCCGGCTCTGGCGCGACGCTGGGATCCTTCAAGGGGCGGGTCGGCGGCGTGGGCGCCACCGGCGCCTATAACTTCAAGATCATGGACAAGATCCCCGCGACGCTCCGGTTGCACGCGCTGACGGAGTTCGACGCCAAAAACCGGCTCGAGGGCAACTCCGTCTTCCTGGACTTCAGCATGCCCCTTTACGTGAAGCTCCCGCCTGGGGCGGCCGGCGCCGGGGGCCGGTGAGTCCGTCCCACCCCTGCCGCGTGAAGGTTAACCTATGTAGATGACGGGCCAAAAAGCGCGGCCTTAGACTCTCGCATCGCCGGCAAAGGACCGCGGGCGCCGGCGGCTGGGAGATGCCAGCGCTTCCACCCGACGAAATCCATGAGCAAGCCATGGTGAACTACAAGCTGTTCTTCATAGAAGATGCCCAACTGCGGCAGGTCGTCCCCTTCCAGGCCAACAATGACGGCGTCGCCAAGCGCTATGTCCAGCAGCGGCGGTTCAAGCGGCCGTGCGAACTGTGGCAGGCTGACCGACTGGTTGCGCGCTTTAGGGATGAGCGGGAGTGGGCCCCACCCGTAGCGGAGCGGCCAGAGGTGCGGTTGTCATAGTTGATGGCGACGGTTGGGCGCCCTTCTTAGATTGACCCCATGCCCCGGTTTTTCTTCCATACAGAGGACGGCGCGACCTTCCCCGACCAGGACGGCACCGAACTCTACGACCTGGCCGCCGCCAAGACCGCGGCGCTGAAGACCCTCGGCGAAATCCTCCGTGACGACCCCGATCTTTTCTGGGCGCATCAGAGCTTCCACCTCACTTGCTCGGACTCCGACGGCGTGCCCTACTTCCGCATCGACCTCAGCGCCGACTTCTCCCCTGCCAACCACCTGAAGGCCGTCTGACGGCCGCCACCTAGCGGAACGGGCTCGCCTCAGCCCAGCCGGCGCACCAGGAACTCCGCGCCCAGCCGCAACCCCGCCTCGTCGATACTGTGCCCGAGGCCGGGCGACACGTGGGTCGCGACCTCGAAACCAAGCGGCTCGAGCGCCGCCTTGGCCTGGTGGAGGGCTGCGACTGGCAAAGTGGGGTCGGCGTCGCCGTGGACCAGCAACACGGGCGGTTTGGTGACCACCTCGGCCGCCAGCGCCTGCGGATCGGCCAGCATCCCTGAATAACCAACGATCCCGGCAAGCGTCCGCGCCCGGCGCGGCCCCACATGCAGGGCCATCATCGTCCCCTGGCTGAAGCCGACCAGCGCGAGCCGATCTTCCGTGAGGCCGTAGTGGGCAAGCTGGGCGTCGATGTAGGCGTTGAGCGCCGGGGCGGCCTGGCGAACGCCGGCCGCCCGGGCCTGCGGGCTGAGGTCGGTCAATGCCCACCACTGATAGCCCCCGGGCGCGCCGGGACAGCGCTCCGGCGCATCCGGCGCCAAGAAGACCGTGTCCGGCGTCACCCCGCGCCAATAGGGGACCAGCCCCATCAGGTCCGCGCCATTGGACCCATAGCCGTGCAGGAAGATCACTATGGAGGCGGGAGCGCCACCGGCGGGCGGAAGGCTCTTGGGCCCGTCGAGGGGAATGGCTTGGCTCATGGCCCGCGTGGTGCGCGAGGCCGGCGTGCGGGTCAAGCAGGGCGGTTCCACTGCCGAAACAGTGCGTAGTCCCTCGGGCGGAGGCTGCCCGGCAAGCTTTTGTTCAGTCAGACGCCCTATGGTTGCGTCCGGATGATCGACGTTTGGCGAGGCGCGGCCCGCGGACGATGGGGACACGCCTCACCGAGCACGGAACTTGCAGGCCGCCTAACGGTTAAGGTTGCTCGTTCCATCTTGGGGGGGAAGCGATGTCTGGAAGTCTCGACGAGGCGAATTTTGGATTCGCGCTGGACGCTCCCTACAGCCCATCGACCGGCTTCTATCTGCTGATCGGCGACAATGCCTACGGCCAGACGGCCGTTCTCCAGGATCAGGACGCCTACCAACTGCACCTCGACAAAGCGTCCAGCTATTCCATAACCGCATCGGACAATTCGAACGGCTTCACCACCCACATCGACATCTACGACGCCAACGGCCACGCCCTCTACACATCGACGGATCAGGGTACGTTCTCAGGTCTGACCTTCACCGCGAACGACAACCTGTATTTTGTCGTCACCTGGTCGGAAGGCACCGGCTATTACCGGCTGCGCGTCGAGAACAACACGGTCGTCGAGTCCAACGGCGTCGGCGAGCCCACCGTCGCGAACCAGACCTACAATGGGAGCCTGGACTACACGAGTGACTCCGACCACTTCCTGTTTTCCGCGGTCGCCGGCCACACCTATCAGGTCGACGTCGCAAGCCCCATTCCAGACCTGTTCCTCAAGGTCTCCTATTTGGACACCCTTTCCTACGTCCCCCAGGCCTTGGCCGTCACGCCGGGCGCATTCGTCTTCACGGCGAGCGTTACCGGGACCTACGAATACAGCCTGTCCGCCAATTCCTATGTGAGCACCGGCGCCTACGCGGTCATGACCCACGAACTCTTCGGGGCGATGGCCGGCACCGATGGCGCCGACACCATCACCGGGACCTCTTCGGGCGACAGCATCTATCCAGGGAGCGGCTCCGATGAGGTGCACGCCGGACTGGGCAACGACACCATCGGGGAAGCCAGCGGCCAGAACTATCTGCGCGGCGACGAAGGCGACGACCTGATAACCGGCGGCACGGCCTTCGACGACATCAACGGCAACATGGGCAACGACACCGTCTCCGGCGGTCTCGGCGACGACTGGACGGTGGGCGGCAAGGACAACGATTCCCTGTCGGGCGACGCCGGCAGCGACGTGGTCTGGGGCAACCTCGGCAACGACACCTGCAGCGGCGGCGACGGCAATGACCAGGTGCGCGGCGGCCAGGGCGATGACAGCGTCTCGGGCGGCGCGGGCGACGACTACGTCTCAGGCGACCGCGGCAACGACACCATCTCGGGCGGAAGCGGCGCCGACCTCTTCCACGGCTCGCAGGACGCCGGCATCGACCGGGTGCTGGACTTCCACCTCTCCGAGGGTGACCGGGTGTTCCTCGATCCCGGGACGACCTATACGCTCAACCAAGTCGGCGCCGACACGGTCATCGACATGGGCGGCGGCCACCAGATGATCCTGGTGGGCATCCAGCTATCGACCCTTACGCCCGGCTGGATCTTCGGGGCCTGACGGCCGAGCCTGCGCTTAGTGCTGGCTCTCGGGCATCCGCACCACGAGGCCGTCTAGCGCGTCGGAGACCTTGATCTGGCAGGAGA
>Ga0068864_100004442_pt1 | contig 11524 bp, 9 predicted proteins | sample KBSSwiS72_FD_66586 | JGI IMG/M metagenome (GOLD analysis project Ga0068864, IMG submission 66586) | Switchgrass rhizosphere microbial communities from Kellogg Biological Station, Michigan, USA - KBS Switchgrass S7-2 | ecosystem: Host-associated > Plants > Roots > Rhizosphere > Soil ...
AGTGATGATCCTGTTCTGTGCGCTGATCGGGCTCTGGCTTCTCCGGACGGCGCGCCGTGCCGAGCAGGTTCCGGTCGATCTCTCGCGGCTGTACGGCGCGACCGACCTCGACGCGCTGCGCAGCGAGTACGACCGGATCGCGTCCGTCTACGACTCCGGTGTGGGCGACGACATGCAGTACGCGTCACCACGAGCGGTCGCAGGCGTCGCGGGGCGGCTGCTCGATCCGGACGCGACGGTTCTCGACGCCGGCGCCGGGACAGGCCTGCTCGGGGAGGAGCTCGTCCGTGCGGGCTTCCGACGGCTGGATGCGTTCGACATGTCCGACGGGATGCTCGGCCAGGCCGCGGGCAAGGGCATCTACCGCGACCTCCGCGTGGCGAGGCTCGGCGAGCCCCTCGAGTACGGGACGGGGTCGTACGACGCGGTGGTGTGCGCGGGCGTCCTCACCGCCGGGCACGCACCCGCGGCGAGCCTCGACGAGCTGGTTCGCGTGACCCGGCCAGGCGGGCACGTGATCTTCACGCTGCGGTCCGATACCGCCCTCCCGGGCTTCGGCGACAAGATCGCCGAGCTCGAGCAGGGGAGGCGCTGGGCGCTGGTCGATCGCGGCGACGAGTTCCAGGCCCTGCCGAGGGGCGAGCCGGGCGTCCTCGTTCGCGTGTGGGCGTTCCGCGTGCTCGATCCGACGCGGGGCTAGCCGGTCGCGGCAGCGAGCGCGGCTTCGAGGCTCGGCGTGTCGGAGAGGAGCTTCTTCGTGTAGTCGGCCTTCGGGGCGTCGAGGATGTCGTCGACGCGCCCGCGCTCGACGATGCGGCCCTCGCTCATCACAGCAACCTCCTGCGACAGCGTCCGGATGAGCGCGAGGTTGTGCGTCACGAAGAGGAGCCCGATGTGGAGCTCGCGCTGGAGCTCCGCGAGCACGTCGATGATCGCCGCCTGCACGGAGACGTCGAGTGCGGACGTGACCTCGTCGCACACGAGGAGCTGCGGCTCGGCGACGAGCGCTCGGGCAATTGCGACACGCTGGCGCTCGCCGCCCGACAGCTGGTGCGGGTAGCGGTCGAGACAGGTCGTCGAGAGCTGTACCCGGTCGAGCGCCCCGCGGACGCGTCCCCGCCCGTCCGATCCACCGATCGAGAAGAAGTGCCGCAACGGCTGCTCGATGATCTGCGCGATCGTCTTCCGCGGATTGAGCGAGTTGTAGGGGCTCTGGAACACGTACTGGATCTCGCGGCGGGTGTCGGCATCGCGCGATCTGGAGCCCGCTGGCAGCTCCTTCCCGCGGAAGGACACCTGACCCGTGTAGGACGTGTGCAGGCCGGCAACGCAGCGGGCGAGCGTCGTCTTCCCGGAGCCGGACTCGCCTACGAGCGCAAGGCATTCGCGCGGCCTCACGACGAGCTCGACGTTGTGAAGGACCTGCCGCGTCCCGTAGGACGCGTTCACTCCGATGACCGCGACGAGCGCGTCCTCCACCCCGATCTCGGGCCTCGGCGTCGCCGCGATTCGGGCCGTGGCTGCGTCGCGGAGGACTGCTGCGTGCCGGATGCAGCGGACCTCATGCTCGTCCGACACTCGCTCGAGCGGCGGCTCCGCCGTCGTGCACTCGTCCTGGACGTAGGCGCAGCGCGGCGCGAAGAAGCACCCGCTCGGCCGGTGGCCGGGCCGTGGCGCTGTTCCGGGGATGCCCACGAGTGCGTGCTGGCCCGACATCTCGGGGATCGCCTCGACGAGGCGGCGGGTGTAGGGGTGAGCGGCCTGGCGGAAGAGCGTCGCGGTCGGCCCCAGCTCAGCGATCCGCCCGCCGTACATGACGGCGACGCGATCCGCGAGCGTGGCGACCACGGCCAGGTCGTGGCTCACGTACACGGCCGCGACCCCGTGCGCGGAGCAGAGGTCTCGCACCGTCGCGAGCACGTGCGCCTGCGTCGTGACGTCGAGCCCGGTCGTCGGCTCGTCGAGGACGATGACGCGGGGACGGTTGGCGAACGCCATGGCGAGCGCCACGCGCTGCTGCTGGCCGCCGGACAGCTGATGTGGATATCGGCGCAGGAAGGTCTCGTCACTCGGGAGCAGCACCTCGGCCAGCGCCTCGACGATGCGCGCGCGCCGCTCGGCGTCCGACGAGCCGAAGCCGTGGGCCGACAGCGTCTCGTCGAGCTGCGTCTCGATCTTCAGCGCCGGGTTCAGCGAGGACGCCGGGTCCTGGGGAACGTACGAGACGAGCTTGCCTCGGAGGTGCTGGCGCTCGAGCGCCGGTAGCGGGAGGATGTCGCGGCCCTCGATCCGCACCTCGCCGCGCGCGACGCGCGCCCCGCGCCGCGTGTGTCCCAGTACCGCGAGGCCTACCGTCGTCTTGCCCGAGCCCGACTCCCCGACGAGGCCGAGGACTTCGCCGGCGGCGACGCGGAACGAGATGCCGTCGACGATGTCCTCGTGGTTGCCGTGGTCGATCTCGACGCGCAGGTCGACGACTTCGAGTGCGAGCGGCGCGCTCATTCGCCGCCCGTCCGGCCGCGCTCGATCCCGATCGCCGCCCGCGCGAGACCGTCGCCGACGAGGCTCGTCCCGATCGTCAGGAGCGCGATGGCGATGATGGGTAGGAGGACCGGCCAGGGCTGGAGCGTCAAACCGTTCTGGTTCTCGTTGATCATCAGCCCCCAGTCGGCTGCCGGCGGCTGCAGCCCGAAACCGAGGAAGCTGAGCCCTGCGACGACGCCGACGTTGAACGACATGCGTAGCGTCGTCTCGGCGATGAGCGGGCTCGAGACGTTCGGGAGCAGCTCGGAGAGGATGATCTTGCGCCGGGGGATGCCGATCGCCTCCGCCGCGCGCACGTAGTCCCGCTCGACGACCTCCGCCGCAGCGCCCCGTGTGATCCGCGCCGCGCGCGGCATCGTCGTCAGGGCGACGGCAATGATGAGCAGCCAGAGCTTGGGGCCGACCGTCGCGGCGAGCAGGAGCGCGAGGACGATCGACGGCAGTGAGATGAAGACGTCCATCGTCCGCATGAGGAGGTCGTCCAGCTTCCCGCGCGAGTACGCCGCGAGTAGACCGACGGTGATTCCGAGCGACATCCCAATTGCCGTCGCGACGCCTGAGAGCACGAGCACGGACAGGCCTCCGTACAGGAAGCGGCTGAGCACGTCACGGCCGAGGGCGTCGGTCCCGAGCCACGCGTCGCTCGAGGGCGGCGCGAAGGGCAACAGTCCTTCGACGCCCTGGTCGGGCTCGTACGGCGCGACGAGCCGGCCGAAGACCGCGATGCCGACGAGCAGCAGAGTGATGCCGAGCCCGATCTTCGTGCGGTGCTGCTTCCAGGCCGCAGAGAAGAGAACGCGCAGCGGGCCGCGACGTCGCTCGTCGAGGTCGATCTCGACCGCGTCGGCGACCGCGACGTCCGTCACTGGAGCGACGTCCTGAGGCGCGGGCTGACGAGGATCGTCGCGACGTCCGCCAGGAGGTTCAGCACGACGTAGAGCGCGGCGATGAACAGCGCGATCGCCTGCACCGTCGGCATGTCGCGGGCGCGGACCGACTCGACGAGGAGGAGCCCGATGCCCGGGTAGTTGAAGACGGCCTCCACCACGACGATGCCTCCGGCCAGGTACGCGAGGTTGAGGGCCGCGACCTGGAACGTCGGGGCGAGGGCGTTCGGCACGGCGTGCCGCCACAGGACGCGCCGCTCCGAGAGCCCCTTGAGCCGCGCCATCTCGACGTAGTCGCTCTCGAGGATCTCGACGGTCGACGCCCGCATGATCCGCGCCGTGTACGGGACGACCGCGATGATCAGTGTGATCACCGGGAGGACGAGCTCCTTCGGGTACTGCCAGGGCCTCGATCCCGGCTCGGTCACGATCACGCTCGGCAGGATGTGGAAGACGGTCGTGGAGAAGATCACCGCGAGCGTGATGCCGACGACGAACTCGGGCAGCGCCACGAGCCCGAGGGTGGCGATCGAGGTCGTCTGGTCGAATGCGCTGTCGCGCTTGCGCGCGCTGGTCGCACCGAGGGAGATGCCGAACGGGATGCTGATCGCGCCGGCGATCAGTAAGAGGAACAGCGTGTAGACGAGCCGCTCGCCGACGACGTCGGTCACCGGGAGGCTGTTCGCGAGCGAGGTCCCGAGGTCGCCGGTGAAGACCCCGCTGATCCACTCCCAGTACTGCGTGAGCACCGGCTTGTCGAGACCGAGCTGGGCGCGGAGCGTAGCGAGCGACTCGGGGGTCGCGCTCCGCCCGAGGATCGAGCGGGCTGCGTCTCCGGGCAGCGCCTGCGTCGCGGCGAAGATGATCACCGAGGTGATCCACAGCGTGACGAGGCCGAGCAGGAGCCGGCGAATGATGAAGCCGGTGAGTCCCTTCCGGAGTCTCATCCGTGCTGTCGAGGCTAACGCCGAAGTTCCCCGGAGTCCAGGGTCTTCCTGAAGTAGACGCGCCGAAAGCCGTCCTCGACGCGCCTCTCCGTCTCGACGAATCCGAGCTTCGGGTAGAGCGCGAGGTTCTCGACCATCGCCTCGTTCGTGTACAGCTCGACCGCAGTCAGGCCGCCCTCGCGGGCGTGGTTTTCCGCGAACGAAACGAACGCACGGCCGTGGCCGAGTCCCTGCGCCAACGGGTCGACGGCGACGTTCTCGAGCTCGAGCACGTCTTCGGAAGCCCGGATCACGAGGACTCCGACCACACGTCCGTCCGTCTCGCCGATCCATACCTCGTCGGCGGCGACAAGACTCTCGTAGTCCGCGGTCATCGGCGCGGGCTCACGGCCGATCCGCGGAACGTACGGCGCGTAGGCGGCCGCGACGACAGCCCTCACGGCCGTCACGTCGTCGGCGACGGCTCGACGGATGTGCATTCGAGAAGCGGTGCCGGGCCGTTTCCGGCCCGGCACCGATGGCTCCTAGACGAAGTAGATCGTGCGGAACCCGTTGCCGTACTTGTTCAGGTTCAGCGTTCCGCGGTCGACCTTGTAGCCGCCCACCTTCTTGGAGTAGCCGTCGGTCAGGCTCTTGAAGCCCCAGATGATGAGGCCGCCGTCGTTGTACTCCATGCGCTGCATCTCCTTGATGATCTGCGCGCGCTTCTTCTCGTCGACGGTCCCGAGCGCCTGGCGGTAGAGCGCCTCGAACTTCGGGTAGTTCGGGTACGCGTCCCAGTGCGTCTCGTTGAACGGGGCGGTCTTGAGGACGCCCGTCGCAGCCTGGAGGAGGTAGTTGCGCGTCCCCCAGTAGTCGGCCGAGAACGGCCACTTCAGGTACTGGTCGCCGTAGATCGTGCCGCCGTCGACGTTCCGGACGGTGACGTTGACGCCGCCGGCCTTCGCGTTCTGCGCGAAGATCGTGGCCCCCTCGACCATGCCGGTGTCCGCCGGGCTCGTCACGAGCTCGACCGAGAGACCGTCGTGGCCGGCCTGCTTGAGGAGCGACTTCGCCTGCTCCGGGTCGTACTTGCGCTGCGGGAACTCGTCCCCCGCATAGGCGGGGTCGAACGGCGAGTAGATGTCGTTGGCGACGAATCCGTAGCCGGAGAGGCCCTGCTGCACGACCTGCGGACGGTTGATGAGCAGGCGGAAGGCACGTCGCACGCGTACGTCGTCGAACGGCGGCGTGTCGACCCGCATGCACAGTGGCGTCCATGCACCGGTGGGCGACACGAGGACCTTGCCGCGGCTCTTCACGACCGGCACCTGCGCGAACGGAACGTCGGCCATGGCCTCGACCTGCCCGGAAAGCAGCGCGTTCACCTTCGCCGCGTCGGACGGGAAGTTGATGATCCGCACCTCGTTGAAGTACGGCTGCCCCGAGATCCAGTAGTTCTCGTTCTTCACGTGGACGCTCTCGCGGCCGGGCGTGAAGCTCTTGACCTTGAACGGGCCGGTCCCGATGTACTGCAGCGGGCCCTTGCCGACGGCGGTCGGCTGGTAGCCCTTCGGGACGACGCCCTGGAAGTACTGCGCGAACGCCTCCATGAGCGTCACGTCGGGACGCGACAGCTTCAGCCTGCACGTGTACTTGTCGAGCTTCTTGATGTTGTTCAGGTCGATCGCGCCGAAGGCGGCGTTGCCGAACAGCTTCAGCTTCGTGTTCTTCGTGCGCCGGATCGAGTAGATGACGTCGTCGATCGTGAGCGTCTTGCCGTTGTGGAACTCGACGCCCTTGCGGACCCGGATGAGGTACTGATTGGCCTTCTCGGCCTTCAGCTCCTCGGCCAGGTGCATCCGGATCTTGCCCTTCTCGTCGAACCGTGCGAGCGCGTCGAACGTCGCGACGAGGCGCGCGATGTCCGACTTCGCGACGATGTGCTGCCCGTCGATGAAGTCGGTTGTGCCTCCCGACGTCGCCTGGCGGAACGTCCCGCCGCGCTTGATCTGACTCTCGGCGAATGCCGCCTCGGTCAGCGGGCCGAGTGATCCTCCGACCACGATGCCGAGCGCCGCTGCTCGGCGAAGGATGTCCTGCCGCGTCATGCCGCGCTCGATCTCGCGGCTCAGTGCTTGGTCGGCCGTCGTCATTCACGCCTCCTCCGGCTTGCCGATGAGCCCCCCAAGGGTTGGCGCCATTCAACTCCTGTCGCGCCGAGAAAGCAAGCACCGATTTCGCCGTAGAGTTGCGCCGTGGCGGACTGGAGCGGCATCGTCGTCCCCGAGCTCGAGGAGCTCGATCAGTTCGCCCTCGGCATGACGATCGCGGAGGTCAAGGAGCGTCACGGCCTCGACGAGATCGTGAAGCTGAGCTGGAACGAGAACCTCTTCGGGCCGCTCCCCGGGGTGCTCGACGCGATCCACGCGGAGCTCGAAAACATCTGGCTCTACCCCGAGCAGCCGTACATCGACTTCCGCAACGAGGTGGCGGCCGTCTGGGGCGTGCGACCGACGAACGTCGTCCCCGCGCACGGCAGTCTCGCTCTGCTCGGGGACGTCGCCAGCCTGCTCCTACGGCCAGGTGACCGCGTCGTGGTGCCGGCGCTGACGTACGGCCTCTACGCGCAGATCTCGGCGACGCGCGGCGCGGTCGTGGAACGCGTGCCGATGCGTGAGCTGGAGATCGATCTCGAGGCTCTCGCCGAGCGCGCCCGTACCGTCGACGCCCGCATCGCATGGGTCTGCGACCCGAACAACCCGACGGGCGCCGCGCTCGACCCCTCGGACTGGGCGGGGTTTCTCGACGGGCTCCCGGACCGCTGCGTGGCCGTCGTCGACGAGGCGTACGGGGACTTCGTCGCGCCCGAGCGCCGCACGCGCCGCGAGGTCGACGTCCTCGACGGCCGCCGCGTCATCGTGCTCAGGAGCTTCTCGAAGCTGTACGGGCTGGCGGGGCTGCGCCTCGGCTATGCCCTCCTCGACGAGCCGCTCGTCGGGTACCTCGATCTGCTCGAGGAGCCGTACAACGTGAACTGCGTCGCGCTCGCGGCGGGCTGTGCCTGCCTGCGCGCGCGTGCCGCCGTGGACGAGCGCAGCGACCTGGTCGCAGCGGCCCGGGCGCAGCTCGCCGACGAGTTGCGCAGCGTCGGGTTCGAGCCGCTCCCGTCGCAGACGAACTTCGTGCTCGCACGAGTCGATGTCGACGACGTGCTGCTGGGAGATCGCCTGGCCGAGCGCGGGCTTCTCATTCGCCCCGGCTCCGACTACGGGCTTTCCGGGTTCGTGCGGGTCACCGTCGGCCCGTCCGAGCTCATGGAACGGTTCGGCGTGGAGCTCCGCGACGTCTGCGCCACGCTGCGCTCCCCCGTCGCGTGAGGCGAGTCCTCACCGACCCGTCGTTCGAGCGGGAGCTTGTGCAGGGCGATCTCGTCGGCCTCGACGTCGTGGTCGAGACATCCTCGCCACCTTGGTCGGGCGACGACGTCGTAGGTCTCCTGTCCTTCGAGCCCGTGACTGCGGACGACCTCGCCGCGCTGCCGAAGGTTCGGGTCGTCGCGACGCCGAGCGTCGGGTTCGACCACGTCGACGTCGAGGCGGCGACCGCACGCGGCGTATGGGTGTGCAACGTCCCCGACTACTGCATCGAGGAGATGGCGGATCACTCGATCGCGCTCTTACTGGCTCTCGCGCGGGGGGTCGTCGAGCTCGATCGCAGCGTACGCGAAGGGGGGTGGGATCACCGCGCGGCGGGGCGGCTCGGCCGTCTCGCGGATGTACGGCTCGGCATCGTCGGGTACGGACGGATCGGCCGCGCCGTCGCGGCACGGGCTCTCGCACTCGGTATGAACGTCGTCGCGTTCGATCCCCTACTCGAGCCCGACGCGATCGCGTCGACGGGAGTGCAGCCGGCGTCGCTCGAGGAGCTTCTGCGCTCGTCCACGGCCGTCACGCTCCACGCGCCCCTCACGCCCGACACCGAGCACCTCCTCGGCGCGCGCGAGCTCGCGCTGCTGCCCGAAGGCGCGTACGTCCTCAACGTCGCTCGCTCGGGCCTCGTCGACTCGGAAGCGCTCCTCGCGGCACTGGCTGCCGGCCGACTCGGGGGTGTCGCGCTCGACGTGCTCGAGGTCGAGCCTCCGGACGCCGCCGCTCCCGCGCCGCAGGTGCCGCGGCTCGTCGTCAACCCGCACGCGGGCTGGTACAGCGAGGAGGCGGAGGAGGCCGCCCCGCGTCGGGCGACGGAAGCGGTCCGAGACGTACTGGAGGGGAGGGTGCCCGCAAATCCGGTCAACGAGGTAGCGTCGAGCGTCCCGTGAGCGAGCGGCCGCACATCCTCCTCTTCGTGGTCGACCAGCTCGCAGCATCGTTCCTGCGCGCCCACGGCAATGCCGTGACGAAGACCCCGGCGATCGACGAGCTCGCCGAGACGGGCGTCGTCTTCGAGAACGCGTACTCGCCGAGCCCCCTGTGCGCACCGGCTCGGGCGGCGCTCATGACCGGGATGCTTCCGACCCGGACGGGCGTCTACGACAACTCGGCCGAGTTCGCCTCGTCGATTCCTGCGTTCACTCACTACCTGCGCCTCGAGGGCTATCGGACGTGCCTCAGCGGGAAGATGCACTTCGTCGGCCCCGACCAGCTGCACGGGTTCGAGGAGCGCCTCACGACCGACGTCTACCCCGGCGACTTCGGGTGGACCCCCGACTGGCGGCTCGGGGGCGAACGGGTCGACTGGTGGTACCACAACATGAGCTCGGTGGTCGAGGCGGGGGTCGCGGAGATCACGAACCAGCTCGAGTACGACGACGAGGTCGCGTTCCACGCGGTTCGTCGCCTGTACGACTACGCGCGCTACGAGCGCGACGCACCGCTCATGCTCTGCGTCTCCTTCAGTCACCCACACGATCCCTACGTTGCGAGACAGCGCTTCTGGGATCTCTACCGCGACGAGGACATCGACCTGCCCGCGGCTCCGGGACTGCCTCCGGAGCAGATGGATGCACACTCGCACCGGCTCTGGAAGAGCGCCGCCATGGACCAGGTCTCGATCACCGAGGACGACGTGCGGGCGGCGCGGCACGGCTACTACGCGAGCCTCTCGTACGTCGACGAGCGCATCGGCGACGTGCTCGCGGCGTTCCGCGCGTGTGGGCTCGAGGACGACGCCGTCGTGATCCTCACGTCGGATCACGGCGACTTCCTCGGCGAGCACGGGCTCTTCTACAAGATGTCCTTTCGCGAGCACGCCGCGCACGTGCCGTTCGTCGTGTCCGCGCCGGGGCGCTTCGCTCCGGGTCGTGTGCCCGAGCCGGTCTCGCTCGTCGACCTCGCACCGACACTGCTCGACCTCGCACGGCCGGGGCTCTCGGAAGAGATCGCTGCGCCGGTCGACGGGCGCAGCGTCGTGCCGCTTCTCGACGGCGGGAGCGAGCCCGAGCGGACGATCGCGGGCGAATTTCTCGCGGAGACCGTCGTTGCGCCGATGGTCATGCTCCGGCGCGGGCGCTGGAAGTACATCCACACGCCGAGCGACCCCGATCAGCTCTTCGACGTGGACGACGATCCGCTCGAGCTCGTGAACCTCGCCGGGAACTCCGAGCACGGGGTCGTGCTGGGAGAGCTCCGAGACGAAGCCGAGCGCCGCTGGGACCTCGAAGCGGTCGACCGCGACGTTCGCGCGAGCCAGCAGGCACGCCTGGCCGTTTTCGCGGCGCTCACGACAGGGGCTCCGTTCCCGTGGGACTTCCAGCCGTCGCGCGTTGCGGCGAAGCAGTACACGCGGAACACGATGGACGTGGCCGAGCGCGACCAGCAGTCGCGCTTCCCGCCGGTCGCATGAAGGCCGCGGTCTGCCGCGAGTTCCGGGCGCCCCTTCAGATCGAGGAGCTGCGCCTCGACACCCCGGAAGCCGGTGAGGTGACCGTCGACCTGGCGGCGTGCGCGATCTGCCACAGCGACATCGCGTTCGCCGAAGGAGACTGGGGAGGCGACCTGCCCGCCGTCTACGGGCACGAGGCCGCTGGCATCGTCCGAGAGATCGGCCGGGGAGTGACAGGGCTCGTCCCCGGCGACCGCGTGGTCGTGAGTCTCATGCGCTCCTGCGGACGCTGCTACTTCTGCGAGCGCGGCGACGCTCATCTCTGCGCCGCCGAGTTTCCGGGCGACGCGAGGCCGCGACTGCGCACGGAGAGCGGCGGGCCGGTCGTCCAGGCGATGCACACCGGCGCCTTCGCCGAGCAGGTCGTCGTGCACGAGTCCCAGGTCGCGGCGGTTCCGGACTCGCTGCCACTCGAGATCGCGTCACTGCTCGGGTGCGGCGTCATCACCGGCATGGGCGCGGTTCTCGACCGTGTCCGCGTTGCGCCTGGCTCGAGCGTCGTCGTCGTCGGGACGGGCGGCGTCGGCCTCAACGCAGTCCAGGGTGCCCGTGCCGCGGGAGCGGAGGTCGTGGTCGCGGTGGACACGGCATCGGCGAAGCGCGCGGTCGCGACCTCGTTCGGGGCCACGCACGCCGTCGATCCCACGGAGGAGGACACCGGAGCCGCCGTGCGCGCCGTCACCGGCGGCCGGGGGGCGGACTACGTCTTCGTCGGCGTCGGCTACACGCCGGTCATCGAGGCTGCGCTCGGACTCGTCCGACGCGGTGGGACGATCGTCGTCCTGGGAATGCCCGCGTCCCACGAGACGATCGGCGTCGTCGGGGTCGACCTCGTTCACGACGACAAGCGCATCCTCGGCCACAAGATCGGCTCGGGGTCTGGCAGGCTCGCGGATGTCGTCCCTCGCCTGGTCGCGCTCTACGAGGACGGCCGACTGAAGCTCGACGAGCTGATCAGCGGCCGCTACCGGCTCTCGGACATCAACGCAGCGATCGCCTCCTCGTCGGGTGGGGACGCGCTGCGGAACGTCATCGTCTTCGACGGTCACAGGGGACCTGCGTGAACACGGAGGTCTTCATCACCTGTGCGGTGACCGGCGTGGGGGCGACGACGGACCGGTCGGAGCTCGTCCCGGTGACACCGGTCGAGATCGCGGACGCCGCGCTCGAGGCGGCCCGTGCCGGCGCGGCGATCGTGCACATCCACGTGCGCGAGCCGTCGACAGGCGGTCCGTCACGCGATCCTGCCCTCTATCGCGAGGTCGTCGAGCGGATCCGCGCGTC
>Ga0068864_100004446_pt1 | contig 11521 bp, 7 predicted proteins | sample KBSSwiS72_FD_66586 | JGI IMG/M metagenome (GOLD analysis project Ga0068864, IMG submission 66586) | Switchgrass rhizosphere microbial communities from Kellogg Biological Station, Michigan, USA - KBS Switchgrass S7-2 | ecosystem: Host-associated > Plants > Roots > Rhizosphere > Soil ...
CGTGGTCCCGCCGACAGGAATCGAACCTGTATTTGTCGCTTAGGAGGCGACCGTTCTATCCATTGAACTACGGCGAGCGGGTCTCGGCGGCGAGCGCATTCTACGAATGGGTTGACTGAGGCCGGATCGTCAATCCATCAGAGCGACTTTCTCGCGATCGATTCCGACCTATCTTGCCTCCATTGACGCAAACGAACGCCCCAACGTCGCCGACAAGATCGACATGCGTAGCGGCTTCTCGCTGAACTCGATGTGATGCATCCGGACGGCCTCCGCGATATCCGCCTCGTCCACAACGCCCGAAGTCACTTGGGCTGTCAGCACGACGATTGGGCAATGCGCATCTTCAGCCCGCAACGCGGCGATCAACTTCAGCGTGCTGGTTTCGCCGACGATCCAGTCGATCACGAAGCCGTCGTAGTGCTGAGCCTTTGAACTTGACACCAGATCCGCCGTCTTGAAAAAGGGCCTGGCCTCGTAACCACTCCCTTCGAGATGAGCGCAGATCGAATTCGTGAGGTCCTGGTCGTCATCGAGCACGGCGATGACCTTGCGGATATCTTCGCTGGGAAGCGCCTCCAGACGCTCGATCTTGTAGGCGGGTGCTTCGGGAGCCTCTGCGGCCAGAAGCGCGGTCCATCCCGCTGCGGTGCTCACGGCGACCAGCGAGTCAGGTCTCGGATTCAGCGCGACATCGCCTAGCCACAGGCGGCAGCCGACGCTTGTCGAACCCACCTTCAACGACCCAGGCACCGAGCCCGAAGCCGAGTCGAGACTGACCACCTGGGCCAAGGCCTCGCCAAACAGCGAACCGACGCGCTCGAGATCCTCCAGGCTCCATGCTGAAGCGCCCGTCATCCGACGATGCGCCTGTGAGTACGACAAGCCAAGGGCATCGGCAAGCCAGGGAGATTGCCTGTACTTGGGCAGCCCGTGGCGCTCCATCAGGGCTCTAACGCATCGCACTGCAAGCGGAGGGCCGTCGCCTGCACCGGTGGGTGGGTCAGTAACGTCCTTCGTCATCGGGAACCGTCATTTCTCGCATGTTCTGTCACCCTACATCATCGACGACGGCAATGCCGTCATCATCAAGAACGCGGGCGAGGATACCGACATTGCCCAGACGAAACGTCAACTAGACGCTTGGCGCCAACGTCGAGAACCTGATGATGTTCGGCGCGGCAAATCTCGACGCGACCGGGAGCGCATCGAACAACATGCTGACCGGCGATGCGGGAAACAGCCGCGCGACGGAGGCGCTGGCGCCTACACCACGAATGGCGGCCAGGGTGCCGACGTCTACGCGATGAGCCGTGAGTACAGCGACGAAATGATCCAGGAGAACGACGCTACCGTCGGCAACACCGAACGGGTAAACAAGGCTTCGCCTTCGGTCTCTCAACGCTAGACGTCATCCCGATTCGCTGCCGCATCAAAGCGCGTGCCCGAAGGTTCTCGCTTCAGCACAGCTGCTTCCATGGCGAGTGTCAAGGTTCGAAGTCACAACGGCCCCGAACACAATTGACGCTGCCCCCGGGCGCGCATACGCTACCGTGCTGCCGACGCATCACCACGGGAGTTGGCCATGCCGGTCCGGACATCGAGCGCCCGTCAGAAGAAGGCGCCGCACTACTTGCTGCTTCGGCTGGTGGGCGATGAAGGGCGGCTGCGACGCTTCCTGAGCCGCTACCCCGCAGAGATCCAGGGCGTTTCGCAGAAGGGCGAGACCTTCTCCTTGCGCGTGATCCTGCCCGACAGCGCGCTCGAGGCCGCGCGTGCGGCGGGCCTCCAGTACGTCTTCGACACCGACCTCACGAAGCTCGGGGAAGAACAGGTCAAGCAGGTAGGCGCCGGGAACGTCTTCGACCCCGCGCTCCTTTCGCTCGGGCTCACCTTGCCCACCCAGGTGGACTACCTCGATTGCCCGGCGGTGGCCCAGGCCACGATCGACCTGGCAACGGCCTATGGCGCCTGCTGCGATCTGATCGTGCTGCCCAACCAGACGGTCGAGGGCGCCACCTGCCATGCCATCTCCATCTCCAAGATGGCGCCTGCGGGTGCGCCGGCCATCCTGATCCTCGGCGGCATTCACGGTCGTGAGTGGGGCAGCTGCGAGATTGCGCTGCACTTCGTCGAGCGCCTGCTTTCCACCTATCAAGCCCCCGGCAACGACCTGGTCCTCGGCAACGCCACCTTCACCGCCGCTCAGGTCAAGACGCTGGTGGAAACGCGGCAGATCATCGTGTTCCCGATGGTCAACCCCGATGGCCGCGCCTATTCCCAGGGGGGCATGGACCCCGCCTGGCGGAAGAACCGCAACCCGGCCCAGCAGCGGGCAGGCGATCCGCGCAGCATCGGCGTCGACATCAACCGCAATTTCGACTTCCTTTTCAAGCTCGCCGATGCCTTCGTGCCGAATTGCGGCTTGATGGTCAGCGCCGATCCGTCGGACCACGAGACCTATCAGGGTCCGGAGCCGTTCTCGGAGGCCGAAGCGAAGAACGTCGAATACCTGCTGGACACGAACGCCAGCATCAACTGGCTGGTCGACCTGCACTCCAGCTCGCAAACCGTGATGTGCCCGTGGACGGTCGACCAGACCCAGACCACCGTTCCGCAACAGTCCTTCCTGCAACCTGGCACGAATCAGACGCGCGGCGTCGCCGGCGACGCCTACGCCGAGTTCATGCGCAAGCAAGACTTCGACGAGCATGTGCGGCTGCGAGACATCCTCGCCAGCGGCATCGTCGCCGCCGGTGGGCCCCAGTACGCGCTGAAGACTGGCTTCGACTTCGGTGCGTGCTCCGGCACGAGCCACGACTATGCCTACGCGCGCCATTTGATTTCACCCGATCTTCCGAAGGTGCTCGGCTTCGTCGTCGAATGGGGCACCTTGCCCTATCCCGACTGGGTCGACATGCAGAAGATCCTCGTGGAAGTCAGCGCCGGGCTGGTCAACTTCTCCATCGCCACTCAGCATCCACTCCCGTAGGTGCACTCAAGGGAAGAACATGAAGATCGAAGAGACATTGCTGGTCCTCGTTTCAGCCGTCCTCGTCGTCGCCTGCGGCCCCAATTCGAGCGGAGGGAGCAGCGGCGCGCCTGCCTCCGGATCCGCCACTTCCGGCCCGGTCTCGGCGGCTTCGAGCATCCCGGTGGCGGCGTCGGCTGCCCCGTCCACCAGCGCATCGGCGCCTACATGCGCGATGAACACGCAGTCGGCGGATACCTGCGTCGTTCGAAAGCCGGGCACGCCCGACGAATTCGTGGCCTGTCACCTGTGGGCCGGCGGGCCACCGAATCAGCCTTTCGTCTATCCGTACGAGCTGCTGGTGCCGGCCCGGCCCGCTAGCTCGCCCGTGGTCCTCGTGTGGCACCTGCTTGACAAAGGCCTTCGCTTTCCCAGCGCCGCCAGCGGCCCGACCATGCCCATGCCGGCCGCATCCGCGGCGTCATCGCCTTTTTCGGATCCTTCGCCCACGAGCGATGACGATGGCCAAACCGTCGACCCGGACCCCGATGCCCGCATGTTCCGCTGGAAGTTCCAGCACCCCGGAGCGGCCCAGTCCTACGCCTACACGATGCAGTTCGAATCGCGCGTTCCGCACACCGCGCGCTTCATTCCCGTGTCCTGCGATCCGACGATCAAGAGCTCAGGCAACTGAACCCGATTCGGGCACGGTCGCGCGGCAGGTTTCGCCGATCAGCTCGCATACCCGGGTGAGGGCCAGACCGAGTTCCGACTGAGCGCCGGCCGCGAGCTCGAGGGCGAGCGCGCACGCCGCGTCGAGGCTGGCACGGGAGCGACCGGCATCGCGCGCGAGATGCGCTGCCTCGGCGCGATGGCAGTGCAGGATGCCCAGGCTCATCCGATCGGAGCCGGCGGTTAGCACGCGTTCGGCCTGATCAAGCGTCTCGCGAGCAGCCTCGGCCTGCCCCTGGCGTGCCAGCAACGCGCCCAGGTAGCTCAGCACCTGGCCTTCCGAGCGCGGGTCGCCGATGGCTCGTGCCGCCGTCACGGCGCCTTCGAAGGCCGCGCGCGCTTCATCGGTTTCGCCCATCGCTTCGCGGACGATGCCGAGGTTGCACATCACCACCACGCCGAGCCGCGTGTAGCCCATGTCCTGCGCCACCTGCAGCGAGCCGAGCAGGCACGTCCGGGCCTCGGCAAGCCGGCCCTGAACAAAGTGAAGCAGTCCGAGGTTGCAAAGGATGTCGCCTTCACGCTGCTTGTCGCCCACCTCGCGCGAGATCGCCAGGGCGCCGTCGTAGTTCTCGAGGGCCTCCGCCGTGCGGCCTTGGTCCGCGTACAACGCCCCGAGGTTGCCGAGGCTTGCGCCCTCGCTCGAACGGTCGCCGCCGGCACGTGCCACCTTCAGTGCGGCCGTGTAGTGGGTGCGGGCCTGGCCGAGCTCGCCCACGCTTTCTGACAAGTTGCCGAGGTGGGTGAGGACCTCGCATTCGAGATCGCTGTCTGCCGCCTTTCTGGCCAGGGAGAGGGCACCCTCCAGCTCGACTTGCGCGTCGCAGGTCGCGCCACCGACGACATGCATGTCGCCCAAGTGGCTGCGCACGCGCGCTTCCGTGTGAAAGTCGCCGACGGCCTGGGCCGCTTCGAGCGCATCGCGCATGCGCGCCAGCGCCTCGGCCCGCCGTCCCAGCCCGCGCAACGCCGCGCCGCGGACCCGGTCGACCCGCGCGCGATCTGCCGGGCCGAGCGCGGGCATGGCGAACACCTCGTCGGCCAAGGCAAGGCCAAGGATGAACGGGCCGCGGCGTCGCAACGCTTGCCAAGCGGCTTCAAGCGAACCGACCGCCAATGCCACGTGGCCTCTTTCGGCCGAATAGCGGCAGGCAGCCGCCAGGTTGTCCATGTCGGCCCAGCCGTCCGCCATCGCCTCGACCTCGCCGAGCGAGGCGAAGTACGCGGCGTGACGCATGGCCACGTCATCGACCCCTTCCAGCCCGCTGCCGGGAAATGCGTCCGGGGCGGCGAGCTTCTCCGCCGCGTATTCCCGAAGGCTGGCCAGGAGGTCGAATCGGCCGTCCGGCCGCCGCCGCACCAGCGATTGCTCGACCAGCAACTGCACCAGGTCGATCACCTGCTCGCCGCTGCCCGGCGACGAAACCACTGCCTCCGCAGCGCGTATCGTGAAGCTGCCCTCGAAGACGGACAGTTGCGCGAGGGTGGTCTTCTCGGCCGCTTGCAGCAGGTCCCACGACCAGTCGAACGCGGCGCGCAGCGTGGTCTGCCGGCCGTAGCGTGCTCGGCTCGAGACGAGCAGCGCGAACCGGTCGTTCATGCGCCGCAGCATTTCGCCGACCGACATCACGGGCGCCCGCGCGGCCGCCAGCTCGATGGCCAGCGGCAGGCCGTCGAGCAGCTTCACCAGCGCCGCAATGCTCGCGCCGTCTTCGCTTGCCGACAGCGGCTCGCCCCGCGCCGAGGCGGCGCGAAACCGGAACAGCGCGCCGCTCTCGTCGGCGTCCATCGCGTCGACATGCATCACCGATTCGCCGCGCAGCGCCAGGCGCTCGCGCGAGGTGACGAGGAACCTCGCCTCGGGCGCACGTTCCATCCAGCGGCCGAGGGTGGGTTCGGCCGCGTCGACCACCTGCTCGAAGTTGTCCAGGATCACGAGGCATCTTCCGCGGCCGGCCAGGGCGTCGCCGAGCTGCACCACCGGGTCGGTGCGGCCGAGCGGCACGTCGAGCCCTTGCGCCACCGCGTGACACACGCCCTCGAGGGTGCGCGCGCTCGAGAGGTCGCCGAACCAGACGCCGCCGGCGTAGTCGCCGAGCCAACTCCAGCCGTACTTTCGGGCCAGGCGGGTCTTGCCGACGCCGCCGATGCCCAGCAGCGAGACGAGCCTCGAGCCCGACTCGAAGCGGCGGCGGATCGCGTTCAGCGCCTGCCGCCGGCCGACGAACGCGTCGGGGTCGGCCGGCAGGCTGTGCCGCTGCTCGCGCAGCGGCAGCCAGAGGCCGTCGCGCTGGAAAACGCGCCAGCCCTTTTCGGAATCGCGCAGTTCCTCCGGCGCGCCGGCAGGGTCCACGACCTCGAACAGCCGCACCGGCTGCTCGATGCCTTTCATCCGCCACCAGTGCCGCTCCTCGATGCCCGCGACCGGCCGGATGAGCGCCGCATGCGCCTCGGCGGTGAGCAGGGTCTGGTTGCCATGGGCCAGCGAAGCCACGCGCGCGACCAGCGGCTTGGCCACGCCTTCTATGGCCAGCGGCTTGGCGCCGAGAGACACGTCCTCGGCATCGTTGCTGCGCATCACCACCGGGCCCACGTGCAGGCCGGCCCGCGCCCGCAGCGGGACGGGCAGCTCCCGGATGGCCGCGTGGTACGCGCGGACATAGTCGAGCGCATCGGAGGCCTCGTCGAAGAGCAGCAGGAAGCCGTCGCTGCTGTCGATCTCGCGGCCGTGGAACTGGCGCATCAGCCTGCGGGCGGTGCGATCGTGCGCATCCCAGAGGGCGGACAGGGCCGTGCTGTCCAGGCGCTCCGCCAGCGGCGTGCTGTCGACGACGTCGGTCATCAGCAGGGCGTGCTGGTCGGCCATCCCCCTCCACCTTCGGCGAAGTGCTCAGGAAACGATGGTACCGCCCGCTGCGCGAGCAGTGCAGCGCGAGGGGGTGAAGGCGGCCCGAGAAGGCGGCGAAGGCGCTACCGCGGCCGGTAGATTCGGTTCTCCCGCTCCGGCGTCTTCTTCAGCACCGGCCCTGAATCGACCCTTCGCGCGATTCCCAGCGCCTGCGCCCGCACGCCCGTCGGCACCACGCACGCCCCCGTATTGCGCAGCCCCAGCGCCACCTCGAGCTGGTTCTCCGCCGGGTCCCCGAGCTCGTGGCCGAAGTCGTCGGCCACGGCGCAAGTCGGGGTGAAGCCGTCGGGGTAGTCGCCGAAGCCGAGGAAGTTGACTCCCTGGAACTGGATCGCGAAGTAGGTGGTGCCGCAGTTGTCCTGCGGGTAGAAGCCGTAGGGCTTGCCGCAGGTGGTGCCGCCGACGAGGTGCACCGTCACGCCCGCGCCGCGCAGGCCGTTGACGACCGATTCGCTCGCCGAGCACGTGTCGCCGCTGGTGAGCACGAAGACGCGGCTGAGGCCGAGGTCGGGCAGGGTCTGGCCGCTCGGCCCGCTGAAGCCCTGGCTCACGTTGAGGAACTGGGTGGTCCGCGCCGAAAGCGACTGGTTGAACGGATCGCGGTTGTTGTAGTTGAGCCGCTCGAAGAACTTGCTGCCCGTGTTCGCCGGCCCGGCAATCATGTAGGCCAGCTCGGCGGCGAGGTCGAGGTAGCCGCCCCCGTTGTAGCGCAGGTCGAGCACCAGGTCGGTCACCGCCGCCGCCTTGAGGGTGTTGATCGCCGCCACGAGCTGCGCCTCGGCGGTGGCGATGTGGTCGTTGAAGAGGATGTAGCCCACGCTCTGGTTCGGCGCCGGCAGCGTTGCCACCTTCAGCACCGGGGTGGAGGCGAGCGCCTGCGCCGTCAGCGTCAACGTGCGGTCGGTGCTCGCGCCGGGGTCGCGGAAGACGAAGGTGTGGTTGCCGGCTGCTTCGGGATAGAGGCCCGCGTTCAGGGTCGCGGCCGTGCCGTCGGCGACGACGGCGCCGTCGACATCGAGGATCGCGGCACCCCGGGCAATGCCTGCCGCAGCGGCCGGGCTGCCCGGCTCGACGTAAGCCACCATCGCCACCCGGTCGGGTGCCGTGTCGTGGACCCACGCCACCTGGAAGCCGTAGCCGAAGGTCACTCCCGATTGCGAAAGCGCGAGCCACTGGGGCGTCGAATAGGTGAAGTGGAACCGGTCCTTGTCCTTGCCGGAGGCGGTGGTGGCCGGGCTCTTCAGCTTGTCGAAGTAGTCGAGCGGCGTCGCCGAGTTGGCGGGATCCAGCGTCGCCGGCGGCAGGCCGCGCACGTCCTGGTACCAGAGGTAGGTCTCGTCGATCCACGAGCGCAGCCACGCCTTCTCGGTGTCCAGGCTGCCTTGCCTGTCGCCGGAGCGCGGTATGGCGCATTGCTGGGCCAACGTGTCCGAGTCGGGCAGGCCGATGTCGAAGGGGCTGCTGCCGGCCTTGCTGCCACCGCCGCCGCAGCTGGCGAGCAGGCTGGCGAGGGCGCCGATCGTGGCCACGCGGCCGAGAGCGCCCGGAAGCGAACGCACGAACGGAAAAGGCGACGACGGCATGCGGCGGGTCTCCGGCGAAAGGCCGGGAGGGGGCTGCCGTCGCGCGCTCCCGGTGTCGCCGAAGCTTACCAACCCGGCCCGCCGTCCCGTCGCGCCGGCGCAACCGGATGTCAGGCGAGCCGCCGGGCTCTATCTATCTAATCAGTAGCGCCTACTGCGGCGCCTTGCCGGCTTTGGCCATCACCAGTGCCGGCTCGGCGCGGTACTCCTGCGGGAACATGGCCTTCAGGTTCGTGATCTTCGGCAGGTCGAAGCGGGCGATGTAGCCCTGCGTCGGGTTGAGCGTCAGGTAGTCCTGGTGATAGTCCTCGGCGGCGTAGAAAGCCTCGAGCGGGACGACCTGGGTGACGATCTTGCTGGGATACACCTTGGCAGCGTCGAGCTGGGCAATGTACTTCTCGGTCGTCGCCTTCTGCGCCGCATCGCCGTAGAACACGGCCGAGCGGTACTGCGGGCCCACGTCGGGATGCTGCCGGTTGAGCTGGGTCGGGTCGTGCGCCACCGAGAAGTAGATCTGCAGCAGCGTGCCGTAGCTCACCTTCTTCGGGTCGTAGGTGATCTTCACCGATTCGGCGTGGCCGGTGAGGCCGCTGCCCACCAGCTCGTACTTCGCAGTCGCGGCCTTGCCGCCGGAATAGCCCGAGACCGCCTGCGAGACGCCCTGGACCCGCTGGAAAACGCCCTGCACGCCCCAAAAGCAGCCGCCGGCGAACACCGCCGTCTGCATGCCGCTCGCGCTGGCGGTCTCGTCGGCGGCAGGCGGCGGGATCTTCACCGCGGCTTCCGAGGCCGAGCTGGTGCCGAGGTGGAATGCGCCCAGCGTCAGAGCGAGCGCGCCGCCCCAGCCGGCAAGGGTGGCGGCGAGGCGCGGGAGGCGGAAGGTAGCGGTCATGGTGGTCGTGCTCGTGAGGAGGATGACGGTTGGTCGCCGTGGGCTCGGGCGCATTACAGCACTCGGAGCCGCCGAACGTCCGTTCGTGCCGGCAAGGCCCTCAGGGCCGGTCGCGGCCGAGGAAGGCGCCGTCGGCGGCGAGGGCGCGCTGCAGCTCGGCCACCGGCAGGGCGTGCGGGCGAACGTCGCGGGCCCGTGCCAGCGCGGCCGCGGTGCCGGCGGCCTGGCCCATCGCGAAGCACGGGCCGGAAACGCGTGCCGCCGAGTGGCCCTCGTGCGTCATCGAGGCGCAGCGTCCGGCCACGAGCAGGTTGGCCACGCTGCCGGGCAGCGAGCGCCGCGGCAAGAGCATCCGGTAGGGCAGCTGGTTGAAGCCGCGCGAGCCCACGGCCGGCCATCGCCACTCGACGTCGCCCGCCACGTGCAGCTCGAGCGGCCAGCCGTTGACGCCGATCGTGTCGTCGAAGTCGGCGCAGCCGATCACGTCGTCGGCCGTGAGGGCGACCTCGCCGACGAGGCGGCGGGTCTCGCGGATGCCGAGCTGCGGCGCGATCTCGAGCGCATAGGCCGCTTCGAAGCCGGGCACCCTGGCGCGCAGGAAGCGCAGGTAGTCGACCGCCTGGCGCCGGCCCTCCACCTCGGCGGCGGAAAGCGAGCGCGCATCGGTGCCGTCGGCGGCGCTGCCGTCGGCGTTCTTCAGCTGGGTGACGTTGACCCGCCACTCGTACGCATGCTGCTGCGGCCGCACGATCGCGCCGCGGCGCGGGAAGCGGAACTCGCCGCTCGCCTCGGCCTCGTCCATGCGCTCGGGGATGGTTCGCCAGGCTTCGCCGGCCCGAGCGGCATCGACGTTGCCGACGCGAAACATCAGCGTCGGGTAGAGCAGGGCGCCGGCGGCATCGCCCTTTTCCATCGCCACGCCGGCGAAGTGCGCGAGGTCGCCGTCGCCGGAGCAGTCGATGAAGGTCTCGGCGCGCACCGCGACCCGGCCGGACTTGGTCTCGAGGAGCAGCGCCTCGATCGTCTCGCCCGCGCGCGCCGCGCCGACCGCGAACGCATGGAAGAGCAGGTCCACGCCGGCATCGAGCAGCAGCGTGTCGGCGGCGCACTTGAAGGCGGCGGTGTCGTAGGCCTGGGCGTGGATCCGGCCGAAGATCAGGTGCGGCTCGCTCAGCCCGCCGAGCTCGCGCATCCGCGCCAGCAGATCGTCGGCGATGCCGTGCACCATCTGGACGATCTCGCCGTGCACATTGGCATGCAGGCCGCAGAAGTTGGTGACGCCCGCGGCCGTGCCCATGCCGCCGAGAAAGCCGTAGCGCTCCACCAGCAAGGTGCGGGCGCCGTGCCGCGCCGCCGCGGCCGCGGCGGCGATGCCGGCCGGGCCGCCGCCGAGCACGACCACGTCGTAGGCACCGTACAAGGGCGTGGCCCGCGCCGGTTCGGCGATCGTCGTTTCTGCGGGCGCGAAGGGGCGTTGCATCGGTGCGAGCGGGGTGACCAGCGTGTAGGATTCTGGACGCTTTCCCTCGTTGCCCTTCGCGGGCCCGCCGCCATGACCGCACCGCCCGCCAACGTCGCCGCCGCGACCCACGACCTTTCCCACATCGCGCCGCGCGACAAGGCTGAGATCTTGTCGCAGGCGTTGCCCTACATCCGCAAGTTCCACGGCAAGACGATCGTCATCAAGTACGGCGGCAACGCCATGACCGACCCGGCGCTGCAGCAGGACTTCGCCGAGGACGTGGTGCTGCTGAAGCTGGTGGGCATGAATCCGGTGGTGGTGCATGGCGGCGGCCCGCAGATCGAGGACGCGCTCGCCAAGATCGGCAAGAAGGGCGAGTTCATCCAGGGCATGCGCGTCACCGACGAGGAGACGATGGAGGTCGTCGAGTGGGTGCTCGCCGGCCAGGTGCAGCAGGACATCGTCGGCCTCATCAACGTCGCCGGCGGCAAGGCGGTGGGTCTGACCGGCCGCGACGGCGGCCTCATCCGCGCCAAGAAGCTGCGCATGGTCGACCTCAACGATCCGAGCAAGGAGCACGACGTCGGCCAGGTCGGCGAGATCGAGTCGATCGACCCGAGCGTGGTGCGAGCGCTCCAGGACGACCAGTTCATCCCGGTGATCTCGCCACTCGGCTTCGGCGCCGACAACGAGAACTACAACATCAACGCCGACGTCGTCGCCGGCAAGCTGGCCGAGGTGCTGAAGGCCGAGAAACTGATGATGCTGACCAACACCCCTGGGGTGCTCGACAAGGCCGGCAAGCTCCTCACCGACCTCAGCGCCCGCGAGATCGACGACCTGTTCGCCGACGGCGCCATCTCCGGTGGCATGCTGCCCAAGATCCAGTCGGCGCTCGACGCCGCCAAGAACGGCGTCAACACCGTGCACATCATCGACGGCCGGGTGCCGCACGCGATGCTGCTGGAAGTGC
>Ga0068864_100004449_pt1 | contig 11518 bp, 9 predicted proteins | sample KBSSwiS72_FD_66586 | JGI IMG/M metagenome (GOLD analysis project Ga0068864, IMG submission 66586) | Switchgrass rhizosphere microbial communities from Kellogg Biological Station, Michigan, USA - KBS Switchgrass S7-2 | ecosystem: Host-associated > Plants > Roots > Rhizosphere > Soil ...
CAAATGCATCATCAACGACTCCGAGGCCGGCTACTTTCAGACAGGTGGAAAACTGATCGCAGTCTGGGTTAATCCGGGATCGATGGCCGACCCCGCGGCCTGGGACAAGTCGAAATCAATTTGCCACAAGGATCTCAAGGTGCAGAAAGTTGATGCGACAACCAAGATGCCGGTTATTGGAGAAGACGACTGCAAGCTTCTCGAAATCGACAAGAAGCCATGAAGCACCTGAGATTTACGACTCGCTGGTTGAATGTTCAGCGTTCGTTAGCTCTGTCCTTTAATGTCTAGATCTTTGGGAAGGAATCGGATGCGCATACCTATCGCCATTCTGATCGGGCTCATGCTGGCGGCGCCGCTCGCCGCGCAAACTCGACCACGAGGCAGAGATCTCGGAATTCCTTTTCCAGGTAAGACTGGTCCAAACAATGCAATCACTGACGTCGCCGGTATAGCCGTCGGTCACGTAACGCTGATCGAGGGAGAAGGCAAACTAGTTCCGGGAAGGGGACCAATACGCACCGGCGTTACCGCTATACTTCCCAGACCAAAAGGAAACTGGGATCCTGTGTTCGCCGCTACCTTCAACCTGAATGGGAATGGCGATATGACCGGCATCAATTGGATCAAAGAGTCGGGCTTTATGGAAGGCCCAATTCTATTAACCGGCACACACAGCGTTGGCACAGTCCGCGATGCGGCCATTCAATGGCAGTTGAAGAACGGTCGAAAGTTTGTGTTCACGTATCCCATCGTCGCCGAGACCTTCGATTTCTTGAACGATGCGAATGGTGAACACGTCAAACCCATGCACGCTTTGCAGGCTCTTGATAACGCCAAACCCGGACGCGTTCAGGAAGGATCGGTCGGCGGTGGCACGGGCATGGGATGTAACGGTTTCAAAGGTGGAATCGGCACGTCATCGCGTTTGCTGGAATCGGGCGGCTACACGATCGGTGTACTCGTCCAGTGTAACTACGGTGGTGACCTGAGAATTCTGGGCGTTCCGGTTCGACAGGAAATTGCAGATCTTGGACCATGCACTACGCTAACAGAACCTTTGACTCGCGAGTGGAGCCGCGGAATACCGTCGTGCTCTTCGACTCGAGCCGTCAACGACGCTCCTGCGGCAGGAGCGTATGAAGGGCGTGGTTCAATCATCGTGATCGTTGCGACAGACGCTCCGCTTCTGCCGCATCAACTCGAGCGACTAACGCGCCGGGTCGGCATGGGGCTGGGACGGTTGGGTAGTTGGGCCGGCAATTCATCCGGCGATCTCTTTCTGGCCTTCTCGACGGCGAACCCGGGAGCGGCCAGCGAGGAAGGAACACCTTCCCTAAAGATGTTGCCTAATGATCAGATGGACCCGCTGTTCCGAGCTACGATCGATGCGACTGAAGAGGCCGTCGTAAACGCGATGCTCGCTGCCGAAACGATGACGGGTGCTGACGGCATTCGGCTTTCCGGTTTACCTGGGGATCGAGTTGTCGCAGCGCTGAAGAAATACAATCGGATGAAATAGTTTTAGCCACAAGTCAAAAACATTTACTGAAGAAGCAATTACAGGCAATCGGGATGACCGCAGCTACAGTTCGTCTCTTTCCCACCCGCCGCGTTCCGGCAATGTAAGCTGCAATACTCATCATCGGAGGGTCGCGGACATTTGCAGGGTGTGTGAGCGCATGTTTCGGCGGACTCTTCATTATTCATCTGTGGTCTCCTTTGCGCCGCCTTATATCACTCAGCCCAGCACGAATCAACAAAAGGAGACGCACAACGGTTTCCCTGCTCCCGCCGCGGTTTTGATTCGGCCCGACGGATATGTAGCGTGGGTGGGAGAGTCAACACATCTCGGGCTCGCAGAGGCGCTGACCACTTGGTTCGGCCCGCCCATCGCGAGCACGAGCTTTTGATCCAAAGGAGTGAAATACACATGACACGAGCAGAAATTTCCGGCATCTCACCATTTTTTATTGTGAGTCACGTGCCAACGTCGCTCGCGTTTTATCGCGACCAGCTTGGATTTGAGATCATCTTCGAGGGGCCTGAGCCTGACGACATCTTCTTCGGCATCGTGCGCAGGGGAGGTGCGCAGATCCTGATGAAAGAGGTTGGCGTCCCTCCAGTGCCGAACTACACGCGCGACATCAAACAAGGTATCGCCCGCTGGGACGCATTTGTTAGCGTCCCGGATCCTGATGCCCTGGCGGCGGAGTTTGCTTCGCGCAAGGTCGAGTTTTTCCTGCCGCTGCAAGACAACGATAATGACGGTTTGCGTGGTTTCGAACTCAAGGACGCCGACGGCTACCTCTTATTCTTCGGTCGTCCCCGCAAATAACACTTTTAGTTCCATCACTATCTGAGCGCCGCACTCCAGGGAGGCGCTCACCTGTTGGCCCACTCAAGATTCGTCCGCTATAGTGCGGTTTCGTTTCGGAGTTTGTGCGGTGCTATCACCAGGATGCCGCGGTACATCAGTCTCAACACGCTCGAATCCTCCAACTCTTTGAGAGCCGCCCAGGTTTTTTGTCGTGATGCGCCAATTGAGTTTGCGAGATCCTGTTGAGTGATTTTGATTCTTATCGGCCGGTCCGACCATGTGCCTGACTCTTTGATCATCAGATCGATCAAAGCTTCCCTGACCCGGTGGGAAACGTCGTTGCAAATGACATTGACCAATTGAGCCTCGGCTTTTTTTAGCCTCAGGCCGACCGATTTGAGCAATTGAAATGACAATGCCGGATAGGCTGCCAACAGCGATTCGAAATCCTTACAGCGTATTTCGCAGAGCAGTGAAGGTTCGAGAGTCTGCGCTGAAGTCGTGCGCGCGATGCCGAGGATAGTGCTGGTATGGCCGAAAATTTCGCCGGGTCCAAGTATTTCATGCACTACTTCGTGACCATCCTCGCTTAACGCGGTGATCTTCATCCGTCCGTTTTCCAGAATATAAATGCTGTCAGCGGGGTCTCCCGGAACGAAGATCCACTCACCGCGACGTAGTTTTGTTCTGCGGATCATCGCATTAAAGCGATGCACCGCCTCCTGACTCATTCCCTGTAGCAGTTCGAGTCGACTTGTAAACGAAAGCTTTGAGGCAACTTGAGTTGATGGGGACATGCTTACACTTCCTACACGAATCCGATGTTTTCACTCGGATCAATTGACCCCTGTGGTAAGGCACAGGTCAACATTAATTACGAATGCGTAATTAACAACTTGGAGCGAGGGGGAAGCGAAGCTGCAGCAGTATAGGAGGATATAGAAAGTAAGGCAAGTGTCACGCTGGTGACATTCATAAAAGAACTCGCGTTGTATCCTCACGCCTCACTCAGCGGTTGAAGATCGTTTGATGGTAGAGTCCTGTGACAGGCTCAAACTCCTTGTCACTTAGAAACTAACAACATCACCACACCACACCGTGGTCCATTGGATCTGAATCAGGGTTTACGCGTTGCTGGATACGTTCCGACTCCCACCGTTCCACTTCCCGCGAAATACCATTTGAGATTTTTTGCACCCAAAGGAGAAACAGATGCCTGATAGAAACTTCTTTTTGTCTCCAAAAGCCTCAAAAGCCCGCCTGCGCGAAGCCGAGCGGGCGCGAGAGAACAGGTGGGAGATTATCAAAGCACACTCTCATGGACAGGTCTCCCGTCGCGACCTGATCAAAATGGGATTATTCACCGGCACCGGTCTGCTGCTTCCAATCAGTGGCCTCAGCCCATTTGCTCGCAGCGCATATGCCGACTCAAACATTCCGACCGGACTTCCGCCTAGTCCGTTGTTCGGGGTGCAACCATTTTCTACGCCGATGCCGCGTTTCGACGTATTGCCGCGCAATCCGGTTTCAGTTTTGAATCCGGCACCAACCGCGCAGGCGAATACCACCCAACAACCCGTTGACCCTGCGCTCGGCGGCGGCACTGGTCCTATCGAAGGGCGACCGCCGGGACCGATCTGGGCGCACCAACAGTTCACGCAACTTCCGCCGGTGATAGCCATTCAGGCCACGATGGAGGGCGCTAAGGTCAATACTGTTTACAATCCAGGCGTCCCGTCGCTCCAGAATTCGGGCATCAACCCGGCCACTCCGATCCCATTCAGGTTTCACCCGGGTCTGCCGGACCAGAACGTTCTGAAGGATTGGACTTACAACGGAACCATTCCGCCGAAGCTCATGATGGTCCGGTATGGCGAGCCAGTCCTCTTCCGTCTCCGCAACAGACTCCCTGTTAACCAAAACCAGAACGGCGGCTTCGGCATCCACACGATTTCGACGCACGAACACAACGGGCATCACGGAGCGGAGAACGACGGCTTCACTGGCGCGTTCTTCTTCCCGAACCAGTTCTACGATTATCACTACCCCATCGTCCTCGCAGGTCGCAACAGTATCAATACGACCGCGACTGATAATCGCGCCTCTGGTCCAACTGATGCCGGCGGCCTCAATAAGATCCCCGGTGATTGGCACGAGACCATGAGCACTCACTGGTTTCACGATCACATGTTCAGCTTCACGGCGCAGAACGTGTACAAAGGCATGGCCGGAATGTTCAATATCTACAGCGGCCTCGATCGCGGCGCCGAAGATATTGTCGACGGCGTCAATCTGAGATTGCCGAGCGGACGGGCCAGTGTCAGTGGCAAATCGTGGGGCAACCTCGACTATGACGTAAACCTCATGCTTGCCGACAAGGCATGGGACTCCGCCGGGCAGCTCGCGATGGACATCTTTGAATTCGACGGGTTTCTGGGCGATCGGATGACTGTCAACCTCACTTACAAGCCGTTCATGGAGGTCGAGCGGCGCAAGTATCGCTTCCGCATCCTGAATGGATCAGTCTCGCGCTTCTTCAAAGTCGCACTGAGTGACGGATCGCCGATGATCCAAATTGGCAACGACGGTAATTTGTTACCGGCGCCGGTGGTGCTCACCAAACTTGACGAGCAGGGAATCGCCGAGCGTTACGATATCGTCATCGACTTCTCTCGTTACAGCGTCGGCCAGAAGGTATGGATGGTGAATCTTGCTGAACATCAGGACGGCAAGAAGGTGGATAAGGATCTGAGTATCGCAGAAGCGCTTTCCGGCAACTCGCCCGATCCTTGTGTAGGAAAATTCCTTGAGTTCCGGATCGCTCGCAATCCGGCGCAACCCGATATAAGTCAGGTGCCCGCCACGCTGATTCCTAACCCGGACTTGTCAGCAATTCCCGTCGCGCGCGAACGTGTTTTCGAGTTCAACCGCGGCGCTAATCAGACAACCAACGATCCCGTCTCGTCGTTTTTCGGTCCCTGGGGCATTGAAACCGACAATCAGGGAGGAACGCTTGCAGCCGACTTCGGCCGGATCTCAGCGGCGCCACGTTTCGGTACCAGAGAGATATGGACACTGAAGAATGGCGGCGGTGGTTGGGATCACCCGATTCATATCCACTTCGAGGAGTGCCAGACTCTGGCTCGCGACGGAAGTGCGGCAAACGTTCCCGCATGGGAGCGCGGACGCAAGGACGTCTGGCGCCTGAGACCTGGCGGAGAAGTGAAAATCACGCTCCAGTTCCGCGACTTTGGCGGCATGTTCATGGAGCACTGCCACAACACCATGCACGAGGACAACGCTATGCTCTTGAGGTGGGAGATCGATGACGGTGGTGCGCCGTTCCTGCGGCCGCTGCCGACTCCGAGACCGACACCGCAGGGCGTTACGTTCGTGCCCCCGACTGAGATACTTCCGACCGCTTTCGATTAGGCGTAGAAAGGAGACAACATGAATACACAGGTACATATAAAGGCCCGGCGACTGCTATTCAGCCCGAGCTTCGTAACGCTCTTGATCGCTGTCGCAGGGATGCTGGTCCTGGGCGGTCCTTCCGTTCAGGCGCAGACCACTGCTGCGCCTATAGTCGACAGTAGCATCACGATTGCAACCAATGGCACGGTGACCGATACAGGCACAACTGTCGCGGTTAGTGGCAGTGTAACTATCAAATGTAGACGGGTGATAGATACCACCACGACTACTGCCGTTCCGCTCGTCATGCTTGACTTCGATTTTTCACAGTTGAAGGGAACAACCGGAACCGGCAAAAATGTCAGGACGTTTGTTACCGGAGATAATCATGCTACCGAGCTGAGGCCGCTCCAGGCATCCGACACAATCGTCGTCACCATCCCCTACTTCGATAGTACCAAGGATGTGCTGTCTGCCAGCTCCTTCATGGCGACGGCTAATCTCACTTTCGACGTCAGCACGGGGAAACTGACGGGTGGAACCCTTACTTACGGCACCAACATCTTTAGTTCCTCGGGTGTTGGTACCTTTACCGTCAATTGAACGCGCTTCGCGGCGCCTGAGATTGAGCTGAGCGATCCTCTCAGGATCGCTCAGCTCACATAAGCCTTAGTGAAGGAGAAGTTAGATATGAAACTCAAAAACGCGAAGCTGCTTTTGCTTGGCGTGCTGATGTTCAGCATACCTTTAACGATCAATTTCCTGGCCGGAGGCAGTTTCGCGCAACAGCAAGAGGTCGAATACAGTTGCCCGATGCATCCGGAGGTCAAGTCAAAGACGGGCGGTTCTTGTCCGAAATGCGGCATGACGTTAAAGCAGGTGTCGAAACCGGATGTGCCGGCAGCAACGTCAGGTGCACAGTCGAACGCTCAGTGGGGTGGAAGTCACTTTCCCAATGTTGAGCTCGTCACGCAGAACGGCCAGAAGGTTCGCTTCTACGACGATCTAATCAAGGGCAAGGTCGTGGCTGTCAACCTTATCTACACTACCTGCAAGTACAGCTGCCCACTCGAGACTGCCCGCCTGGTCGAGCTTCAGAAACTCATGGGCGATCGAATGGGAAAAGATGTCTTCTTCTACTCGATCTCGATCGAGCCCGAACACGATACGCCCGAGGTCCTCAAAGCGTATGCGGAGAAGTATCACGTGGGACCTGGCTGGTTATTTCTCACTGGAAAGGAGGCGGACATCAAGCTGATTAGCCACAAGCTGGGACTGGACTCGCTTCCCAGCATTGATGATCCTGACGGCCACACACCGCATCTATTAATCGGCAATGAGGCAACGGGACTGTGGATGAAAAACTCAGCCCTCGACAATACCCGATTCCTCGCGATGAAGATCCAGCATTTGATGGGCTACCAGTCGTCGAGTCTCGCGAACGAAAAATACAGCACGACTGCGGCCAAACTCGACATCAACATGGGGCAGTATCTCTTTGCGACGCGATGCGCGGCCTGCCACACCATCGGAAACGGTGACAAGATTGGACCGGATCTGCTCGGCGTCACAAACGTGCGTGATCGCGCGTGGCTCGCCAGAATGATCGTAGACTCGAACAAATTACTCGAGGAAAAGGATCCGATTGCTACAGCGCTGTTCAAAAAATACAAAGAGATCAGGATGCCTCCCTTGGCACTGCCTGAAACGGACGTGAACACACTGATCGAGTACATGAAGCTTCAAACCGCCAAGTTGAACAACGAAGGGAAGGCGCGAACGCAAAACTGAGTAGTGCTCCAATTTGATTGTCGTGTGCAATGTCTTTGTAGGGGCGGCACTCAGTGGCCGCCCCTACAATCTCTCCACCGTCTCAATCGTCCGCGTCCCTCACTTTTTACGCAAAGCTACACGTATTTTTGGTGTCCTTCGCCGCACTGTATGGAACAGTGCGAGTAGAGTTCAGGTGGCTCGCACCATACATCTTACCGGTCGTCATACTTCCCGAGGTCAGGCGGCTTCAACAATATACCTAACCAGTAGTCCCTCGTGGGCGATTGGTATGAAGACAGATTTCAAGAGGAGATATTTCGGATGACAAGATTTTCGTTTAAGTGGTTGGCGGCGCTCGCAGCCTTCAGCCTATTATCCATCGCCGCCTTCGCGCAGACTGCCGCGCCCGCTGCGCAACTGTCGCTGGGCGTGACCCCAGCGGTTGTGAGCCCCGGCGGCACGGTGACGGTGTTTGGTTCCATCACCAACACGTCCTCCAAGATTGAGAAAGTGACCATCAATTACGACGTGGTCGGTCCCTGCAACTACACGGATACTTACTCGGTCAAGGTTTCGCTGAAGCCCGGAGAGACCCGCACCTCGAGCACCAGTCAAACAGTGCCCGCGTGCGCGGGAGATTACACCATCACGGGAACCGCCATCTCCGGCGGGACAGTGCTGGACATCAAATCAGTCACGGTCACAGCGCAGTGAAGCGTGTCACTGTCCGGGACGCACCCCCTGCGTCCCGAACAGTTTTGTGAGTTGATAAACTGTGGTTCGGGTATACGCTGAAACCACTCCTAAATTTTCCCCCATATAAAAACTTTATCTCAGGCGGCAAACATCCTGATCGATCGTGGGAGGTGTGTTATGAAATGTCGAACATTTGGCCGGCCGAGTCTCACGTTGTTATTCGCTCTTATCCTAGGTGTCAGTGCCGGCGCTGTGGCAGCCGCCCCGATCGCACCGTCAGCAGTTTCTCCGACGGACGGCGCGAGTGTTAGCGAGCCGTTCACGATCTCGTGGACGGCGGTCAGCGATCCGACAGGCATCATCGCTTATAACTGGCAGGTCAGTTCGTCCTCGGCGTTTACGTCCGTGCTCTTGCAAAACTCGACGAACGGCGCGACGGAGGCTTCCGTCAGCGGCCTCGCCAACGGCACCTATCTCTGGCGAGTTCAGGCTGTGAATGGCGCCTTCGAGCAGGGGGCCTGGTCCCAGCCGCGCAGCTTCACGGTCACGAGCGCGGGCACGGGCGCGCCCAGCCTCGCACCGCCCAAGGGCTATTCGACATTTCACCCGTCGGAGGTCATGACTTTCGCCTGGAGCGCGATCCCGGACGCGGCTAGTTACATCCTCCAGTATTCGACTGATCCGAGCTTCCCGTTGTTCACCAGCGGCCAGTTCGACAACATTCCTGACACCAGCTTCTCGTTTGCAATCGCCAACCCCGAAGGCAACTACTTCGCACGCGTCTTCGCGGTGGACGCGAGCGGTAACTTCAGCGCGCCGTCGAACGTCATCACTTTTTCCGTCTTCTATAGTAATCCGTTGCCGCCACCGCCCGCGATCGTATCTCCCGTCAATAACCCAACCCTGACATTGCCGGTAACGCTCACCTGGGAGCACGTCGCGAACCCGCAGCCGAGCGGCTATGAAATTCAGATCGCCAAAGACTCGACCTTCCAGACGATTGAGGAGGACGATCCGCAACTGAATGGTCCAACGCGACAGGTTCTGTCGCTCACTCCCGGCAAGAAGTTCTGGCGCATCCGCTCGGCGCAGGGCGACGCCTCGCCGACGACTGCAGCGGTGACTGCGTGGTCTGCGGCCGGCACGTTTACGATCAGTTCTGCACCGCCAACACCAGTGTCTGTAACGCTCGCGAAAGATCCGCTCTACAGCGGTGAGACGACTTTCGTCGCGGTGCAACTTACGGCGGCCGTTCCGGCAGGTGGCGCCACAATCAGCCTGAGCAGTTCTAACCCGGGCGCGGTGCCCGTCCCGGCAACGATCACAATGCCTGGCAATACCGCGTGGACGCAGTTCCAAGTGCAGGCGGGGCAGGTGAGCGCGCCGGCACCCGTGACGCTCACGGCGACGCTCAACGCGGCTTCGGCCTCCGCGCAGTTCACCTTGCAGCCGCCTTCGTTGAAGTCGCTAACGATCTCGCCGTCTACCATCAGCGGCGGTGCGCAGCCGCTCGGGATCGTGATGCTCAACGGGCAGGCGCCGGCCGGCGGAGCCATCGTGAGTCTCTCGAGCAACTCACCAATGGTGAGTCCGCCCGCGTCGGTGACAGTCGATCCGGGCAGCTTCTCAGTCTCGTTCCCAATCGCGACAAGCGGTGTCGCTGCTAATACGACCGCCACGGTGACCGCGAGTTACAACGGCGCTACTTCGCAGGCACAAGTAACGCTCACACCTCAGCAGCCGCCCGCGTCGCTGACGCTTAATCCGACCACGACGACCGGGACGGGGGGTAGCTCATTCGCCACTGTTACGATCGCGTCGCCCGCGTCGACTGATCAAGTTCTACAAGTTGCAAGCAGCAACCCATCGATTGCCTCCGTGCCGAATGGCGTGACGATCCCCGCCGGATCGACGACCGGCGGCTTCAACATCTCAACGACGTCGGTCAGCGTTCAGACCGTCGTCACAATCTCCGTTTCCGGCGGCGGCGTGACGAAGACCGCCAGCCTGACAGTTAATCCTGATGCGGCGCCTTCTCCCACTCCGCCGCCTACGCCTTCGGCGCCGGCGCTTTTGTCGCCCGCATCGAATGCAAGGGTTGCGCAGCCGATCAACTTCGACTGGTCCGACGTCACTGGTGCGACGACTTACGAAATACAGATTGACGACTCGAGCAACTTCACCGCGCCGCTCACACTCAGTCAGAAGGTGAGCGTGTCGCAGGCGACAATCACGGGCTTACCCGCGCAACGGCTCTTTTGGCGCGTGCGCGCCTTCAACTCGGCGGGCGTCGCAGGCCCCTTCTCGGCCTCGCGCCGGTTCACCCCCCAGGCCGCATCTACGCCTACCACGGCGAGTCTGTCTGGCGTCAGTGTGAGCCCGACTTCTGTCGTTGGTGGAAACACGGCGCAGGGGACGATCACGTTGACCGGCGGCGCGCCGAGTGGCGGGGCCGTAGTAACACTGAGCAGCGCGAACACGTCGGTTGTCTCCGTGCCTGCCAGCGTCACGATCGTGGCGGGCGCTTCGAGTGCGACCTTCGGCATCAATACCTCGGCCGTCACTGCGAACACCGGTGTTACGATCAGCGCAACTCACGCGGGCGTAAGCCGCACGACGACGCTCACCGTCACACCCGCTTCCACCGGCACCGGCTCGCTGCCAGCGCCGTCGCTCGTCAGCCCCGCGGCTGATGCGCGCTTCAGTCCCGGCACGAGCATCACTTTCGACTGGACCGACGTGAGCGGCGCGGCGAGCTACACGATCCAAATTGACGACTCGGACACCTTCTCCACGCCACTGGTGAATTCAAACACTACTGCGTCGCAGTTCACGACTAACACGCTTCCGACAATTAGGATGTGGTGGCGGGTGCGCGCGAACTCAGCCTCCGGCACTCCGGGCAGTTGGTCGTCAGCCAGGCGCTTCGAGGTGAAACAGTAACGCCTCGAGTGCCGCAGATTTTCCGCGGATAACGCAGATCGGGTCTGCGTTATCCGCCTTCGGGTAACAAACTAAACGAGTCAAAGAATCTCGTCACAAGCTCTTCGTATGCCTTGCCCTCCGCCGAAATCCAAATTCAGACACCAACTCCAACTTTAGTTGGATGACACTCACGTGATCTCTCATTAAACTCGGCGCCATTCGTGGGTGGCAGTCTCAGTAATCGACTTTCCTTTGCATTGAGTCCTGTTTGGTAAAACTAAATCGAGCTTCACGCGGAGGTCTGAGTATGCGTAAAGTCCCTCAGCTCTTGATACTCGTGTTCTTTTTGTCGGCTGCAACTACCGCTAATTCTCAAAGCAATTATGCAAC
>Ga0068864_100004451_pt1 | contig 11516 bp, 10 predicted proteins | sample KBSSwiS72_FD_66586 | JGI IMG/M metagenome (GOLD analysis project Ga0068864, IMG submission 66586) | Switchgrass rhizosphere microbial communities from Kellogg Biological Station, Michigan, USA - KBS Switchgrass S7-2 | ecosystem: Host-associated > Plants > Roots > Rhizosphere > Soil ...
CCGATCACCGCTTCGAACGCCGCACTCTGCACGCTGAACCTTGACCCGAGAACCTGGAACCGCGGACCCTTATGCGTTAGGCCCGGCCGCGAGCACACCTGCGGTCACGCCCTGCTCGAAGTTCTTGAAGTTCGCCACGAACATCCGCGCGAGCTTGGCGGCCTGCTCGTCGTACGCCGCGCCGTCGCTCCACGTCGCGCGCGGCTTCAGTACGTCCGCCGGCACATCGGGACAGCTGACGGGAATATCGAGGTTGAACACCGGATCCTTCTCGAACGCGACGGCGTCCAGCGCGCCCGACAGCGCCGCCCGGATTATCGACCGCGTGTACGCGATCTTCATGCGCTGGCCGACGCCGTACGGACCGCCTGTCCATCCGGTGTTCACGAGCCATACCCGCGCGTTGTGGCGCGCGATCTTTTCGCCGAGCATTCGCGCGTAACGGCTCGGCTGCAGCGGCAGGAACGGGGCGCCGAAGCAGGTGCTGAACGTCGCCTTCGGCTCCGTCACACCTTTTTCCGTCCCCGCCACTTTCGCCGTATAGCCCGACAGAAAGTGGTACATCGCCGCGTCTGGCGACAGTCGGGAAATCGGCGGCAGCACGCCGAAGGCGTCGGCGGTGAGCATGACCACGTTGCGGGGGTGGCCGCCCAGCCCGGACGGCACGGCGTTGGCGATGAACGAAATCGGATAGGCCGCTCGCGTGTTTTCCGTATACGCGTCGTCGTCGAGGTTCAGCTCGCGCGTCAATTCGTCCACGACGACGTTCTCGAGCACGGTGCCGAAGCGGCGCGTGGTCGCGTAGATTTGCGGTTCAGCGTCCGCTGACAGACGGATCGTCTTCGCGTAGCAGCCGCCTTCAAAATTGAACACGCCGCGATCGCTCCACCCGTGCTCGTCGTCTCCGATGAGCATGCGATCGGGATCGCTCGACAGTGTCGTCTTGCCGGTGCCCGACAGGCCGAAGAACAGCGCCGTGTCGCCGTCGGTGCCGATATTGGCCGAACAGTGCATCGGGAGGACGTCCTGCAGCGGCAGCAGATAATTCAGCACCGAGAAGATCGACTTTTTCATCTCTCCGGCATAGCTGCTGCCCGTGATCAGCACCAGCCTCTTGGCGAAGTTGAGCGCGATCATCACGTCCGACTGGCTGCCGTGGCGCTTGGGATCGGCCTTGAAGCCTGGCGAGTCGATGATCGTGAACTGCGGCGCGGCGGCTGCGGCCGCGGCCGGATCGTCGATGAAGAGGTTTCGGCAGAACAGGTTGTGCCACGCGAATTCGTTGATGACGCGAACCGGCAGGCGGTATTTCGGGTCGGCGCCGGCGAAGCAGTCGAGGACGAACAGCTCCTTACCAGCCAGCGACCCCACCAGATCTCTGTGAAGCGCGTCGAAGTGCACCGGATCCATCGGACGATTGACCTTGCCCCAGGCGATCTGCGCTTCGCTCGACGGTTCGCGGACGACGAACTTGTCGTTGGGCGAGCGGCCGGTGTGCAGTCCCGTGCGGCACGCAAGAGGTCCGGCGGCGGCAATCACGCCTTCCTGCCGACGGATGGCTTCCTCATACAGCGCAGCTGCGGACAAGTTCCAGCGCACGCGATCGGTCTGGATGCCCTCGCGCTCCAGCCCGCGTGCGCGATCAACCTCGGTGCTCATCAAACGCTCCCTCGGATACGAAGGGTCCCTAAGATGCGAAGGGCCAGCAACATACACGGAAAATTTTAAATTATACGTTAAACTGTAAACAGCAGTTGAATCGCAGCGTAATGCCTCTATGAATGACGCACGCAGCGCACCCGAAGCCGATAGCCCGGCCGTTCCACGGAACGTCAGGCAGGCGGCTGCGCGTCGCGGCGTCGCGGCGCCGCTCTCTGAGGACTCGGCGCTCGCGGTCGAAATCCGCGGTCTCGTCGAGCGCGGCGCGATGGACGAGGCGCGCGAACGCTTCAGCGGCCTCGTCACGGCCCATCAGCGCAGGGCGTCGCGCATCGCGTACCAATACCTGCGGGACGCTTCCGAAGCAGACGAGGCGGTCCAGGACGCCTTCCTCAAGGTCTTTTCTCACATTGGCGCCTATCGTGAGGCGTGGCCCTTCGAGGTCTGGTTTACACGGATTCTCATCAACGGCTGTCTCGATCGACGCAAGGCGCGAGGCCGCCGCGATCGCTGGTTCGTGGGCGGCGAGATCTCCAACGCGGACGAAGCTCGCGCGTCGGCCGCCGGCCCGCCCTCCGATCCCGAGCACCGGCTCCTGTCTCGGGAACGGCGCGCGCGTCTGGCCCGCGCGATCGATCGGCTCGACGGCCGGCAGCGCACGGTCTTCATGTTGTGTCATTACGGCGACTGCACGCCGCGGGAGGTCAGCGTCATGACCGGCCTGAACGAGTCCACCGTCCGCGTGCATCTGTTTCGTGCCGCGCGCAAGCTGCGCGGCCTGCTCGGAGGACAGCCGTGATCCAGCGCGCGCATCACCTTCGGGAAGAGCGCCTCTTCGACTCGTATCTCGCCGAGCGGGCCGGCGACCCGATCGATCCGCCGATCGCCGAGCATCTCGCCGACTGCGCGGCCTGCGGCGCCCGCTACGCCGAGCTTGCCGCGTTCATGGACGCGCTCCGGCGTGACGGCGATGCCGATGCCGATGCGATCTTCACCCCCGAGCGCCTCCGGATCCAGCAGCAGCAGATCGCGCGTCGCCTCGCGCTGGTGCGGCGTCCGGCCCGTGTCCTCAGCTTCCCGGAGCGGATCGTCCGGCGCACGATCGCGGCCTCCTCCTCCCGCACGCCACCCCGCTGGGTTGCCGCGGCGGCCGCCGCCGGCCTGTTCGTCGGCGTCGCGCTCGGTGCGTCGTTTCAGTGGCGGTCCCAGCTCCAGGGGCGCCCGGGTCTTCTCGCCGACACGACCCATGCGCGGGCATCGCGTCTGAGCCCGGTCGCAACGCGCGGCACCGGTCCGGCCGACGTCGCGTCCGACGATGCGTTCCTCTCCGACCTCGAAATCGCACTCGAGCGCCCGCATACCCGGGAACTGCAGGCCTTCGACGCGCTCACCCCGCATGTCAGGGGAATTAGCGATCAACGCTAGGGCTCAGGGCTAAGGTCAGGGCTGACAGCCTGACTCGTCGTACACTAGGACCGATGCCCTCAGCCGCTCGGCCCTAAGCCCTGATGCCTTCTTTGATTTTTCGGAAGGGACTCGATCTCAAGCATGCCGTGGCCGGCATGCTTGCCGACAGCTACCACAGCTCGATCGTCGAACAGGTCAAGGCGGACAACTACACCCATCGCGCCGGCCGGCTGACGGTCCATCTCGCCCGCGAGTTCGGCTTCTGTTATGGCGTCGATCGGGCCGTCGACTACGCCTACCAGACGCGCCAGCGCTTTCCCGACCGACGCGTCTTCCTGACGGGCGAAATCATCCACAACCCCCATGTGAACGACAAACTGCGGGCCATGGGCATCCGTTTCCTCACCGACGAGGGTGAAGACCCCAACGAGCTGACGGCATCCGACGTCGTGATCCTGCCGGCGTTCGGCGTAACCGTCGCGATGCTCCAGCAGTTCGATCGCCGCGGCTGCACGATGATCGACACGACGTGCGGCTCGGTGCTGAACGTGTGGAAGAACGTGCGGCGCTACGCCGAAGGAGGCTACACCTCGGTCATCCACGGCAAGGTCTGGCACGAGGAAACGCAGGCGACCGCGTCGCAGGCCGTGCAGTACGGCGGGAAGTATCTCGTGGCCTTCGATCGGCCCGAGGTCGAGATCGTCTGCGATTACATCCGCCGGGGCGGCGATCGCGACGCGTTCATGGGGCGTTTCGAAAAGGCGACGTCGCCCGGCTTCGATCCCGACCGCGATCTGCAGCACATCGGACTGGCGAACCAGACCACCATGCTGATGTCAGAATCGCTCGAAATCGGCGAGATGATCCGCGCCGCGATGCGCGACCGGTACGCGGACGCGGCGCTGGCGGAGCACTATCAGGCCTTCGACACCATTTGCAGCGCGACCCAGGACCGGCAGGACGCGGTGGTCGCGCTGCTCCACGAGACGCCGGTCGATCTGATGGTCGTCATCGGCGGCTACAACAGCAGCAACACCGCGAACCTTGCCCACATCTGCGCTGCGTCGCGTCCGACCTACCACATTGCCGATCCCGACTGCCTGGTGTCAGCCCGGGAAATACGCCATCGTCGGGTCGGCTCGAAGACCGAGGTCACGACCCCCGACTGGTTGCCCGCTGAAGGGCCCGTGTCGATCGGGTTGACATCCGGGGCGTCGACACCCGACAACCTCGTCGGTGCCGCAATCAGCAAGCTCAGCGAGTTCTGCGCCTAGGGCTCCTGCGTTCACGTAAAAAGTTGTCTCCCGCTAAACGGTTGGACCGAGGGTGTCGTAATCCCTGAAGTAACGGTTTTTCAGAGGTTTACGCATGAGGCCGACCTGGGTGTACAGGCTGCTGCCAGCGCTTTTGGTTCTGGCGCTTGCTGCCCCTCTCCACGGACAATCATTCGGTTTTGCGTGGTGGAAAGACGCCCAGTTCCAGCGGGAACTGGGGCTGTCCGCCGACCAATCCGCCAGGATCGATGGGATCTTCCAGGCGGCCATTTCGCAGCTTCGGTCCAAGAAGGAAGAGCTGGACAAGCAGGAAGATGTGCTGTCTCAGCAGATCGTGGCCGGCGCCGACGAGATGCTCGTCACCCGGCAGGTCGACAAGGTCGAAGCCATCCGCTCAAACATGAACAAGATGCGGACGATGATGCTCCTGAAGGAGCGGCAGGTGCTGTCGCCCGATCAGCGGGTGAAGTTGAACAAGCTCCACGAACAGTGGGAACGGGATCACAAGCGGCCGGAACGCGGGCGCGGAGACGTCAAGTAATGGAGAGACTGGTGATGACACGGAAGGGTTCAATCTGGATGCTCACCGCGGTGCTCGCGTTCTCGGGCCTCGCTAAGCCGGCGCGCGCGCAGGTTTCGGAAGCGCGCCTTCGTGAACTGATCAAGCAGGCGGCCGACCCGAACAGCCGGCTGCAGGTACCCGCGACCGTGCAGCCGGATGCCACGCAGGCGAACCGGCCCGTGGTCGGCATTACCCTCGACGATGCCGTGAAGTTCGCGCTCGAGCGCAACCTCGACATCGCCGTGCAGCGGCTGAACCCGGAGATCAACGACATCGCCTACGCGAGCATCAAGTCGATATACCACCCGAACCTGACGTCGCTCATCTCGACGGCGTCGACGACCAACGCGTCGACCAGCACGACCTCGGGCGGCGCGGCCGGCGCGCCGGTGGTCCTCGGCCAGACGAACTACAACGGCGGGCTCGCGCAAAGCATTCCCTGGGGCGGCGGCAGCGCGTCGATCCAGTTGAACAACACGAGGAACACGACGACCAGCTTGAACACGCTCTTCAACCCGACCTATCAGCCGAACTGGTCGGGCACCTACATCCAGCCGCTGTTCCGCAATTTCTCGATCGACTCGACGCGCCGGTCGCTGAAGGTCACCAAGATCAACCGCGACATCTCCGACATCCAGTTGCGCGCGACGATCACCAACACGCTGTCGAACGTCCGCAACGCCTACTGGGACTACGTCTTTGCCGTGCAATCGGTCGACGTGGTCAAGCAGTCGGTCGCGCTCGCCATGCAGCTCGTGAAGGATAACCAGACGCGCGTCGAAGTCGGCACCATGGCGCCGATTGACGTCGTCCAGGCGCAGTCGCAGGCGGCGACGCAGCAGCAGAACCTGGTGGCTGCGCAGGGCGCGATGCGGACCGCGGAACTGGCGCTCAAGCGGCTGATCGTCGCCGGCACACAGGATCCGAACTGGAACGTCCAGCTGGATCCCACGGACCGTCCCGACTTCCGCGCGGAACCGATCGACATCGAAGCCGCGGTACGGCGCGCCCTCAGCGAGCGTACTGACCTCACGATTGCCAAGAAGAACATCGAGGCCAACGACGTCACGCTGAAATACCTCGTCGATCAGATGCGTCCACAGGTCGACTTGACCACGACGTACGGTCTCGTCGGCCTGGGAGGATCGCAGTACACCTACGACCCGACGCAGACCGGCGTCAACCGCGTGCCGAACGGCAGCATCCCCGGCGGCTACGCGGACGCGCTCTCGACGCTGTTCCACTCCAACTACCCACGGTGGACGGCGCAGTTGAACATCAGCTACCCGCTCGGGGTGAGCTCGCAGGAAGCCTCGGTCGCGCGCGCGCGCGTGCAGCTCAACCAGGTGCAGGCGCAGACCAGGCAGATCGAGCTGCAGGTCGCGACCGACGTCACCAACGCGGCCATCAACGTGCAGAGCGGCGTCGAGCGCGTGCAGGCGGCGCAGGCGGCGCGCGAGCTGGCCCAGAAGACCCTCGAAGCGGAACAGAGCAAGTTCGAGGTCGGCATGTCGACGAACTACAACGTGATTCTGGCGCAGCGCGATTTGGCGACCGCGCAGAGCAACGAGTTGCAGTCGGTGCTGAACTATCGCAAGGCGCTGGTCGAGCTCGAACGCCTGCAGTCGACCACGCTGCAGAACCTGAACATCACCGTCCTGAGCGCCACGGGCGCGGCCGGCGGACAGTAGACGCCGGTTGAGAGGGATCGACGCACTATGAAGCGAGCACTCATCGGCGTGCTGATCGTCCTGGCGATCGGGGCCGGCGCCGGCGCGATCTACATCCGCCGCGGCGCCCCCGAGATTCAGGTCAACACCTCGCCGATCACGCGCGGCGACATCGTCGACACCGTCGGCGCCTCCGGAACGTTGCAGGCGGTGACGACGGTGCAGGTCGGCAGCCAGGTGTCGGGCAACATCTCGTTTCTCGGCGCCGACTTCAACTCGATCGTCAAGAAGGGACAGGTCATCGCCAAGCTCGACCCGTCCCTGTTCGACGCGCAGCTGCAGCAGGCGCGGGCGAACCTCTCGCAGGCGCGGGCGAACCTGGCGAAATCACAAAGCGAACTCGAGCGCACGAAGGTGATGCTGACCGACGCGCAGCAGAAATACACGCGCTCGAAGGAGCTCGCGGCCAAGCAGCTCCTGCCGCAGAGCGAGCTCGACGCCGCGAAGATCGCGGTGGATAGCGCGCAGGCGAGCCTCGAGTCGCAGCAGGCCACGGTCGCGCAGACGCAGGCCGCGATCAACCAATCGCAGGCGACGGTGAACCAGAACCAGGTCAACCTGGATCACACGGTCATCGAAGCGCCGATCGACGGCATCATCATCCAGCGCTCCGTGGACGTCGGCCAGACCGTCGCCGCCAGCATGCAGGCGCCGACGCTGTTCATCATCGCCGCCGACCTGACGAAGATGCAGGTCAACGCCAACATCGACGAGGCCGACGTCGGCCGGATCCGCCCCGGACAGCACGTCACGTTCAAGGTCGACGCCTACCCGACCGACACGTTCGACGGCACGGTCTCGCAAATCCGCCTGCAGCCGGTCGTCGTGCAGAACGTCACCACTTATGGGACCGTCATCGACGTGCCGAACGCGCAGCTGAAGCTCAAGCCCGGGATGACGGCCAACGTCAAGGTCGAGATCGCGAAGAAGAGCGATGCCGTGCGCGTGCCCAACGCCGCCCTGCGATTCCGGCCGACGACCGACATGTTTGCGGCGCTGAACCAGACGGTGCCGCCGGAAGCGCTGAACACCGGCGGCCGCGGCGGACGCGGCGGCGGCCAGGGCCAGGGCCGCGGTAACCGCAACGGCGGCGGGGATCCGACGCCGGCGACGCCGGCCTCTGCGGCGCCAACCCCTGCCCCCTCCTCCGCGGCACCGGCGGGTGCGCCTTCGCGATCGTCGGCAGTGCCCGCTCCGACAGGCTCAGGGCAAACGGGTGGACGAGGCGGCGGCTTCGGTGGTGGTGGAGGACGCGGATTCGATCCCGCGCGCATGATGGAACGCTTCAAGGGCATGACGCCGGACGAGCAGAAGCAGTTCATCGCGCGGATGAAGGATCGCGGCCAGGACACGACCGCCTTCGAGAAGGAGATCGCGCCGCCGGGCAAGGGCGCGGCGAAAGGCAAGCCGGCCGCGCAATCGGCGCAGACGATCGATGCGCTGTTCGCGCCCCTTCCCTCGGTCGAGTCGCGCGGCCGGGCGTGGATCTTCGTGGACCATCAGCTGAAGCCGGTGACCCTCCGCCTCGGTATCACCGACGGGACGAATACCGAGCTTCTCAGCGGCGAGCTGCAGCCGCCGATGGAAGTGGTCACGGGCGTCACGGGCCTTGGTCCGACGCGGACGACGGGGACGGGTCCCGGGGCCGGCAACCCGCTGATGCCGCAGCCCCAGCGCGGCGGCCCGCCAGGAGGCCGCGGCCGATAGGCCGCACGCTCATGTCCACGGTCATCTCGGTCAGGAACCTCGTCAAGACGTACATCGTCGGCGAGGTTCAGGTGAAGGCGTTGCGCGGCATCAACCTCGACGTGCAGTCCGGCGAGTTTCTCGCCGTCAGCGGCACGTCCGGATCGGGCAAGTCGACGTTCATGCACATTGTCGGATGTCTCGACAAGCCGACCTCCGGGCAGTACCTGCTCGACGGCGAAGACGTGTCGCGCATGTCGAAGGATGCGCTTGCGGCGGTGCGCAACAAGAAAATCGGGTTCGTGTTCCAGGGTTTCAACCTGCTGTCGCGTACTTCGGCGCTCGACAATGTCGAATTGCCGCTGCTGTACGGAAAGGGCGCGCCGAAGACCGCCGACCGCCACAAGCGCGCGACGGAGATGCTCGATCTCGTCGGACTGGGCAACCGGACCGACCACCATCCGAACCAGCTGTCGGGCGGGCAGCAGCAGCGGGTCGCCATCGCGCGCGCGCTGATCAACAACCCGTCGATCCTGCTCGCCGACGAGCCGACCGGAAACCTCGACACGCGGACCAGCATCGAAGTGATGGGGATCTTTCAGCGCCTGAACCAGGAGCGCGGCATCACGGTGGTTCTCATCACGCATGAGATGGACATCGCGGAGTACGGCACACGAACCGTCACCTTTCGTGACGGTCAGGTCGTCGCCGACAAGGCCGTCGCGCGCCGGCGGCAGGCCCAGGACGAGCTCGCCGCACTGCCCGCGGCCGAGGCCGTGTAAGGAGCCGCCATGGGTTTCCTGATGATTCTTCGCATCGCCGTCAAGGCGCTGAACCGCAACAAGATGCGGACGGCGCTGACCATGCTGGGCATGATCATCGGCGTCGCGGCGGTGATCACGATGGTCGCCCTCGGCACCGGCGCGCAGACCTCCATCGAGGCGCAGATCCAGTCCGCCGGCACGAACATGATCATCGTGTCGGCCGGCAATTTCTCCCAGGGTGGCGTGCGGCAGGGCCAGGGCAACGCGAGCACGCTGGTGCCCGAGGACGCCGCCGCGATCTCGGCGCTTCCCGGCGTGCAGTACACGGCCGCCGGCTCGAACACGCGCGGGCAGATCGTGGCGGGCAACCAGAACTGGAACACGCAGGTGCAGGGCACCGACGTCGACTTTCCGCTCATCAGGGCGTGGCCGGTCAGCGCCGGCGCGTTCTTCACGCCGCAGGACGTCGCCACCGCCTCGAAGGTCGCGGTCCTCGGCAGCGTCGTGCGCGATCAACTGTTCCAGCCGGACGCGGATCCGATCGGCCAGGTGATCCGCATCACCAAGCAGCCGTTCACGGTCGTCGGCGTGATGGCCAGCAAGGGACAGTCGGGCATGGGACAGGATCAGGACGACGTGATCTTCATTCCGTACACAACCGTGCTGAAAAAGCTCCGCGGGATCACGAACATTCAGAACGTCACGGTGTCCGCGGCGTCCGCAGGCGAAGTCACGAAGGTGGCCGACAGCATCGCCACCGCGCTGCGCGTGCGCCACAAGATTCAGGCGGGCGATCCCGACGACTTCATGGTCCGCACCATGGAGGAGATGGCCAGCGTGAGAAAGGAAGCGACGCAGACGATGACCGCGTTGCTCGCCAGCATCGCGGGGGTGTCGTTGCTCGTCGGCGGCATCGGCATCATGAACATCATGCTGGTGTCGGTGACCGAGCGGACGCGCGAGATCGGCCTGCGCATGGCGATCGGCGCGCGCGGACGCGACGTGCTGTTGCAGTTCCTCGTCGAAGCCGTGGTGCTGAGTCTATTCGGCGGCGGTATCGGGATCGCGCTCGGCTTCGGCCTCGCCCAGGGCGTGACCCTGTGGCAGGGCTGGCCGACGGCGGTCTCGCCCAATGCGGTCGCCGTTGCCTTCGGTTTCGCCGCGATGACCGGCGTGTTCTTCGGCTTCTACCCTGCGCGCAAGGCGGCCGCGCTGGATCCCATCGACGCCCTCAGATTCGAATGATGCGCATCAACTTGCGACCAACGATCGGCTCACTTCTGCTCGGCGCCGCGCTTGCGGCGGTCGGCTGCTCCGGCGGCGAAGCCGTCTCGACGACGCCGCCGGCCGGCGGCGGTCGCGGCGGCGGCCAGGGCCCGGCCGTGCCGGTGACCGCGGCGGAGGCTCAGCAGAAGTCGGTGCCGCTCGACGTGACGGCGATCGGCACGGTGATCGCGGCGTCCACCGTCGCGGTGCGCGCGCAGATCACCGGCGAGCTGATGACGGTGAACTTCAAGGAAGGCGACGAGGTCGAGCAGGGCCAGGTCATGTTCACGCTCGACAAGCGGCCGTTCGAAGCAGCGCTGGCACAGGCCGACGCGCAGCTGCAGAAGGACGTGGCCCAGCTGGCGAACGCCAAGGCGCAGTCGGCGCGCTATCAGGATCTGCTGCAGCGCGGCATCGCAACGCGCGAGCAGGTCGATCAGATGACGACGCAGGCGGCCGCGCTGGAAGGGACGGTCGCCGCCGATCGGGCCAACATCCAGAGCGCGAAGGTGCAGCTCGACTACGCGACCATCGAAGCGCCGATCAGCGGCCGCACCGGCCTCCTGCAGGTGCACAAGGGCAACCTGGTGCGCGCCAACGACACGGCGCCGATCGTCAGCATCAACCGCATCACGCCGGTCTACGTCACCTTCGCCGTTCCCGAGTCGATGCTGCCTCAGTTCAAGAAGTACATGGCCGAGGGAACGATCCGCGTCGAGGCGCGGGCGCCCAACGACACTGCCGCGCCGTCGGTCGGCAAGATCGACTTCATCGACATCGCCGTCGACACGACCAGCGGCACGATCAAGGTCAAGGGCACGTTCCCGAACACCGATCGCCGCCTGACGCCGGGGCAGTTCGTCAACGTCAACGTCACGCTGACCACCGACGCCAACGCGACGGTGGTGCCGACCGCGGCGGTGCAGAGCGGCCAGCAGGGTACCTTCGTCTACGTGATCAAGGCCGACAAAACCGTGGAACTGCGGCCGGTGACAATCGCCCGCACGCACGGCGACGACTCCATCATCGGCAGCGGCGTCAAAGTCGGCGAAACCATCGTCACCGACGGCCAGCTGCGCCTGACGCCCGGCAGCCGCGTCAGCGTCAAGAACTCATGAACCCCTCCGAGCTGTTCATCAGGCGCCCGGTCACGACGACCCTGTTGATG
>Ga0068864_100004461_pt1 | contig 11503 bp, 8 predicted proteins | sample KBSSwiS72_FD_66586 | JGI IMG/M metagenome (GOLD analysis project Ga0068864, IMG submission 66586) | Switchgrass rhizosphere microbial communities from Kellogg Biological Station, Michigan, USA - KBS Switchgrass S7-2 | ecosystem: Host-associated > Plants > Roots > Rhizosphere > Soil ...
GGCGTATTTCCAATGCGCGGGTGGAAGTAATTGAAGAAGGCGCAAACAAAACTGGTCCTGTACGGCTGCGTTTCGTGGTCCAGCGACAAGTTCAGATCGGCGACGTGCGTGTGGAACTGGTCGGAACAGTCACGGGCTCACCAATCTCGGTCGACGAACTGCGCGCGCGCATGAATTTTGTGCAGTCGAGCAATCGTCTTACCAAACAACTCATCCTGCACAACGCCGATGAGCTCCAGGTTTACCTGCGCGATCGTGGTTATTTCAACGCCACGGTCGAACCGGTCGAACAACTCGGTCCGCGCGGTATTCGCGCCACCGTCACTTACAAGGTAACTCCAGGCGAGCAAGCCAAAGTCGAAAACTTCGATATTCAGATCGCCGGTTTCGATCCCACTCAAGTGCACACTACGCTTGTGCTCCAGCGCTCCGCTCCCTTCACACGCGATGCGTTGGCGGAGGACGTGAAGCGTGTGCGCGATGCATTGGTCAACAAAGGTTTTCTTTCGCCGGTGCTCGACGACGCGCGCGTCGAACGAGATGCGGAGAAGAATACAGTCAGGATTTTTCTCAAGGGCGTGATTGGGCCAAAGGTCGACGTCGCTGTTAAGAACTACGAGATGAACGAGAAGACGCAGCGCGAGTTGCTGCCCGTTAAGCGCGAAGGCAACATCGACTTCTCCGCCATCGTCGAAGGCGCGCGTCGCATCCGCAACAAGTTGCAGGAAGACGGTTTCTTCTTTGCGGAAATCACGGAGACCTGCACCGTCAGCAATCCGCCGGCTGATCTCGGTCCCAACGGCACGGCCGAGACTTGCGAGAACCTCAATCCGGTTCCGTTAACGGGCCACAACGTCAGCATCGAGTATCAGGTTGAGAAGGGAAGGCGCTTTAGTCTGACCGACATTCGCATCGCCGGCACGAACCACCTGTCGATCGCCGACGTTGAAGCAGATCTCAAGACGCAGAAAAAGAATGCTATCGGTTTGATTCCGTTTCTCGGCTACGGTCATGGCTATACCAGCCTGACGCTGCTCGAGCAGGACCGTCGCACCATCGAGGCGTTCATGCGCGACCTCGGATACCGCAAAGCGACGGTGCAGGTGTTGCAGGGTGTCTCGATCAATGCTGACGACCTCATCATCACGTTTCAAGTTGACGAAGGCCCGCTGACCCGCATTGCCGGTGTCGAAGTAAAAGGCAACCAGATCCACACCGACGACCGCATCCGGCAGGAGTTGCATACAGTCATCGGCGGTCCTTATTCGCGTTCACAGGCGCGAGCTGATGGCGAGCGAGTGGCGAATCTCTATTCACACGAAGGTTATGTCAACGCGCGTGTTGATTTCTCGGTGATCGAGTTGCCGAAGAAAGGCGATGAGGAACAAGTCAGGCTCGTCTACACAATCGCGGACGAAGGCGACAAAGTTTTCATCAACCAGATCATCATCAACGGCGTCACGGGCGATCAAAAAACTCGTCGTACCAAACGTGCGGCCATCAGGCGAGCGATTCCGATCGCGGCCGGTGACGTGCTTCGCGCCGATCGAGTGTCGGATGCGGAACGAACCCTGTATCTCACCGATGCGTACCGGCAGGTCGTCATCCACACTGAGCCCGCGGGCGAAAATGCGTCCGGTTACCAGAGACGCGACGTCATCATCGACGTCGAAGAGAAAAAACCAAATGTGATGGATTACGGCGGCGGCTACTCGACTGACGTGGGCGCACTCGGGTTGTTTGAAATCAGCAACGTAAACCTCTTCAACAAGCTGCGCCAGGGAACGATGCGACTTCGCGCCAGTGGTCGTCAGCAATTGGTGCGTCTCGAATATTTGGATCCGCGGTTCGCGAGGTACAACAAGACTGAGTTTGCGCCGCTGGCGCTTTCGCTCGAATACCAGCGCGACTCGACGATCACTCGTTTCTTCCGTTCGGCAATCGATCGCGGCACGCAGGGAATTGTGCAAAGGCTCGACGAAGATGGGAACCCGATCGACATCTTCGGAAACCAGGTAAACGAGCCGACCATCAATCGCTTCACTGCGGCCATCGAATCACAGCGTGTGCTCGACAGGAAAACACGCACGATCATCTTCGGACGCTACAGCTACGAAGACGTTCGTCTCTACAACCTCGAGAGTCTCGTGGTCCAACCGATTCTCCAACCCGACGATAAGGTCCGTCTGTCGAAGCTTGGTGTTTCCTTTGTGCGAGACACGCGCGAGCGGTGTGAGCCCGGCCTGCTAGGTAGAAGTGTTGATAGCGATGACGAGCCCGGCGCTCCGGGTGAGGTGTGCCGTTACAACCAGGTTGACGCGACGCGCGGAAGTTTTTTCAGCGCTGACTATTCGGTTGCGCTGCGGCAACTCGGCGGAAACATTTCGTTCAATCGTTTTCAGACGACTTACCGGCAGTACCAGAAAGTCCGAGCCCTGAGAAACACTGTGTTCGCCGCGAACCTGACGTTGGGTCTGGCGAACCTGTTCAATCCGCGTGACCGCGACGAGAATGGAACCATCGACGAGATCGATTTGACGTTGCCGATCAGTGAACGTTTCTTCTCCGGTGGCGCGACTACGCTGCGCGGGTTCACGTTCGAAGAGGCTGGTCCACGCCAGGTCGTGATTCCCGAAGGTGAGTTTCGAGATCAGAACAACAACGTCGTGTTTTTGAATCCGTTCACTGTGCCTGTCGGTGGCAACGCGCTTGCGATTGTGAACCTCGAAGCGCGCATACCGCTTACGCGGTCAGTTCAAGTGGTGCCGTTTTATGACGGCGGCAATGTTTTCCGTCGCATTGGCGATCTGTTTGGCAAAGAAGATACGACGCCCGTGCCGCCCGGAGACATTCTCGCTGCGATCAATAAAGCGAATCTGCGGGCGCATTGGGCCAACACACTCGGTCTCGGCTTCCGGTTCCAAACACCTTTTGGCGGCGCGCTCGCGGTGGACTACGGTGTGCTGTTGAATCCGCCGGAGTTTTTGATTCCGCAGCGTGGGCCGAACGGCTTTGACGGTACACCCGCGATCTTTCGTTTACATCGCGGCAACTTACATTTCAGGATTACGCAGACGTTCTAGGTACACGGATGACACGGATATCAAAACCGATTTTCACTGTTTTGCTGGGCGTGCTTCTTTGCGCCTTCGCCCCTCTGTGCGCCGCGCAGCAGGTCGTGGATAAGATGGTCGCCACTGTGAACGCGGGTGTCAGAACAGATCTAATCACTTATTCCGATCTGCTTTGGCAGTTGTCGTTGCAGCCGGGCACAGTCCTCGACAATCCGACTTCGGCGGATCTGAACCGAGCCCTGCGCCTGTTGATTGACCAGCGCCTTATCCTTCAGGAGGCTGAGAAGATTCCGACGATCGTGCCCACTCAGAAAGAAGTGAGCGACGCGCGTGACGAACTGGCGCGCAATTTTTCTTCTGCGAGTGAGTTTCAGGTGAGGCTGCAACGCGTGGGCCTGACCAGTGAAAAACTCGATGAGATCGTCGAGCAACGGCTCAAGATGGAAAAATATCTGGACTTTCGTTTCCGGAATTTCGTAGTGATAAGTCAGAAGGAGATTGCAGACTATTACACTCAGACTTATGTGCCGCGGTTTCGAGCGCGTTCTCCGGGACGCATCGTCCCGACGCTGGAACAAGCGCGCGACGAGATCCAAAAGATGATGACGGAAGCGAAAATTGAATCTGACACGGACGCTTTTCTCGATACGGCCCGTGAGCGTGCGGAGATTGTGATTCTGAATGCAGTCTAAGAATTATCTAAGGATCGGACTCGCGCTTTCTGGCGGCGCGGCGCGCGGCATGGCCCACGTGGGCGTGCTGCGGGCGCTGGTTGAGAACGATATCCACGTCGACTGCATTGCGGGAACGTCGGCGGGATCGATAGTCGGGGGCGCATTCGCGGCCGGGATGACGGTTGAGCAAATCGCGGAATTTGGCCGGACGCTGCGCTGGCGCGACATTGGCCGCGTCACGATGTCGCGGTTGGGCGTGCAGAGTAACGAGCGTCTTGAATTGTACTTGCGCGATCGTTTGCCCGTTTCGAGGTTCGAAGAGTTATCGATCCCGTTTGCGGCAGTTGCGACAGAACTTAAAACCGGCGCCGCGGTGGTGATGCGCGACACGGGCGACTTGCCGTTTGCTATCCGTGCGAGCTGTGCGATACCCGGATGGTACGTTCCCGTGACCGATGACAAAGGGCGGCAACTCGTTGACGGCGGACTGGTAGCAGTCGTGCCTGTGACGGTCACTCGTTCGCTCGGCGCCGACATTGTAGTTGCCGTGGACGTCAACAGTGAGGGCGCGACATTTCTCGGATCGTCGAGTTCCGTGGTCGGTGTTTTGTTGCAATCGATGTTGGTAGTACAAAGGACTGCTTCGCGCCATCAGATCGAGATGGCTGACTTCGTCATAAATCCAAGGGTCGGACATATTCGTTGGGACGAAGTCGCCCGCGCCGAAGAGTTGATGGCTGCCGGCTATGAAGCAGGGCTCGCGAGTATTCCTCAGCTACGCGCCCTGATCGATTCGGTCAGTAACGAGCAAGCACAAAAGCTGGCTTAAGCCTTAGGTGGCTTTTTGTGGCAATCCTCATCCATTAAACCTTTATTCAAATCACAAGAAATCTGGAAGCACTGAAGGACCTCGGAGCCAAACTCCGGTGTGCCGGGGTCTGCGGGCCATTCACCGATGGTTGTCGAGGTTACATCTGTGTCCGCTCCTCGAGGCGTCGCTCTGCGACACCGCTTTGTTCGACTTGGCTTGATCCTGTTCATCATTACGTCGGCAATCGGTGCCGACGCACTCGCCCGTTCTTACCAGTATTACTCACAGATTATCGATGCACGGCTCGCAAGTGGTTACTTGACCAGCCGTCCCGGTTTGTATGCAGCTCCGCGCGTGCTGCAAGCGGGACAGAAGTTGTCGCGCGAGAAACTCGTTGCGGCGCTGCGTCGTGCTGGTTATGTGGAAGCGAAAGCCAGCGACGTGTGGAGTGGAAGTTTCAACGTTTTCGATTCGGCGATTGAGATTCATCCCGGACGTTCGAGCAGTAAACAACCGGAACTCGTGCGCGTGAGTTTTGCCGGCGCGGAGATCTCTGAAATACGTGGCGACGGCATTCTGCTCGAATCGTTTACGCTCGAGCCGGAGATTCTGTCTAACGATCTGTCGTCGAAGAGCGGCAAACGCGAGTTGCTCAGTTACGACGAGATCCCGGAAGTCATGGTGCATGCGATTCTCGCGATCGAGGATCGTCGCTTTTTTGAGCACTCGGGTGTTGATATCAGTGGACTTGCTCGCGCGCTGTTGAGAAACGCCGGGGACGAGCGACTGGGCCAGGGTGGCTCGACGATCACTCAGCAGCTTGTTAAGAACACGTATCTCTCGCCGGAAAAAACGGTGCAGAGAAAATATTCCGAGGCGATGTTGTCGATGGCATTGGAGCGCCGGTTATCAAAGAACGACATCTTCGCGCTCTACTGCAACGAGATCTACCTGGGCCAACGCGGCGCGGTCGCGGTTCGTGGTATTAAGGAAGCCGCCACGGTTTTTTACGGAAAAGCACTTCGCGATCTCACGCTTTCGGAAGCGGCCACTCTGGCGGGCATGATTCAGAGTCCCGCGCGTTACTCGCCGGTGTGGCATCCTGAAGCCGCCCGCAGCAGAAGAAACACAGTGTTGGCGGCGATGCGGCAAGACGGCTGGATAACCGCCGAGCAGAGTGCTGCCGCGGCCGCAGAGCCGGTCGTGGTTGCGCCTACGTCCGAGTTGGATAACGGTTTGGCGCCGTACTTTGTCGATTATGTGAACCACGTCGCGGACACGCAGTTCGATAGGTCAGGAACGAGTCAACGAATCTACACCACCATCGATCTCGAACTTCAGCAAGCAGCGGAACAGGCGTTGAAGCGACAGTTGGACAAGCTCGATACGGTTTACGCTGCTCGCAATCTCAAGCCGCAGGCGGCGCTCGTCGCGATCGATCCACACACCGGCAACGTGCTCGCGATGGTGGGTGGACGCAACTATGCCGAGTCGCAACTCAATCGCGCTACTGACGCTTTGCGACAACCGGGTTCGACGTTCAAGCCGTTCGTTTACGCCGCCGCGCTGGAAGATGGTATGTCGCCGGTGCAGTTGTTTATGGATGCGCCGCGCGAGTTTGTTTACGACCGCACTCAGATCTATCGCCCAGCGAATTACGGCGGCGGTTATTCAATGCACGAAGTGACCATGCGCACGGGTCTGGTGAAGTCGCTGAACGTAGTCACAGTCGATGTCGCGTTGCAGATAGGATTGGCGCGAATCTCGAATCTGGCGGCCAGGTTTGGTCTGCCAAAGCCGGAACGCTATCCGGCGCTCGCGTTGGGAACCGAGGAAGTGACGCCGCTTCAGTTGGCTTCCGCCTACGCAGCGTTTGTGAACGAAGGCCGGCGCGTGAATCCGAAAGTGATAACGAGCATTGGCGAACCACCGGCGGCGCACGCTGTATCAGAGACGGTGGACCAGGTCGTCAGTCCAACAACAGCGTACATGATCACAAACACGCTCGCGGCAGTGATCGATCGTGGCACTGCTCGAAAAGCTCGCGGCGCTGTGCCTGGTACTGCGATCGCTGGAAAGACTGGAACGTCTCGCGACGGTTGGTTCGTCGGCTATTCACTGAATCTCGTCTGCGCTGTATGGATCGGTTTCGACGATAACAAGCAACTCGGTCTCACGGGCGCCGAAGCGGCGCTGCCGGCGTGGGTTGATTTCATGAACGACGCGATTGCGCTGCGGCCCGATTTGGGCGGCGAAAATTTTGAGTGTCCCGAGGGAATCAAATTCGTCGAGATTGATGCGACAACCGGACTTCGTTCCACGATTACATGTCCGCTTCGCGAGTTGATTGCCGTCACGGATCGTCTGTCACCAAACATGGAGTGCTACCTACATGGAAATCTTCCGGTTCAGTCGAGCCCGTATGCTGAGGAGAGCGAATCGACTACCGACCAAGTTGCGGTCAGGAAACAGACGATCGTGCCGATGGAGTTGAGAACGTATAGATCGACGAGAGTCGACGTCGATGTTAAAGGGAAAAAATCGTTGGTGAATGATCTGCGTTAATCAGCGTTCGAGTATCACCTGTGCGATGGCGTGCTCGGTCGTGTGTGAGATCGAGAGATGAGTGGCGGTTGCGCCGAACCCGTTATAGATATTCAACACCTGTCCACTAAAGATTAAATATGGCGCGCCGCTTTCTTTCGCCGCCACTTCCACGTCTTGCCAGCCAATCCCTCCGCGCCAGCCCGTTTGCAATGCTTTGAGCGCCGCTTCTTTTGCCGCAAAGCGCGCTGCATAATGCTGTGCAGCCACCGCGCCGCGCGTGTCGCAGTAATCGCGCTCAGCGTGCGTGAAAACGCGCTCCGCAAAGCGCGGCGTGCGCAGGAGCACTTCGCGAATACGCTTAACTTCGATAATGTCTATACCGATGGAAATGATCATTGACGACGACCAACTAACCGCGTCTGGATTTTACTGGCGCGAAATCGACGGTGTCCGCGCGCTTGTGTGCGCGCCGCTCGAACAAGATGGTTTTGTAAACGGCTTCTCAACGCGTCTCGGCGGCGTGAGCGCAATGCCTGAAAACGCGCTCAGTCTCGCCGGCTTCAACGACGATGCGGCGGAGAACATTCTGGAGAATCGTCGCCGCTTTCTCAAGCTTTTTCCGGGCGACTGGGCGCTGGCCGGTTGCTGGCAGGTGCACGGCGCTGACGTTCGCGTGGTCCAAACAGCCCAGGAGGCCAAGCCGGCCGAGAACGAACGTGGCGATACGATCTTTTGCGACGTGATTGTAAGTAATGCGAAGGGGGTGCTGGCCGGTGTTAAGACAGCCGATTGCGTTCCGATTTTGATTGGCGATTCAGTTACTGGTTCGTTCGCGGCAGTGCATGCCGGTTGGCGCGGGACCTTGGGGACCGCGGTGCTTGCGGGTGTTGAGCGTCTCGCAAAAGAATATGATGCGAAACCCGAAAACCTGCGGGTTGCGATCGGCGCTTCGGCTGGTCCATGCTGTTATGAAGTCGGCAGCGAAGTCATTGACGCTTTCAAACAGCGCTTCGCAAACTCAGAAAGACTGTTCACTCAAACTCGTCCCGGTCACGCGCTCGTCGATCTGCTGCAGGCAAACCGAGATCAACTCGAGTCCGCCGGAGTGAGGCCGGAGCGAATTCATACTGCGCCGATCTGTACGATGTGTCGCACGGATCTATTCTTCTCTTACCGCAAAGAAAAGAGCGTGCACGGTAAAGTCGGACGGTTGATGGCCGTCGTGGGAAGAGAGCAAATCACTCCACGTTGAGCCACATCTTGACTTCGCGTGTCACCGGCGGAAAGCAAGATTCATCGTTACACGCCTGGAATCTCAGCTTGCCCTTGATCTCTCCTGAACCTCCGGAATACGAGGCAGGCACGGTGACGTTGAAGCGAATCAACGCGCGACCTTCGTAAACCGCTACGTTGCCTTTCGAGAATTTGAGTTGTCGCATCACCGGACGCGGATAAGAAATTGGACCAACCGTCATGCCTGACGGCGTTTCGACGTCGAGCTTAGTGGCGACGAGAAACTTGTCGAGTGGCTTACTCGATTGAACGTGCAGCCCGGCGGGAATTTCCATCAACACGTTGGCGCGAACCGTTCGGCCCTTCTTTGTCTTGTCCGGATTGATTCCACCACTGACGTTTACGTCTGACGCAGACTGTGGCGGCGCAGGCTTCGAGTAGAAAGTCGCCGGCAGCAGCAGGACGACGGCTAAGGCAAAAATGCGAGCAGGGGTTGAGTGTTTGATCATCTAGTATCGGCTCCGACTAAAGTGGTTTCCGTTCGAGTATTAAGTGTGCTCTGGCGCGCCGCCAGTTGCCCGCAGGCCGCAAAAATGTCTCGTCCGCGCGGGCGTCGCACGTAAGCGTGAATGCCTTTCGACTCGAGAATACTCTTGAAGCGCTCGACTGTTTGGTCGCTCGATGGTTGATAAGGAAGGGGCTCCGCAGGATTGTGCGGGATCAAGTTCACCTTCGCTTTGATACTGTGGCGATTGAGCAGATTCGCGAGTTGCCGCGCCTGTTCGTCTGAATCGTTGATGCCGTCGAGCATCACGTATTCGAAAGTGAGTCGCTCGCCTGGCTTGAGAGTTTTTTCAAAAACTTTGCAGGCGCTGAGTAAATGGTCGAGTGGCCAACGCTTGTTAATAGGCATGAGTTCGTTGCGCAGTTCATCTGTAGGCGCGGCAAGCGAAATTGCCAGGTGCGGGCGATCCGAGGTGTTGGCGAGATCCAGAATGCGAGGCACGACACCGGCGGTCGATACGGTGACGCGGTTCGGCACGATGTACAGACCTTGCGGATCTGCCATGACTCGCAAGGCTTTCAAAAGCTCGTCGAGATTGAGCAATGGTTCGCCTGCGCCCATCGCCACGAGGTTTGTGCCGCGCGGCGGCTTAATGCCAACTCCGTAAGCGTCGTTCAACGCGATTTGGATCTGTTCGACGATTTCGCCCGCGGTTAAGGAACGGAGCAAACCGAGTTGTGCCGTCAGACAGAAGGTGCATTGCAACGGGCAACCCGATTGTGAAGAAAAACAGATCGTGTCGCGGCGTTCTTCGGGGATGAAGACGGTTTCAACTGGCAGACCGTCGTGCGTCTTCATTAGATAGCGTCGCGTACCGTCGGTGGAAGTGTATTGTGACTCGACTTTCAGAGTTGCGGCTTGGGCAATTTCCTTGAGCCGTGTTCGTAGTTCCTTTGGCAAGTCTGTGATTTCGTCAAAACTGCGCAACCGACGATTTTGCAGCGCCGCGAAAAGCTGGCGACCGCGATAGGCCGGCTCGGCCAGCGTTTCCACAAACGAAACCAATTCCGGCTGGCTGAGCCCGGTTAACTGAACTAAATTGCTCATGCGACGTTAATCTTAGCATTTAGACAGGGAATACACAGGTAACGCGAATGCGGCAGGTTTTTACTCGCGAACGATTGATCGGCGTGGTGGTTGCGCTGGTGCTTGGATGCGCGGCCTTCGTGTACGGCCTGCGTTGGGTTGAGTCAGCAATAACGTTTCGTCCGGTTAGCACGTTAGGCCAGCACATTTCGCCACCGGCAGGAGCCGAAGACATCTCGTTTCGCTCAAGCGACGGCACTCACTTGCATGGTTGGTTCTTCAAAACTGAAGCGAGCCCCGCAGTTGCAACTCTGATTTTCTTTCACGGAAATGGCGGCAACATCTCGAACGTGGGCTGGATGGGCCAACGTTTCGCCAAACACGGATTCAACGTCCTGCTTTTCGATTATCGTGGTTACGGCGGAAGCGAGGGAGAAGCGGCACTGGAGTCAGATCTGTATGCTGACGGCGATGCGGCGGTGGCGTTCTTGACGAGAGAGAAGTTTGTGCGTCCGGAAAATATTGTTCTTTATGGTCACTCACTCGGGACCGCGGTCGTTGCCGACGTCGCTTCACGCGGTAAATACGGCGCGGTGGTGCTCGAGTCTGGATTCAGTTCGGCGAGTTCCGTAGCGAGTACTGCTTTGCCGTGGTTACCCGGGTTCCTTCACTTTCTTGGTAAGAACCGCTTCGAATCCGGCCGTAAACTCGCCACCGTCAGATCACCAATTCTCATCGCGCATGGTGATCCGGATCACACGATTCCGACGACTGAAGCACGTCTGTTGTTCACGGCTGCAAACGAGCCGAAGAAGTTGTTGATCGTTCCGGGCGCCGGCCACGTTGTATTTGGCGCGGCCGGCGAACCGTATTTGCGTCAAGTTGAGGAGTTCATGCGGCAATCGGTCACGGCACGATAGTGAAGTTTGCGGTCGGTGCGATAGTTTGCCCCGACACCTGATCGCGAATGCGAACCTGAATCTGATACTCACCGGGTTCGAGAGAGCGACTATCAATCAAGCGCGTCAGCGTCAGTCGTTGACCCGCATCATTGATCTCTCGCCAGTCCTCAACCTGCTTGCTCAACTCTTTTCCGTTTTTGAGTAGCACGTATTCGGCGTCGGCTGCTGGACGCAGCGTCGTTTGATCGGTGACGGCGTTATAGACCTGAAGATAGACGCCGACCGGTTGACCGCGGCGGTAAGTGGCGGTGAGGTTTGGTATAACTTTGGTTTTGCCGATAACAAATGGTCCAACCGCAGCGCCCGCTTCCATGTTTTCGAGTTTCGCGGCGAGCACGATGCTCGATGCTGACAGGCGATCCGACGGAAAGTTGGGTACTAAGAACCCGACGTGTTTTGTGCCGGCCGCGCCCGATTGAATGTCGCGAACGAACACGTCCACTCGATATCGTCCGGGATCGAGTATGAAGGCGTGAGCGTACGCCGATTTACGCATGCGCGTTGTGCTCAACTCCTGAGTGGTCGCGGTAGTTGTGACTGAATCTTCGAATTTTCCCACGCGCCGGTTGGCCACAGACGTCACGTGACCAAAAATATTCAAGCGGGCGGTT
>Ga0068864_100004462_pt1 | contig 11502 bp, 12 predicted proteins | sample KBSSwiS72_FD_66586 | JGI IMG/M metagenome (GOLD analysis project Ga0068864, IMG submission 66586) | Switchgrass rhizosphere microbial communities from Kellogg Biological Station, Michigan, USA - KBS Switchgrass S7-2 | ecosystem: Host-associated > Plants > Roots > Rhizosphere > Soil ...
TGCCACATCCTGAGGCCCGAGCTGTTTTCGCTCGTCGAGCCGCTCCGTCAGCTCCTCAATGGAATGTTGCACCCCAAACGCATTGCCGAGGTCCAGCTAACGCTGATCGGCGGGGGCGCGGTGGACCTGTTGTTCAAAGGCGTGCCTGCCGGCCGACTTTCGGAAATCGAGCAGTTGACGTCATTTGCCATGGATCACGACCTTGCGCGCCTGAGCGTCGACCGCGGGCTTGGACCGGACACGATTTACGAGCCTCAACCGGCGAGCGTCACGCTGGCTGGTTTTCCTGTGGCTTTTCCTCATGGCAGCTTCCTCCAGGCGACCGAGGACGGCGAAGCAGAGCTTTCCGCGTGCGTGCAGGAGGCAATTGCGGGCGCTGGACGTGTCGCCGATCTCTTCAGCGGCTTGGGCACTTTCGCATTGGCTGCGCGGGCGAGCTACGCCGCCGAAGCCTCCCGCGATGCCGCCGCGGCGCTCAAACGGGCCGTTTCGAACATGACCGTTGAGCATCGCGACCTCTATCGGCGTCCGCTCGATGCCAGGGAGCTGAAGGATTTTGACGCCGTCGTGCTCGACCCGCCCCGCGCCGGCGCGGAAGAGCAGGTAAAGCAACTCTCGAAGTCGAGCATCCAGCGCATCTCTTACGTCAGCTGCAATCCGGCGACTTTCGCCCGAGATGCCAGCATTCTCGTGGATGGTGGCTATTCGCTGCTGTGGGTCGAACCGGTCGGCCAGTTCCGCTGGTCGACCCATGTCGAGCTTGCCTCCTGCTTCATCCGCTAGTGCATGAACAGGTGCCAGCCGAGACAATCGTGCAGGATTCGCGCTCCCGCGTGAACGGTCAGACCGAGCAGGCACAGCGTTGCCAGGGCGAAGATCGGGAAGCGGATCTGGACGATGTTGACCGTCGACTGGACGATGCTGTGCACGATCCTCAGCCCGACATAGGCCCAGGCGAGCCAGTAATTGATCCCTGACCCCATGCCCATCATCGCGAGCGTCAGTGCGATCGCATAGAAGAGCGTCGGCTGCTCCATGAGGTGATTGTAATTGTGCGATGGCCACTGCGCCTCGTCGGGTGCACGGCCGTCGAGGTTCGCGCCTCGCGACCCGCGCGGGATCGTTGCCCAGCTAATTCCCATTTGGGCGAACGCGCGCCGGCGCGCGATGGCGAGCCATAGGAGCATCACCAGCGACCAGGCGACGAGTGCCACGACGGGCACCAATATCGGGCTATAATTCATGAGATTGCCTCCCCCAGTTGGCGAACCAAGGGTGGTGCAGTTCGTCAGGCTTTGCAATCGATCGGCTTCGACCGCTTGCTTTCGGCGCTTTCCGGTGTGAGCGTCGCTTTGGAGGGGGACTAGGTGGCAGCAAAGCCAGGCGACAAACCGCAGCTCAGCGGCGGCCAGATTGCCGCCGTAACCGCCGGAAACGCGCTCGAGTTCTACGATTTCGTCACCTACGCCTTTTTCGCGACGCAGATAGGCCGCGCACTCTTCCCGGGGGACGCAGCCCATTCGTTGCTCCTCTCGCTTGCGACCTTCGGGGTTGGATTTCTGACTCGGCCACTTGGTGGATTGCTCATCGGACGGATGGCCGACCGCCGCGGTCGCAAGCCGGCGATGATCCTCTCATTCAGCATCATGGGCATCGCGATGACAGGGTTGGCCCTGACGCCGTCCTATGCCGTTGCCGGGATGGCGGCTCCGGTGATCGCCGTCTTCTTCAGGCTGCTTCAGGGATTTGCGCTGGGCGGCGAGGTCGGACCTAATATCGCCTATTTGATGGAGGCCGCTCCTGCGCATCGCCGCGGGCTTTTCATATCGCTGAACTTCGCGTCCGCCGACCTCGCGGCCCTCGTCGCGGGCCTGCTCGGTTTCGGCTTGTCCTCGGCGCTCACCAATGTGCAGCTTGAAACGTGGGGCTGGCGCGTCGCTTTCCTTGTGGGAGCGGCAATTGTGCCTTTGGGGCTGGGGTTGCGCCGGACCTTGACGGAAACGCTGACTGCCGAACCCGAAGCGGGGCAGCGTTCGCACGTGTCTCTGCTTGTTGCTGCGGCCGGCCTGTTCATCATCGCCGGCGCGGCGATCAGCAACTACACGCTCGATTATCTGACGACATACGCGCAATCGACCTTGCACATGGCGGTCCCGACCGCGTTTGCAGCCACGATCGTGCTTGGCGTGATTGCCGTTGGAAGTGATCTTGCAGGTGGCTGGCTTGCTGATCGCTTCGGACCGAAACGCGTCCTGATCGGCCCCTGGATTCTTCTGATCGGGACTGTGATTCCGGTCTTTCATCTCCTCAACCAGGCGCGAACGGCAACGGCGCTGCTGGGTTCAACCGCGTTTCTGACGCTACTTCACATCCTCGGCTCGACACCCGCCGTGTTGCTGTTTGTCCAGGCGCTCCCGGCGCGAGCCCGCGCCGGCGCGACAGGGGTCGTTTACGCCCTTGCGCTCGCTGTCTTCGGTGGGTCGACGCAACTCGTCGAGACTCTGCTCATCAAGTGGACCGGCAGCCCGCTAGCGCCGGGCGGGTACATGATGTGCGCGGTGACGATTGCGCTTTTGGGAGCACTTCTGGTTCCCGAGCCGCCCCGAGATCGCCGGGGCAGCTCGGTCAAGATCGCGACAGCTTAGCTGAACAGCTTGGCGAAGCGTCGCTTTTCGCGGTTGCGCCATGCTCCGCGGTGCCACGCGTCGCTGGCGAGCAGCGGCAGGACCGAGGTCGCCTCGGCGAATACCATCTGCTCCATCGCAGTCGACACCTTGCCCCAGCTCGCTGCTTCCTGGAGGGTCGAAGAAGAGCAGGCGCCGTCGCGAACGTCGGCAACGGTGATCTGCACGGCATATTTGTGCACCTCGACATCCTCGTGGCCGAGGATCTCGGCACAGACGACGGTGTCCTGCGTGAAGTTCTTCGGCACACCGCCGCCAATCATGAGCAGGCCCGTCGTTCCGGCCTTGATCTTGATGTCGGTCAGTTCCCGGAAGTCCGCGATGGCGTCGAGAACCAGATAGTGACCGCCGCGCTTCATGGCATCGACCTGGTGCTTCACGAGCCCGAACCCAGCGGATGAATCGACGAACGCCGGGCAGAAGATCGGTACGTCATGCTCATAGGCGAGCTGGACGAGGCTGCCTTCCTTCTTGGCGTTACCCTCGCTCAGCCACTTGCCCATTTCCCGGATGAAGGCGCGGCTGGAATAAGGCCGCGGCTCCAGACTGTCGGCGATCTTGCCGATCGTGAAGTCGCAGTCCTGCAGCTGCTGCTCATCGATGTAGGTGTCGTAGATACGGTCGATGTAGAGCGAGCGAAGCGTATCGTCGTCAGGAATTTCATTGGCTTGGTAGTGCTTGTGACCAAGCGCTTCAAAGAAATCCATGTCGACGATCGAGGCACCGGTGGCGACGATTGCATCGACCATGTTGGATTTCACGAGTTCTGCATAAAGATCCATGCAGCCGCCAGCCGAGGTCGAGCCCGCAATCACCAGGATGATCGAGCAGGTGGGGTCCTCCAGCATCTGGTTGTAGATACCGGTCGCGCGCGACAGATCGCGGCTCGTGAAGCTCATCTTGCCCATCGAATCGATGATCGGGCGGGCATCAAACTTCGTGATGTCGATGTGCTCGATCGGCGTGGACAGAAGCTCCGCCTTGCGCGTGTCGTTGATGCGCTCGGCGTCCTGAACCTTGTTCAGAGTATCGACTTCCATATTCATGCTCCAATGCGTCGCCGCCCGTGGAAGGACGGCATCAGGGTAGGGCATGTCGTTTACAAGCGGGGGACAGCCTCACCCCAAAAAGCGCTGGTGCGCTTAGCTCCCCTCCCGCCGCAGCGGAAGGGGAGAAAGACTTACAGTTTCACGACGTTCGACTGTGCCGGGACGTCGGCGCCGTAAAGGCTGGCCATCGGCTCGTCCTCGACGATTGCAGAGTCCACCACGCCAAAGCCGTTGAACTGGGTGCGCATTGCGCAGCCGTAGGCTCCAAGCATGCCGACCTCGATATAGTCGCCTGGACCGACGTCGGCGGGAAGTTCGAACGGTCCGGTCATCCGGTCGAGGTCGTCGCAGGTCGGCCCATAGAAGCTGAAGCTCATCGGACGGACGTGCGAATCCTGATCGCGGATCAGGCGCACCGGATAGCGCCAGCCGATGTGCGCGGCGTCGAACAAGGCACCGTAGGCGCCATCGTTGATATAGAGTTCGTCGCCCCGCCGCTTCTCGACGCGCACGAGGACGCTCGCATACTCGGCGCACAGCGCTCGGCCCGGCTCGCACCACAGTTCGGCCGAGTAGCTGATCGGCAGCGCCTCAAAGGACTGGTGGATGACCGCGAAATAGGTCTCGAGTGGCGGCGGCTCCATGCCCGGATAGGACGAGGGAAACCCGCCGCCGACGTCGACGATGTCGACGGTGACGGCGGCATCGACGATCGCCTCCCTGACGCGCGTCATCGCTTCAGCGTATGCCGCTGGAGTCATGGCCTGGCTTCCGACGTGGAAGCAGATGCCGAGCGCGTCCGCGGCCTGGCGAGCGGCGATAAGCAGCTGCTTCACCTCGTCCTGCGCGGCGCCGAACTTCGAGGCGAGGCTGAGCTTCGAATGGTCGGAGCTCACGCGAATACGAACAAGGAGGTTGAGATCGGTCGCAGGAATGCCGTCGGTCGACGTCGCGCTGACGATCTTCTCCAGCTCATCGACGGTGTCGAGGCTGAAGGTCTTCACGCCATGCTGGAAATAAGCTTCGGCAATTGCTTCCTCGGCCTTCACCGGGTGCATGAAGCACAGAACTGCCTCCGGCAGCGTCTCGTGGACGAGCCGGACTTCGCCAATTGAGGCGACGTCGTAGTGCGTGACGCCGGCATCCCACAGCACGCGCAGCAGGTCGGGCGAAGGGTTCGCCTTGACCGCATAGAGCGAATTGCCCGGGAACTTATCGACGAAGAAGCGGGCGGCGCGATGCGCGGCATGAGGACGCAGAAGCGTAACCGGCTGGACCGGGCGCTGCTTGGCGATAGCGGCAGCCCCCCGGCTACCGGTCGGGGCGGCGGCTAGCCCCAGCGCGCGATGGTGAGTGTGCAACTCAAGGGACCTCCAACGGGTATGTTCGACAAAGAGCTGCCTTGCGGTTGGAAGTCCCATGGGGCAGCGGGGCGCGATATATGTAGGGGGGTCCAAGCTGTAAAGTTACTTTGGCCTCGCAACAGCAATTTACGGGAATTTTGTCGTCAAACTGCAACGGTTGAGCGAAAGGATAGGGTTATCAATAGCTTAATGGAATCGACTAGGGTGACACGCGCAGACGTGGTCGAGGCCGGCGAGCGTATTGGCGGCGAGGTCAAGCGTACGCCGCTGATCGAAAGCGAAATCGCGGGTGTCCGCACCTGGCTCAAATGCGAGTGCCTGCAGACCGGCGGTGCCTTCAAGCTGAGGGGCGCGACCAACCGGCTGCTTCAGCTTTCGGCAGAGGAGCGCAAGAGGGGCGTGGTTGCTTTTTCGTCCGGCAATCATGCCCGCGGGGTTGCGATCGCTGCTCGCCGCCTCGGAATGCGCGCGATCATTGTCATGCCTTCAGATGCGCCGCGGGTTAAGGTCGACGGAACCCGCAGCGAGGGTGCCGAGATAATCTTCTACGACCGACGGACGGAGAGCCGCGAGGAAATTGCGGCACGCATCGCCGGTGAGAGTGGTGCGACAGTCGTGCCGAGCTTCGATGATCCAGGAATCGTCGCCGGCCAGGGCACGGCGGGCCTCGAGATTGTCGAGCAGCTGGGACACTCGCCCGCGCGGATCGTGATCCCGTGCGGTGGGGGCGGCTTGGCGTCAGGCATCGCGCTTGCCGTCCCTGACGCGGAAATCGTGATCGTCGAACCCGAAGGCTGGGACGACATGGCGCATTCCCTGGAGATCGGCGAAATCGTGCCGGTCTCGGCCGATGCCCCCAATACATTCTGCGACGCACTGCAAACGCCGCGGGTGTCGCCAATCACCTTCGGCATTCTTCAGGACCGTCGCGCAACCGCTCTGTGGGTCAGCGACGACGAGGCCGCGGAGGCGGTCCGATTTGCGTGGGAAAGGCACGGACTCGTCGTTGAGCCGGGCGGGGCAGTCGCCCTGGCAGCGCTGCTGTCGGGGAAACTTGCACCGATGGACGATACGGTGGTGGTTGTTTCAGGAGGGAATATCGATCCCGCACTTCATGCGCGGATCATCGCCCAGGCGGTCTAGGCGACGTTGCGCGTCTTGTACTCGCCAGGCTCGAGATGGACGGGGCTCGAGCGCTCCACCGCCTTGGTCAGCTCTTCGAGCTCCGCGGCCAGGGTCTTCAGCTCGGCGGCGAGGAAGCGGCGCTCGTTCTCGGCGACCGATTCGGAGGCGTCGATCAGTGTGTCGAGCATCATGGCGATGCACGGCAGTATCGTTTCCTCGATCCGCTCGAACGCCTCATCTAGGCGCGCCTGCTGTTCGGAACATGGCATTACGCCAATCTGGCGTCGTTTGGTTAAGTGTTAATGAAGGCGGGGCAGGCGAATGGATGATTTCTCGGAAGCTGCGCTCGCGCTCGCGATGATCGTCGCATTCCTCTTGCTCGGAGCGGGCATGAAGCTCGCTTTCGACCGTCAGACGAGGGGCCGCGGAATCCTCATGATCCTCGCGGCTGCCGTGCTCGTCATGAACGTGATGATCTGGACGGTATAGCGGGCTTCACCGGGTCGGTGGCGAGCCGCATGTCGAGATAATCGTCGACCGACCTCATTAGCAGGTCGAGCTCGTTCGCGAAGAAATGGTTCGCGCCGGGGATGAGGTCATGGTGGATCGTGATGTGGCGCTGGGTCCGCAGCTTGTCGACAAGCTTCTGGACAGCGCTCGGGGTCACGACCTCGTCGGCCTCGCCCTGAATGATGATGCCCGACGACGGGCAGGGGGCAAGGAAGCTGAAGTCGTACATGTTGGCTGGCGGCGCGATCGAAATGAAACCGCGAATCTCCGGACGGCGCATCAGCAGCTGCATGCCGATCCATGCGCCGAAGCTCACGCCCGCAACCCAGGTGGTCTCGGCTTCGGGGTGAATGCTCTGGACCCAGTCGAGCGCGCTGGCGGCGTCAGACAGCTCGCCAATGCCGTTGTCGAATACCCCCTGGCTCTTGCCGACCCCGCGGAAATTGAAACGAAGGGTCGCAAAGCCGCGCTTCACGAAGGTCTGGTAAAGCAGCTGGACGACCTTGTTGTTCATCGTCCCGCCGGCCTGCGGGTGCGAGTGGAGGATCAGTGCAACCGGCGCACGGGGGCGCGTACCGGGATGGAAACGTCCTTCGAGGCGTCCCTCGGGGCCTGGAAAAATGACTTCGGGCATGAAAGTGGCGTTCGCTCGCGAATGTGATGGCCCGCGCGCGGGTGCGCAGCGGCGTTCGGTCCTATATAGGGGCCTGCGTTCATGTGGCAATTGGCAGGAAACAGGCGCTTTTGAGCACGGCGGAACGCCTCTACCTCGACCACGCGGCGACGACGCCCGTGCTGCCCGAAGCGCGTGCAGCAGTCGCGGCAGCGCTGGAGAGCTGGGCCAACCCCAGCTCGCCCCATGCCGACGGCCGCAGGGCCCGTGCAGCCTTCGAGCAAGCGCGCCGCACGGTCGCGGAGGCGCTCGACTGGCGTCATGACGTCATCCTCACCTCTGGTGCGAGTGAAGCAATTCAGATCGTGACAGCTCGCGTTCTGCCCGCTCGCCGGATCGTCGGGCCGACCGAGCATGACGTCGTTGTCGCGGCAATGGGGGAAGGCGCCACCGCCCTTTTGGTCGATGCCAATGGCTTGATCGACCTTGCAGCGCTCGAAAAGGGGTTGGCTGAAGGCCCGGCCCTCGTCGCAGTGCAGCTGGCCAACAATGAAAGCGGCGTCATCCAGCCGATCGAGCAAATCCAGGACATGGTCCGGGAAGCAGGGTCGCTGCTCCTTGCCGACTGCGCGCAAGCGGCGGGCAAGATTTCCCTTCCAGAAGCAGACTTCGTTGCCGTCTCGGGGCACAAGTTCGGTGGTCCACCGGGCATTGGCGCACTGCTGGTACGTGACCTTGCAGCTCTCCGGCCGAGCGGTGGTCAGGAGCGCGGTTACCGGCGGGGCACCGAGAACTGGCCGTCGGTTGCCGGGATGGCGGCGGCGCTTCAGGCAAGCGCGTTCGCGGGTGCCATGGAGCAGCTGGCGGTACTGCGCCGCAAACTCGACGAGGAAATTGCTGCCTCGGGTGGCATCGTCATTGCCGCCGACGCGCCGCGCATCCCCACAATCGGCTGCTATGCGATGCCCGGGGTCGCGAGCGCCAGTCAGCTCGTCCAGCTGGACCTCGCCGGCATTTCCGTGTCCGCCGGTAGCGCTTGCTCTTCAGGAAGCATGAAGCCCAGTCGAGTATTGGAAGCGATGGGCTTGCCCGAGGAGATGACGCGCTGCGTCGTCCGTGTGAGCTTCGGCCCGGCAACGACGCTCACGGACATCGAGCGCTTCATTGGCGAGTGGCGCGGCATCCACGACCGTGCCAAGGCGAAGGCTGCATGATCTATCTCGATTATCAGGCCACGACGCCGCTCGCACCCGAAGTGGTAAAGGCGATGCAGCCCTGGATCGAGGATAAGTTCGCTAATCCGCACTCGCCCTCGCGTTGGGGTCGGGAGGCCGATGCGGCGATCGAAAATGCCCGCAAACTGGTCGGATCCGCGCTGGATCTGAAAGGCGGGCGGATCGCCTTCACCGGCAGCGCCACTGAGGCCATCAATTGGGCGCTCAAAGGCACTGTCGAGAAGGCGCCGAAGGGCCGCAACCGGGTAATCACCGTCGCGACCGAGCATGCGGCAGTGCTCGATACCTGCGAATGGCTCGCTGATCAGGGCGTGGACCTCACCATCCTGCCCGTCGAGAAGGACGGCCTTCTCGACCTCGATCTTCTCGAGCGTGAACTGGACGAGCGCGTGCTCCTCGTCGCGGTGATGATGGTCAATAACGAGATTGGCGTCCGTCAGCCGCTGACTGCGATCTCGCAGATGGCGCACAAGGTTGGTGCGCTGGTTCTGGCCGACGCCGTCCAGGCGTTCGGTCGTGTCGAACTGTGCAAGGGGCCCGATCTCATCGCGATTTCGGCGCACAAGATTCACGGGCCCAAAGGGATCGGCGCTTTGTGGATGAAGAATGGCAAGGAGCCGGCGCCGCTCATCCACGGTGGCGGACAGGAACAGGGGCTGCGATCGGGCACCCTTTCGCCCGCGCTATGTGTTGGCTTTGGCGCCGCTGCTAAACTCGCCGACGAGCGCTGCACGCGGGACTATGATCACGTGCAGAGGCTCTCGAGAGCCGCGATTGCTGCGCTTGGCCCCGGCTGGATCATCAACGGCAGCACCGCGCACCGCTACCCGGGGAACCTCAATGTCCGCCGCGAGGGTGTCGACGGCGCGCGGATGATTGCCGATCTGCGCGACATTGCCTTTTCCCTCGGCTCGGCTTGCGCAAGCGGATCCGGTAGGCCGAGCCATGTCCTCCGGGCGCTCGGGCTTGATTACCGTGAAGCCCGCTCGTCGGTCCGCCTGGGGTTCGGTCGTTACACTACCCAAAAGGACCTGGTTGAGGCCTGCGATCGCCTTGCGAAAGCTGCGGTCGAGCAGGAGAAGCTCGACGCGTGACTTTAGTGCGTTTCTTCCGCGCCGACGGAACTCTCGACAAGGAAGTGGAAGCGGCGCCCGGACAGCGGCTGCTTGATGTCGCCTGGGCGGCACGCGAGCCCCTTGAGGGCGCTTGCGAGGGCGTGATGGCCTGCTCGACGTGCCACGTGATCGTTGAGGCCCCTGATTTCGAGAAACTTCCTCCCGCGACCGAGGAAGAAGAGGATCTACTCGACCTTGCCGCGCACGCGACGCGCACGTCCCGGCTCGCATGCCAGATCATCCTTACCGAGGACATGAAGGAGCTTAGCGTCCGAATCCCCCCGGAAGCGAGGAATTGGATGGGGCGCTAGTCGCCCGGCGGCAGCGGATTGCCGACCCGTTTGTCCTGATTATCAGCCCGAGGATTCGAACGGCGGCCGTTTTTTGACAAGACGGGTCGGAGTGCCTGGAGCTGCGCGAGTGCAAGACCGCCTGAGCGTCCGCTATCGAGCAGCAGAAAGCGGTTGATCGCTGCCTGTCGGAATTCGGCGATCGATATGCCGCGGTTGAAGTCGACATCGGCGGCGGCAACCGGCTCCGGAATGTTGAGAATTCCATACCTCGATGCCCCCTGGAGCCCGCCCGGTTCCAGATTATCCCCGCCGCGCTGCCGACGGCCGCGACGGTCGCCCTCGCCGATCGGGTCCGCCCCGGCGCCTTCCTGCCGCTTGGCGCTGGGCTCGCCCGGCATTCGCCTGGTCTTCGACATCACCTGAATATCGGGCGCGATGTCCCATTCGTAACGGGCGAGCTCGTCGGGATCGATTTCACCGTCCTGGTTATCGTCGAGTTTGGCGAAGAAGCGCTCGGCATCAGCGACCATCTCGCCTTGCGTCAGCATCCCGTCATGGTTTCGGTCGGCCTGGCCGAACCAGTCGGCGAGCGTGTCATCCGCGGACGAGTGGGCGCGGAACGGTTCTCCCATCGGGCTGATGAAGGGAGCCCATGCATGCCCGACGACACTGATCGGCGGTTCCGATGCGACAGCTCCGGCGGCGATCAACGGCAGCAGCAGGGCGGGAAAGGGCATTTACGGCGCTCCGTTGGGCGGTTGGCGACTTCATCCCCGGACCGTGAACGGTCGATGAAGAGAATGATCAGTCCGACCATGAACTTGCGCGGCGGGATACCTTCCCCCATATGCGCGCCCGGAAGTCGGCGGACGGCGCTGTCGCCAACCTGGTCAGGTCCGGAAGGAAGCAGCCACAACGATTTCGTGCCGGGTCGTCGGCTTCCACCGCTCGCAATGGCGAGACTCTCCCCCTAAACCGCTGTTGTGAACGACGACGAATCGCCCGGTTTGGGCCTCGACATCCCTGAGCAGCCGCAGAAGCCAGCGGACGCGTCACCCTATCGAGTGCTCGCCCGCAAGTATCGCCCGCAGACCTTTTCCGAGCTGATCGGCCAGGATGCGATGGTGAAGACACTCGCCAATGCAATCGAGCGCGGGCGCATTGCGCACGCTTTCCTGCTCACCGGCGTCCGCGGGGTCGGCAAGACCTCGACGGCGAGGCTGATTGCCAAGGCACTCAATTGCATCGGGCCGGACGGGCAGGGCGGGCCGACGATCAATCCCTGCAACATTTGCGAGCCTTGCCGCGCCATTTCCGAGGGTCGGCATATCGACGTCATCGAAATGGACGCTGCGTCTCACACCGGCATCGACGACATCCGCGAGATTATCGATGCGGTGCGCTACGCGTCGGTAAGCGCTCGCTACAAGATCTACATCATCGACGAAGTTCACATGCTTTCCAAGGCTGCTTTCAATGCCTTGCTGAAGACTCTTGAGGAACCGCCTGAGCAT
>Ga0068864_100004469_pt1 | contig 11492 bp, 5 predicted proteins | sample KBSSwiS72_FD_66586 | JGI IMG/M metagenome (GOLD analysis project Ga0068864, IMG submission 66586) | Switchgrass rhizosphere microbial communities from Kellogg Biological Station, Michigan, USA - KBS Switchgrass S7-2 | ecosystem: Host-associated > Plants > Roots > Rhizosphere > Soil ...
CGGCGCGTGGTCGGTCCAGTCCTCTGCGATCAACTTGCCATCGAGATAGACGCGCACGCCATCGTCGGCGATTGCGCCGAAACGATATTTACCACTCATGGTAACGACGAGCTTGCCGGTCCAGCGTGCGGAAAAATCATCGGCCGGAATGCCCGGCGCCGGAGTCATCATGCCCCAGTCGAAGTTCACTTCGGGATCCACGCGCGTCAAGGCCGGCGCACCCGCGAGTGTCTTATTGGCAAAATACTCAGCCTTGAGACCCGGTTCACCGTTGGGTCCGCGCAAATTTGCCGCAGGCACGGGTACTGCGGAAATCTCTGTGAGCGTGGTGCCCACGACGTGCAACACCTTCGTATTCGATGAGACGCGGGAACGAATGCCTGCGAGCGGCGTGGTTGCGCGCGACGGTTGGCCATTGTAGTTACCGAGTAATACCTGAACGTCGTCTGCGTTTGGTCCAATGACGGCAATCGACTTCAGATCCTTACGCAGCGGCAGGGTGTTGTTATCGTTCTTCAAGAGAACTATCGATTTGCGTGCCGCTTCGAGTGCGAGCCGGCGGTGTTCGGGTGAATCGTTTGCTGAGAACGGAATTTTTGCGTAAGGCACGATCTCAGGTGGATCGAACATCCCGAGTCGAAAGCGGAATACAAACAATCGTTTCAGCGCGCGATCTATCTCGCCTTCGGAAATCAAACCCTGCTTCACCGCGTTTACGAGCGCTTTGTAGCTGTCACCGCATTCGAGATCCGTTCCGCGCTTGACCGCCAGGGCCGAAGCCTCTTCAGCGGTCTTGACGAAGTTGTGCCGCTTATAGATGTCGTCGATTGCGCCACAATCGGAAACGACATACCCATCAAAGCCCCACTCGCCACGTAGCGTGTCGCCGAGCAAGTGTGTACTTGCGCAGGCCGGTTCGCCATTTACCCGGTTGTAAGCACACATCACGGAGGCAGCGCGAGCTTCCATGATAGTGGCACGGAAAGCAGGCCAGTAAGTCTCACGCATATCGCGTTCGTTTGCAGCCGCGTCAAATCGATGCCGCTCGGGCTCCGGACCAGAATGAACCGCGTAGTGCTTGGGAGTGGCAACAACTTTCAGATACTTCGGATCGTCACCCTGGAGTCCCTTGACGAATGCCACACCGAGACGGCTGGTGAGGTACGGATCTTCTCCGTAAGTCTCTTGCCCTCGTCCCCAGCGTGGGTCGCGAAAGATGTTGATGTTTGGCGACCAGAATGTAAGCCCATGAAACCGATCGTAGTTACCACGTCGTTGAGCTTCGTGATACTTGGCCCGCGCCTCGTCGGAGATCACCGTAGCGACGCGATTGATCAGTGGCGGATCAAATGTAGCCCCGAGTCCGATCGCCTGCGGGAAAACTGTCGCGACGCCTGAGAAAGCAACGCCATGCAAAGCCTCGTTCCACCAGTCGTACTGAGGAATGCCGAGCCGCGGAATTGCCGGCGCGGCATTCATCATCTGCGAGACTTTCTCCTCAAGTGTCATGCGCGACACGAGGTCGTCGACGCGCTGTTCCAATGGCAGTTTGGGATTGAGGTACGGCGCACGAGGATCAGGTTTCGTCTCTTGCAGTGTTGCCGGAGCAGCGATAACGATCAGGCACAGCACGAGTGTGAACAGAGAAATACTGATGCGGAGTAGCGACATAGTTGCTCCTTCGTTATGCGGCGGTCAGTTACCTGACACGGCTCTTTGCGACTTCCGCTTTTTTCCATAACCTGAATGTAATCTTCAGCCAATGAGAACAGAGGCTTAAATTGCAGTTGGCTAAATGTGCTCGCGACAACATACGTTACTACTCACCGCGATCGCACCCCGCCCTGGCCCAAGCTTGTGTGCCAACTCAGCCAAACGTCGCGATTCTTAATAGCACGGAGACGGTTAAAGAAGAAGCTGGAAGTCAAAAGTATTCAGCACCAATCCACACGCAGAAGAACGCATTAGAATTTGCCTTGCGCGACTGATAGTCTGTTGGTTCGAGTTCGAATCCCTGCGGGGGCACTAAGAAATCAAGCCTTTGCCGCAAACATTTTATACCGGCACGTTGTTACTATTGAGTTTGACGAGTGCGTTTTCTTGCAGCGAGAGTAAAGCCACTTTCAGACTACAGCGAGGTTGGGACGATCCTCCTTCACTTGCGCCAGCAGACGCTCGTACAACTCGTGACGCTGACAGTGATCGATCAGGTCCATTATCTGGGTCTCAAGGGTCCTTCCGGGCAAGTCCTCAATAGTGAAACCCAGATCACGGCAAAGTACTGAAAGTTCGGCACGGTCATAGACGCGATGCATCGCCCGGCGCAGCGAGCGCTGGTCCATCTCAGTCCGCGCTAGCGAAGGTTTTTGGTGCCTCTGGTTCAACACCATGAAATCTTCACCAACCGATCTCTGGAAAGGACTCTGACATCCATGTTGGCGAACGCCGCGTGAGACAAAACTAAAAACATCGCTCACCCAGATGCTGCCATCCGTTCGCGCCACCTCACCCCGCAACGCGCGCAACACGTAGTTGGTAAACAAACCGTTGCGCATTCCGTGCAACTCCCAGGCCGGTTGGTCCGGGCGGCTAGCTGCGAGAATCACGCGTCCGGTTCCATCGACCATTGAGTTCACGTCAGCTTTACCTAGACCGGAAGAGATAAACGTGTTGCGGTACCGAGCCTCACGCATGCCGCCGGAGTAACACGTATCAAGCAAAACGATTAATCGTTCCGACCTAATCGCGCTCAGCGCAAGATTCAGTTCCTGACCGGTGATGCAAGTTAGTTCAGAATCGAGTGGCGACGCATTAACAGGACACAGAAAAGCCTGATCGTCGCTTACGGATTGCCGTCCACCATGACCGCTGAAGTAGAGCATCGCCGTATCATTAGGACCGGCATTATTCGATAGCCACTTAAGTTCGTCGATGATCGACGATTTGGTTGCCTCTTTGTCAGTGATTAGCTTGACGTGAGTCTGATCGCTGCCGCTCTGGAGCACGGCAACGAAATCCTTCGCGTCATTCCGCGGGCATTTCAGGTTTGGAAGTTCAGCGTACGTTCCAATACCGACGCTAAGCGCAAAAATCCTTTTCATAAGACCTTCCTTACTGAATAAAAAGCGAGGCGGCGACCGGAGCCGCCGCCTCTCAGTTGAGCGGCAGATTACGCCGCCAGTAGTTGCACCTCCGGTTGGTTGACCAGGGCAGGGTTTATCTCGCGTATTGCGTTGATTAACCCACTCTGCTCGTTACGTAGGTCAACGTGTTCAAGCAGAGCCTGGATCAGTTTCACCTTTGGCGCACCTCCGAACTTCCGATATACCTCCCGGAAGTGATCGAAGGTGAGGGTTATTACTTCGCTGTCGCTCAACCGATTGGTCAGCACGTGACGCAAGTGGTTGCTCGGGATGCTCGCCGGTACCAGCGTGGTCATGTGTACCACATTGGCGCCGGCTACAGTCTCGGCTGCCACAGTGGTTGCGTTAACCACTGTGACTTGTTCCGTGACCGCAACATCATCGACCGCGGTGGCCGGAGTTGCGACAGCCGGTTCGTCAGCCGCGTCTGTAGCGACAGTTGGTTCGCTGGTCGCGTCTGAGTTGGTGTTTGGCAGCGTCCAAACGGTGATGCGCTTCGTCGGCGCTTCCGGATGCCCTTGCTCGCTCGCGACGACGATGCCGTCGTTTGCTGCTGCTTTTAGCCAGTTTTCGGCGGCCACACGCGACTGCGCGATTCCCAACTGACCAAGCATCCGGTCCTTGTTCATGCCAATCGCGAGGTAGTGTGTGTCCACGTAGGCCATTCGTTTGAGGCAGTAATGGACCCTTTCAGGAATCCATCGTGCCAGGTAGTAAGCCGCCTGCGCAGACGGCTTATCCGGGTTGAACTCAAGGGTGCGCGCACGCCCTTGACGATCAACTCGACTATCCGGCGTGGGGACGAGCCAACCGTCGGAGATCAACTTGTCAAGTGGTTCAGCAGCGTGGCTGAATTCCTGATCGAGTTGATCGCGGTAGGCACGACGCCAGCGTTTCTGCTGCATCCAGGCCGCGATCTTGAGCATGAGGCTAACGTCTTCATGCTTCGGGCCGGGCTGATTTGCCACGCCGGTTGGTTGCATCACGAGGTGCTTGTCGAGGCAGCGAACTTCACTGACGGCCGCTTCCAGCTCCCGGCTTATGCCTTGTTCGAGTCCGAGGACGACGACTCTCTTTCCCTTTCGTTGTGCAGTTTCAACGATTGGTCTGAAGTCGCGGTCCATTGTAGCCAGCACGATTATGTCAATCGCACCACTTGAACTGGGACTGAGCTCGACCAGACTGCGGATATCATCAGCTATAAGCATATCCGCAGTATTCTTGCCGTGCTGGTTTACAACGTAGCGGCTTTCGCCGCCGGCAAGAGTCAGATCGCGTTGCCAGTTCACGTTTGAGCCACCGTGGTTGCGCCCTAATTCCGTCCAGTCCGCATATGCAGTGATCCGGATGATCTCCCCGAGATCGTTCAGCGATTGACGGATGGCGGAGATCAGAGCGGGCACGTTGGGAACCCAACCACGTTGGAGTAACCCGATCACAATATTCTCGAGATCGAGTCGCACGTCCACGCGTGGAATTTTGAGGAAGGGCAGCAGTTCTTCCAATGGCCGGAAGTTGTGGTGACCTTCGGCCAGTTCGCGAGGCACCGCGCCGCTTTCCGCCCATACGGCGAGATCTGTGTGAGGCGCAGCGGCCTCACACAGAAATATAAACTCCGGGTCATGGCTGACCAGGACCGTATGTTTTGGAGCATCGCGTTTGATTTGGACGGACATCTCGCGAATGAACCGTCGCAACTCAGTGTCTCGGTTTCCATTGATCTTGATAATCTCGTAGTCTTCACGCTGGTATGCGAGTAGACGTGATTCATCGTCACGGGAGACGATCGCGATCTTGCGCGGATTACGTCCAAGCAACATCGCCAGTTTGCTGAGACCTTCAGCCTCGCGATCCGGGTCGTTTTTTAGGGTTCGACGATGTCCCTCGGTTTCGCTGGGGTACGTGTCGACAATTTGGATTACATCTGGTGGCATTTTGTATTCTCCATTGTCAGGGACGAGGAGACTTCCGAAAATCAAACTGGTAAGGACGCTATCGGAAGTCTCGCTTCGTCGCGTTGCCCGTTTACCTTGCCAGTAAGCAACTGTTGTTGCTTAACCAGGAAGCGGACATGTTTGGCGTAGCAATGCCACAAATGGCGTGCGAAATTCGGAGGGAGTGACTAAAGATCCCATTTGGGGACTTTTTCGGGGTCGTAAACAAGTGACTGACCCGTCTTAATGGCGTTATGGAGATGTTGCCACAGTTTCTTATCGTATCTGAGAATCGAAGTAAGGGCGCGGTCATAACTGCCGAAAACAGCTCTTCGGGCTCGTTCACCGGTATCGAGTGATTTGCGACTGCGACCTCCCAAACCTGTATCCAATACTATTTGCTTTCGAATCGCATTGATCTCATCCTCCAACTCCTCGATCCTCGCTGAGTTGCTTAATTGTTTTGCGATCTCGAGATCATCGTTTAGACGTTTCAGCGCATCATGGTACTGCTTCAGTGCCTTTGCATCGATATTGAATCCTGCGTGACCGAGATGGTGGTTCACTTCATACTCATCGAAAGACAGACTTGGTTTTTCCGAGGCGCCCGGCGCTGCTGGATTCACAATGGCTGTGAGCTGAAAGACCGTAAAGTGCTTACCCGGATGACGTAGCAGGTGAGCGATGTAGTGAAGGCCTTTTGCGTCTTTTAGAAGAAAAGCGCTGCCTTCGTATGAGATGTGCCAGTAGTCACCTGTTCTTCGAAACGCATATTGGTCTGGAGTAGCTTCGACAGGCTTCTCGCCGTTTCCATGAGTCTCACCGTGGTGATAAAAGTCGGTGGGGAGCGGTGGCAGCTGCTGAGTTGTTATGACTCTTTGTAAATCACTTCCCGTCAAAGAACCTGTTAGTGCACGTCTGCCGGCTGCTTTGATGACCTGCATCAACTCTTTGGTATTCCCAGGCCAGTCGTAGCCTTTAATCCAGTCCTTGGCATCTTCCGAAAGAGTCAACCCGGCTACGCCTTCACCAGCGAGCATTTTGGCGAGGGAAACTGCGTCAGCACGGCGCTCACGCAGCGGCGCGATATGCAGTTGTTCATCTTTCAGCAGAAAATAAAGGTCACTATGAAAATCTCCGTTTCGATTTAGTTCTTCCAGGTTTCTGCCGCTTGCGGTACAAACAGTCAGCCGCGCATTAAAGTCGAGTGTTTGAATTCTTTCGCTTGCACTAATCCTTCGGTCTTTGATGAGGTGATAAAGCAGTCCCTGGTGATAAAGGGTCAGCTTGTCGACTTCATCGACAAAGAGCGTTCCTCCGTCCGACTCTTCAACGCGATCCAGAAGCTGTCTTTCGAAATCACCGGCGGGGATTGACGAGCAGTCTATTACTACAAAGGCACCTTCCACCTGAAGCGTCTTCAGTCGTACTTCATGAATAAGCCGAGCGACGACCTCACGGCCCGTGCCCTTCTCTCCGGTGATCAGAACAGTTTCAATCTCGGCATTACGTCCGAAACGTCTCGCCTCGGTGCGGATGCTTTCCATCTGCGGAGTAGTAGAGTTAACGATGGTGTGAGCATCGGGAATGATTTCATAGATTGAGTCGCCCCAGTATTTCCAATCACGCTGGGCTATAGCCATGAAAAGAGCCCATTGGAAAATGTCGGGAGCGAGCTTATCTGCCGGCCAAGTGGATCGATTTCGCGAGTTCCACTCAGTTTTGTCATAATATTTCAGCCAGCCGGTTCTGCTAGCTTGATATGCGAGTAGGGCGTCGCGCTCATCGCCTTCGAGACACTCCGACATCAGAATCAACTTCAGGTCCGACATGCTCTCGCCGCTGTCGAGGCGGCGCGCGATCATATGAGCAATGCGGAGACCACCATGGTCCACTTTCTCGTGTGCCAAGGCGTCTTCGCTATAGATAGATTGCCAACAGGCCCAGACCTTCCCGTCGTAACTGAATTCACCGAGCTCAAGTTCGGTCTCGGGGGCAATCTCGGTGAGGGATCGGTTCGGGAATGGCATGTAAACGTCAGAAATAATGATGTCCCACGGAGGTGGGCCCGGCGCTAATAGCCGATCGGCGACGAAATACGCGTTGTTCGTTAATTCGATCTCGAGTTGATTGTGGTTCAGCAGCGAGGGTCGAATCTCTCTCAGTTTATTTGCGGTTTGGGCCGCAAATTCAAGTTCGTTGTCAACAATAAGGACTCTACAAATCCTCTCTTCGGTCATATCTGAGCTCCAACGAATAAGAGCGCCGGAAGAAAAGCGCTACAGAAAGCCAGTTTTTTGCCGGGAGCGCCATTGCCTTTTGACTCAAATCTTCACTGCGGGGCCGCGCCAGATCGCCCTCAAACCGTTTCCAACGCAGGTTGGCCCATTTGTAAATGCAGAATGGTGGGAAGTGTTACAACCTCCTGGAGGATGACTGGCCGGAATTTTTCCGAAACAGTCAGGCGATCTCCACTCGAACAAGAGTGATCGCTGAAATATTTAGCTCCGGTTGATAGCGAATCCGTTCCATCGTTTGCGTTGCACAGGCTCAACAGTCGCGGACGTGAGAAATCGACTTCAGAGCTTTCGTAGCTTTGCCGCGCTTCAATTTTTTTGTTGACTCTCGCGTGCTTGGCGACGCAAAGCACATTATGTTGAATTGGCCTTATCTAAACTTTCCAAGTCCGGTGGTTGTTGTGTCGGGGGCGGTGGTGGCGCTCGGGTGGGCGTACTGCTGTTTGAGCTTTGCCGGATTTCTCAAGACAAGGGGGCTTCGCACCGGGTATACGCGGAAGTTGTTCCATGCGCTGATCTTTCTTTCAGCCGTGGTCGCAAATGCTTTGGGTGGGTTTGTAGCGGTATGCGTTTTCGGCGTGATGGTGTCTCGCACGAGAACAGGATGGACCAGCGCGCACCTATTACATTGTGATCCCCTATTTCGCCACTCTGATTGGCGGGGCTACATTAGTCTGCGAGCTTTATTCCTCACCGAATCCAATAGAAATCAACTCGAGCGGGACGAAAATCACTTAATCCAATCCTAAAACACGCTGACGATGTAAGTTCCTAAAACACCACGATCCGGGATTCGCGCGTAACCACTCTTCAATTCCTCTCTATGCAACCTCTGTGTCCCTCTGTATGTATGTGGTCATTCTTGTCGATGATAACTTAACCGCCGAGGCTTTTGAGATAACTAAAAAATGCGATTAAATGTTTGCGTATGCCGAAGGATGAGATTGAACACGGTAACGCCGTCGTAGAAAAGACCGAGAGTAAGACAAAGCTCGAGCGGCCCCCGCTCTATAAGGTCTTTTTACATAACGACGATTTCACCACGATGGATTTTGTCGTCTTCATCCTGCAAACTGTATTTAATCACGTCGAAAGCAATGCCGTTCGAATCATGCTGAACGTACACAGGGAAGGTATTGGTCTGGCCGGCGTCTATACTTATGAAGTCGCCGAGATGAAAGTAGACAAGGTCACTACCATTGCTCAGCTCAACGAGTTTCCTCTCTTGTGCACGATGGAGGAGGACGGAAGTTCCGGTCAATGATCACAAAGGAACTTGAAAACACCTTAAACCTGGCCGTTGCGGAAGCTACCACGCGGCAACACGAGTACGTAACGTTGGAACATCTGCTGCTGGCGTTGCTCAACGATCCCACTGCGCGCGACGTAATCTATCACTGCGGCGGCAACCTCGATGCTTTAAAGAAGGATATCGAGGACTTCTTTGCTGCTCACAGTGAAATCGTTAACGCAGATCTGAGCGCGTTGCCGGAACAGACAATCGCATTCCAACAGGTGTTGCAGTACGCGTTGCTCCAGGCGCAAGCGAGCGAAAGAAACGAAGTGAACGGTGGTGCTGTTCTGGCAGCACTGTTCCATGCAAAGCATTCTGATGCCGTGTTTCTATTAAATAAGCATGGCATCACACGTCTTGCCGTCCTCAACTACATCTCGCACGGAATTTCCGCAATAGGTGAAAAGCAACCTACTGGTGACGTCAACGCTGATGAAGGAGAGGAAGACGCACGACCATCCAAAGATCCGTTGGAGGCTTTTACAGTTAACCTGATCGAGCGCGCAGCGGCGGGACAGATCGATCCTCTCATCGGCCGGAACGACGAGTTGCAACGAACGATTCATATATTGTGCCGGCGTCGTAAGAACAATCCGGTTTACGTCGGCGAGCCGGGAGTTGGCAAAACAGCTATTGCCGAGGGTCTCGCACTAAAGATTCACCTGGGTGAAGTGCCGGAGGTGCTGCGCTCTGCAACTCTGTATGCGTTGGATATGGGAGCTGTTCTGGCCGGCACGAAATACCGCGGTGAGTTTGAACAAAGGTTCAAGGGCGTGATCAATGTGCTCAAAAAGATTCCTGGTGCAATTCTTTTCATTGACGAGATTCACACGATAGTCGGAGCCGGGGCCGTTAGTGGTGGCTCAATGGATGCCTCAAATATTCTCAAACCCGCGCTGGCTTCAGGGGAGTTGCGTTGCATTGGGTCTACGACGTACAGCGAGTACAAAGCATCATTCGAAAGAGACCGGGCACTGGCCCGCCGGTTTCAAAAAATCGAAGTCTCAGAAACGTCTGTGGAAGAGACGGTAAGAATATTGAACGGACTAAAGAGCTACTACGAAGAGTATCACGGCGTGAAGTACAGCCCTGGTGCGATAAGAGTAGCCGCTGAGATGTCAGCGAAGTACATGCACGATCGGTTCTTACCGGATAAAGCAATAGACGTACTTGATGAAGCGGGCGCAGCGTTGAAGTTGAAGTCAATTTCGGGGAAGACAAAGTTCGTTCGCACGCGGGACGTCGAAACTGTAGTTGCGCGAATGGCCAAGGTCCCAGCTAAGACTGTCGTGAGTTCAGAGAAGGTCCGCCTGGGAGAACTGGAAGGCAAACTAAAGGGTGTGATTTTTGGTCAGGACCATGCGATAGAGCAGGTTGTTCGTGCCATCAAGTTGTCTCGTTCCGGACTGGGCCAACCCGAAAAACCCGTTGGATGTTTTCTCTTTTCGGGTCCCACAGGGGTTGGCAAAACCGAGTTGGCTAAACAGATTGCGGTGATTTTGGGTGTCGAGTTTATTCGCTTCGATATGAGCGAATACGCCGAGAGTCACACCGTGTCGAGGTTGATTGGAGCGCCGCCGGGTTATGTGGGCTTTGATCAAGGTGGTCTACTGACAGATGCTATTAACAGAACTCCGTATGCGGTGTTAGTGCTCGATGAAATTGAGAAAGCGCATCCGAATCTCTTCAACATCCTGCTGCAAGTGATGGATCATGCGACCCTGACTGATAACAATGGCAAGAAGGCTGATTTCAGAAATGTCATTCTGATAATGACCACCAATGCCGGGGGAAGAGAGATGAGCGAGAGTGGGATTGGCTTCCAAAAAGATCAGGGTAAAGGGCAGGGAAGAGGTGCAATTGAGCGAACGTTTAGTCCGGAGTTTCGCAATCGCCTGGACGCGTGGATCGCGTTCAAGTCGTTAGAGGCCCAGGCCATCGAGCAGATCGTCGATAAATTTATTGACGAATTGAACCAGCAGCTGCGTGAAAAGAAAGTTGCAGTTAAGCTTTCGCGGGAAGCGCGCTCGTGGTTGGCCCAACGTGGTTTTGACCGGCTGCTGGGCGCAAGGCCGATGGCTCGTTTGATCCAGGCGAAGATCAAGGAACCACTCGCCGAGAAGATTCTGTTTGGCAGTGAGTCTATTAGCGGCGATGTTTTGGTAGAACTGGAGAAGGAAGAATTAGTCTTAAAGTTCCCGGAACGAGATGATGTCCCGTGATGGTCGTTTGATTCATTTCTTAGATCCCGCACATGCAATCGATGGCATTGTTGCTTTAGGTGGACCTCTCACCGCCACAAATCTTCTGCGCGCTTACTGCAATGGGATTTTTCCATGGCCGGTCAATGAGCACATACTCCCATGGTGTTGCCCGGAAGAGAGAGGCATCATCAACTTTAACGAGCTGCACATTCCTCGACGGCTTGCCCGCACCAGGCATCAATTTCAGTTCACTATCGATCGATCGTTTGCGCAGGTAATCACTCACTGCGCCACAGTTGCACGCAAGCACGAATCAGGCACCTGGATCACACGGCAAATGATCCGCGCATATTGCGAGCTTCACAGGCTGGGCCATGCTCATAGTGTAGAGGTTTGGGAGGGCACTGAGCTCGTTGGTGGACTTTACGGAGTAGATGCTGGTGGGAGTTTCTCTGGTGAAAGCATGTTCTCGCTGCGATCGAATGCGTCGAAGTTGGGGCTGCTGTTTTTGATCGAGCATTTGAATGAGCGTGGCCTGGATTGGATTGATATTCAGATGGTGACACCTCACCTCGAGGCACTAGGTGCGAAAGCCATACCGCGCGCTGACTTTCTCGAGA
>Ga0068864_100004471_pt1 | contig 11491 bp, 10 predicted proteins | sample KBSSwiS72_FD_66586 | JGI IMG/M metagenome (GOLD analysis project Ga0068864, IMG submission 66586) | Switchgrass rhizosphere microbial communities from Kellogg Biological Station, Michigan, USA - KBS Switchgrass S7-2 | ecosystem: Host-associated > Plants > Roots > Rhizosphere > Soil ...
TAGAGCCCGAACAAAAGCAGGAAGAAAATCACTGTCGGGACCGCGCCGAGCAGTAATTCCCCTATTTGTCTGAGCGTCTCATCCATATTTTCTGCTGGGTGTGGACCGGTCGAGAGGACTCTCTGGAACTATGAATTTTATCGGGCAGAGCAATATCGTGTCAAACAAAGGAACCCGGCAAATGTACTCTGCATGATGAAATGTCAGGTACTCGAATCGATCTCAGATTCGAGCGCCTTCAAGTTGTTGATGGTGAGGTTTCGACCATCGATTTCGATCAATCCTTCAGACTGAAAGCGACTCAAATTGCGCGAAACCAGTTCGCGAACGGTCCCGATCTGCGAGGCGACTTCCTGATTGTTCTCCGGAAGCGCGATCACAATTTTCCCGTCCCGCAGCACAGCCCCTTCCTGCTTAGCCAGACGTATGAGGAACGCCGCAAGGCGATGACGAACCGTGGTGAAGGAGAGCTCCTCGATGATACCGACCAGCCGGCGTAATCTTCCGCCAACAACCCGCAGAACTTTGAGAGCGACTTGCGGATGCGCCAGGCAGAGCTCCTGAAAGGCCTGCTTGCTGACGAAAAGAACCGTCGCGTTGTCCACCGCGGTGACAGAAGCCGGATATTCGCCACCATCAAAAACCGGGAGTTCGGCAACTGAACTACCTGGACCGTCAATGCTCAGGACCTGTTCGCGTCCGCTCGCCGAAGTCTTAAAGATGCGCACGTGACCTGAAACTACTACGTACAGCCCGATACATGCATCGCCCTCGTTAAAGATTGTCTGACCAGGCACATAGGTTCGCGAAAGAGCGTGTTGAGCCAAAAAGTCCATTTCTGCTGGTGCCAACCCCGCAAAGATGGGCACCTTGGCAAGGATCTGACGTGTGCTCTGGCCGGCCGTCATCGTCGGCGAACATTGTAACCCCGTGACAAAAGTCATAGGCACTCCAGCCCGGCTTACCTAAAGTGAAACTGCAAACCGCGCAATCGGAGGCGAAATGAACATTGATGTACATCAGACGGTCCGGGAGGTGACGTTGAACATCCCGGCAGCGACGCGAGTATTCGAGAGACTCGGAATTGACTATTGCTGCGGCGGCGGGAAATCGCTCGAACAGGCCTGCGGAGCCGCGAACCTGCAGGTGCAAAAAGTGGTTGAACTGCTTTGCTCAGCAGAGGTGTTAGCCGAGGCCAGGCAAGCACCCGCGACGAGCGATTGGACGACAGCTCTGCTTGCCGACCTTATTCAGCACATCAAGTCCACACATCACTCGTACACACGCGACGAAATCACCCGTCTTGGCCCGCTGCTCGCGAAAGTTTGCCGCGCCCATGGCGAAAGGCGTTCCGAACTGAACGATATTCGGAGCAGCTTCGAATCGCTGAGCCAAGAACTCACGACCCACATGATGAAGGAGGAGTTCGTGCTGTTCCCTTACATCGAGCGACTCGAAGAAGCTGGGATGGCGGGAGAGCGAGCCATACCAGCGCCATTCGGCAGTGTGGAGAACCCGGTCGCGATGATGCAACATGACCACGAAGCCGCCGGGAACCTGCTGCGCGGCATGAGGTCGTTGAGTGACGACTACAATCCGCCAGAACAGGCCTGCGCTAGCTACAAAACCCTCTACGCAGCCCTCGCGGAATTTGAGCGCGACCTGCACCAGCATATCCATCTGGAGAACAACATTCTTTTTCCCAGAGCGATAGCGATGGAGAAGAGCAGTCAATAAGTCAGGCCCAAATTCCACGTTCGATACTGTTCAGAGCCGAAAGGAAGCTCTCATGGCTTACAAGAAACTTTGGATAGCTCTTGCATTGGTGGTGGTGATCTCGTTTGCCGTCCTTGGAGGCGTGGGCCTCAGACTGATAAACAGCGCGCCGCCCATATCAGCACAGGTCGTCACGTCGACCGGGCAAACACTCTTCGGTGGCGAAGACATTCGCGACGGCCAGAATGTCTGGCAATCGATTGGCGGGCAGGAAGTAGGTAGCATCTGGGGTCACGGCTCTTACGTAGCTCCCGATTGGACGGCGGACTGGCTGCATCGCGAATGCATGTTCCTGCTGGACAGGTGGGCGGGTGAATCCGGAGCCCCAAATTATGCCGCCCTCGACGGCGAACATCAGGCAGCGTTAACCGCTCGCCTAGAAAAGACGCTGCGAACCAACACTTACGACAAGGAAACAGACCGCATCGTGGTCGACCCAGCCGTAGCGCAGGCATTCGACCATCTTTCAGCCTATTACGCCGACGTATTCAGCAAGGGACGGAGCGATTACGCAATCCAGCAAGGCGCACTCAGCGATCCTGTCAGGCAACGCAAAATGAGCGCATTCTTCTGGTGGACGGCCTGGGCGGCCTCCACTAACCGACCCGGGCAGAACGTCACATATACCCAGAATTGGCCACACGAGCCGCTAATCGGCAACCAACCCACCGGGGGTGTAGTCGTGTGGAGCGTAGTTAGCTTCGCTCTGCTGCTGGCCGGTATCGGCGGGATGGTGTGGTACTTCGCCTCGCAACCTCGTGCCGAAGCCCACGAACTGCTTCCACAAAGCGACCCTCTGCTGGGTCTCCGCCCAACGCCCTCCCAACGGTCGACGGTCAAATACTTCTTCGTCGTGGCGGCGCTGTGGGTGGTACAGGTTGCGCTCGGCGCAATCACGGCGCATTACGGGGTGGAAGGCTCGGGGTTCTATGGCATCCCGCTCGACAAGATTCTTCCCTACTCGGTATCCCGCATGTGGCATCTCCAGATTGGAATCTTTTGGATCGCAACCTCGTGGCTGGCTACAGGCCTCTATGTTGCGCCTGCAGTCAGCGGATTTGAACCGAAGGGCCAGCGGCTCGGGGTAAATGCATTGTTTGGCGCACTCATTCTGGTTGTTGTGGGATCGCTTGCCGGCGAATGGCTCAGTGTTCAGCAAAAGCTCGGGAACCTGTGGTTCTGGCTGGGAACGCAGGGTTACGAATACGTGGACCTTGGCCGCTTGTGGCAAATCCTTCTCTTTGTCGGCCTGGTGTTCTGGCTATGGCTCATGTGGCGTGCCTTGCGGCCTGCGCTCCAGAAGCGCGATCAAAGCCACGCTCTACTCACTATGTTCGTGATTTCCAGCATCGCGATTCCACTCTTCTATGCTGCAGGACTGATGTACGGTCAGCGCAGCAACCTGGTCACCGCCGAGTACTGGCGCTGGTGGGTGGTCCATCTCTGGGTTGAGGGATTCTTCGAAGTTTTTGCGACGGTGGTGATCGCGTTTCTACTCACGCGCCTACGGTTGTTGTCGATCAGCACGGCGACGAGGGCGGTTTTATTCTCGACGGTGATCTTCCTCTCGGGGGGAATCATTGGCACCTTCCACCATCTCTATTTCGCAGGAACTCCCAATGTCGTGTTGGGACTCGGTGCAGTCTTTAGCGCCCTTGAAGTTGTGCCGCTGGTGCTCATCGGCTTCGAAGCCTGGGAGCACATCCGTTTAGCGCGCGCTCGCGAACAGCAGATATGGGTGGCGGCCTACAAATGGCCCATCTACTTCTTTGTCGCAGTTGCTTTCTGGAACTTTGTCGGGGCTGGATTGTTCGGGTTCTTCATCAACCCGCCAATTGCCCTTTATTACATGCAGGGCCTCAACACAACTCCCGTCCACGGTCACACTGCATTGTTCGGGGTGTACGGCATGTTGGGTCTGGGGTTGATGCTATTCTGCCTGCGAGCACTTCGTCCTGGCAAAGTCTGGAAGAACTGGCCCCTCTCATTTGCCTTTTGGTCGATCAACATCGGGCTCGCTCTGATGGTGCTGCTCAGCTTGCTTCCTATCGGCCTGGCCCAGGCATGGGCCTCGGTCGAGTACGGCACGTGGTACGCTCGCTCCGCAGAGTTCCTGCACTCTGGACACATGAACCAGCTGCGCTGGCTGCGTATGATCGGCGACACGCTTTTCGCGCTCGGCGCACTGGTGCTGGGGTGGTTCGTGCTCGGACTGGTGACTGGCCACTCCTACGACAAGCGCGGCTTCGTTCCAGAGGGGGGATGGGAAGTCGTGCCGGAGGAGGTCGGAGTCACCCAATGAACGGTGGGTTGCCGCCTGCACGGTCTCAAATCGACCACCCGTTGGCCAGATCACGGGATGTTTCCGAATTTTCGCCGGACTCGGTTGGCGAATCCATTTGAGGCCTTTTTTGCGAGAGGGTGGGGTTTTCGGAAGCATTAAAGTACTTTCGCCCTGGCCTCGGCCTCCGCGATCCATCCTCGCCGAAGCTTCTCTTCGGGAATGCTAGAAAGATACGGCTTGATATCAAGAATGGGCGTGCCGTCGAGCATATCCACACCTTTCACGTGCAGCTTGCCTCCTTCCCGCCGAAGCAGTTCGACGACCGTCAAGGCAATAGGGTTGGGGCGCCGTGGCGAGCGCGTCGCGAACACTCCGTGCGGACGATCGTCGATCGGTGGCTTCCCAAAAAGATCGAAGCCTTCGGAGCGATCGAATTCCCAAAGCACAAACAGATGAGAGAAGCCTTCAACATCAGTTAGCCCTGCCTCGAACTCCGGCAGAACATCCAGCGCTCCTTCAGCTTGATGCTTCGCGCCGTATCCCTTGGGAATTTCAGAGGTAGCTTGATATGGCGTGTGTATGAAACCAATCGGCTGCGAGGTAAACATGCGTCCATCGTAACCGATATCGGACCGGCTTCCCGATTGGTCATAGCCACTTCGCTATCCTAGTCCCACGCGGGTAGCCGTCATTATTCTCGGCCTAATCGCAACCCGTGCCTATGCCCAAGCTCCGACAGCGCACGATCTGTTAAAGGCTGCCATCAACGAGCAGCGGCAGGGCGACTGTCGATCAGTATTAGAAGGACCATCGAAAGCAATCAATTCGCAGGAAGCCTTGGACGCCATGTCAAAGTAGAACTACTCACCCCCCCCGACCAAAAGCGCAGTCGTAATTTCCTTCCATTCTTCTTCAAACCCTGACACGGAAGGGCGTCGGCCTGCTCGGCTGTACCAATAGGACGCATTCGACGCGTCGCCCTCCTTGCGATGTAGATAGGCATGCACCCAGGATCCGGCCGTACCTTCCTCCTGCTGTGCTGATTCGTGTGCTCGCGCCCAATCGCCTTTCGCATCCCACCACAATCCGAGAAGTGCGAGGCCAAGGCCCGAGGGAGGCTCAGCGGCCTTTAGGGATTCACGAAATTCACTTAGAGTCATGCCGGAAAGACTAACGCAAGTCGGCACGGGGTAGGGAGAACTGCGTCGACAGACCAAACGCTGCGGACTTCTGTTCCGGTTTTTATCCGGCCAGGAAGGTATAGGCCAATCCGACAATGGAACCAACCACCATCCCAACCAGAACTACATCGACCCAAACACCCGCATCCACCCAACCAGGGACACTGCTCTTTTGAATACTCGAAACACTGCCGGACACTTGCACACTCCTCTGCAAATCTACTTCTGCAACGCACCCGATTGTGGAGCATTGCTGTCGCTAACTCCATACTGTCGGTGCTGTATGACTCTAGTGATTCTCGTTGGAAAAACGTTTCATTTCTTCACGGCCCATTAACACAGGTTTGACCAGAACGGATAAGATGTGAAATTCAGCTCCAGGTAGTCACCTTTTCAAAGGGGAAAATCGATGCACTCGTTTGGGCGTGGTGTGCGCCTCTTTGCTGTCCTACTTCTTCTCTCATTCGAATTTCAAGTCTTTGGCCAATCAGCTCCCAAACAATCATTTCCCTGGTCGAACTCCACCCTGTCTCCAGACGAACGGGCCGCACTGGTCCTAAAGGAGATGACACTCGACGAAAAGATCACCCTGCTGCATGGGACCGGCCACCCCGGCCTGGGCCCGATGAGTCCGCTATCGTCAGGATCGAACGGTGGCGCGGGTTATGTCGTCGGAATTGACCGCCTCGGCATTCCCGGCATCCAGATGTCCGACGCAGCTTATGGAGTGCGCTCCAGCGGGCAGAACGGGCGCTATTCCACCGCCCTTCCGTGCAACCTTGCCGCAGCCGCCACTTGGGACCTCGACGGGGCTTACCAATACGGCGCCCTCATCGGCCGCGAGCTTCGGGACCAGGGCTTTAATATGTCACTCGGCGGGGGCGTAAATCTTACTCGCGAACCGCGCAATGGACGCAACTTCGAGTATCTCGGGGAGGATCCCATCCTTGCAGGTACCCTAGTGGGCCGTCTGATTCGCGGAACGCAGGACCAGCACGTACTCGGCGACATCAAGCATTACGCTCTCAATAATCAAGAAAGCGGCCGAAATTCCGTCAACGTCAACATTGACGAGCGCTCCATGCGCGAGACCGATCTGCTCGCCTTCGAAATCGGCGTTCGGGATGGAAGTCCTGCCGGAGTCATGTGTTCCTACAATCGGGTCAACGGCGAGTATGCTTGCGACGACAAGTATTTGCTCACCGACGTTCTCAAGCGGTCTTGGAAGTTTCCCGGCTTCGTTCTTTCCGACTGGGGAGCTGCCCATAGCATAGAGAAAGCCTCGACTGCCGGCATGGACCACGAAGAGCCTAACGAATATTTCTACGGTCCTCGGCTGAAGGAAGCAGTCGAATCCGGGAAGGTTCCCATGTCAGAGGTGGATGATCATGTACACCGTATTTTGCGCTCGATGTTCGCGACCGGTGTGATTGACGATCCGCCCCAGAAAGGCGTGGTTGATGTCATGGCTGGATTCGAGCTCGCGCAGCGACTCGCTGAACAAGGCATGGTACTGCTGAAGAACGACCACCAGCGGCTCCCACTCAATGCTTCCCGGGTAAAATCAATCGCCGTCATCGGCGGCCATGCCGATGTAGGCATGGTTTCCGGCGGTGGCTCGGCGCAAGTAGATCCGCCCGGAGGAAACGTCATCATGCCTCCAGGCAAGCGCGCGACCATGTGGGGCGTTGCGGCATGGTTCCCGACTTCCCCGCTGAGAGCCATCCGGGCCAGCGCACCCAATACCAAAGTCGATTTTGATCCAGGAACCGACCTGGATTCTGCGGCGTCACTCGCGAAGGGAGCGGAAGTAGCAATTGTTTTCGCGTGGCGCGCCGAAACGGAAGGCAGCGACGCTCCCAATCTATCGCTCCCGGGAAATCAAAACGATCTGATCGCCAAGGTTGCGGCGGCAAATCCGAATACGATTGTCGTTCTTGAAACCGGCAACCCGATCGCCATGCCTTGGCTTGGCGAGGTCAGCGCCGTGCTCGAAGCCTGGTTTGCTGGCAGCAGTGGAGATAAGGCGCTGGCCAATATTCTTTTCGGTGACGTGAATCCCAGCGGAAAGCTGCCGATCACCTTTCCCAAGAGCGAGGCCGATCTACCGCATCCGACCATCACTAAACCGGACCCGGCTGTTCAACCCCATGGCCCTGACGCCTGGCGGCAAACGCTCGAAGGCATCCCCGCATTTCAGATCAAGTATGACGAAGGATTGAAGGTCGGCTATAAGTGGTATGACACCGAGAAAAAGCCCGTACTCTTCCCCTTCGGCTTCGGATTGTCCTACACCACCTACGAGTATTCGAATCTGAAGACCACTGCAGACGACGGCATGCGCGTGACCTTCAGCGTGAAGAACACGGGCAGGCGCGCAGGGACTGAGATCGCGCAGATATATGCCGGACTGCCCTCCGGAACAGGCGAGCCACCCAAACGACTCGTAGGCTGGACCAAGGTCACTCTCAAGCCGGGTGAAAGCAAGAATGTTTCGGTGCAGGTCGAACCGCTATTCCTATCGGTTTTCGACGCGCAACGGCATGCTTGGCAGAAGCCGGCGGGAAACTATACGGTTTTTGTGGGGGGCTCGTCGGCGAGTCTACCGCTTCAGCAAACCGTTGCTCTGAAGTAGCCTGCTTGGGCGCTAATGATTACTGGACCGCCGCTTCGCGGTTGTAGAGGGCGGAGTTGGGAACCGCCAGAGCAGCCCCCCATTCTGAGCCCCGCTTTTAGCGGTTTAGGATGGAATCCGGAGTTCCGCCTTACTGCCAGGTCTGCTCGATCCCTTCCGCAGGTTTCTTCCAGGTGCTGTAGTCGGTGTCGGTACTCACGTTCGGAGCCGGTACCGGCCACGCCCACCAGAAGTTTCCTTTGATCGCAGACTGCTGACTCCAAACTTCGTACATCGCCTCATAGCAGTCCCGTTGCTCGGTGGTGTCTGCCTGATTCAGCGCAGGGTTGTTCCAGTCCCAGGGATTGATATTTCCGCCGGCTACGCTGCGATAGCCGATTTCGGTGAAGATTACCGGCTGATTGGGATGTGCCGCGGCGAAGTTCTCGAGAGCAGCGACGATATTCTCCCCGTTCTTGTTGCTGCTCCAGGCAGAAATCAGTTCCCTTAGGGTAGGACGTGCATGATTGGTAAGGGAGAAATATGCGTCCAAGCCAATCACGTCAAGTTGGTTCCAGAAGGACACCGATGTGTATTCATCCCCGTTGGTGCTAGCTGCGTTCGCGGCGTACACCAGCGGGCCGGAAAACGCGTTTCGAATCTGGCGGATGGTATTTGTCCAGTTCGTAAGGTAGGAAGATCCGCTCATGCTCGCCAGTTCGGTTCCAATACAGAGCATCTCGACGCCATTAGCCTCTGCCAGTTGCGCAAAATGCACAATAAAACCGTCATAACTAGTGAACCACGCGTTCACGTCGGTCGGAGCGATTTGCCCCCGCCAATACCCATCGAGCGTATCCACGTGGGGTTTCAACATGACTTTCAACCCCATGGCGTGAAGTTCACCAATGGCGGCGACGACGTCGGCATCGCTAGGTGTGCTTGGCCCACCTGAAGTCGGTGCAATTGTCGTAGAGATGTACGTAGGCATGTAATAGGTGACCATGACTCCCGCCCAGTTCCCCCCAGCGGCGGCCAGCGCATCTTGAGACATCTTCCCTGCCGCCGTGCTGTATTCTCCGGCGCTCCACGAAACGTGCGTGATGCCGTTCAAGGTGAAGCCCGAGTTCACGCTCGCGGCCACAGTCACGGTTTCAGTCGCGGTTTTCGTCGAATCGCCAGCGGCGGTTGCGGTAACGGTCACGCTGCCGGTTGAAGCCGGCAACGTTAAGAGCCCCGTGCTGTCGATGGATCCCGCAGAAGTGCGCCACTTGACCGTAGAGTTGAAAGCGCCGCTACCGGTCACCGTTGCCGTGCACTGATCGGTCTTCGCAACTTCCGCGATGTAGGCCGCGCAGGATGCGGTAATGCCGGCAATGTCTCCGGCATTCCCGGCTTCGCGACTGCTATCACCGCCACCGCATTCTGAACTAGCGACGCCTAAGAGCAAGCTCAACGACGCCATGACCAGACGAGAGTTTTTCATGGCCGCACCCCGGTTTCGGTCAGGCACCAGCTGACAGTCTTGAGGGTGTCGCCGACTTTGATTCCGTCTGGCCCGCCGACTGGACTCCCCGCCGAGCATTCGGCTCTAGGTGGACAACCACCGGCGCAGCCTACGATCTCGGTAATACGAATCTGAAAGTCGTTCCTATTCGTGCGTTCAACCGTTCCGCAATATCCATCTCCCTCCCAGAGACGAACGCACACCTTGTCGCCAACCGACTTGCCGGTGGTTCGTGCCCCGGCGTTCCGGAGCATTGCGACAATGCCCTGATGCCCCGCGCGCTCCGCAGCATCCAAAGCACTCCCGAGCCCACGCGTTCGAACATTTACATCAGCGCCAGCACTTATCAGCAGGGCTGCAATCTTTGGACGGCCTTTGTCCGCGGCCTCGATGAGCGCCGTCACGCCGTTCACATCCCTTGCGTTTGCATCCGCGCCTGAGGAGATCAGAATCCGTGCGGCTACCAATTGCCCGGCTCGCACCGCATTGATCAACGAGGTGCGTTGTGCCGTGTCGCGCGCGTTGGGACTGTCTCCAGTCTGAAGGCGCGCACGTAGCAGAATCAAATCTCCGGTTTGCGCGGCGCTTTGAAGTTCAGGAGCGGGGGCAGCCTTCCATGGAGCAGCTGACTGGGCCATCAGGGAGACGGAAAACAAAAGAGCGATTCCCAAAGGGAAAAATGATTCGCAGGGGTAGCTTGGAATCGAGAGGCAGAGAGGATTCAGAGGAGTACCATTATTGTCTTCCATATACCCCAAATTGAAGACCGCTCTTCTACGCCGGAAATATGGGTGGTCGCACCGACGCGAGCATAACGGGAAGTCTCGCGTCTCTCTCTCAGCCCATGCCGAGTTCGTCGGCCGCCTCCAAGGGCGTCCCGCAATGGCGGCAGATCAAGGCTCCACAGTCTCCGCAAGTAAGAGGATCGGAAACTTCAACCGCACACTTGGCACAGTAGAAAACGTCGGGAGGCTGGGAACCCGGTTCCATCTAGAGGTGAATGTAGCATAGCCCGCCGGTCGGGGGTCGAATTCGGGGTTCTCAGCGCGCCAACACTTCACGAATCTTCGCCATCAATTCAGCCGGGGTAAACGGCTTCTGTAAGAAAGCCGAGTCTCGATGCATGTCTTTCAGTTCATCGCTGGAATATCCGGATGTATAGATAACCCGCACCCCCGGCCACCGCAAGCGCACCTTGGACGCAAGTTCCTGTCCGCTGATTTCCGGCATAACAATATCCGTGAGTACAACATCGATATCCCGAGTGTGGGACTTCAGCAAGGACTCGAGGTCCTCCCGCCGATGGATGCTGATCACAATGTATCCCGCATGTCTCAGGATGGTTTCGCCTAGCTCGCGAAGTAGGGCTTCGTCTTCAGCAAGAAGAATGGTTGCGGAGCCCCGCTGGCTGGTTCCGGTCATAGACAAATTGAGGGCATTCCTTCGACGAAGGACGCGGCGCCCGCATAGTCTAGCATTGCACCGAACATTGTGCAGCACGACCTAAGGCCAATACCTAACGGGTAGGTCATATCCTAGCTGAGGATCGGAGACGATTCGGTTGGGGCGGCTAGCTCAACATGAAGACCTTGCGCTCGAAGGCTTTACCTTCTTGATAAGTAAGAAGGATCGCCGGCCTGCCATCGGCAGGTCGCGGCAAATGACCTGTCACCGGGCTACATGTTCTAATAGAGAGGTCCGCCTCGCGTTAGTTCCCGACCGTCCTGTCACCTTTGGAGACGAGGAGCATACTAGTTGCATCTAAGACAACAGGCGCTACGAATTGAAGGACTTAGAAAGGCTTTTCGCTCGGGCGCGACGGAACGGGTGTTGTTTGAGAAGTTGTCGTTTGAGGTCGGCCGGGGCGAGATGCTCGCAATCGTCGGCCAGTCTGGTGCCGGGAAGAGTACTCTGCTACACATTCTCGGCGCCTTGGAGCGGCCGTCAGCTGGGGACGTTTACTTCGGCGGTCAAAGTTTGAATTCCCTTTCAGACGATCAGGCGGCCGATTTCCGGAACCGTAAGATTGGTTATGTGTGGCAGTTCCACTATTTATTGCCGGAGTTTACGGCGGTGGAGAACGTGGCTATGCCGCTCCTGATGCGTGGGGTTGCGAAGGCGGAAGCAGA
>Ga0068864_100004475_pt1 | contig 11488 bp, 10 predicted proteins | sample KBSSwiS72_FD_66586 | JGI IMG/M metagenome (GOLD analysis project Ga0068864, IMG submission 66586) | Switchgrass rhizosphere microbial communities from Kellogg Biological Station, Michigan, USA - KBS Switchgrass S7-2 | ecosystem: Host-associated > Plants > Roots > Rhizosphere > Soil ...
GAGATCGAGATCGCCGTCGCCGTCGGCGTCGAAAAACGCCGCGCCGGTGTTCCAGCCGGGCGCCTCGATGCCTGCGTCCTTCGCGACGTTTGTGAAGTGGCCGTGACCGTCGTTGCGATAGAGGATGTTGGCGCCGAACGTCGTGACCAGGATGTCGGGCCAGCCGTCGGCGTCGTAGTCCGCCACGAAAGCGCCGGAGCCCCACGCGCCTTCCCCGCCGACACCGGCTTCCTCCGTCACGTCGCGGAAGGTGCCGTCAGGCATGCCGCGGTAGAGCGCGTTCCTGCCCTTCTCGACGATCGTGGAGCCATCGAGCCGCCAGCCGTTGACCAGATAGATGTCGAGGCGGCCGTCGCGGTCGTAGTCGAGAAACGCCGCGCCGGCGCCCGCCGAGTCGAGCAGGTGGTCCTTGTCCGGCCTGCCGCTGAGCAGCGGCCGCGTCAGTCCCGCCTCCGCGGCGACGTCAACGAAATGAAAATGTGGCTTCTCCTGGCGGCCCGCCACGGAGGACGACAACGCGACGAGCGATGCCACGGAGAGCGCGAAGAGTTTTTGCCACGGAGACACAGAGGTCACGTGTCGAATTGTCGAGGAGCGACTGCCACGCCAGTGGCACAGGACTTCAGTCCTGTGCTCCAGCAACGAGTGTCAGCGTCGCTGGAAGCAGAACTAAAGTTCTGCTCCACAGGTGTCACTTCTTTGCAGAGTCTGCGACTCCGCGACTCTGGGACTTGCAACCAGCAAACTACTTGATCAGCGATGCGTATGTCGCAGTGACGTTCTTCCATTCCGCGTCGAGCGCGTCGGCTTTCGGGGTGCCGGCCATCGCCGCAATCTTGCGGCTCGACTCGAGGAACTTCTGCTTGGCGGCCTTGGTGACGATGACGTAGCCCTCATCGAAGATGCCCTGGGCCTCGCCGGCGGCGTTGTGGTGCTGGCCGGCCTCGATCAGTCGCTTGCGGACGGCGCCGACGGCGTTGTCGCCCTCGGTGCCAAGCTGCGCGACGTCGGCGGCCAGCGCCTCGACGGCGGCCTTCGCGGCGGCGGCGTCGTTGGCGGTAATGGCCTTCCTGGCGTGCATCAACTGCACTTCGCCGTGGGCCCTCGAGGTGGCCAGGATCGTCTTGACCAGGTTCTCCTCGGTGCGCTTCAGCGCCAGCAGGCCATCGGCCAGCGTGTTGTAGGTGGCCACCAACTCGGCCGGCGTCCCGCCATCGGCGGGTTTCTGCGCGGCGGCCGGCGCCACGCCGAGGGCCAGCAGGCTCAGGGCAATTGCCAGGCGGATAGTGTTCGACAGGTTCAACAGGCGTCGGGACATTGTCGGCTCCATGAAGCGCTTCACGCTATCACAACGGCCTGCCAGAACGGCCGAACTAAAGTGCGGTCCTACGACTGCCAGGCCCTGCGACTGGCAAGCCCGCAACCGGTCGTCCGTAGTCCGCAGCCCGTAGCCTGAGTTGGGCTACGATGAGCCGAGCGACCCCCTCCCCTATGGCGATCAACCCGGCGATCGAACGGTGGGTGAACGACATCCGCGCGATCACACGGCCGGATCACGTGGTTTACTGCGACGGCTCGGAGGCCGAACGCGCGCGGCTCGTTCGCGAATGTCTGGCCAGCGGCGAGCTGATCGAGCTCAATCAGCAGAAGCTCCCCGGCTGCTACCTGCACCGCAGCGCGCCGCACGACGTCGCGCGCACCGAGCACCTCACTTTCATCTGCACCTCCCGCAGGGACGATGCGGGGCCCACGAACAACTGGATGTCACCGGTCGAGGCGCGCGCGAGGGTGACGCCGCTTCTGAACGGCAGCATGGCCGGCCGCACCATGTTCGTCGTCCCCTTCCTGATGGGACCGCCCGGATCGAAGTTCTCGAAGGTGGGTGTCGAGATCACCGACAGCCGCTACGTGGTCCTGAACATGCGGATCATGACGCGAATGGGCCAGGTGGCGCTCGATCAACTGGGCGAGAGCGACGACTTCACGAAGTGCCTGCACTCGCTGGGCGATCTCAGCCCGGAGCGCCGCTTCATCATGCACTACCCCGAGGAGAACACCGTCTGGTCGGTCGGATCCGGCTACGGCGGCAACGCCCTGCTGGGCAAGAAGTGCATGGCGCTGCGGCTGGCGAGCTGGATGGCGCGCCGCGAGGGGTGGCTCGCCGAGCACATGCTGATCCTCGGGCTGAGGACGCCTGAAGGACGGCAGCACTACGTGGCGGGCGCGTTCCCGTCGGCGTGCGGGAAGACGAACCTGGCGATGCTGGTGCCGCCTTCGTCGATGCCGGGCTGGGAAGCGAGCACGGTGGGGGACGACATCGCGTGGCTGCGGCCCGGCGCGGACGGGCGCCTCTGGGCGATCAACCCGGAGGCCGGCTTCTTCGGCGTCGCGCCGGGGACGAGCCAGAAGACGAACCCGACGGCGTTCGACATGGTCCGGCGCAACACCATCTACACCAACGTCGCGCTGCGCAAGGACGGCACGCCGTGGTGGGAAGGCCACGACGATCCGGCGCCGACCGACGCGGTGGACTGGCAGGGACGGCCGTGGTCGCCGGGATCGAGCGAGAGAGCGGCGCACCCGAACAGCCGCTTCACGACGCCCGCCAGCGAGTGCGCCACGCTGTCGCCGGAGTTCGAGAACCCGGACGGCGTGCCGATCGACGCGATTCTCTTCGGCGCCCGGCGTCAGCGTCGTGTGCCGCTGGTCTACGAGGCGCGGTCGTGGCAGCACGGCACGTTCCTCGGCGCCACGCTCTCGTCCGAGACCACCGCCGCCGCCACGGGGAAGATCGGCATGCTGCGGCGCGATCCGATGGCGATGCTGCCGTTCTGCGGCTACAACATGGGAGACTACTGGCGGCATTGGCTCGACGTGGGCCGCTCGCTGCGCAAGGCGCCGCACGTGTTCCGCGTCAACTGGTTCCGAACGGGCGAAGACGGGCGACTGCTCTGGCCGGGGTTCGGCGAGAACCTGCGCGTGCTGAAGTGGATCCTCGAGCGGGCCGACGGCGGTGGCGCCGCGGTGGACACGCCGATCGGGTGGCTTCCGCCACGAGAGGCGATCGATCGCGCGGGTCTCACCATCGTCGACGGTGCGCTCGCCACGCTGCTCAAGGTCGATCCCGCCGAGTGGGTGGAAGCCGTGGAGGGCCAGGACAACTTCCTGCGCACGTTCGGCCGCCACCTGCCACAGCGGATCTACGACGAGCACGTGGACCTCGCGCACCGCATTCACGACGCCGTCAGCCCGCCGCTGCCCTTCGCGTGACGCCACGGAGAACGCACGCCACGGAGTCACGGAGCGCCAGGAGAAGTTTCGCCACGGAGACACGGAGAACACAGAGAATTCCTTGGATCTGCCGCGGACACTGAGAACACAGAAGTCATTCAGGGTGGCCACGCAGACGCGGAGCTGTCGTGGTGTCGCCGGTGCGCCGACGTCGGAGTTTGAAGGTTTGGCCCCTACTACCTGGCTGTCAACCCTGCGACATAATGGCGCCATGATGAACACCTTCCGCATCCACATGCTCCTCGCGGCGTCGTGCCTGGCCGCCTCGAGCCTTTTCGCGCAACCTGCCGCGCCCGCGGCCGATCCGGCCTCGGCGCTCATCAATGAATCACAGAAGCTGCTTCGCGACGGCAAGGCCGACGAGGCGCTCGCGACCGCGCGCAAGGCGATGGCCTCGTTCCCGAAGTCGTCCGGCGCGCACGTCCAGGTGGGCGTGCTGCTCGACCTGGCGGGCCAGTACGGCGAGGCCCGGCAGCACTTCAAGACTGCCGCCGACACCAGCGCGTCGCCGCAGGACAGCAGCCGCGCGCTCAGGGCGATGGCGATGTCGTACGCGTTCGAAGGCGATTGCAAGAACGTCGCGACCTACGACAGCCAGGTCTACGATCGCAACCTGACGGCCGGCGACTTCATCGGCGCCGGCGAGGTGGCGAACGAGCTGGCGCGCGCGTGCCTCGAGTCGGGCGACGCCGACGCCGCCGAGGCGTGGTATCGCAAGGGCTTCGACGCCGCGATGAAGGCGCCGGACCTCAAGGAGCCGCAGCGCGACTTGTGGAACTTCCGCTGGGAGCACGCGCAGGCGCGCGTGGCCGCGCGGCGCGGGAATGCTGCGGCGGCCGCTCCGCACGTCGCCGCGGCGAAGGCGCTCATCGACAAGGGCAGCATCCCCGAGCAGACGCCGTTCCTTCCGTACCTCACCGGCTACGTCGCCTTCTACGGCGGCAATTACGTGCAGGCGATCTCGGATCTCGGCAAGGCGAACCAGACCGATCCGTTCATCCTGTGCCTGACCGCGCAATCGCTCGAGAAGACGGGCGATGCCGCGAAAGCGAAGGAGTTCTATCAGCGCGTCCTGACGCTCAGCGGGCACAACCCGGCCAACGCGTATGCACGGCCGATAGCAAGAAAGAAGGTCGCCAGCTAGTTCCGGGCCATGGACTGCGGACTACGGGCTACGGTTACGTAGGCAAACGGTTCAAGCTCTGCTACAGTCTCGCGCGCCGATGCGACCAGTGATGACGGCGCTCACGCGTGGCCTGCTGGCGGCGGCGCTGGTGGCGGTGGCGAGGCCCGCGGCGCCATCGCCCGCGGACAACGCACAGGGCTGGAGCCAGCTGCGCTCGGCGAATTTCTACGTGATCGGCGATGCCGGCGCCGGTCAGTTACGTCAGGTCGCCGAGCGCCTCGAGCAGTTTCGCGAGACGCTCGGCATCCTCTTCCCCAACGCCATCGCCGGCGCGACGACGCCGACGACGGTGATCGTGTTCAAGTCACAGCACACCTACGAACCGTACAAGCCGCAGTATCAAGGCAAGGCGAAGTCGCTCACCGGCTATTTCCTGCCGGGGCAGGCCGTCAACTACATCACGCTGACGACCGAAGACGGCATCGACGTGCTGGGCTCGGTCGTCTACCACGAGTTCGTGCACCTGCTGCTCAACAACAGCGTGCGCTCGATTCCATTGTGGTTCAACGAGGGGCTGGCCGAGTACTACGCCACCTTCGAAATGCAGCAAGGCGGCACCGTTGCCGTCCTTGGCAGGATTCACGAGGACCACGTGCTGCTCCTGCGCGAGCGCTACCTGCCGCTCGATCAGATCGTGGCCGTCGATCACGATTCGCCGCTTTACAACGAGCGGGACAAGGCATCGATCTTCTACGCCGAGTCGTGGGCGCTGGTGCACTACCTCCTCAGAGGCAGCGAGGGGAAGTACGACAAGCTGGTCGCGCCGTTCATGAACGCCCTCGTCGACGGCGAGCCGTTCTCGACGGCTTGCGAGCGCGTGCTTGGCGTCACGGAAGCGCAGCTCGAAAAGGAGCTTCTCGCATACATCAGGCACGCGGCCTTCCCCAATCGCGGATACAAGTTCGCGCAACGAGTCGGCCTGCCCGACCAACTGGCGCCGGCGCCGGTCCCGCAAGCGGTGGTCCACGCAACGCTGGGCGATCTGCTCTTCCATATGGACCGGATGGACGCGGCGCGCGTGGAGCTCGAGAAAGCGCTGGCCGCCGATCCCGACAACGGCGCCGCGCACGCGTCCATGGGCATGCTGCTGGCCCGCGGCGACAAGTTCGCCGAGGCACGCCCCCACTTCGAGCAAGCCGTCGAGTCGCCGGACGCGACGTACCTCTCGAACTACTACTACGCAGTGGTGCTCGCCGATGCGCGGCGCGCAGAGCCGACGTCGAACGAGTCGGCGGAGTACACCGCGAAGATCGAGGCCGCGCTGCGCCGCGCCATCGCCCTGAACCCGACGTTCGTCGAGCCCTACGGGATGCTCGCATGGTACCGAGGCGAACACCCCGACGGCGTGGACGAGGCGCTGAAGCTGATTGGCACGGCGCTGAACATGGCGCCGGGGCGCGAGGACTTCGCGCTGAACTACGCCGTGCTGCTCTGGCGCAAGGGGAACTATGACTACGCGCGGCGCGTGCTGGAACCGCTGGCCGCGCGCGCCACGAAGGACGACGTCAAATCGGGAGCAAGAGAATTGCTCGAACAGATCAAGGCGTATCAGGCGGCACCGCACAAATCGGACATTCCCGCCGGAGCGCCCGCCCGCGAGGCCAACGGCCTGCGCGCGCTCCAGGCGGGAGAATCGCGTGTCTTCGGCACGCTGACCGAAATCGCGTGCGGCGGGAAAGACACGACCCTCGTGCTGCTGGTCAAGGGCGCGACGACCCGCGTGCGGGTGCCAGGGCTGAGCACCCTGCAGTTCATCTCGTACCGCCCGGACCTGCGCGGCGGGATCGGCTGCGGCGTCCGCACGCCGGCCGATCCGGTGCTCGTCACGTATCGCGCCACCGGGAATCAGCCGACCATCGGCACCGCCCTCGCCGTCGAGTTCGTTCCGCTGGATTACAAACCGTAGCCCTCGAAATCCGTCATGCTGTCGCCTCTGCCGCGGCCGTCGTCCTGGACGTGTCGGGCACGGTCTCTTCCTTGGGCGCGCTTGCCTGCCAGTCCTTCACGAAGACGGCGCGGAGGGCACGCACCATCGCGGCGTTCTTCACGATGAGCCCGATCTCACGACGTATGTCGAGCTCCGGCGGCCTGAGACTCTGACTTCCGAGAAACGCCTGCCGTCCGTCGCGGATGATGACGCGTGCGTGGAGGCGTATGCCGGCCAGCTTCAGGCAGCGGAGACGCGTGCCGCGCTTGCCCACGTTTCCCAGGATCCGGATCTCCACGCCTTTGCTCACCCTGTCCTCCAGCGCCCGCACCATGGAGCCATCGCTCACTTTCGGGTCGTAGATCAGCAGTTCCTTGCGCGCGCCGCGGATGAACGCCGATAGCGCCGTTCGCGCGTTGTCCGGACTGATCACCAGCTGGCGCGCCGGCGGTGAGAAGGGCTGGCGCGCGGCATCGGCCTCGAACAGGCGAACGGCTTCAGCGACGAGCGCGCGGTTGCGGGCCACGATCGCGAAGCTGCGGCTGCGCGCGTCGAGCGCCGTGTAATTGAACAGCATCACGTGCAGCGTCCGGTTGTCGACGATCAGCATCTTGCCGTGGTAGCGAAGCAGTTCGTCCCCGGTGCGCGTCACGGTGACTCCCCCCGCGAGCAGTCGTTGCTCCAGCTTCCGGAGCAGCTTCTCGCCGCCGCGGTTCGTGTGCGCGACCAGCGCGCGGACCTTGACCCCACGGGCGACAGCGGCGTGCAGGGCCTTCTCGATCTCCGGTCGATCGAACCGGAAGATCGTCAAATCGAGGCTCGTCTTCGCCTGTTTGATTGCCGCAACCGTTCCGGCCAGCCCATCGTCGGGAAGTATCTGCAGTTTCACAACCAACTCCTACGGCTTGACCTTCTTCTCTTCCCACTCGACGCCCACCGCGTCGCCACGCAGTCCGACAATCTCCTGGGAGAGGGCATCAATCGGTTTCTCCAGCGGCACACCGACCGCGTACGTCAGCTCGCCGGTGCCCAGCGTTCGCAGCTGATAGTCGAGCCCGTGGCGTCGCAGCAACGCTTCGAGCGCGCGGCGGAGCCGGCCCGCGTCGGGCGCGCTCACTTTCAATGCGAACGGAACGGTGGCCTCCGGTTCCTTCGATTCCAACACCCACAGCAGGCCCAGCAGAAACGCCGTGGCGAAGGAGCTGATCCACACCAGCCCGACACCGGCACCGAGGCCGACGCCGAGCGCTGCCAGCATCACACTGGCATCCTTCGGGTCTTCGATCTTGGCGCGGTACCGGATCAAGCCCGCGATCCCGACGACGCCGAACGCGCGGGCCAGGCTCGCGCCGACCACGACCATCACCAGCGCGCCGATCACGGCGAGCACGACCTGGGTCTGGACCACGACCAGCTTCCGCGCCGGAGTGCCGGCGCGGCGCGGGCGCATCGCGAGCGCCGCGCCAAGGCCGGCGGCCAGCGGGAGCCGGATCACCGCCTCGAGCAGCGACTCACGCTCCGGCACCGGCTCGTGATCGGCCTTCGGCAGGGCGGCCTGGCCCTGCTGCGCGAACACAGGTGACGGAATGAGTGCGGGGCCCAGCGACAGCGCGATCGCGAGCGACCAACGCACTGCCGGACGCAAGGGCCAGCACCAGACACGAGATGCGTTATTCGGGAATCGCATTGGCAATCACGTCCATGATCAAGTTGGCGCGAGACCTGAGCCCGGGCAGTCGTGCCCCTGGGGGCGCTCTTGTTCAAGGTCCGTACCAGCGCCAGAAGTTGAGCCGACTCATTGGGGTTGCGGTTGCACCGCACGCGGCAGCCAGGCAGCCGGTGCGTCAATAGTGCCCGGTTGTGTCGCAACGCTACGGATGACGTTCGACAGAAGCCGCTATCTGTGACACACTTCCGAGGGAGGGCACCGCTCGATGGCGAGCAAGTCACGACCGACACAACTCAAGCGCCAGCGCGAACGCGCGCAGGCGGAACGGCGCACCCAGAAGGCGCAGCGGCGCGAGGAGGCCAAGGCCCGCAAGGCCTCGACGCCCCGACCCAGCGGCGGTGAAGACCCCGACATCGCCGGCATCGTGCCCGGTCCGCAGCCCCACCCCTACGACTTCGAAGAAACCACCGAGGATGTAGCCGAGGAATAGGCGAAAGCCTGGCGGGAGTAGCCGAAACGAAAGTTCGGCCGCCCTACTTCTTCAATTGCGTCGGCTTGAACGACGACTTCAATTGCGTCGGTTGGAACGACGACGCGACCGACTTTCCAAAGCGGGAGAAGAACCCGGCTGTCTTGACGGCCGCGATGCGCGACCCGGTCCCGATGGCAACCCCGGCGTCGGCGGCGAGCGACCACGGCGTGGCTCCGCCCGCTTTCCTGGCATCGACCGGCGCGTGCGCAACGGGAGACGGCGGGGGCACGCCCGTCACTCCGGAAGCCATCGACCCAAGGGGCGCAACCGACGCGGCAGTTCGAAGGTTCGTCAGCGCGGGTGACGCCGCCGTGGCGGCAGGCGCCGACTCGGGAAACGCCGAAATCTGGGGCGGCGCGGTGATCGTCCCGGCGTGATGGACGAGCGGCCGAGCGACGGCATCGACCCGGCGCCCGGTGCTCGCGGACTTGATCACGCTGGCGCGTGCCGGCGGGGCCACAGGGGCGGGCGTCGGTAGCGGCGCCGCAATCGACGTCACCTCCTGCTCGAATGCGACCTCCTGCTCGATTGCGGAGGTCGCCGACGCGGCCAGCGCCTCGGCCTCCTGCACCACGACCAGCTTCACGGCCGCCAGTGACACGGCCATCGTCAGGAGCGCCGGGCACCACACAGCGATGGCCGCCGGTGAAATCCTCATGCCGCCACGCTGGCGTCGATCGAGCAATCGGGTCACCCGCATCGTCAACCGGCGCGTCGCCAGGCTCACGCCGGGCGCGAGCGACCAGCTCGGGGCCGGCGAGACACTTGCGAGCCTCGTCAGGCACCGCGCGTAGCGCGGGCCGTCCCCGGTGAGCGCCAGCACCCAGTCGTCGCACGCGATCTCACGCTCGAGATCGATCGCGCGGCCAATCCACCAGACCGCGGGATGCAGCCCGAACACGGCCTGAATCGCGACGAGCAACACCCGGCCGACGTCGTCGCGCCGCTGCACATGCGCGTGCTCGTGGGTGACGACGCGATCGAGATCCGCGTTGGAAAGCACGGCAAGCGCCGCCGGCGAGAGCGCGATGATCGGAGGATTGAACCCGAAAACGCCCGCCGTCGCGACATCAGGCGAGACGCGCAGCGTCGCGGCCCGCCCTGAGTCACGCGCTGACGGCCAGATACGAAGTGCTCGTTCGCGCTCGTCCGGCATCGGCTCGGCGCGCCGGCGGAAGCGTCGGATCGCGAGAAGCGACCACGTCGCTCGGAGGAGCGACCACGCGCACCACACCGACCAGACGATTACGACTGCCTTCATCGTCCAGTCCGGGGCGCCGTCGAGAACCAATACGGGCGCGCTCGCCGCGCTTGCCGGGAGGTCTCGCGACTGCGCGAGGGCGGGCAGCCCTTCGCCAGGCGGGGACACGGTGACGACGCTCGCGCGGAGGAGTGGCAGCAGCAGGACAAGCCAGAGCGTCACCCACCAGACGCGATGGCGTGTCGCGGCGTTCAGCCGGCGCAGGCAGGAGAGCGCGACGGCTGCGATCGCCGTGAGCACCAGGCCCTGCCAGAGCCAGTTGATCAGCCCCTCCACGTTCAGGACTCCTCGGCCGCCTCTATCAGGTCGCGGAGGCGCTTCAGCTCTTTCTGGTCGATCCGCTCGTCGTCGAGGACGTTGAGCACGAGCAGGCTCGGCGAGTCGTCGAAGAAGCCCTTCAGCAGATGGCTGAGTGCGGTGCGGCGTGCGGCGCGCTGGTCGATGAGCGGCTTGTAGACGAAGGCACGGCCGCGCTTGTCGTGGCCAACGTACCCCTTGGTCTCGAGGATGCGGAGCAGCGTCTGGACGGTGTTGTAGGCGACGGCCGGCTTGCGCGGGAGGCCCCCGACGACGTCGGCAACGGTGCCTTCGCCGCGGTGCCAGAGCACGCGCATCAGCCGCAACTCGCCGTCGGTGAGCGTGACGGAGCGCTTCCGGGCCATAAAGCTGAATGCAGCGTACCGCGCATGGCCCGGGCTGTCAACGAATGAATTAGGACTTTCGCTCTCGTGGTCAGTGTCCCCCGCCGAACTCGACCGAGATGCTTCCGATGGGGCCGCGGATGCGATCGTTCACGTCGTCGGCGCCCGCCGTGATGCGATAACCGGCGCCGAAGGTGACCCGCACGCGCGGGCTGAGGTTCCAGAGCAGCTGCGCCTGAGGCTCGGCGATGAAGAACGCTTCGTTGAACGCGAGCTTCGTGTCCGGCGTGATCGGGGTGGACGGCGGCCGGGGGCCGCCATGGCCGGGGCGATGGCCGTGGCCGAAGACGATGTCCGGCCGCGTGTCGATGGGCATGCCATAGACGTCGCGGTAGCTGGCGGAGATCGTTGCGTCCCCGCCGCCGACCAACCCTTTCACGCCGAAACCGATGCGGCGATCGCTGCGCACCAGGTACTGCGTCACGATCCCGCCATACGCCATGCTGAAGTCGTGGGTGTTATTGGCGAGCCAGTAACCGCCGGCGCCCAGGAGCCATGTCCGGTCCGACAGCCATCCGCCGTACGCACCCACCAGCGTGGCGGCCTGCTTGTTCACCTCCGTGATGGTGACGTCCGGCGAGACCACCCAGCCGCTCGGAATGCGCTCGACGATGAGCGGCCCCTGCCCGGCCGGCGGATCGGAGGACGTCGGCGTCGGCGCCTGCGCCCGCGCGCTCGCGGCAACTCCAACGAACAAAGCCAGCGTGAGCAGCATCGCGTGCGTCTTCATGGATTCTCCGTCTCGTGAAGCGGGCAGCTGTCAGCGGGCGGCTGTCAGCTGCCAGCCTGAAGCTGCCGGCTCCGTCGGCGTCATTTCCCGCGTGGCGGTAGCGAGACGTTGATCGGCGACGTCTCGCCGCGGCGCACGTCCACTTCGATCGAGAAGCTGTCGAAGCCGGTCTTGTGCACCTCGACCTGGTG
>Ga0068864_100004476_pt1 | contig 11487 bp, 8 predicted proteins | sample KBSSwiS72_FD_66586 | JGI IMG/M metagenome (GOLD analysis project Ga0068864, IMG submission 66586) | Switchgrass rhizosphere microbial communities from Kellogg Biological Station, Michigan, USA - KBS Switchgrass S7-2 | ecosystem: Host-associated > Plants > Roots > Rhizosphere > Soil ...
AATCGGGAGTGCTCGAAGGACGCACGCCCTGGCATCCGCAACGTCAGCACCGTGCCCAACTCGAGCAAGCTGCGCCATGAGAGTGAATTTCAGCAGCGCGACAGCGCAGAGGATATTTTCGTGACCGATACCGTCGTAAGTTCCGCGAGCCGCGAAGTCGTCATCGGCTTCGAGCGCCCGTTCGTGATCATCGGCGAGCGCATCAATCCCACCGGGCGCAAGATCCTGGCAGCCGAAATGGCAGCGGGCGACTTCACGCGCGTTACGGCCGACGCCATCGCCCAGGTCGAAGCCGGCGCCCACATGCTCGACGTCAACGCGGGGATCCCGCTCGCCGACGAGCCTGCGATCCTCGCGCAAGCGGTGACGCTCGTGCAGTCGATCACCGACGTGCCGCTTTCGATCGATTCGTCGATCGTCGCCGCGTTGGCGGCGGGGCTCGCGGTGTACAAGGGCAAGCCGCTCGTCAATTCGGTGACGGGCGAAGACGAGCGGCTCGAATCGGTGCTGCCCCTGGTGAAGAAATACGGCGCGGCGGTCGTCGGCATCTCCAACGACGAGACGGGGATTTCGGAGGATCCCGACGTGCGCTTCGCGGTCGCGAAGAAGATCGTCGAGCGCGCCGCCGATCACGGCATTCCGAGAAGCGACATCGTCATCGATCCGCTCGTGATGCCGATCGGGGCCATAAGGTATGCGGGCGTGCAGGTGATGCAGCTCGTCCATCGGCTGCGCACCGAGCTCAGGGTCAACACGACGTGCGGCGCGTCCAACGTAAGCTTCGGTCTGCCGCAGCGCGACGGCATCAACACGGCGTTCCTGACGATGGCCATCGGCGCGGGGCTCACGTCGGCGATCACGAACCCGCTGCACGCCGACGTCGTCAAGTCGTGCCTCGCAGCGGACGTGATGCTGGGCCACGACCCCGACTGCACGCAGTGGATACGGAAATTCCGCGAGCAGCCGGTCGCAGGTGCGGATGGCGAGGCGTCTCGCGGCCGACGCGAGGTCGGACGGAGGCGGCGCGCATGAAAGACGCGCTAGTGGTGTTCACGCCGTCGGGGCGTCGTGGACGCGTGCCCATCGGCACGCCGCTCCTGCAGGCTGCGCGGTCGCTCGGCGTCGACATCGATTCCGTGTGCGGCGGGCGCGGCCTTTGCGGACGCTGCCAGGTGCTGCTCGCCGAGGGCGACTTCGCGAAGCACGGCGTGCGTTCGCGTCCCGAGCATCTGTCGTCGTTCAGCGAGGTCGAGAAGTCGTACTGCCGCCAGCAGCCGATGGCGGCGGGCCGCCGGCTTTCGTGCTCCACGCAGGTGCAGGGCGACGTCGTCATCGACGTGCCGTCCGACAGCCAGGTGCACCGGCAAGTCGTGCGCAAGGCGGCCGAAGCGCACGACATCGAGCTCGACCCCGTCGTTCGGCTCCACTACGTCGAAGTGCAGGAGCCCGACATGCACGACCCGTCCGGCGACCTCCGCAGGCTCGAGGACGCGCTGGACTTCGAGTGGCGACTCACCGGCCTCGCGTGCGATGTCCGTGTGCTGCAGCAGCTGCAGCCGGCGCTCCGCAAGGGCGGCTGGAAGGTCACGGTCGCGGTGCACGGGGGCAGCCAGATCATCGCCGTGTGGCCCGGCTTCCGCGAGCGCGTCTACGGCATCGCCATCGACGTCGGCTCGACCACGATCGCCGCGCATCTTTGCGATCTGTCGAGCGGCGAGGTCGTCGCGGCCGCCGGCACGATGAATCCGCAGATCCGTTTCGGCGAAGACCTGATGAGCCGCGTCTCCTGGGTGATGATGAACCCGGGCAGCGAGAAGGACCTGACCGACATCGTGCGCGCGGCGGTCAACGACCTGGCCGCCGAGGTTGCGCGACAGGCCGGCATCACGCGCGAAGACATCCTCGAGGCGACCTTCGTCGGCAATCCGATCATGCATCACCTTTTGCTCGGCATCAGTCCGATCGAGCTCGGCGGAGCGCCGTTCGCGCTCGCAACCGACTCTGCGCTGACGCTGTGGGCGACCGAGATCGATTTCGCGATCCACCGCAATGCGCGCATCTACGTGCTGCCGTGCATCGCCGGACACGTCGGCGCCGATGCCGCGGGCGTCGTGCTAGCTGAGCGGCCGGACCTGTCGGACGCGCTGACGCTGCTGGTCGACATCGGGACCAACGCCGAGATCGTCCTCGGCAACCGCAGCCGGCTATTGGCGTGCTCCAGCCCGACGGGCCCTGCGTTCGAGGGCGCGCAAATCAGCTGCGGCCAGCGCGCGGCGCCCGGCGCGATCGAGCGGGTCCGCATCGATCCTGGGACCCTCGAACCGCGGATCAAGGTGATCGGCTGCGACCTCTGGTCTGACGAGGCGGGGTTTGCGGAGGCGACCGCTGCGACCGGCGTCACCGGCATCTGCGGTTCCGGCATCATCGAGGTGATCGCCGAGCTGTACCTCGCCGGCGTGATCCTGCAGGACGGCACGATCGACGGCGAGCTCGCGGCACGCAATCCGCGCATCCAGGCGGACGACCGCACGCACGCCTATCTGCTGCACGCCGCGGGGGACGGCCGCGCCCCGCTCCGCATCACGCAGAACGACGTGCGCGCGATCCAGCTCGCCAAGGCGGCGCTCTACGCCGGCGTGCGCCTCCTGATGGAGCGACTGGGCGTCGATCGCGTCGACCGCATCCGCCTCGCGGGCGCGTTCGGCAGCCACATCGACGTCAAGTACGCGATGGTGCTCGGCATGATTCCGGATTGCGCATTGGGCAACGTGAGCTCCGCCGGCAACGCTGCGGGCACCGGCGCGCGCATCGCGCTGCTCGACCGCCGGACCCGCGCCACCATCGAATCGCTCGTGAGGCGCATCGAGAAGATCGAGACGGCCGTCGAGCCGCGATTCCAGGAATTCTTCGTCGAGGCGATGGCGATCCCGCATCTGACCGCACCCTTCCCTCAACTGCGCAAGGTGGTGACGCTACCGCAGGCGAAGGCGCGAACGATGCAAAGCGCGCGGCGCGGCCGCCGGACGGCCTCGCCGCGCGTCGCTTAGAGCCCGGTCAGTGCTGCGCCTTCGGCTTCACCACGTCGACCTCGGCAGCGAGCTCGAAGCCGTCGACGCGTCCGAAGTCGTCACTCGCGGCGACTTCGACCTTGTGATGGCCTTCCGCCTTGCCGAGAAATTCGACGAGCAGGCCCAGCGTCACGTCGCGACCCGTGGGTCCGCTGCCGACGACGCTGCTCTCGGCGAGGCGAATTCGGGCCAGGTCCGTCGCCAGAATTCCGGTGCTGCCCGGCAGGCCGCCGTCGGTGCAATCGACATTGCGCGGCAAGCCGTCCTCGTCCTCGTCCTTGCCGCCCTTTCTCTTCTGACAGAGGCTGATCAGGTTCGTGGCCTCTTCCCAGCGCACCCATAAGGCGGTGTTACCGCCCCGGATGCGGAAGTCGATCGTGCGCAGGTTGCGCCAGACTTGCCCTTCGGGAACCGTCCAGTCGAGGTAGTACGGCACCGCCTCGCCCGCCTGCACCGTTGCCTCGGCCGGACTCACCTCGAATCCGCCTATCGACAGGCTGGTGTCGCGGATCGTCCCGACGCCCCGCGCAACCGCGATCGTCGCATTGACGGGGGCACTGAGATCAACGAAGAACTGCTCGTCCGGCTCCGTGAAAGTATCGCCGACAATCGTGACACCAATCGTGCCGGTGAGGTTCGTCACGGACGCTGTACTCGCCGGAATGACCAACGTGCCGGCATTCGGGATGTAGTCGAATGTCGCGCAGGTGACGCACCTTCCTCTCGCCGTGCCATCCCGCGTCGCGAAATTCACGCGGATCTCCTGACTGCTGGGATGGTGGAGCGATACCGTGAACGTCGCCGTTTTGGAGACGCCGATTGGCTCGCTCACCGAGATGCTGTTGATGGACATCGCCGGCGGCCCATCGTCGTCGACGATGGTGATGAACGACGTGCAACGGGCGCAGACCGGCAGACCGGAATTCGCAGGAACCTCGATGGGAGTGAGCGTCGCCACGAAATCACGATCGGTCGACACACCTCCCGAGAAAAGGCGCGAGTCCACCGTGGTGTTTCCGCAAATCGTGATTGGGATCGCGAAAGTTCCCGTCGAGCCCACCGTGAATTGCTGGTTGGTCACCGTGATGAAATCGACGCCCGGACCGCAACTGGTGCCGCCGACCGCGGCGGGGCGAAGGCCTGTGGCTTGCGCAAACACATTGAGCCGAAAACTCGATGAGCCCGATGTGCCCGACGTCGTGACGTTGAAAGTCACCTGATGCGCGCCCCCGCTGCCTTCGAATACGCGAGCATCTTGCGCGGTGAAAGTGATCGTGGCGTTTGCGGCCCCCGAAGCGGCGGACAGCAGCAGGAACATCTGCGCAAAGCGCGCAAATGCGCGTGGAGCTTTCATGTGCACCTCCCCTTGAATGCCCGAAGTTTGTTGTGCGTGATCCGATCGGCGCGAAACGCGATGATCGCGGTTGTCGTTGCGATTATTCTTTCGCGGCGATCGCAACCGAGCCTATGCCCGCGACACAAGCGAGTCAAGGCGAACTGTGGGCTACAGCAGCGAAGAGATCGCGCGCGCGTCTGCCGACGCGCGGCGTCGGCGGCAACGACTATCTTGGCTGCGCGGGTGCGCGGGCGATGCCCACACAGCGCTCGGAGTAGCGCTTGGCCATCTTCTGCCGCTGCTCCTTGTGCTCGGCGCTCTCGGGCTTGCCCTTCTTCGCGTCGCGGTCCGATTCGGCGCCGAGCCGGCGTGTCTCGTCCAGCAATTGCGCGCACATGTGCGGGCTTGTGCTGCTCTGCTTCGGGTCTTCGGCGAGCTTGAGCGGCTTCGCGCTGTTGTCGCACGCGGTGTCGGAGTACGTCGTCTTGCCTTGGGCGTCCGTGCACTTGTACACCTGGCCCGAAGCAACGGACGCCGCCGCGAAGATGGCCAGCGCGACGAGCGAGCGCAGCAGGTGAGATCGCGACTGTTGCATGATCGAAATTATACTTCCGCACCTGAATCGGCATGAGACGCTCGGCGCATGTGCCGTCCGTCACCGCAATGGGAGATCGAGCATGCAAGGCAAGCGGACGCCACAGAGCGACTACCTGTTGCAGCTGGGGCGAAAGGTCCTGGCACCGTACACCCGGCTGCCGACGGCGCGGGCGGCGATGATCACAGGTTCTTCTGCCGAGGGCGTGTCCGACCACTATTCGGATCTCGACATGACGGTTTACTACGATGGGGTGCTGCCGGATGACGACGCGCTGGCCGCGATCCGCGAAAGCCACGGCGCGCCGAACCGCGCGTGGCTGCTGGGCGACCCGGCCGACGGCAGTTTCGCCGAGGCCTACGAGCTCGGCGGCGTGCAGGCGCAGATCGGACACGCGACGATCGCCGCATGGGAGAACGACATCGCCGAGGTGCTGGATCGATGGAACGCCGATACGCCGCTGCACAAGGCGATGGCCGGCACGCTCGAGTGCGTCACCGTGCACGGCGAAGACCTGATCGACCGCTGGAAGGCACGCATACGGGCATACCCGGACGGCCTCGCGCGCGCGATGATCGACACGCGGCTCCAGATCTTTCCCGTGTGGTACGTCGAGGACGCCCTGGAGGCACGGGACGCGACGCTGTGGCACTTTCAAATCCGGGTCGAGACCGCCTATGCCCTCCTCGGCATCCTCGCGGGCTTGAACCGTCTCTATTTCACGACGTTCCAGTTCAAGAAGATGCGCCGGTTCGTGGGCGAGATGCGCGCCAAGCCGGAGGGGTTTGCCGACCGGCTCGATGATCTCTTCCAGCAGCCGCCGGCGGCGGCGGCGGCATCGCTCGAAGCGCTGACGACTGAAGTGCTCGCGCTCGTCCAGCGCGAAATGCCCGAGATCGACGTCACGAAGATGCAGCGGCGCGTCGGAGGCCGGCGCCCGCGCTGGGATTACCCAGAGGATGGTGCGCCGCAATAACCTCGGCACATATCCGCTTTACTGTGGGGGCGGATTCGGGTGCAATGGCGGTCGGGGAGACCGACCGTGTCCGTAATGACCGGTCGGACTGGGATTTTTCACTGGCAGAGGAGCCCTTCAATGTTCAAATCGATTTTCCGCGGCGTCGCCGTGTGCATCGCGGCGCTCGCCGTTTCCGCTCTGGTTGCAGGTCCCGCGTTCGCGCAGAAGACAAAGCTCACGGTGTACACCGCGCTCGAGCCCGATCAGCTGGGCCCGTACAAGGAAGCGTTCGAGAAGGTGAATCCCGACGTGGAGATCGCATGGGTCCGCGACTCGACCGGCGTCATCACCGCACGCGTGCTCGCGGAAAAGGACAACCCGCGCGCCGACGTCATCTGGGGCCTCGGGGCCTCGTCCATCGCGCTCTTCGACTCGATGGGCATGCTCGAGCCGTACGCGCCCAAGGGCATCGCGGAAGTGAAGCCCGTGTTCAAGAGCAGCAAGAATCCGCCCTCGTGGACCGGAATGGACGCGTGGCTTGCCGTCATGTGCTTCAACACCGTGGAAGGCGGCAAGAAGAACCTGCCGAAGCCGGCGTCGTGGGCCGACCTCGCGAATCCCGTGTACAAGGACTCGATCGTGATGCCCAACCCGGCTTCGTCCGGCACCGGCTATCAGGCGGTGTACGCGTGGATCCAGATGATGGGTGAAAAGGCCGCGTGGGAGTTCATGGACAAGCTGCATCAGAACATCGCCGTGTACACGCACTCCGGCTCCGCCCCGTGCGTGCAGGCCGCGAAGGGCGAGCGCATCATCGGCATCGGCTTCGACATGCGCGGCGCCAAGGAGAAGACCGGCGGCGCCCCGATCGACATCATCATGGCGAAGGAAGGCGCGCCGTGGGACATGGAAGCGACGGCGATCGTCAAGGGCACGAAGAACCTGGCCGCCGCGCAGAAGCTCGCCGATTTCGCCGTGACGAAGGGCGCGTACGAGCTGTATGGAAAGTACTACGCGATCCTGGGCTATCCGGGCATCAACGCCGCGCCGCCCAACTATCCGCCCAGCGCCGATGCGGCGATGGCGAAGATCGACCTCGCGCAGATGGGGCAGGAGCGCGCGAAGATCCTCGCCGAGTGGACGAAGCGCTACGACTCGAAGTCGGCGCCCAAGTAACGCCGGATCCCTCTACGGACCTCAGCAACCAAGCGATCCGCGCTTCGGCACAACCGGGGCGCGGATCGCGCGTGCCGACATGACGGAACAACGCGGCCACGCACACGACGGGTCGGGTACGCCTTATCTGCGCATCGAGCACCTGACGAAGCAGTACGGGGCGTTCACCGCGCTGAAGGACATTTCGCTCGACATATTTCCCGGCGAGTTCGTCTGTTTCCTCGGGCCGTCCGGCTGCGGCAAGACCACGCTGCTCCGCGCGATCGCGGGCCTCGACATCCAGACGTCGGGGCGCATCTTCCAGGCGAACAGGGAAATCTCCACGCTGCCGGCGTCCCACCGCGATTTCGGCATCGTGTTCCAGTCGTACGCGCTATTCCCCAATCTGACGGTGGCCGCGAACATCGGCTACGGGCTTGTCAGCCGCGGCGTGCCGAAGGTCGAGATCCAGACGCGCGTCGTCGAGCTCCTGAAGCTCGTCGGCCTGCCGGAATCGGCGCGCAAATATCCGGCGCAGCTTTCGGGCGGCCAGCAGCAGCGCGTGGCGGTCGCGCGGGCGCTCGCGCTTTCGCCGGGGCTTCTGCTGCTCGACGAGCCGCTCTCCGCGCTCGATGCGCGCGTGCGCACGCATCTCCGCACCGAGATCCGCCGTCTCCACCAGCGCCTCAAGATCACGACGATCATGGTCACGCACGACCAGGAAGAGGCGCTCACGATGGCCGACCGCATCGTCGTGATGAACCAGGGCGTGATCGAGCAGGTCGGCACGCCGACGGAGGTGTATCGCACGCCGAAGAGCGCATTCGTGGCCGATTTCGTGGGGACGACCAATTTCCTGCCGGGCGTGGTCATCGACCGCGGCCACGTGCGCTTCTCCGGCATCGATCTCGCGTGCGAGCTCGACATCAAGCCGGGAGCCGGCCACGACGTGACGCTCGCCATACGGCCGGAAGACGTCGTCGTGCGCAACATCTCGGCATCGACGCCCAATTCGTTCCCCGCGCGCATCGCGGAAATCGAATTCCTGGGCTCGTTCTGCCGCGTGGGGCTCGCGCTCAACGGGGGCGGACCCGCGCTCGTCGCCGACTTCTCGATCAATACGGTGCGTGACCTGTCGATCGACGAAGGCAAGGAGATGCTGGTCGCGCTGCCGCCGGAGCGCCTGCGCATCTTCCCCCGCGCGCCGAACACGCCGTGAGCGGCGGGACGGCGCACGACGCCAGGCCATGAAGCGATGAGCGCCGACGCACTGCCCTCGGTTGCAGTCGCGGCGCCGTTGGCGCGCCGCAGGCTCGATCGCGACGACCTCCTGATGCGGGGAGGCGTGTGCCTGCTCATCCTGTGGCTGGCCGTCACGCTTGCGGCGCCTCTTTGGACGCTGCTCTCGAAGAGCTTCGAGGACCAGAACGGCAACTTCATCGGCCTCGCGAACTACTACCAGTATTTCTCCACGCCCTCGCTGTTCGAGTCGGTCTGGAACAGCCTATTCGTCGCGATCACCTCGACGGCGGTCGTGCTGCCGCTGGCCTTCGTCTACGCGTATGCGCTGCAGCGCAGCTGCATGCGCTGGAAGGGGTTGTTCCAGGCGGTCGCGCTGATCCCGATTCTCGCGCCCTCGCTGCTGCCGGCGATTTCGTTCGTGTACCTGTTCGGCAACCAGGGCCTGCTCAAGGGCTTGCTGCTGGGCGGCTCGATCTACGGCGCCGGCGGCATCATCGCTTCCCAGGTCTTCTACTGCTTTCCCGCGGCGCTGATGATCCTCGTTGCCGCACTGTCGATGGCCGACGCCCGGCTGTACGAGGCTGCGGACGCGCTCGGCGCTTCGCAGGTGCGCGTATTTTTCACCGTGACGCTGCCGGGCGCGAAATACGGGCTGATGAGCGCCGGGTTCGTCGTCTTCACGCTGGTCATCACCGACTTCGGCATCGCCAAAGTGATCGGCGGGCGATTCAACGTGCTCGCCACCGACATCTACAAGCAGGTGATCGGCCAGCAGAATTTCGCGATGGGCGCGGTCGTGGGCTTCGTGCTGCTTATTCCCGCGGTCGTCGCCTTCGTCGCCGACCGGATCACGCAGCGCCGCCAGGTGGCACTGGTTTCCGCGCGCGCCGTTCCGCTCGAGCCGAAGCGCGCGCCGCGCCGTGACTGGCTGCTGTTCGCATTCTGCTTCGTCGTCGGCGGGCTGATCGTCGGCATCCTCGCGATGTCGGCGTGGGCGTCGCTCGTCACGCGCTGGCCGTACAACCTGACGCTGACCCTCAAGAACTATGCATTCGGCGATTTCGACACCAACGGCTGGGCCGCGTACTGGAACTCGCTCGAGCTCTCGATCTGGACGGCCGCGATCGGCACCGTCGTCGTCTTCTTCGGCGCGTGGCTGCTGGAGAAGACCCGCGGCTTCGCCTGGGGCCGAGGGATCGCTCAGTTCATGGCCATGCTGCCGATGGCCGTGCCGGGCCTCGTGATCGGGCTCGCGTACATCTTTTTCTTCAACGCGAAGTGGAATCCGTTCGGCTTCATCTACGCGACGATGATCATCCTCGTCGTGAACTCGGTCACGCACTTCTACACCGTCAGCCACCTGACGGCGGCGACCGCGCTGAAGCAGCTCGACAGCGAGTTCGAGGCGGTATCGTCGTCCCTCAAGGTGTCGCTTCTGCGAACCATGTGGCGCGTGACGGTGCCGGTGTGCCTGCCCGCGATCCTCGACATCAGCATTTACCTTTTCGTCAACGCGATGACGACGGTGTCCGCGGTGATCTTCCTTTACTCGACCAACACGAAGCTCGCGTCCGTGACGATCATCAACATGGACGAATCGGGTTTCACGGCGGCGGCGGCCGCGATGGCGATGACCATCGTCGCCACGTCGGCCGCGGTGAAGATCGCGCACGTCGTCCTGACGCGCCGGCTGCACCGCACGACGCAGGCGTGGCGCCGCCGGTAGCGGCGCATTCGGACGCCGTCCCGGCCGCTACTCGAGCGCGGGGCGCAGCGACACCGCAGGATCGGCCCAGTTGCTGTTCGGGATCAGCGGGAACCAGCCCGGGCGCCCCGGGTCGCGGTCGTAAGGATAGCCGCCAAGCTCGCGGTAGAGCTCGTGGTACTTCGCAAGCTTGTCGCGATCGAGGCTGATGCCGAGGCCCGGCGCATCCGGCACGCGGATCGCACCCTTCTCATATTTCATCGGGCCGCCGACGATCACGTCGTCCACCAGGTGATGGTAGTGGGCGTCGGCTGCGTAACCGAGGTTCGGCACGACCGCGCCCATGTGCAGCATCGTCGCGAGCTGGATGCCGAGCTCGCCCGAGCTGTGAACCGCAACGCCCAGGCCCATCGTCTCGCAGACGGCCGCCGCCTTGATGCAGGGGCGGATCCCGCCCCAGAAAGTGGTGTCGAGCAGGATGACGTCGACGGCGCCCGACTGGATGTTGGTCGCGAGCTGCTCGAAGTTGACGACGACGGTGTTCGTCGCGATCGGCAGCGGCACGAAGTCCTTCAGGCGCTTCAACTGCGGCATTCCCCAGACGGGGTCCTCGAAGTAGTCGTTGCGGATGTCGAGGATCTTGCTGCCGAAGGCGATCGCATCCGAGAGCGACAACGCGGAATTGGGGTCGTATCGGAAGCGCTCGCCCGGCAACGAAGCGGCCAGCGCGCGATAGCACTCGAGCTCGTGCATGGGCGGGTAGACACCGCCCTTCAACTTGTGCGAGGTGAACCCATGGGCCTTCTTGAGCTCCGCAGCGTTCGCGACGAGCTGCTCGGGTGTGCGAACTTCGCCGCGCCCGGTGTCGGGATTCGCGTAGCGGAAGAAGAGATAGCTCGCGAACTCGACGGCATTGCGCAGCTTGCCGCCGAGCAGCGCGTGCACGGGCACGCCGAGCTTCTGGCCCATGATGTCGAGGCATGCGAACTCGATCGCCGCGTGCAGCTGCGTCCGGTTGTTGTAGAGCGAGGCGGTCGGATTGCAGATCGCGAAGCGCATCGCCTCGAGATTGAAGACATCGTGGCCGCGCAGGTAAGGCAGGAGGCCGGCGAACGCCTGCTCGACCGATTCGCCGCCGCCGCCCATCTCACCGAGACCGACGTAGCCGTCGGCGGTCTCGACTTCGACGATCGTGCGCACGAAGCGTCCCCAGTGCGCGCCGTTGCTGTGCAGGAGCGGCGCTTCGAGCGGCACGGTCACCGGAGTCGCGCGAATCGTCTCGATCGTCGTGGCCATTGCAGCGGGGAAGGGCGGTGCAGGTCGGATGCGGCTTCCGTTGCCGGAATTCTACGCGAACCGCGCAACGTCTCGTTCGTGTGCAAGCGCACTTTAGTCGCCGCTCCAAATGACCGTCGACGCTTTAAGCGG
>Ga0068864_100004478_pt1 | contig 11483 bp, 13 predicted proteins | sample KBSSwiS72_FD_66586 | JGI IMG/M metagenome (GOLD analysis project Ga0068864, IMG submission 66586) | Switchgrass rhizosphere microbial communities from Kellogg Biological Station, Michigan, USA - KBS Switchgrass S7-2 | ecosystem: Host-associated > Plants > Roots > Rhizosphere > Soil ...
TTAATAGAAAAATTGTTCTTTTACGATCTTGCCGTCTTTTACTTCATAAAGAGCGATCTCGTCCATCTTTTGCCGGCCCATTCCTTTGTAGGTGCAATCCATCCCCATTGCGACAGCAATGTATTTACCGGCCACAATGGGTTCAGAAACCCAACCGCCATGTACTTCTTCAACCATATTATTGAAATCTTCTCCTTTTTTTCGGATGGCATCAATCCCCTTTACGGATTGCAGACCAGGAGAATCTTTTGGTTCAATGCTTTCGGCATCATTACTGAAAAGCTCCTGCTGGGCTTCCATCCATTTGTTTTCCTGGAAAAGTTCATAAAGGCGGTTAGCCACATCCTTTGTTGTCATTACTGCTTCCTGTGTTGCCATAACTTAAAATTTATATGGTTTAAAAAATTGGGACAGATAAGCTACGATTTTTTAAAGCATTGCGAAAATTAAATTATTATGAATGTAGAAATTCCGTGATGGAGATAGCTTTATTAAATTCACAGACCGATGATGAAACTAATTCCATTGCTGAGTTTGTTGGTAATAGGTTGCGCTGTCAGCAAAAACCCCCTTCGTAAGGAAGTAAAAGGGCTCCAGAAAGGCACGATCAAAGACGATAGCAGCTATGTGTACGCATTACCCTATGAAAACAAGACCTCTCATTTGTTGATACAGGGATATTTCAGTCATTTTTCGCATAAGGAGAGAGCAGCTCTGGATTTCAAAATGAAAAGAGGAACGAAAATTTTGGCTGCGAGGGATGGTGTGGTTGTTAGAGTAAAAGAAGATGGCAATAAGGGAGGGCTAAATAGAAAGTACCGGCCGTATGGCAATAATATTGTCGTACAGCATAGGGATGGCTCGCGCGCCGGCTATTGGCATTTACAACATAATGGTGCATTGGTAAGTGTAGGTGATTCAGTAAAGCAAGGACAAGTGATAGCATTGAGCGGTAAGACAGGTTATACGGCACTTCCTCACTTGCACTTCCTGGTGTGGACATTTAATAAAAATGGTGAGTGGCAACAGGTACCAACAAGATTTCAAACAACCAAAGGAATAAAATACCTGCGATCACTGAGAAAATACCGAAGCACAAATCAATGATCTATTTTTGAAAAAAATTATTTCTTGTCTTTACCGGAGATCTGGCAGCAATTTGTTGCAAACATAAAGGAAACGCGCTGGCAGGAATGGGTTAGTACCGCGACCCAGGTTGCCAGTGTTTGGTATGCGAGAAAAAATAATGTTCTTGTCTATCCTACGGGCATCATCGGGGTTCTGCTGGCTGCATATGTCTATTTTTTCCAAACACATCCTCCTCTCTATGCGGATGCGTCGTTGAACGTCTATTATTTTGTCATGAGTGTTTACGGCTGGTATAATTGGGTACAGAAGAAAGACGCCGAACATTATACCTATCCGATAAAATGGTGTAATAAAAATGAGCTACTCTTCGGAATTGGGTTTTTTATTTTTTTTTGGATAGTTATTTATTTCGTACTCGTTAAGCTTACCAATAGTAATACGCCAATTCTTGACTCTTTGGTTTCCGCGTCTGCAGTAACGGCCATGTGGTGGATGGCAAAAAGGAAGATTGAAAACTGGATCGCATGGATATTTTCAAATATTGTTGCGATCCCTCTCAACTTTTATAAGGAGCTCATGCTTTTTACGTTGATGTATATTTTATTCCTGGGATTGGCCTGGATGGGATTTGTGGAATGGAAAAAAAAGGCGGCCGTCTAACAACCACCTTTTTTTGAAGCCTTGCTTCCGCACCTTGATATGTCGCCCTCTTAACTAACCGGAATTTCCTGGTTTTTTGATTCTTTACCCGGAACAATTGGCAAGCTTACCTGCAGCACGCCGTCCACATATTTGGCAGAAATCTGCGTTGCATCAATTGTTTCATCCAGTGTAAACGATCTTTCAAATGCTCCCCGGCTGTATTCCCTCCTTACCCATTCAGGTCTTGGAAATCCTTCAGGGGGTAAATAAGAAACCGAAAGCTCATTTCCTTTTACATTCAAGTGGAAATTTTCCCTGATACGACCGGGAGCAAAGACCAGCATTTCGTAACTGTTCTCAGTTTTGTAAATGTTTACAGCGGCTCGTTGCATTGAACGGATAAGCTGGTGCTGCTGCCTGCTTCCGGGATAAGCGCCTTTTGCGGCTTCGCGGGCGATAGTATCACGAAGGCCCGCACATGACTGATTGTAGTACATGTTTTTTCAATTTTGGGTTAAGAAATATTGTTTCTTACAAAGCAGACGAATTTGTTGCTGGAATATTTTAGAATGAACGAATGAACCGATTAACTTGCCGATGAATGCTTAAAAAAATTGTCGCCATAGGGCCGGAATCAACTGGCAAGAGTAGTTTATGTACGCAACTTGCGCAGCAATATAATACTTTGTGGTGCCCGGAATATGCCAGGGAATATTTAACGGTTCATGGGATGAACTATACCTATGAAGATTTGTTGAGGATTGCCACGGGGCAAATTGAATTGGAAGAAAAGTATCAGTCCTTAGTCGGGATTTCAGAGCCCGGAGTCAAAACAACTGACGACTCACGACTCCCGACTGCGAAGTCGTCCCTTACCACTCACCACCCACTACTTTTCATAGACACCGACATGTACGTAATGAAAGTATGGTGTGAATTCGTTTTTGGAAATTGTCACCAGTTTATTTTGGACCAGATTGCAGAGAGGAAATATGATCTCTACCTGCTTTGTGATATTGATCTCCCATGGACGCGTGATGAATTGCGCGAATATCCGGATGAAGGACCAAGGCAAAAACTGTATGAGATATACAAAGACACTATGCAAAACCAATCCACTCCCTGGGTCGAAATCAACGGTAGTTATGAAGAGCGACTTCAAAAAGCCCTCGTCGCTGTTGAGCGCATATTAAAAGAATAATCAGTGTACTTTCGTTTTTCATGAGATCATTTTTTCAAAAGCACCATCGTCTCCTTTTTTACTGTTCCTGGATCATGTTAGGATTAATTCAATCGCGATACACAGAATTATTGGACGATGAAGCTTACTATTGGATTTACTCAAAATTTTTAGACTGGGGTTATTTCGATCATCCGCCAATGGTGGCTTTGTTGATAAGGATGGGATACTTCATTTTTCATAATGAACTGGGCGTCCGCCTATTTTTCCTGATGCTTAATGTCCTTTCATTGTTTCTTATCGAACGACTGATTGAAAAAAAGGGCTCCTTTCTTTTTTACGTGATTGCATTGTCACTGGCAGTGCTGCAGCTAACCGGCTTTGTAGCTGTCCCCGACACACCACTGATCTTCTTCACCGCTTTGTTTTTTTTGACTTACAAAAGATTTCTTCAGGAAAGCTCCTTACTAAACACGCTCTTGCTCGGTTTTGTGGTGGCGGCTTTGCTTTACAGTAAATACCATGCTGTATTGATCGTATTTTTTGTGCTGGTATCAAACCTCAAATTGTTTCGATATTATCAAACCTACCTGGCGGGCCTGGTTGCTTTATTATTTTTTATACCGCATTTGCTGTGGCAATACCATCATGATTGGATCAGCTTCCGTTATCACTTGTTTGAAAGTAATGTAAACCCTTATAAATTTTCTTTTACTCTTGAATATGTGGGGGGTCAAATTTTGTTAGCAGGGCCCCTGGTGGGCATTATTCTTTTGCCGGCGGCATTTTTATATCGTTCGAAAAATAATTTGGAAAAGGCATTGAAATTTACTCTTGCCGGTATTTATCTTTTTTTTCTTCTAAGCTCATTCAGGGGCAGAGTAGAAGGCAACTGGACGTCACCCGCCATCGTTCCGTTGGTGGTGTTAAGCCATCATTTCTTAATAGAAAGACCAGGATGGCGAAGGTGGCTGTTGCGTTTGTTACCTGTGACAATGATCCTGGTTCTCCTTGCACGAATTGTGATGATCGTGGACATCTTACCTGTCAAAGCAATTAAACAGCGATATCATGGCTGGAAGGGTTGGCCGCAAATGATGAAAGAAAGAACCAAAGGGCTCCCGATTGTTTTTGAAAATTCGTATCAACGGGCATCAAAGTATTGGTTTTATACAGGCCAAATGTCTTATTCATTGAATTTCTACAGGGAGCGGAGGAATAATTACAATTTTTGGCCGATCGAAGATTCGCTGTTGGGCAAACCTGTCTATATTCTCGATATTCACAATCCTGATTCATTCCAAACCAGGATACCCATCACGCTTGGAGTATTGAATTATAAGTATGATTCAGCGTTTGCAAGTTTTGCCAAAGTAAAGTTTGTTCCTTCGGCAAAGAATATTAACGTAAAGGAGGATTCGGCTTTCACCATAGATATACACGCAGAACTGCCGCAAAATTTTAATAATTATATCCTCTCACATCCGGAATTAAAGATTGAATTGCTCGTGGGTGTATTTGATAAATATGGGTGGATCGAAGATCTTCCTGTTCCAGGGAGATTGTATGATTTGGTACAGAAACCGGCAAAGCTGTACTTCAATGCTGGACTATCGAAGGGAAATTATTACCTCATTTTTTCCATTCTTAATATTGGTACTGTCACTGGAACACACAACAGCGAAAAAATAAAACTTGTTGTCGAGTGATTATTTTTTTGAGGATTCGGCGTTAACGATCTTTTGAATATCCGGATCAGCCTGCAGGTTATTCATTTGTCTCACTATCCACCCTGACCGGATCGAGACATATCTTGAAATAGGCTTTACGGAATAGCGCAATGGATTTGGAAGGCAGGCGGAGATCATTGCGGCTTCTTGTCTTGAGAGGTTAGCGGCAGGTTTACCAAAATATTTTTGTGAAGCTTTTTCAATACCAAAAATCCCATCCCCCATTTCTGACACATTCATATAAACTTCAAGAATTCTTTTCTTGCCCCATACCTTTTCGATCATAAAAGTAAAATAAACCTCTAATGCTTTCCTGAACCAGCTCCGGCCTTGCCACAAAAAAACATTTTTTGCCGTTTGCTGGCTAATGGTGCTTGCTCCATGCAGTGATTTGCTTTTCTGATTATGCTTCATGGCCTTTTCAATTGATTTAAAATCAAAACCATTGTGATCGGGAAACAATTGATCTTCAGAAGCAATAACGGCAAGCTTTGCATTGAGTGACATTTGTTTCTTGTCAACATAATCTCTTTTCAAACCATGACCCGTGAGTAGGCTTCCGAGTTGCGTAATTGTTATGGGCGGGTCCATCCATTTCAAGATGATGATATAGACGAATTGAGAGATAAAAAGAATAAGGAGCAGACGTTTAAGAAAGCGCCACAGCCTTGGTAGAAAACCTGTTTTTTTCATAGAGTCATTTCAGTTTGTCTGCGTACAGCAGCAGGCCCCAAATGAGGGCGATGCCAAAGCCAATTAAGATCAGCCCATTTACACGATTAATAATATGGATATTATGAGGCGTTAGTTTTTTCCGGATCTTACCTGCCAGCATTACTTTGGCAATATCTGCAGAAAAAACGATAGCGAGACAAACTACAAAAAGTACCAGCTTTTGTTCCAGGGTATGGTTTATAAATGTTGTGGAAGCAGTTAACCAAAAAAGGAAGACAGCGGGGTTTAGAGTGTTCATTGCATAACCGGACAGGGCGATCTTGGCGTAATCCCTTTTTCTGAATTTGAGAATGATTTGTTTTCCTTCTTCATTCACCTTTATCTTCTTGAACAAAAGAAAATAAACACCGAGGGAGATCAAAAAGATGCTCCCGGCAATACCGATCGGCTTTCTGTGGGTGCTGATGGCACTAAATAACTCTGTGAAAACATTACTGATCAAAACCATGGTAATATCACTGGCGGAAACGCCAATAATAAATGCCAGGCCACCCGTATGACCATTATTTAAACTCTGCTTAAGAATGGAGAACATGACGGGTCCCACCGAAATGCTCAGCAAAAGACCAAGAGTTATTCCTTTGAGCAATACCTCCAGCATAATAAAAATGCAAATAGAATACTTCTATGGGGACGAAGCTAATGATAATGGGAAAAATTATTTTATAACGATTTTAATTTGCCGACGGGCACTTATAAGATTGCAGATTAAAACTGAAATAGATCATCGCAGTTATAAACTGGTCTTTATTTGTTTCTACCCCGCGCTGGCGACCTTTTATACCGATGGGCGTGCCTAATTCATAGGATCTGTCTGAAAGCAACGCTGCCGGCGACGGACTGCCATCGGGCAAGGGAGGAAATACTGCCGGATCAACGTAAGTCTTACTCACATCATCGAGGTAATCGGTTGTTGTGAAGCGATGGGTTATTTCCAGTCCAATATTGAACCTTTCATTAAAAGCATACTTTATGCCTACACCGAGTGGAAAACAAATAGCCATTGAACTGTAGGGTTTGCGATCAGGATATAGGGAACTACCCTGGCCTTCCGTACCCAATGGCCTCAAAAAATATTTCTGACCCTGTAAATAGGCATAAGGATCGTAACTGAAAACACCGATGCCCAGCGTCACATATGGGGTAAAATTAAATTCAGGATCACCCGGTAAAAAACGGAAGAAATTGAAGTCCCCGCGCAAAGAAAGTTCCCAGACATTCGTGTTAAAACTCAGGTTGCGCCGGTGCATATATTCATTCTGCGTGTTGTAAATATCAGAATAACCGAGTTGGGCGTAATTTGCTACTATCCTGGCCGCAATGTAGTTTCCAAAATTTTTGCGAAAGAAAATGCCCGCGGCAATTTTCGGTCTGTTCAATCTCGCTCTTGTATTTAAATCGCCAAAATAATGAGCGGCACCGAGCCCGATGCCAAATTCACCCTCCTGCACAACTGGTTCCTGGGCCTGAATACTCGTGGTAAAAAAGATTATGGCAACTAAGAATACCGCAGTTAACCTCTTCATACTTGCAAAATAAGATTTCAAAATAGTATAACGTAAAAATCAAGCTTTTATTTACAAAAAATTGGTTTTTAAACGGGACGTATAAATCTCGGATGAATTATTTTAATGTGTTCATCCTTAATTCCTTTTATCAAGTCCCCATGTTAGCTTGTTGCGAAGGGTTTGTAGAAAATTATTTTCATTGAGGCGTATAAGGTTAAGCACAAAAGATTCTTTCCTGACAGCCAGTTGGACATCCTTATTTATAATTTCTCTTCTTGAATCCAAAGCGCAAATTGCCTGGTCCGAGCGGCTTTCAATTTCAAAAGAAATGATATTGTCATCGGGAACCACAATGGGTCTTACGTTCAAGTTGTGCGGAGCTACGGGTGTAATGACAAAACTGCCCGATTCAGGAAAAACAATCGGTCCATTGCAACTCAGAGAATATCCCGTCGAGCCAGTCGGGGTGGCGACGATCAAACCATCTGCCCAATATGTATTTAAGAACTCACCGTTCAGATAAGTATGTATCTTGATCATTGGAGCGACATCCTGTTTGTGAATTGCAAACTCATTTAAGCCGTAGGGCACGTCGCCAAACAATGACAGATTTGAATCAAGGTGAATGAGAGTCCGTTTATCAACAACGAAGGAATGATTGACAAGCGATTTTATTGCTACTTTCACTTCCTCCCGCCCAATGCTCGCTAAAAAGCCAAGGCGACCAAAATTGATACCCATCACCGGGCGATTATGACTGCGGACAAGAGTAACGGTATCAAGCAAAGTGCCATCACCACCAAGGCTAATGATAGCCTGTATTTCACTTGTCAGATTCTCGGAAGAATAAAATATCTCTGCATCTGGTGGTAGTGCAATTGAATTTTTTATCTGATCAAAATAAGTATGGAAAATAACTGGCTGAAGTTTTTGATTTTTTAACTCATCGAAAAATAGCTGAATATCCTGCCTTTGATTTTCATCCATTACACGACTGTAAATGGCTACTTTCATTAATTTTTAAAAGTTGGTCTTCTTGTGTAAATATAATCCGTTTTGCCCTATCTGGTTGAAACTCCATTCAAGCCTGATGTTGACGTCGTAAATGGTAACAATGTCTAACCCTAATCCCCAGGAGTACAACATCCGGTTTGTGAGAGGATTGAATCCTGGCTGAGGATTGTATGCGTAGCCTGTATTTCCGTAGATCTTTCCGTAAATACGGAATGGAATATAATTGATGGTTTGATGTTTTGATATTGAAAGAGGAATGTTGAATTTAATAAGCTGTTTTGAAAGCGTTGCTTTCGCACATCCCCCCGCTACTCCATCAATTACATAATATTCATAACCCTGCATGGCTAATTGGTTATAGCCAAGCAAATGGGTATTGATGAATGGCTGTTTGAACGGTAGTTTTAAATTAGCTGCAACATTAACGCCGAAATATGTTTTTGGAAAAAGTTGCCAATAGTTCCCGGTCAGAACATTAAATTCCCACACATTGACGACTTGATTAAAGCCTTTTTTTGAAAAGCTTATTTCTGTTTCAAAGCCCTTCAAGGGGTAAGGAATATAATCTACATCATGATAACTCATTGTGTAGTATAATTCAGGGTAACGTATTTTATTCAGACCGGACGGAAAGTAACTTGGATTGAGCTTCACAATGGTGTCCTCAACTTTTTCTTCGGTGTATGCTATTCCAAAGCGATGCCTGGTTTTTACGGCACGCCGATAGGTAAGCTCAAAGCTTGTTCTTAAAAAAGAACGAATGAAATTGTTGGTGTCCTTAAGAAAGACCTCCTTGTTGTCAATCGTATTGTAATTCACTTCCCTGTTCTTACCTACTGCAAACCCGAATTTTGCTCCCCATTTCATCCTGCTATCAAAATAGAGCCGATCATAATTCATAGAGATCTGCCTCGTATATCCACTCATGAACCACATATTCAATTTGTCATTATAACCGGTAACATTGTTGTACATGAGCTTTACTCCATAGTTAACCCGGTCCATACTGGCATTATGCTCCACTATCCATTGATTGAAATTACGGTCGACCACTTTGAAATAGGGTACAGGAAAAATATACCATCGTTCCTTTACATCCACCAGCACGTCTACGTTATAACCTTCAAAACTTTTCAGTGCCACCACAACTTCGTGAAACAATGTGGTGTTCATTAATTGCCTGCGCGCATCTTCAAATTTTGTAACTAGTTGCTGGAGTTGGAAATGGTCACCTTGCCTGAAGGGAATTTCGCGAAGTATGATGGAAGCCTTGGTCCTTCTGTTTCCAACAATAATGATATTGCGAATGATAAAAGGTGCAGCGGCGTCTCCATCTGTTTTAATTTCCGTGTTGCTGTTGCTTGAAGGAGAAACAAGATGATCACCCTGGTTTTGCTGTGCACCTGCTTTGCAAAGTATCGCGGATAGAACAATGGTGATGAGATATATGTTTAACCTTTGCATCCAGGCAAGCGTAATAACTAATTTAATGGATTCATTGAAACGGGTAAAGAAGCAGGAGCTCAGTCTAAATTTTCAGGTAGTTCATCAGGTTATCATAATTTGTTCTCAGTTCGTTTTCAAACAGCTCCTCACCAAAATAATATTTCACGTTATACTCGTGGCGCTGAAAGGTAGAGACAATGTCTGAGATTTCCAGTTTGTTGATCTTTATAGTTACCTCCATCATTCCCGTTTCGGGGTCAACGTTGGTATTGAGCTGTTTGATCTGTGCGTCATTGGCTTCAACCAACCTGCTTATTTCATTAAAAGAATAATTTTTACTTTCTATTTCTAAAACGATCAAGCCTCCCGGCTCATTTAAACTCATAAATTCAGATGAGTATTTCAATAGATCGGAATAGGTAACAACTCCTATTAACTCGTTTTCTTCTCCAACGATTGGCACGACTGTTAAGCCGTTCTGGACAGCTACCTGTATAGCTTTCAGCACATGTTCAGCGTCTTTAACGGAGGGATTGGAAATGGACTGGCTAAATTGTTCGAGTGTAGAATGGTCGTTTTCCGCCTGTGATAAATCACTTTCACTGATCATTCCCACGTATTTGTCGCCATCAACAATGGGCAGGTGCTCCACGTGATTTTCGTTCATGAGTTCAAGGGCCTGGTATATCTTATCAGAGAGCCGAAGATATGGGAGAGTTTGAGTTTGTAAATTTCCTGTTAACATGGATAGCGGCATTTAACTCGTGAGACAAAAATTTTCAGACAACTGTTGCAGGCTCATTTTGTTTTTTCAAAAATTTGTGCAAAATGACATTGAATTCGTCCGGCACTTCCATCATGGGAGCATGACCGCATTTGTCAATGAAATAAAGTTCGCTGTTTGGAATCAGGCGGTTAAATTCCCGGGCTACAAATGGCGGCGTAATTGTGTCATTATTGCCCCATATTAATAACGTCGGTTGCTTGATTTGATTGAGTTCTTCCCCTAAATTATTTCTGATGGCGCTTTTGGCCAGCGCTATGATCTTGATAACTTTTAGCCGATTATTGGTTATTTCAAAGACTTCGTCCACTAATTCCTTGGTAGCCATTTTAGGATCGTAAAAGGTTAATTCAGTCTTTCTTTTTATATAATCGTAATCACCTCGTTTGGGGTATGAGTCTCCCATGCCGTTTTCAAACAGCCCCGAACTACCCGTAAGGATCAATGATTTTATTTTTTCCGGGTGCTTTAGTATGTGTATCAACGCAACATGTCCCCCTAATGAATTTCCCAGAAGGTGAACGTCTTCATATCCTCTTGCATCGATAAATCGGTTTACAAACCTTTCGAGGCCGCTTACAGATGTGTGAAGGATGTCGAGATCAAACAAGGGCAATAACGGCACCACCACTTTATTATGGTGGCGAAAATATTCGATCAGGTCGCTAAAATTACTCATGGCACCAAATAATCCATGGAGGAGAACCAATGGCTCTCCCTGGCCCTCTTCTATAAACCTGAACTTATCCTGTTGTTTGATCGTATATTCCATGAGTTCCCAGTCAGTATAAATCTTTATCGCTAAAATAATTGATTTACTGCAAATAAAATACCCTTTGCCGAGTTATCATTTGGTTGCTTGCACAAAGATACTGGCAGAAACATTTTGCAGCGATATATGCCTTTGCGGCGGCGGAATAAGCGGGATTTTCAAATCAAACTGATGTTTTTTCGGGTATTCTGCTAAAAAAACCTTCCAGTTGGGTAAACATGTCCCTGAAAAAGGGTATCAATGAACCAAAACCGTCTATCGCTTTGGGACCCCATGGTTGGATGAACGAATAGGTAACAGACGCTTTGATGGCCCCTGGTTTAATGACCTTTACCTGGTTTGCGTAAAAAAGAATAACACTGTAGATGGTTATGTAAATGGCGACGTAGAGAATAATACCTCCTAACCGGTTAACCCAACCCAACATCAGGGCCTCGGTAAGTTTCTGAATAGCCTTTGCACCCAGTCGTATCAGAAGTACCACTACAATAAAAACGATGGCAAACGAGATAACCGGCAACCACTTGTCAGACAACTTCACCGTATTTCCCAGGCGATTGGCCACTACGGCTGATAACTTAAT
>Ga0068864_100004487_pt1 | contig 11478 bp, 9 predicted proteins | sample KBSSwiS72_FD_66586 | JGI IMG/M metagenome (GOLD analysis project Ga0068864, IMG submission 66586) | Switchgrass rhizosphere microbial communities from Kellogg Biological Station, Michigan, USA - KBS Switchgrass S7-2 | ecosystem: Host-associated > Plants > Roots > Rhizosphere > Soil ...
GGCTTGTTCCGAGACAGGTCAGTTGCTATCCTCGCAGCGATGTCCGCGGACCTTCGAATCCAAGCCGCCATAGCTGCTCTGGAAGCGCAGAGACCGCTTCTTGGTGGCGCGGTCGTCGATGTCAGCGTGGCCGCGTTGCGCAGCCAGCTGGTAGCACGGCAGATAACGGCCGCCGAACATGCACAGAAGCTCAAGCAAGTCACTATCGTGTTTCTGGACGTGGTGGGATCCACCTTCCTTAGCCAGCGGCTGGATCCAGAGGACATTCACGACGTTATCGACGGTGCGCTCACGCGGTGCTCGGACGTCGTCGACGCATTTGGCGGCCAAGTGCTGCAGTATGCCGGCGACAGCGTACTGGCGGTGTTCGGCGCTGACGAGACCAAGGAAGACGACGCCGAGCGCGCCGTTCGGTGCGGGCTGGCACTGCTGGCATTGGCCCGGGAACTGAGCGAAGAACTCCGGAACAGCCAACACGACGCCGGCTTCAACGTGCGCGTTGGCATCAACACCGGCGGCGTGTCGCTTGGAGGGGGTGCCGGTGCCCCTAGCGCCATTCGCGGCGTCGCAGTGAACATTGCCGCGCGTATGGAACAGACTGCACCGGCGGGCAGCTTGCGCATCAGTCACGCAACCTACGTGCATGTTCGCGGCGTGTTCGACGTCGAGGCTCAGGATCCGCTGAGCATCAAAGGCGTTGACGAACCGGTCGTCACGTATTTGGTCCTCGGCGTCAAGCCGCGCGCGTTTCGCGTCTCGACCCGCGGCATCGAGGGCATGGAGACTCGCATGATTGGTCGCGAGTCTGAACTCCAACAGCTACAAGGCCGCTTTCAGCGTGTCTTCGACCAACATAAGCTTGCCATCGTTACTGTCGTGGCCGATGCCGGAATCGGCAAGAGCCGGCTGGTATATGAGTTTGACAACTGGGCCGAGGCGCAAGCGAAGCGGTTCGCGATCTTTCGGGGGCGCGCAACGCCCCACGCGCAACGCCAGCCGTACGGACTGCTACGCGACATCATTGCATGGCGGCTTGAGATTGCCGATGACGAGCCGCTGCACGCGGCCCGGCACAAGATCGAACAGGAAATTGGGCAGTTGTTCGTGGGCGACGACTCGGATTTGGCTGAAAGCCATGCCCATGTACTGGGTCACTTGCTCGGGTTTGACTTCAGCGCGAGCCCGCACATCCGTGGCATACGCGACGACCCAAGGCAGATCCGCAATCGCGCTTTCCATGTGGCAGCTCAGATGTTGCGCCGAGTTAGCGCAAAAGAGGGTATGCCGATCGTGCTGCAGCTCGAGGATGTGCATTGGGCCGATGACGGCTCGCTCGAGTTCCTGAGGTACATCGCTCAAGTCAACCGCGACGTGCCAATGCTGATCGTGGCTTGCGCCCGACCGACGCTATTTGAACGCAACGCCGAATGGCAGAGAGCCAATGAGGATCATCTGCGCATCGATCTCAGTCCTCTCGATCGAGGCTCGAGCGAGTTGCTTGCCGACGAGTTGCTGAAGCGCCTCGTCTATGTACCCGCAGCTCTTCGCGAGCTCGTCATCGGACGCGCGGAGGGTAACCCTTTCTACATGGAGGAGCTGGTCAAGATGCTGATAGACCAAGGCGCGATCGCGACCCACGGCTCCTACAGCAAGTCGTGGACCCTGCACTCAGAGAGGTTGGTGGGCGCGAATGTGCCCCCTACGCTTGTCGGGGTCTTGCAATCGCGGCTGGACGGTCTCCCAACGGCAGAGAGAGAAGCGCTTCAACGGGCCAGTATCGTTGGCCATATTTTCTGGGACCGCGCACTCGCGGCGTTGGACGGGAACGCCCTGGAGTCGTTGCCTTCGCTAGTGCGTCGTGGACTAATCTCGCCCCGGTCCGCGGTATTGCCGGAAGGGATGCGCGAGTACGTCTTTCAGCATCAGCTCTTGCACCAAGTGACCTATGACACCGTGCTAAAGCAGGTTCGGGTTTTATTACACGGAAGAGTGGCACGTTGGCTTTCGGAATTGGCGGTCGAGCGCGCCAACATTTTCCTCAGCACGACCGCAGAACACTTCGAAAAGGCCGGTGAAACAGCTAGCGCCGCTGAATACCACGCGCGCGCCGCTGAGGAAGCGGTGCAACGCTTCGCTCACCCCAGTGCACTGGAACATGTGCAACGCGCACTGGCATTGATCGATGCGAACCCAACTGTAGACTTCGCCGCACTGCGGTGGCGGCTGCTGGATCTTCGTGAACGTACTTACGAACGGGAGGGTAAACGCAGCGAGCAGCGTCAGAACGTCGACGCGCTTGAACGTTTGGCCGAGACGCTGGACGACGATGCAAGACGAGCCCAGGTGGCGCTCATTCGCAACAATCTCGCGATGAGAACGGCGGACTGGCAGGCTAGCGAAGCCTTTGCGCGGCGAGCCATCGCGCTGGCCGAGCGCAACGGTGACTGCGTTTTGCGACTCAGTGCTCACCATCGGCTTGCAGTTGCCTTGGCTTCCTCGGGCGATCACAAAGCTGGGAAGGCGTTGGCTCAGCAGGGGCTGGCTGAGGCACATACTCGTGGATTGCCCCAAATTGAAGTCAGGTTCCTCGACGTCTTGTCGACCATCGCATATTTTCAAGACGATCCGATGAGCAGGCTCGCGTTGACTAAACAGGCGCTGTCACTTAACGAAGAGCTTGGTGACAGACGCGGTCAGGCGATCCAACGCGGCAATCTCGGCGCTTCGTGGTTGGCACTGGGTGAGTTGGCGCTTGGTCAGCGCAACCTGGAGGAATGTTTGCGGTTGGCCCGCGCTAGTGGTGACCTCCCACTGGAGTGCACAGCAGTGTGCAACTTGTCGCTACTGGCGTTCTTGCAAGGTGAGCCGGTGCGAGCCGAAGCGCTGGCAAAGGCAGCGCTTGAAGCGGCGAGCGCCGTGGAAGCACATGCGATGGAGGTCGGTGCCCTGATGTATCTTGGCAATGCTGAACTGTGCTTGGGTCACTGCGATCGAGCGTCCCAGTCTTTTGAGCGGGCTCGCACTCTTGCCCTCGAGCTCGGACTCGTGCTTCATCACGAAGCCGCAGCTGGCTTGGCGCGGGTCGCGCTCGCGCAGAACGATGCCTGCAGCGCACTGCGACATGTGGAAGGCGTGTTGGCGCACGTGGCTGCGGGTGGTACTTTGGAGGGCGCGGATTCAGCGATCGTAGTAGAACTGACCTGCTATCGCACGCTGATGAGCAACCGCGATCAGCGCGCCGCCGAGTGGCTGAAGCGAGCCTATACCCAGCTCCAGGCCCGGGCTGCGACCATCTCTGACGAGGCATTGCGCCAGGCATTTCTAGAAAACATTCCATCGCATCGCGACGTCACGGCCGCTTGGCTCGCATCGAGCGTGCCCGCGAAATAGCGAGCGCCTGCGTGCAGGTGCGACTGCGGCACTCCTGACGACGACAAGCGCGCCCTGTCGGGCCCGAGCGGGCCGATATCCAAGTCGTCGCTCGTGCGCGGATTGCTATTCAATCGCCCGGTTCGCACGGAGCAGAAGTGACGGTGGAATCCGGATTGCCAATTCCCTGGCAGTCTTGAGATTCACTATAAAACCGAACTGGGTCGGCAACACCACAGGGAGCTCTCCGGGGTTCGCGCCACGGAGAATCCGGTCAACGTATCGCGCAGCCTGCTGGAAAAACTCCTCTTAGCGCGCGCCGTACGACATCAGTCCGCCCGCCTCCGCGAATGCAGTCTTGTTGTAGATCGCCGGCCTTTGCGACACCGCGCCCATACCAGTACATGCTGCCGATATTGACTTGAGCGAGACCATAACTCTGGTCCGCGGACATGCGATACCACTTCATCGCCTCGGCATAGTCTTGGGGCACGCCGCGGCCGCTCTTCTACAAGTTGCCGAGATTGTTCTGACCTTGACCATATCCCTGGTCAGCCGATCTTCGGTACCAGTTCGCGGCCTCGGTGTAGTCCTGAGGCACACTCTTGCCCTGCTCATACATGACGCCAAGGCGAAACTGGGCGGCTCGATCACCACCGTCGGCAAGCGGTTCGGCAAGGCGCAAGGCGGTCTGGTAGTCGCCACGCCTGTACGCCTCATCCGCGTCCTCGACCGGGCCGGCGGCCGCAGCACCGGTAAGCAACATTGCTGCAAGGAGCGCCAGCGGAATCGTTTGCATTGTTCCCTCGAATGCGCCTTTCGATGGTGCCTTTCGATACGGCTCGCCGATAATGCCCTACCGCAGGCAACATCTAATTCCTCGGCGAATCCACCGTGGCCGCGTGCCATTCCGATCCCGGCGGCTTCGTCGTCTGCCAGCGACCCGAGGCGGACATCCGCGGCATGAAAGCAGCATAGCGTTATTCACTTCGCATGTGACCAGTTCATAAACGACGAGTTGACATTGTCATTGCCGCTGGATTAGATTCAAGTCGCGCAGAATAACGCCCGCCAGTGCCGCCTCGGGCTCGTCGGAGGACCGCGCGGCATTCGCAATCTTGAACGACGCCCACCGACCCGCACTGCGTGCAATTGCGCGCTGCATGAGTCTAGATCACTGGCGACGCTGAGCGAGAATCCGCCGATCAGGTTACCGGCAGCGCCGGCGCTTGCCTGATCCAAGGACAGCACTTCCTGCCATTCCGCGATCAATCCGTCCCCGGACTAGGCGGCGGATGAAATGCGTTGGATCAGAGCTCGGCGCGACGGCTTCTGATCGCTAGGCGCCAGCTGTCTGATCAAACGGCCGCGGGGCAATTGGCGTGGGATGGCGACCGTCTGGAACTGGCCGATCTGCGACCGTCGACGGTCAAGCTGATCCCGTTTAGGCGCGACGGTCGGTGACCGGCCAAGAGCCGTCGCATTAGGTGGGCGTGAATCAATCGCGTCGCCGCCAGTCGCACGATTAGGTCAGGAGCCGCAACCTGGGGGCGCGGGACCCACACGCGACAGATTCACCGTGCCCGACGCTCCGGCGTTACTACCCGCGGTGAAATTGAAGCTCAGTTGCGCGGTCTCGCAGCTGAAGAAGGTCGCCGTTGCCGTGCCAACCGTCTGCGTCCTGACGGTGAACGCGGGGTCGGGGCTGCCTCCGATAACACCGCCCGTCGTCTCGTAGAGTGTCATCTGCAGAGCAGACATACCCGGAACGAAATTCCCAACCCCGTTGTACCAGCGTTGCACCTCTTCTTCCGCGTCCGTGAACGCGCCGTCCCTGGAATAGGTGTACCAGACGACGAATAACATCTCGGCGATCGGATTCAGCTCGACGAACAGGCCCTGGCCTGGGATCGCTGGGTCGAACCAGTGGCCGGAATAGGAGAAGTCGAGATCCGGCCGGCTCGCGACGGCGTCGGAGCAAGTGACGTTGGGTGTGAGCCGCACCAACGGCATCGTTTGGGAAAAGGGACCCCAGTAGCGGTCCCACAGGACATCCTGGTACTTCATGCTTGCTGTCGAGCAATCGAGGAACGTCAGCACCACGGTTCCGATAGGCGTGCTCTGAGTTGCAGGCGGAGCGTTGAATTTGCCGCCGACGTTCTCGAAGAGTGTGAACGTCGCGCGAGGTTGCCCCCTCTGTACGGTCCCGCCAAACGTGTACCAACGCTGGCCGGTTTCCCAGCCGACGGAGAAGGTCGCCCAACTTCCCTGGAGGTATCCAACTCCTGAAGCGATGGCGTCCTGATAGACCTCGATCTCGACGCCCTGGCCGGCAGCCGCCGGGTTGTACCAGGAACCGGTGAGGCCGTGCTGGTTGATATCGACAGCCAGTGTAGGCCCGGAGAGCGAGGCGGAGACGACCACGATCGCCAGCGGTAAGTGACGGATCAGGCAGGCGGGCGCGATGAGCTTCGTCGCGAATGCGCGGAATTCCATCGTTGTCTCCCAGAGATCAACGGAGAAACGGGTCGCTCACGAACCCCGCGAGTGCCTTCGGCGGGCATGGTACATCGAGGCGCATCACGTGGGGACGGCAGCACGCGGACCGGTACGTATACCGTACGCTTTCGAATCGACGGGCACAACTGACTCTGCCACAACCTGTGAAAGATTCGGTGCCTAGACTGCCGCAATCAGGTTTCGGCATCTCGGTGCGACCACCCGCAATGCCCGCTATCGGCTTCCACGGCCGACAGCTCCGGGTCGATCACGCCCCTCATTCGCCCCAATGCAGACGTTAAGCGCAACGTCTGCTGTCCGCACGCATCAGTCTCCGTTCGGCCAATAGCGGTCGTTTGGCGTCACCCGTCAGCGACCAATCGATAACCGAGTCCCGTCTCGGTGAGCAAATGTCGCGGTCTAACGGGGTCGACTTCGAGCTTCTCCCGCAACTGTTTCATGTAAATGCGTAAATAATGAGTGTCCCGCTCGTGGGTCGGGCCCCAGACCTGGGTGAGAAGCTGCCTATGGGTTACCACCATACCGAGGTGCTTCGCCAGCGTAGTGAGCAATCGGAACTCGATCGGCGTGAGGTGAACCGCCTTTGATCCCTGGCTTGCCACGCGTCTTTCTAGGTCCACGACGGCATCGCCGAAGCGCAGAGTTGATGTGCCGGCCCCACTGCGTACTGCGTGCCTCAACGCAGCGCGCACACGAGCGAGCAGCTCGGCGACTCCGAACGGCTTCGTCACATAATCGTCGGCACCATTGTCGAGTGCTTCGACCTTTGCTCGCTCCTGAATACGCGCCGAAAGCACAATAATCGGCATTGGAGACCATTGGCGAATCGTTCGGATGACCTCAATACCGTCGACGTCAGGCAGCCCGAGGTCAACGATTGCTACGTCTGGTTTGTGCGTTGTCGCATCGATCGAACCGCGACGGCCTGTCGCCGACTCCACGACGCGATAGCCTTCTGCACCGAATACGGCGCGAAGGAAGCGCCGAATTTCGGGCTCATCCTCAACGATGAGGACCGTTGGGCGCGATGGTGCTTCTGCCATCCTCAATGGGGTACCGGCTCGGTTGGAACGCTCGGGACTTCCTCCAGCGGGAGCGTGAACCGAAATGCCGTCCCTCCGGCGGGTACGCGGTCCGCCCACGCCTGGCCTCCGTGCAACCGCACGATGGCACGACAGATGGCCAGCCCGAGACCAATGTCCGTGCCGCCGCTCTCGACCGAACCACGGTGAAATTTCGCGAACACGCGCTCAAGATCTTTTTCGGACAGTCCGCCGCTATAGTCCTCCACCGTCACCAAGAGGTCCGCATCTCGCGCCTGTGCGCGAATCCTAACAATGGTTCCCGGCGGCGTGTGCTTCGCGCAGTTTTCGAGCAAGTTGCCGAGCGCCTGCTCAATCAGTGTCGCATCTACCCGCACCAACGGCAGGTCGGTGGGGACCTCCACGATGACGCGATGCTGAGCAAGGCGCTCGGTGTGAAGCGCCAGCGCCGATCCGACAATCTCGCTCAACGCTGACCAATCTCGCTCGACGGCGACGGTTCCTACTTCCAAACGCGTCATCTGCAAAATCTTGGCGAGGTGCTCCGACAACTCGCGGGATTGATTGAAGACGCTTTCCGCCAGAGCCTGCCGCTCGGGTGCACTCAAGCGCTCCCCACTGGTGGCGAGGCTGGACGACGCGCCTGCCATGACGGCCAGCGGTGTGCGCAAGTCATGCGATATGGAGGCGAGCAGTGCGCTGCGGATGCGCTCCGTTTCGGCTCTGATTTCGAGGGATGCCTGTTCATCGGCGTGCCGGCGTACCGTCTCCACGAGCCGCGAAATAATGACTGCTACGGCGAGCATGATGGCGAAGGTCAACGCGTACTGAATGTCGTCAACGGTCAGCGTTCCTCGTGGAGGGACGAACAGAAAGTCGAACGCGGCGACGCCGAGTAACGAGGCGACGATCGCCGGACCATGCGGAAACCGCAAGGCAACGATGACAACTGCGAGCAGATAAACCATCGCGATGTTAACGAGGTCAAAGCGCGGGCTCATTGCGAACCCTATCAACGTACAGATTGCAACCGCGCCTGCAGCCCATACGTAACCAACTCGTTGCCCGCGAAGATCCATGCCGCAACTTTAGCGCAGCGCCGCCGTAAATTTCCCGTTAAAAATCGAGGTCATCGTAAATACCGCCCTGATGGTGGGTTACCTTACGACTCATGTATACCGCCACCGACGGTGCCAGCTCGACGGGCGCAGCGCCAATGCTCTCGCGTCAACCAACCGCGACGATGGCTCTTCTCGCCCTCGGCGTTGTGTACGGAGACATTGGCACCAGTCCCCTTTATGCTGCCAAGGAGACTTTCAATCCGCAGCATGGGATCCCATTAACGATTGAGAATATCTTGGGTGGCGTGTCGGCGATCTTCTGGGCGCTGATGATCATCGTCTCGCTCAAGTACGTCACGCTAGTGCTCCGCGCGGACAATCGTGGCGAGGGAGGCATCATGGCGCTTCTGGCACTCGCAACCTCTTCGGTGCGGGACTTCCCCAGGTTGAGCGCAACGCTGCTGGTGGTCGGCGTGTTTGGAGCCTCCCTATTTTATGGAGACGCGGTGCTGACACCGGCAATCTCCGTACTATCCGCAGTAGAGGGGCTTGCAGTCGGCACTTCTGCGTTTGAGCCGTATATCGTGCCGATCGCAATGGGCATTCTCATCGCCTTATTCGCCATCCAACGCTTTGGGACAGGCATCGTCGGCCTGTTGTTTGGCCCCGTGTGCCTGCTCTGGTTCGCCTCCCTCGCTGTCGTTGGTATTTGGAACGTCGCCACGGCACCGGTCATCCTTGGAGCCCTGAATCCGGCATACGCTTTGCACTTCGTCACTGCTCACGGCGCCGCGTCGTTCATCGTTCTCGGCTCGGTGCTGCTTGCAGTGACCGGCGCAGAGGCGCTGTACGCCGACATGGGCCATTTTGGCGCGCGGGCGATCCGACTAGCATGGTTTGGCGTCGCGGCGCCGGCGTTGGTGCTGAATTACTTCGGGCAAGGTGCGCTCCTAGTAAACCAGCCTGACGCCATCGCTAATCCCTTCTTCCTGTCGTATCCGTCGTGGGCGCTTTATCCCATGGTGGCGCTCGCAACGGCGGCAACGGTAATCGCCTCGCAGGCAACCATTTCCGGCGCCTATTCCATGACCCAACAGGCCATCCAGCTCGGATACCTTCCGCGGATGACGATCCTGCATACATCCGCGAGGACGCAAGGACAGATCTACATGCCGGCTGTTAACTGGACTCTGCTGGCGATCGTCGCCGCAGCCGTAGTCGGTTTCGGCAGCTCTTCTCGGCTTGCTTCAGCCTATGGCGTCGCAGTCATGGGGACAATGTTGGTTACCACGCTACTCACCTTTTTCGTGCTCCGTTACGACTGGCGCTACCCCTTGTGGCTATGCGTGCTTCCAACGGCGTTTTTCATGCTTATCGACGGTACCTTTTTCGCGGCCGCGATGCACAAGATACTGGACGGGGGCTGGTTCCCACTGGCACTCGGCGCCATCGTGTTCTCCGGCATGGTCACGTGGCGACGCGGACGTGAGCTACTGCTCGATCGCCTTCGAAATGCATCGCCGCCGCTCGTGGATTTCCTGAAATCGCTCTTGCGCAGTTCGCCGCAGCGTGTGCCAGGCGTGGCGGTCTTTCTCACGTCAACACCGAACGCCACGCCCAACGCGCTGCTGCACAGCCTCAAGCACTACAAGGTCCTGCACGACCAGAACGTCTTCCTGACGGTTGAATATGGAGACGTTCCGTGGGTGCAGTCGGAGCATCGGGTCGCGTGCGAACGTATCGCGGAAAATTGCTGGCGCGTCCGCGTGCAGTACGGCTTCATGGAGCAACCCGATGTTGCGCTCGCCTTGGAGATGTGTGGGCCGCAAGGGCTTCAGGTCGATCCCATGCAGGTGACGTACTTCCTATCGCGCGAGCAAATCGTTCCCGGATTGACCGATAAGGGCATGGCGCAATGGCGGGATCGGCTCTTCGCCGCAATGGCGCGGAATACGGGAAGTATCGCCGATTTTTTCAACATACCCACGAATCGGGTGGTGGAGTTGGGTACGCGCGTCGAAATTTAGACTGCGGGTGCGCGAACGCCAGCGCAGATGTCCGCTTAGGGTCGGCAACGGCCCCTCGTTCATCCCGTATGCAGACGTTCGCCGCAACGTCTGCTGTCCGCAAACGCATCAGTCTCAGATCGGCCAAGAGCAGCCGGTCGGTGTTACCGCCAAGTTCGCCAAAAGCGGACATTGCACAAAGCGCGACTCCGCAGAAGCCGGCGAAACTGTAGGGCACCAACCCGGCTCGCCGTCGTCGCCCTAGAATAGAGCTGGATAGAATAGGTAAGCTGGCGCGAAAGAGTCATCCGCCAGCAACGCAGGCTTATTGCCCTTCGCCTAGTGAGTTACGGGTGCCGTTGCGGGTGCCACCGAAGTCAGCGTTGGGCGTCATAGGCCACCCAAGCACGACAGGAGGTGCAGATGATTACCGCCTTTACTACGTTCACTTTGCCAAAGCCAATCACTCGCGAGGAAGCTCGCGGCATCTTCCTGAGCACCGCGCCAAGGTATCGAGGCGTACAAGGTTTGTTTCGGAAGATCTACGTGCTCTCCGAAGACGGGGCAACAGCAGGTGGCGTGTACCTTTGGAATTCGAGGTCAGAGGCAGAAGCAATGTACACAGAATCCTGGCGCTCATTCGTCCGAGAGAAGTACGGCACTGATCCAACCGTAACCTACTTCGAAAGTCCCGTGGTGGTCGACAACGTGACCCAGCAGGTCCTTACCGACGACTAGGAAAGCACCGTCCTGCAGCGCAATGACGTTCAACCCCTTTCCATCGAGCGGACATGCTTCGGCGGGTTTTTCCCGCCTCCGCACGCCGCTCATGTCGAACATTAGGCGCCGACCCGCCACCGGAATGAAGCAACTCGAACGCTTACTCTTTTTGCAAGGGAGCCGCTGTTTCTTCTGCGGCGAAACCATTCCAACCGGCGAAGCCAGTATCGAACATCTTGTCGCAACGTCGAACGGTGGCGCGAAGGACGATGAGAACTGTGTCGTATGTTGCAAGGCCGTGAATACGGCTCTTGGTGAAGGCGAAACTGATGGCGGTGTTGAACCACCGCGGCGGATTTGCCTGCCCAACGCCCGTAGAGAGCATTGGCTCTCCAACTGAAGAGACCGACGACTACCGCGTAGCGATTGTTGTCGCCGATCTACACAAGCGTGGATCAGCTCGTCCCCGTCGCGTCACCACGTTGAAGAACACGATGAACGCAGCATTCCAGATGTCGCTGTCCGAGGTCGAATTGGAGGCGCTCCTTGCACGGTTGCGCGCGAATGGTTACGTGGTTGTAGAGGACACAAAGGTCTCCTATGCCTTGCCATCACCAAGCGCCTAACCTTGCGCTCAACCAGACAAGCCCGGCACGCGGCCTGTTTCTTAGTGGTATCGACGCGGGGCCGCCGGTTAGCTTGACGCGCTAGGCGCTTTCGAACGGCCGCCTTGTCGCGCGGCGTGCGGCAGCTTTGGGT
>Ga0068864_100004489_pt1 | contig 11477 bp, 15 predicted proteins | sample KBSSwiS72_FD_66586 | JGI IMG/M metagenome (GOLD analysis project Ga0068864, IMG submission 66586) | Switchgrass rhizosphere microbial communities from Kellogg Biological Station, Michigan, USA - KBS Switchgrass S7-2 | ecosystem: Host-associated > Plants > Roots > Rhizosphere > Soil ...
GGCCATCTGGTGAACGTCGTGGACAGCTGAGCGGGCCGCCCCGCGATCAGCGGGTGGTCTCCTTTTCGCGGGGCGCCGACACGCGGCGCGGCCGGGCCTGGGCCTTGGGCTTGGGCAGCAGGCGGAAGCGGGTCTCGCACCAGGCGAAGTCGACGCCGACGTCGAGCAGCCCGTCGGACCGGCCGCAGGGGCAGGCGTACTCCATGACCGCGAGCACGCGATAGGTCTCTCCCGCCCGCAGGGGCACCGGCCGTCCCGTGGCGTGGTTCGGCGCGGCGTTGACGCACAGAACAAGGTCGCCAGGCCCGATGGCGTCGCTCATGGCTTCCATCTCCTACCGGTGGTGGAAACCTAATCCCTGACGCGCGGCGGGCAAGGCCCGCGTTCGGCGCCCGCCGGCCTGGGGCGTTAACGCTGCCCCTTCACGCCCCCGAAAGCGCCCAGGGGCCATCGATCGTGGATCGTTCACGAGGGCCGGAGTGCGATGTCGAAACGCCTGCGCCAAGCTATCCGCCGTCTGCGCGCCTTCGGGCCGGCCGACGGGGCGAACGTCACCATGATCGTCTCCCTGGCCGCGCCCATGCTGGTGGGCGCGGGCGCGCTCAGCGTCGAGACGGGGTACGACTACTTTAAGCACAACAGCCTGCAGTCCGCGGCGGACGCGGCGGCCTACGCCGGGGCGCTGGAGCGCCGCGCGGGGCACGACAGCACCGCCGCCACCAACGCCGCCCGGAGCGCGGCGCTGGCCAACGGGTGGTCGTCGAGCAGCGGGACGATCCAGGTCTATGCGCCGCCGACGAGCGGGGCCTACGCCGGCCAGACCGGGGTGGAGGTTCGGCTCGCGCAATCGGTGCCGCGGTTCCTGACGGCGATCTATAATTCGCGCCCGATCCAGGAGCAGGTCCGCTCCGTGGCGATCTACAGGGCGGTGGCCAACGCCTGCCTGCTGGCGCTGAACCCGACCGCCAGCAAGGCGCTGCAGGTGCAGGGCAACAGCAACCTCACCCTGCAGGGCTGCGACGTGATGACCGACTCGATCGCCGACGACGCGCTGAACGTCTGGGGCTCGGCGCGGCTTTCGGCGGAGTGCGCCGTCTCGGCGGGCGGCATCACCAACAAGGCCGGCCTGACGCTGAGCGGCTGTCCTGGCGGGATCGTGCAGGCGCCGCGCGCCGCCGACCCCCTTGCCGGATTGGCGATCCCGGCGACCGGACCCGTGCGCAGCGTGCCGAACGGCGGCGGGACCATCAACCTGTCGCCCGGCTGGTACTCCGGCGGCATGGACCTGAGGGGCAATGTGAACCTCGCGGCCGGGGTCTATTATGTCTCCGGCGGCACGTTCAAGATCAATGCGAACGCCGTGGTTAACGGAAGCGGCGTGACCATCTATCTCGCGTCCGGCTCGCAGGTGAGCATGCAGGGCAACTCGACCGTCCGGCTCTATGCGCCCACCAGTGGAACGTACAAGGGAGTGCTGTTCTTCGGAAGCCCGAGCGCCAGCGGGACAAACACCTTCAACGGGGACAATACGTCGTCCCTGACCGGCGACCTGTACTTCCCCAGCCAGGAGGTGGACTACATCGGCAACTTCTCGGGCTCGGGCGGCTGCACGCACATTATCGCCGATACGATCCACTGGAACGGCAACGCCTCGCTGAACGTCAACTGCGGCGCGCAGTCGATGATCCCGATCCCGGCGCGCCAGGCCGTGGCGCTGGTCGAATGATGCGCCGGCTGAGCACCTTCCTGCGCCGCCAGGACGGCGCGGCGATGGCGGAATTCGCGCTGATCCTGCCGGTGCTCACGGGCCTCTTGATGCTGGGCGTGGAGGGATGGCTGCACGTCACGGCCTCGGGCAACCTGCGCGGCGCCCTGCAGACCGGCGCCCGGTACTATGAGATCGGGGGCACGGACGACACCACGGCCCAGACGCTGGCGACCAGCGCCTGGGTGCGGCGGCCGAGCGACGGAGCCATCACCCTGACCCGGACCTGCCGCTGCGGCACGTCGGTCGTGGCCTGCACCTCGACGTGCAGCGACAACTCGATCCCGCTGACCTTCATCGACCTGACCGGCTCCGGCACCTTCCGCGGGATGATGTCCACCGCCCGGATGTCCGAGGCCCAGCAGGTGCGGGTGCGCTGACATGAGGTTCAAGGCGTTCTGTCGGGACCGCTCGGGCGCGGCGGCGATGGAGATGGCGCTGGTCTGCCCGATGCTGATCCTGCTGATTGTCGGCTGCATCCAGATCGGTTGGGCGATGCACTGCGCCTCCAGCGTGCGCTGGGCGCTGGAGCGGAACGCCCGCGGCCTGATCATGAACCCGAACATGAGCGCCTCCAGCCTGCGCCAGGCGATGATCAGCAGCCTGACGGGGCTCAGCGACAGCCAGAACATCGCCGTCACGGTGGCGCAGGTGACCACCAGCGGCGCCAAGACCTTGGTCGCCCAGAGCGTCTATTCCAAGCGCCTGACCATCCTGTTCCTGCCGTCGTACAACCTGACCTTCACGGCGAGCACGTCGGTGCCGACGACCTAGGGAGACGGGGGTTTGCGGCTTCCCGTCGTCGCGCCGGCGGGCTAGGCCGGACGCATGAGCTTTCCGTTCGCCGCGGCGTTCCGCGAGACCCTGGCCCAGCGGCTGGCCGACTTCCCGCGCCTCTCGCACGCCGACGAGGGGCCGCGGCGGGCGGCGGTGGTGCTGGCGCTGACGGCGGCGGACGACGGCTCGGGCGAGACGTCTTTCCTGCTGACCCGTCGGGCGAGCGGCCTGCGGGCCCACCCCGGCCAGTGGGCGCTGCCGGGCGGCCGCTGCGACCCCGGCGAGACCGAAGCCGAGGCCGGGCTGCGGGAGCTGGAGGAGGAGCTGGGCCTGCCGCGCACCTCGGCCGAGGTGCTGGGCGTGCTCGACGACTACGTGACCCGCTCCGGCTATGCGATGACCCCGGTGGTGGCCTGGCTCGCCGAGACCGCGGCGCTGGCGCCCAACCCGCAGGAGGTGGCCTCGGCGCACGTGATCCGGCTGGACGGGCTGCAGGCGCCGGACGCGGTGAGCTTCCTGACCATCCCGGAGAGCCCGCGCCCGGTCATCCGGCTGCGCATCGCGCCCGGCAGCCACATCCATGCGCCCACCGCGGCGGTGATCTACCAGCTCAGCGAACTGGCGGCCGGCCGCGTCACCCGCGTCGCCGACCTGGAGCAGCCGGTGTTCGCCTGGCGCTGAGGCGCGGCGGCGCTCCGAACCCGCCCGCGCCCGACCAGGTGCGGCCGTCCGACGCCGGCCGTCACCATGCGCCGAACCGGCGGTAGTGCTCCGGCGCCTTGCCGTGGGCGCCCAGGCTCGCCCAGCGGGCCTCGTGGGCCTTGTGGACGTACTGCTCGGCGATCAGCCAGGCCTTCACCGGCTGCAGGGCGCCCAGGCAGCCCCCGATCAGGGCCGGGAAGACCACGGCGAACTGCGCCCAGACGGGCGGCTGGGCGGCCACGGCCCAGATGGCCCACAGGGCGATCACCAGGACGCCGATGCCGGTCATCACAAAGAAGGCCGGGCCGTCGGCCGGATCGGCGAACCCGTAGTCGAGGCCGCAGGACTCGCAGCGGTCGGCGACGCTCAGGAAGCGCCGGAAGAGGCGGCCCTTGCCGCAACGCGGGCAGCGGCAGCGCAGTCCCGCGCCGAGGGTCGAGGGTTGGTCGTGCATCCGCTGTCCTTCCATACAATCGAAGCTTGACACCATACAATTCCGTATAAATGTATGGATCCTGAGAGGGAAAGGCAAGGCGGTGGACTGGCTGGAGGCGGCGCGCGGGGAAGAGGGGCCGGTCTACCTCGCCATCGTGCGCGCGCTGGAGCGCGCCCTGGCCGCCGGGGCGCTGCAGGCGGGCGATCGCCTGCCGCCGCAGCGGGCGGTGGCCGAGCGCCTGGGGGTGGACCTGACCACCGTCACGCGGGCCTACACCGCGGCGCGTGAACGCGGACTGGTGGAGGGGGCCGTGGGGCGAGGCACCTTCGTCCGCGCCCGCGCCGGGGACGACGAGGCGGGGCGGGTCGACCTCAGCATGAACCTGCCGCCGCCGCCGCTCGGCCTGTCGCTGGGCGCGCTGCTGAAGGAGACCGCGGCCGACATCCTGGGCCGCACCGACGCCGGGACCCTGATGGCCTATCACGCGGAGTTCGGAACGCTCGGCCAGCGCGCGGCGGGCGCCCGCTGGCTGGCGCCGGTGCTGGGCGAGGCGGATCCGGCCGACCTGCTGGTCGCGCCAGGGGCGCAGACGGCGCTGGCCGCGACGCTCGCCACGCTGTGCCGGGCCGGCGACACGGTGCTGGCGGAACCGCTCACCTATCCGGGTTTCATCGCCGCCGCCCGCCACCTGGGCCTGCGGGTGATCGGCTGCCCCAGCGACCGGGCGGGCCTGCTGCCCGACGGCCTGGCCGCCGTGTGGGCCCGCGAACGGCCCAAGGCGCTCTACCTGACGCCCACCATGCAGAACCCGACGGCGACCACCCTGGGCGACGACCGCCGCGCGGCTGTCGCCGGCTTCGTGGCGGCGCGGGGCGGCTGGATCGTGGAGGACGATCCCTACAGCCGGCTGCTCGCCCGGCCGGGGCGGGCGCTGGCGGCGTTGGCGCCGGGCCACGTGGTGCACATCGCCACCCTGTCCAAGTGCCTGAGCCCCGGCCTGAGGATCGCCTATGTGGCCGCGCCGGCGGCGCTGCGCCCCGCCTTGACCGAGGCGCTCCGGGCCATCGCCCTGATGCCCGCGCCGCTGATGGCCGCGGTGGCGACCCGCTGGATCACCGAGGGGACGGCGGAACGGCTGCTCGGCGCCGTGCGGGCCGAGGCCCGCGCCCGGCAGGAGATGGCCCGCGCGGTCTTGCCGGCGGCGACGGGCGACCCGGAAAGCATCCACCTGTGGCTGCCGATCGACCCGGGCCGTTCCTCCGACCGGCTGCGGGCGACGGCGCAGGACCGCGGCCTGTCGCTGGTGACGGCCGAGGCGTTCGCGGTCGGACCCGACCATGCGCCGGGCGTGCGCCTGTCGCTGGGGGCGGTCGCCAAGCGCGCGGCGCTGGACCGGGCGCTGCGCAGCCTGGCCGCGATCATCGGGGACGGCGAGGCGCGGCCGTCGGTGATGGTCTGAGGCGCGCCCGCGGGCGGCCGGCTCAGGCCAGGATGGGGGTCAGGCCGGGCTCGGCCTTGGCCATGGCGCGCTGGTAGGCCGGCCGGGCGCCGATCCGCTGGAGATAGGCCTTCAGGTTCGGATAGGGGTCGATCGACGTGCCGCGGAACGCCCGGCTGGTGGTGAGGCAGTAGCCCATCATGATGTCGGCGGTGGTCAGGTCGCGGCCGCCGAAGAACGGCGCCTGGCCCAGCCGCGCCTCGATCATCCCCCAGCCGCGCCGGCTGCGGTCCTGCACGAAGGCGGCGGCGGGGTTGTCCTGGCCGCCCGTGCTGAGCACCAGCTGCATCATCAGCGTCGCCATGAAGGTGGCGTTGGACCAGTGGAACCAGAACAGGTGGTCGGCGAAGTCCGGGTCGTCGGGGCCGGGCGTCAGCCGCCCGCCGCCGTAGCGGCCGCAGATGTACTCGCAGATCGCCCCGCTCTCGCCCAGGACCAGATCGCCGTCGGTGATCACCGGGGCGATGCCCATCGGGTGCAGCGCCTTGTAGTCGTCCGGCGCCAGGCGGTTGTCGGCGCGCCGTTCGTAGCGCTTCAGGGCGTAGTCGAGCCCCAGCTCCTCGCAGAGCCAGACGATCCGTTCCGATTGCGAGATCCCGAGATGGTGAACCGTCAGCATGGATGTCCCCCCAGGGGTCGGGTCGGAGGACGCGCTCGTGGCGCGTCCCGGCCAGCGCGGCCACAGGCGGACGCGCCGCCAGTGGGCCCAGCCGCGGCTCCGGCCGTCAAGCGGTCTCGTATGACCGCGGACTCCGGAACTGGCGGAGGCCGCAGGCGGTCGTGCACGCACCCGGCGCATGCGACGAGGCCGGTTGCCGGGCGCTCCGCAGGCGCCTAGGCTCGCCCGATGGCGATCGAACGCGCAGACGAGCTGGACCCGGGCGCAGAGCTCAGCGCGGCGGAGCCGTCCGAGGCGAGCTCGGTTCAGCGGGTCGGGCTCGGCACGCTGCTGACCTTCGCCGGCGCGAACCTGGTGCCGACGGGCGCGACCCTGGGGCTGACGCTCTACCTGCCGCGCTACTATTCCGCCCACCAGGCGATCGGCCTGGCGGCGGTGGGGACGGCCTTCACGGTGGTCCGGCTGATCGACATCGCGGTCGATCCGGCGCTGGGCTTCTGGATGGACCACACGCGCACCCGCATCGGGCGCTACCGGCCGTGGCTGCTGGCCGGCATCCCGGTGCTGATGCTGTCGCTCTACATGCTGTTCATGCCGCCGGCGCAGGCCGGGTGGTTCTACCTGACCGGCTGGCTGCTGGTCTTCTACCTGGGCACCTCGCTGCTGATGCTGTCGCAGTCGGCCTGGGCGGCGGCGCTCAGTCCGAGCTATGCGGAGCGGGCGCGGATCTTCGCCTACATCACCATCGCGGGTTCGCTGGGCTCGGTCACCTTCCTGCTCTCGCCGCTGGTGCTGGGCGGGCGCCAGGCCTCGGACGCGCATCTGATGCAGGTGATGGGCTGGGTGATGGTCGGCGTCCTTCCCGTGCTGGGCGGCCTGGCCGCGCTGCGCACCCCGGAGCCGGCGCGCGCCGCGCCCCACTCCAGCCATCGGGTGCGGCTGGCCGACTATTGGCGCCTGGCGCGCCGGGCCAGCGTGGTGCGTCTGGTGCTGGCCGACCTGGCGCTGGCGATCGGCTCGGGCGGCGCGACGCCGATCTTCATCTTCTTCTGGCACGACGCGCGGGGCTACAGCCTGACCCAGGCCAGCATCATGCTGGTGGCCTACGCCGCCGGCGGGCTGCTGGGCGCGCCGTTCTGGGGGCGGGTCGGCGGGCGCATCGGCAAGCACCTGGGCCTGCAGATCGGGGTGGCCGCCTGGGTGGTGGGCTACCTGACCGCGGCAACCTGCCGCCGGGGAATTTCCCGCTGATCCTGGTGCTGCAGGTCTGGAACGGCTTCTGCCTGGCCATCATGCTGCTGATCCGCGCGATGGTCGCCGACGTGGCGGACGAGGTGCGGCTGGAGCAGGGCCGCGACCGCGGCGCGCTGCTCTATTCGCTGATCTCCAGCACCCAGAAGGTGGGCGGCGCTCTGGCCGTGTCGATCACCTTCTTCCTGCTGGCGCTGATGGGCTTCAACCCCGCCGCGCACGACGCCGCCAAGCACACCCGTGGGGTGGTTCTGGTGTTCATGAGCGACCCGACGATCTTCGTGGTGCTGGGGGCGTTGGTGCTGTGGGGCTATCCGCTGAACGCGGCGCGCCACCGGGCGATCATCGCGGAACTCGACGCCAAGGCGCGCGAGGCGGCGCCCGACGCGCGGAGCTGAGATCGTGACGGCGCGGGCCCGGCCTGCGCCGCTTCATTAGGATTCCGGGGCCCGAGGCCCTATATGTAGCGTCTGCGCCGTCCGTAGTGTGCCGCCACTGAAGCGGTCGATCACTCCCTGACGCGGCGTCGCCTGAGACGGCCCCATGAATTTTCTGTTCGTAATCTCCACCTTCTGCGTGGTCGGCGTGATGTTCGCCGTCCCGCTGGCCCGCATCGTCGCCCCCCGCCTGGCGCGACGGGCGTGAGCCGGTCACCGCGCCGGCCCGCGGCGCGCGCGGGATACCACGTCGAGGTGGGGGGCCTCGGCGGGTCCAGCGAGCGCATCGACCTGGACGAGGAGGGCGACCTGCGCGCCGTCAAGGCGGCGTTCGGCGCGACCTCCGACTTCGGCCATGCCTTGGGGCAGGGCCGCCGCTTGCTGGGTTACTTCGAGCCCGGCGAAGGGCGGACACCGCACGCGCCGAGGCGACCGGAAGGGTCGGGCGGCGCGACGCGCCCGCCCGCCGCATGGCGATGAGCCCGCGCCAGCCGCGCCGCGCAACGCGACCTGGCCATCAGGCGGCGGTCAGCCATGACCGCTGAAGGCCCGCGCGCCGCCGACGACGCCGACATGAGCCTCGCCCTGGCGATGGTCTGCGCGTCCCCGACGCCGCTGCTGCTGCTCGACGGCGACTGCAGGGTGATCGCGGCGAGCGCCTCGTTCTGCCAGGCCTTCGAGGTCGATCCGCGCGCAGCGGTCGGCCAGCCGATCTTCGCCCTCGGCGCCGGGGCGTGGGACCTGCCGCAGCTCCGTTCGCTGATCGAGGCCACGGCCTCCGGCGACGCGACGATCGAATCCTATGAGCTGGACCTCGACGGGCCGGACGGGGCGGTGCGGAAGCTGGTGCTGAACGTGCGCAAGCTGGCGTATGGCGATCGGCGCCAGACGCGGCTGATGGTGGCCGTCGCCGACGAGACCCAGGCGCGGGTCATGGCGGCGCGGGGCCGCGTGCTCTCGGAGAAGAACGCCCTGCTGGTGCAGGAGATGCGGCACCGCATCGCCAACAGCCTGCAGATCATCGCGAGCGTGATGATGCTGAACGCGCGTCGCACCGCCTCCGAGGAGACCCGGGTCCACCTTCGGGAGGCGCACAGCCGGGTGATGTCCGTCGCCGAACTGCAGAAGCAGCTCGCGGCCTCGGAGGAAGGGGACGTCGCCATCCGCCCCTATCTGACCCGGCTGTGCCAGACGATCACCGCCTCCATGATCGGCGATCCGGAGGCGCTGTCGATCGGCGTCACGGCGGACGAGGTCGGGATCGACCCCGATGTCTCGGTGAGCCTGGGCCTCATCGTGACGGAGCTGGTGATCAATGCGCTGAAGCACGCCTTTCCGGGCGGACGGGCCGGCCGGATAGAGGTGAGCTATGCTGGCGGCGGCGCGGCGTGGCGGCTCTCGGTGAGCGACGACGGGGTCGGCATGCCGGTGAACGCGGCCAGGCTCATGCCCGGTCTCGGAACCAGCATCGTCCAGGCGCTGGCGGGCCAGCTCGGCGCAAGGGTCGAGGTGGCCGACGCCCACCCGGGGACGTGCGTCTCGATCGTGCGCGCCGCCACCTCGCAACCCGCGCCGACACTTCGGAACGAGCCGTCGGTTGAAGCCTGACGCCAAGATCGACGAGCACCTCGGCCGGCGGCTTCGGCGGCGCCGGATGCAACTGGGTCTCACCCAGGGGGAGGTGGGGCATGGCTGTGGCGTGGGATTCCGGCAGATCCAGAAGTACGAATGCGGCGCCGCCGGGATATCCGCGCCGCGATTGTGGCGGCTGGCCGACCTGCTCGGGGTGACGGTGAGCTACTTCTTCCAGGACATCGGGCGGCGGGCGGTCGCCACCGGGGGGCCCGCGGACCTCGGGATCGGGTCGGAGACGGCGGAGCTGCTTCGCCTGGTGAACGGGCTGTCCGGACTGGATCGCGGCCGCCTGCTGGAGCAGATGCGGACATCAAGAACGCAGCCCGCGGCGTCCTCTTCGGTCGCACCGAACGGGAAGGCGGCGCGATAGGGGCGCGCGCGGAGATCGGTCACGGTGGGCGAATGGAGCCCAGCCTACCGCCGCGCGGCGACCGCCTTCTTCTCGGCGTGCTTCTTGGCCATGTGATGCCCGACCGCGCCGCCGATCACCGCGCCGGCCACGCGATGGTGCTTGCCGGCGATGGCGGCGCCGGCCACGCCGCCGGCGACGTGCCCCTGAGCCAGGGCTGCGCCGCCCGAGGCGAGCGCGAGGCAAAGCGCCGCGACGGCGGCGAGCGGCTTCTGCATGGTTCGCTCCTCATCGGCCCCAGGGCCAAGCGGGAGCTTAGCGCCCGAAGGCCGGAGCGGTTGCACCTCGGCGCGTCACGCTTCGCCGGCTACGGGGCGATCAGCGCGCAGGACGCCGGCCGCGGCCCGGTCGCGGCAAGTCCGGCCGCGCGGCGAGCGCGGTGCGCTCCCGTTCCAGGAGCCGCCTGATGGTGGCGGCCTGGCCGGTGTTGAGCTGCCCGCCCGCCAGCAACATCTGGTAGCGGGCGATGTTGGCCCGCAGGATGAAGTCGTTTTGCATGAAGCCCTCCGCCGGTACGCGCGTCTCGTGGGCGAGCTGAAGCTTAGCACGACCTAGGGGTGCGCGCTCCGAAAACATCCGGAGCGCGCACAACTTTCCGGCGCGTGGGCTCAGCCGGGGATCGCGCCTAGGTCTGGGCGTCGAGGTCGACGTTGAGCTCGCGCGGCCAGAAGCGGAGCTCGGCGCAGGCGTCCAGGAAGGCGGCCGCGTCCTTGCCCTTGAGCAGGGGGAAGCAGCCGTCGTCGAGCTCGCCCAAGAGGCCGGTGGTTTCGAACAGCTGCTCGACCTCGGCGCTGTAGGCCATGAACTTGCAGTGGCCGAAGGCGTCGTTGACGAAGTCCTTGGCCGCGCCGTCCTTGGCCAGCAGGGCCGCGCCGTCGGCCGAGGCCAGCACCGCCACCGCGTCGAACAGCACCGAGGGGCCGCCGTCGATCTTCTGCTTGGCGGCGACCAAGCTGCCGTCGGAGAGCACCGCGCCGGAGATCTTCGGGGCGACCACCTCCAGCATGGCTCCGGCCTTCTTCACCGCCTTGGCGAGGGCGTCGAACAGGTCGGCGTCGGCGCCGTCGGTGAGCAGAACCCCGAGCTTGCGCCCGGCGAAGCCGGCCGGCCCGCGGCCGACGATGCTGAGGGCGGGGGAGGGCGCGAGGTCCTCCCGCGTCGGCCGGGCGGCCTGGGCGGGGGGCGGCAGCTCGGCGAGGCCGAGGCCGTCGGCGACCGTGGCGGCGAGGCCGGCCTCGATGTTGCGCAGGTGGGAGACGATGCGGGCGCGGATGTCCGGCCGCTCGACCTTGCTGAGCTCGAAGGTGAGGGCGTCGCCGATGTGCTTCTGCTCTATCGGGGTCTGGCTGAGGTAGAACTGCCGCGCCTGGCTGTAGTGGTCGGCGAAGCTTTCCGGCCGCAGCCGCGCCTTGGGGCCCTCGGCGGTGGCGGCGAAGCTGCGGAAGCCGCGCTCGGGGCTTTCGCGCGGGCCGCCCTCGGCGCCCCAGCTGTTCGGCTCGTAGTTCACCCGGCCCTTCGGGTTGTGGAAGGCCATGTGGCCGTCCTGCTGGAAGTTGGCGAAGGGACAGCGCGGGGCGTTGATGGGCAGGTGGGTGAAGTTGGGCCCGCCCAGCCGCTTCAACTGGGTGTCCAGGTAGGAGAAGTTGCGGCCCTGCAGCAGGGGGTCGTCGCTGAAGTCGATGCCGGGGGGCACGTTCTGGGTGCAGAAGGCGACCTGCTCGGTCTCGGCGAAGAAGTTGTCGACCACCCGGTCGAGCACCAGCCGGCCGACGATGCGCACGGGCAGGATCTCCTCGGGGATGATCTTGGTGGGGTCGAGGACGTCGAAGTCGAAGCTGTCGGCGAAGTCCTGGTCGAACAGCTGCAGGCCCAGCTCCCATTCCGGGAAGTCGCCCATGTTGATGGCGTCCCACAGGTCGCGGCGGTGGAAGTCCGGATCGGCGCCGTT
>Ga0068864_100004491_pt1 | contig 11476 bp, 9 predicted proteins | sample KBSSwiS72_FD_66586 | JGI IMG/M metagenome (GOLD analysis project Ga0068864, IMG submission 66586) | Switchgrass rhizosphere microbial communities from Kellogg Biological Station, Michigan, USA - KBS Switchgrass S7-2 | ecosystem: Host-associated > Plants > Roots > Rhizosphere > Soil ...
GTGGCACCCGGCGGAGCCGCCGACGACGCGGATCGCGCAGTTCCCGAGTCCGCCTGTCCCACCGCCGTACCCGCTGCATCCGTCCAGCGGCGCGCCGGTGTACCCGGTACCCGCGGCGCCACCAGCCCCGCTCCCGGGGACGTACACGGTGCCCGCCCAGCCGCCCTACTACCCGCCGCCCGCTCGGTTGTACGGGCCGCCGCCCATTCCGGGCAGCGTGGTCCGGGCCCGGATCTGCCTGCTGCTGCTGAGCCTCCTCGCCGCGGTGACCGTGGCGTTGGTGATCTACGTGTCCCAGGTCGAGGTCGCTTCGGATACGGAGACGTCGCTGCCGATGACCGTGGTGGCCGCGGCGGTCCTGATCCTGATCGTCGCGACGCCGCTGTCGCTCGTGCCCATGGTGATGTCACTGCTGATCGGCCGCGGTCAGAACTGGGCCAGGGTCACGTCGATCGTGGTGCTGTTCTTCCAGGCGTTGTTCTGCTCGTGCTTCGGCGCCTTCATACCCTTCTCCGGGGCGTACAGCGGGTCCAACGCCACCGGCGAGCACGCCGTCGTGGGAGACATTCTGCTCGGCGTCACGGGCATCCTGATCGGCGTGACGTCGGTGGTCGCGGCGATCCAGCTGCTGTCCCGGCCGACGGTCGAGTACTTCCGCGCCATGCAACAGTGGCGGACGGTTCGTCCACAGTAGACCGTTTCCGCCCACCGTGCGGCGGGCGGGAACGATCCGCGGTCAGCCCAGCGCGCAGCTGACTCCGTTGAAGGCGAACGCGGTGGGCGAGGGGTTCGACGTCGTCCACGCGCCGTTGAACCCGAACGACACGGTCCCGCCGGAGGACACGGTGCCGTTGTAGCTGGCGTTGGTCACCGTCACCTGCGAGCCCGACTGGGCGACGCTGCCGTTCCACAGCTGGGTGACCGTCTGCCCGGCCGAGAACGACCAGACCAGGCGCCAGCTCGACACGGCCGATCCCGTGTTCGTGATGACGACGTTCGTCCCGAACCCGCCCGGCCACTGGTTGGTCACCGCGTAGCTGACCCGGCACCCGCCACTGCCGGTCGGCGGCGGAGACGTCGGCGGCGGCGCAGTGGTGGTGGGAGGCGGCGGCGCGGACGTGGTGGTCGGCGGCGGAGTGCTCGGTGGCGGCGTGGATCCGCCCGCGTTGAGCGCGTCCAGTGTGGACGTGTAGGCGGGCTTCTTGTTCCCGGAAGCGTCGAAAAGCAACGGGTTCTCGCCGGTCCGCCACGAGTCGCTGTCGCGAATGCCCCACACCGTGATGCCGGTGCAGCGCGACACCGCCAGGCAGGACCGCACCACGGTCGCGAACCCGTCGGCCTGGCTGGCGCCCGAGATGTCGAGCTCGGTCACCTGGACGTCCACCCCGAGGTTGGCGAAGCGCTGCAGGTTGGCCTGGTAGTCGCTGGGTGGTCCGTTGGTCAGGTGACCCTGGAACCCGACGCAGTCGATCGGTACGCCGCGCGACTTGAAGTCCTGCACCATCGCGAACACGGCGTTGGACTTCGCGTTGACGCCGTCGATGTTGTAGTCGTTGTAGCAGAGCTTCGCGCCTGCGTCGGCCGACCGCGCGGTCCGGAACGCGACCTCGATCCAGTCGTCGCCGGTGCGCTGCAGGTTCGAGTCGCGCCGGCCGCCGCCGCTGCCGTCGGCGAACGCCTCGTTCACCACGTCCCAGGCGTAGATCTTGCCGCGGAAGTGGGTGGCGACCTGCGTGATGTGGTTGACCATCGCGCTGCGCAGCGCGGTTCCGCTGAGGTTCTGGACCCAGCTCGGCTGCTGGCTGTGCCAGGCGAGGTTGTGCCCACGCATCCGCTGGCCGTGCGCCTGGGCGTGGGCCACGATCTGGTCCGACGCGGAGAACGTGAACGTGCCCTGGGACGGCTCGGTGGCGTCCCACTTCATCTCGTTCTCGGGCGTGATCTCGTTGAACTCCCGATCCAGAATGCCGACGTACGTGCTGTCGGAGAGCTTGTTGGCGGCAACGGCGGCGCCGAAGTAGCGGCCGGTCTGGGCGGCGGACGCGCCGAGTGTCGTCGCCGCGTCGGCCGTTGTCGCGACGGCCACCGCCGCCGCCACAACGCCGGCGGCCGCGGCGACCACCAGGGCCGCTCGTCGGCGTCTACTGAGGACAGTCATGGGGCGGTCTCCCCTCGTTGGCATGGTCGAATGACGCCTCCGCCCCGGAACCCGGGAAGTCCGTCGCGAGGCCTGCGTCTGTGGGAGCGCTCCCATGCGTCGCATACATTAGCGTCGAATCGATGTGCCGGTCAAGGGGGCCGCCGTTGGCTATCGTGGGCGAATGTCGTTTGATGAGATCCGCGACGGGGACCGGCGTGCGGTGCGCCGGAGCGTCGAACTGGTCGACACGATCACCGCCAGCGACCTGACCAGGCCCACGCCGTGTGGCGACTGGACCCTGGCCAACCTCCTGGGCCATCTGACTGCCCAGCACCGCGGGTTCGCGGCCGCCGCCGGCGGACAGGGGGCCGACCTGACCCACTGGTCAGTACGGGCGACTGGCCCCGACCCCGTCGAGGAGTATCGGATCGCCGCCGAGGAGGTGGTCGCCGCGTTCGCCGCGACCGGGCCCGACACCCCGTTCGCCCTGCCGGAGATCACCACCCGGATGACCTTCCCGGCGAAGCAGGCCATCGGCTTCCACTTCATCGACTACGTGGTCCACAGCTGGGATCTGGCCCGCTCGTTGGACGTACCGGTGGATCTTGATGATGATCTGGTACGGGCGGCGCTGCCGATCGCGGTGGCCGTCCCGAACGGACCGGAGCGGCTGGCGGAGGGTGCGGCCTTCGCGCCGGCGCTGGACCTGCCGGCAGCATCCTCCACATTGGACGATATTCTGCTCCGCCTGGGCCGCTCACCGCACTGGCCGCGTTAGTCGACGGGTCTGGCCGCGTCAGCGGACGGGCTTCGCCACGGTCAGGAGAACGACCGAATCCTCCAGGGCCTCCAGGGCGTGCCGCTCGTCCGGGACGATCAGCAGATCGCCCGGCAGGCCGTCCCAGGAATTGTCGCCGGCGAGCATGCGCACCCGGCCCTGGAGCACGTGGACCGTCGCCTCGCCGGGGTTGGCGTGTTCGTCCAGCCGCTGCCCGGCCACGAGCGCGATGACCGTCTGCCGCAGCAGGTGATCGTGGCCGCCGTACACGGTTTCGGCGCCCCGGCCGCCGTTACTGCGGTGGGCTACCTCCAGCTGTTCGCGACCGGTGGCGGTCAGCGACAACTTCTGCATGCCGTTATCGTCACACCTGTGTGGCGTCCGTGAGTGCTGATACGCCTTAACCGAGGCCCGGCGACGCCTCATCCGCGGTCTCGACCACGACCGGCCGAGAGGTGATCATCCACCACACGGCCAGCTGCAGCAGCGCCAGCACGAGGCAGAACGGCAGCAGCGTCCAGATTCCCAGGCCCTGGGCGACCGCGCCGGCGAGCCACGGGATCAGCGCACCCCCGACCACGGAGAACCCGTTCACGATCCCGATCGAGGTCGGCACCAGGTGGGGCCGGGTCCACGACGACGCGAGAGCCATGGTCGTCGGGAACACCGGTCCGAGGAAGGCGCCGAGCAGCACCAGACCGCAGAAGGCGGTCACGGTGGTCGGCACGAACCAGACCAGCGCCACCATCGCGGCGACGCCGCCCAGGCAGGCGAAGGTCATCTCGGCGCCGGTCCGCCCGGCGCTCGTGGCGATGGGGCCGATCAGAAACCGGCCCGCGGTCAGGCCGAGCCAGAACCCGCTGGCGGCGTAGCCGGCCACCAGCGGCGACAATCCGCGCGTACCCGTCAGAAGGCTGTAGCCCCAGTTGCCCATGCTCTGCTCGAGTCCAACGTAGACACTCAGGAACACCGCGGCCAGCAGGACGGCCGGCTGGCGCAGCGCCTCGGCCAACAGCCCTTGCCGGGCCGTCGGTGCCTGCCGAGCTGACGGTGCCTGCCGAGCTGACGGTGCCTCCACCACGGCGCGGGCGGGGTAGGTGGCGAGGAAGCCGACGATGAGCGGGACGCACAGCAGCGCCAGCACGAGCCACACGATGGGCCAGCTCACGGAGCGCAGCATCCACGCCGTGAGCAACGGACCCGCCAACGCGCCCACCCCGAAGAACGCGTGCAGCCGGTTCAGCAGCGTCGTCGCCCCGTCGAGGGAGGCGATGTGCGCGTTGAGCGCTGACTCAAGCAGGCCCGTTCCGTAGCCCACCACGGACTGCAACGCCACGAACACCACGAACGGCGGCCGCGCGGCCACGCCTATGCCGGCCAACACGACCGCGACCGCCCCGGCCACGAGCGTGAACCGGATCCCGAACCGCGACAGCGCAGCGCCCGAGCTGAAGCTGGCGAAGATGAAGCCGGCGGCGAACGTCAAGAAGCAGACGCCGATCGCCGCGCGGCCCACGCCGTAGTCGGCGATCTGCGACGGAAGGAGCACGCCACCGGCGCTGGCCTGCAGACCGACCTGAACGAACGCGGCGTAGGCGACGAGGACGGAGGGCCGCACGGGGTGGCGCGGTGTTGGCACTTCAGGCTCCAGACGGTGATCGGGTGCGCGCCAGGCTACCTCGCGAGAGCGTTGTCCCGCCCCGCCATATCGCCATGAGTGCATTCTCGATCGGAGTGTCGTTCAGCCAAGCGCCACGTCGTGCCCGCCCGATGTTCATCGACCGTGCGAAATACTCGTCCGCATGCTCACTCGCAGAATGTTGCTCAAGCTCGTGGGCGCGTCCGCCGGTGCCGCCGCGCTGACCGGCACCGAGTTGCTCTCCCGCGCCGCCAATGCCGCGAGCCCCAACCTCCACCCGGACGGCTCGAACGGCATCGAGCACGTCGTCGTACTCATGATGGAGAACCGGTCGTTCGACCACTTCCTGGGCTGGCTGCCCGGGGCGGACGGACGCACGGATCTCACCTTCGACTCCCCCGACGGAAACACCTACCGCAACTACCCGCTGGCGCCCGACTTCCAGGGCTGCGGGTACAGCGACCCCGACCACAGCTGGGAAGGGTTCCTGGTCCAGTCCAACGGCGGCCGCATGGACGGGTTCCTGCAGCGGCCGACCGCGCCGGCCAACAATCCCGGCGTGAAGCTGGCCGCCGCCAACACATTCCCGATCGGCTTCTACACCAACAAGCATCACGACGGGCAGCACAAGGCCGAGCCCGACCTGCCGGTGATCGGAGCGCTGGCCGAGCACTACACCGTGCTGGACCACTACTTCTGCTCGTTCGCCGGGGAGACCTTCCCGAACCGGTTCTACCAGCACGCCGCCCGGACCGACCGCGACCACAACTCCTCGAAGATCTCCGTGCTCCCGTCGATCTGGGACCAGCTGTCCCCGATCCCCAACACCCAGGGCATTCCCACCGGCGGCTACTTCTTCCGCGATCTGCCGTTCCTCGCCCTGTGGGGCCTGAAGTACTTCCCGTTCTGGCACCCGTTCGCGCCCGGTGACGTGGACGAGCTCGGCATCCCGGTGCACACTCCGTCGTTCCTCGAGACGGTCGCGGCCGGGAACCTGCCGAACGTGAGCTTCGTCGACCCGGCCTTCGACAACGAGGGCACCGGCACGTCGGCCGACGACCACCCGCTCGCCGACATCCGTCTGGGCGAACGGTTCATCGCCGACACGTACCACGCGCTGGCCGACGCGGGTTACCTCGACAACACCGTGTTCGTCGTGACCTTCGACGAGTGGGGCGGGTTCTACGACCACGTACCGCCGCCCCGGGTCATCGACGACACCGACCCGGCCAACGTGGACCACACCGGCGACTCGGACACGCCCACCGAGGGCCGGCTGGTCCCCGACTACACCCAGCTCGGCTTCCGGGTACCGACGATCGTCGTGTCCAACCTCGCGCCGGCCCGGGTGGTGCACCACGGCCCGTTCGAGCACACGTCGACCCTCAAGATGATCGAGAACACGTTCGGACTGACCCCGCTGTCGGCCCGCGACCGCACTGCGCTCGACCTCGGGGTCGTGCTCGATCGCCATCCGCACCACCCGGTACCGGCCGGGGCCATCCCGACCAGCGCCGAGGTGCCCGGTCCGGCCAACGACGCGGCCGCCGTGTGCAGCGCGTCCAGCGTCCAGTCGGTCTCCCCGCCGCCGGTTCGCCACGGCCAGCCCCGCCTGCCGTACGTGCCGGTGATCGCCACCTCGGGACATCCGTCGGGATCGGGGATGGCCGCGTTCGGCAAGCAGATGCGCGACCAACCGTCCACATAGGATCCGCCACCTCCGTGACCGCTTGGGCACACCCCGGTGTGCTCAAGCGGTCACGATCATGTCGTGTCCTGGACAAACGGGACGCACGGCGGACCCCAAATCGCGCATTCCGCCGTACCGGCCGGCCCGAGGCGCGACCGTAGAGGGACCGACGTTTGTTCTGAAGGGAGCGAGGACCGTGGACACAAGGCTTGAGGTCGCGATCATCCCAGTGTCCGATGTGGACCATGCCAAGCAGTTCTACCAGGGGTTGGGGTGGCGGCTGGATGCCGACTTCGACCTCGGCGGCGGTGCCCGCATCGTGCAGCTGACCCCGCCCGGATCGGCGTGCTCGGTCAGCTTCGGCACCGGGGCCGCGCCCGGTCTCGAGCTGGTCGTCGATGACATCGACGCGGCCCGGGCCGAGCTGTCGGCGCGTGGGGCTCAGGTGAGCGAGGTCTTCCACCGCGAGGGCGGCAAGATGGTCCAGGGACCGGCTCCGGACCACCAGTCGTACAACTCGTACGCCTCGTTCAAGGATCCGGACGGCAACTCGTTGCTGATCCAGGAGGTCACCAGCCGCCTGCCCGGCCGGTCGACCTCGCCGCTCGCGGCGTACGGGTCGGAGGCCAACCTGGCCAACGCGCTGCGCCGGGCCGCGGAGGCGCACGGACGACACGAGGCCGAGATCGGACAGGAGGACAAGGACTGGCCCACCTGGTACGCGCACTACATGGCGCAGGAGGCCACCGCGTAGCCATCGAGCCCTGAGGTGCCATGGCTTCCGGACTTCCTCGGCGCGGTCGAGCTCGCCCGCGCCCGGACCCGCCGATCCGCACGCCGGTGAGGTCCGGGGCCATCGGCACCAGTCCGCGTGTACATCGCGGCCCGGTTCAGGGCGCCTTCGGGGCGGCCGCGACCTTGTCGTAGCCATGGAACCGCGAGTAGTCGCCGGCGTTCCACGCCTCGACCAAACCCGGCGTGCTGAGGTCCCAGTCCGGCCGGACCTCGCTCATCACCGTGCGCAGGTCGCTCCAGAGCTCGTACACGGAAGGCCGGCCCCAGAACCAGTACCCGTTGTAGATCTTGTGGATCACCAGTCCCGGCTTCAGCACCAGCGTGTGCGGGATCATCGGGTCGTGGATCGGGTCCGTGTACTCCTTAATGTCGATATCTCGTTGAATGGTCCGGTCGGGGTCGGCCAGGAACGTCCAGTGGGCCCCGACGGACAGGCGGAACTCCTGCAACACGTGGTGCTCGTCGGTGGAGATGGTGACCATCTGGGTGTAGGCCACCGCGACCTTCGACTGGAACGCCGCGAGCTCGAGGTGTTGCTGGTGCTCCTTCGGGCAGTAGTGGCCCCGCGAGAGGATGAGGACCATCGGGTCGGCACCCTGCAGCTCGCTCAACGAGCGCGGAGTGCCGGTCTGGTCGGGCAAACGGTAGTCGGGGAACGTGCCGCCGGCGACGATGTCGGATCGCATGGTGTCCACCTCTCGGGTGTGGGACCGGGCTACGACGGGTTCCGATAGTATTCGCAGAAGTCCTTTGTTCGACGCCCTTCTCAGGTGGAAGCGGGCTGCGATGGCGAGCGACTTCGACGTGATCGTCATTGGTGGCGGCTCTCCCGGCGAGCACTGCGTCGGTGAGCTGGTCGACAGCGGACTGCGGATCGCCCTGGTCGAGCGGGAACTGGTGGGCGGCGAGTGCTCGTACTGGGCCTGCATCCCGTCCAAGACCCTGCTGCGTCCGGGCGAGGCGGCGCACGACGCGAACGAGGCGGCGGCCAGCGCTCGGGTGGACCCGCAGGCGGCGTTGGCGTGGCGGGACTTCATGGTCTCCAACTACTCCGACGCCGGCCAGGAGCGGTGGCTCACCGACCGCGGCGTGACCCTGCTGCGTGGAACCGGCCGCCTCGCCGGGCCGGGCGTCGTCGACGTGGACGGCGTCCGCTACACCGCCGAGGACATCGTGCTGGCTAACGGCGCGCACCCGGTCATGCCGCCGATTCCCGGCCTGCAGAACCTGCCCGACATCTGGACCAACCGCGAAGTGACCGGCATGAAGGCGATCCCGCGCCGCATGCTCACGCTGGGCGGTGGCCCGGTCGGCGTCGAGATGGCGCAGGCCGTACGCCGGCTGGGCGGCGAGGTGGTGCTGGTCGAGTCCGCCGAGCACGTGCTGGACCGTGAGGCCGCACCGCTGGGCGAGGCGCTCGGCGAGGTGCTCCGGCGCGACGGCGTCGAGCTCGTTCTCGGCGCCCATGCCGTCGCCGCGTCGAAGGACGTCACCGACTATGTGCTGACCCTTGACGACGGGCGCAGCCTGCGGGGCGACCGGCTGGTGATCGCGACCGGTCGCCGGCCACGGGTGGAGGACATCGGCCTGGAGACGGTCGGTGTGCACGCCGACCCGCACGGCATCCCGGTCAACGCGCACATGCGGGCCGGCGACCACCTGTGGGCCATCGGCGACATCACCGGACTGTGGCCGTTGACCCACGTCGGCAAGTACCAGGGAGAGGTCGTCGCGGCGAACATCCTCGGCGAGCCCAGGGTGGCCGACTACGCGGCGGTGCCGCGGGTGGTCTACACCGACCCGCAGGCGGCCGCGGTGGGCGCTGTCGACGCGCGGTGGCAGGCGACGGTGCCAGTGTCCGAAGTGGCCAAGACCGAGACGTACACCCGGGCGTACGCCGAGTCCAACGGCTTCCTCACGCTGCTGAGCGACGGTGAACGGCTGGCCGGCGCGTACGCGCTCGGTCCCGAGGCCGGAGAATGGTTGCAGCAGGCCACCTTGGCGATCCGCGCCCAGGTGCCGCTGGAGGTCATGCGTGACACGATCCAGCCGTTCCCGACCTTCTCCGAGATCTACGTGGCCGCGCTGAAGGCCCTCCGCGCGCAGATCGCGACGGCCCGCCAACCGGTCGGGGCGCGGTCCCGATGACCGGTCAGGGTTCACTTCAGGGGCAGGCGGTCGTCCTGATCGGTGGCAGCGCCGGCATCGGGCTGGAGACGGCCCGCCTCGCCCGCGTCGAGGGCGCCGACGTCATCCTCGTCGGCCGCGATCCGGACCACCTCAAGCAGGCGGCGGCCGAGGTGGACGCCCGTACCACCGCGGCCTTCGACGCCACCGATCCCGAGCGCCTGGAACAATTCTTCGCCGAGCTGCCCGGTCCGATCGACCACGTCCTGGTCACCGCCGGCGGCAACTACTACGCGCGCCTGGCCGACCTCGACTTCGCTCAGGCCCGCAGGCTCATCGACGAGCATCTCCTGCTGCCCATGCACATCGCCCGGATCGTCACCGGCCGGATGCGACCCGGCGGCTCGCTGCTGTTCATGGGCGGTACCGGCGGGCGACGGGCGGCCCTCGGGCTGACCCTGCCCGGTGCTCTGACCGCCGCCGGGCCGGCCCTGATCGCGAACCTCGCCCTGGAGCTGGCCCCGGTGCGGGTCAACCTCATCGCCGCCGGCTTCGTCGACACACCGTTGTCGGCGCGACTGCTCGGCGACGACCTCGACCGGCGGCGCGAACAACTCCGCGCCACGCTTCCGACCGGCCGCGTCGTCGGCCCGGACGACGTCGCCGCGCTCGCCGTCCACCTCATGTCGAACACCGCGCTCACCGGCGCCACCTACGACATCGACGGCGGCCAGCAGTTCGTCGCAGCCTGAACCAGAACCTGCGACGCCGATGGGAGGACCGCAGCATGAGCAACGTGCCCATCGCCGATCACGCGATCCTCTCCGACTGCCACGCCGCCGCCCTGGTCACGTCCGACGGAACCGTGGACTGGCTCTGTAGCCCGCGGTTTGACAGCAGCTCGATATTCGCCGCACTACTCGACGACTCGGCCGGGCACTGGTCGATCCGGCCGGCCGGGACCTTCACCACTTCCCGCCGGTACATCGACCGGACGCTGGTCCTGGAGACGACGTTCCACACCGCGACCGGGACGATGACCCTGACCGACGCGCTGGCGATGGGTCCGGTGAACCGGGGACACGACCTGGGCCGTGGGCCACGGCGCCTGTTGATCCGGTCGCTCGCCGGCCTGGACGGGGAGGTGGACGTCGAGCTCGTCTACCAGCCACGGCCGGAGTACGGGCTGTTGCGCCCGATGCTGTCCATCGTGGACGGTGGGGTCGCCGGTCGGGGTGGGGCTGAGTGGTCGGCGCTGTCGAGCCAGGTGCGACTGGAGCTGGCCGACTCGACGGCGACCGCGCACTTCCGGGTCCGAGCCGGCGAGGCCGTACGATTCGGGGTTCAACGGTCCACAGTGGAGGAGTCGCGTGCTCGGATATGGTCGCAGGCCGAGCTGGCCGACAGCCTCTCCGACACGATCACGGCCTGGCAGTCGTGGTCGGCCCTGCATCAGGCCTACGAAGGCCCCTGGTCGGAGATGGTGCACCACAGTGGTCGGGTGCTGCGGGGACTGACGTACCAGCCCTCGGGCGCGGTCGTCGCCGCGGCGACCACGTCGTTGCCGGAAGGGTTTGGTGGCAAGCGCAACTGGGACTACCGGTACTCATGGGTCCGCGACTCCAGCTTCACCCTGAGCGCCCTGTGGGTGGCCGCCTGCCCGGACGAGGCCATCGACTTCTTCTCGTACATGACCACGGCCTCGGCCTCCGCGGTAGGTCCCGAGACGCCGTTGCAGATCATGTTCGGCATCGGCGGTGAGCACGACCTGAGCGAACGGATACTGCCGCATCTGGACGGCTGGCGCGCCAACCCGCCGGTACGCGTCGGCAACGACGCCTGGCGCCAGGAGCAGGTCGACGTGTACGGCGAGGTGCTGGACACCGCATACAGGTTGGCCGATCTGATCACCGAGATGCATGACGAGGAACGCGCGTTCCTGGTGTCGCTGGCCGATTCCGCCGCCCGGCGCTGGCGGCAGCCCGACCAGGGCATCTGGGAGGTGCGCGGCGAGGCCCGGCACTTCGTGTACTCGAAGGTGATGTGCTGGGTGGCGCTGGACCGCGCGATCAGGATGGCTGACGCGCTGCGTGCCACCGACCGGGTTCAGGACTGGCGGGCCACCCGACACGAGATCTGGCAGGCCGTCGTCGATGAGGGCTGGAACTACTCCGCCGGCGCGTACACCCAGTACTTCGGGTCCGAGGCGCTCGACGCGTCGACGCTCATCATGCCGATCGTCGGGTTCCTGCCCGCGCGTGATCCGCGCGTGCTCGCCACCGTCGAGGCGATCGCCGACCGGCTGAC
>Ga0068864_100004494_pt1 | contig 11474 bp, 7 predicted proteins | sample KBSSwiS72_FD_66586 | JGI IMG/M metagenome (GOLD analysis project Ga0068864, IMG submission 66586) | Switchgrass rhizosphere microbial communities from Kellogg Biological Station, Michigan, USA - KBS Switchgrass S7-2 | ecosystem: Host-associated > Plants > Roots > Rhizosphere > Soil ...
GCCGTAGCACCAGATGAAAATTACGCGCGTGAATTGCAGGAATTGTTTACCGTAGGAAAAGGACCTGATTCTCATTATACAGAAGACGATGTAAGGGCGGCAGCCCGGGTTTTGACAGGCTGGCGCAGAACACCCAATGCAGACGGTTCTTTCTCCAGTTATTTCGACGCTACGCAGCACGATACATCCGATAAGCAATTTTCCGCTTTTTATAACAATACCGTTATATCCGGGCAGGCTGGCGCCAATGGTCAGTATGAAACAGATGCGTTACTGGACATGATACTGGCTACAGACGAATGTGCAAAATACCTTGTAAGATGTTTGTACCGCTGGTTCGTCTATTATGTTATTGATGATTCAGAAGAACAAAATGTGATTGCACCGCTGGCTAAAATTTTTCGCGACAGCAATTATGAAATTGCACCTGTATTGCAGGCCCTGTTTACCAGTGAACATTTTTTCGATCCGCTTAACATTGGCTGTATCATTAAAAGTCCCATAGATCTTTTTGTGGGTTTTAACAGGGAACTGGCCCTGGCCATTCCAACCACCCCGGTTGATCTTACTTATTTATACTGGCGGCATTTTAAAGTACAGGCAGACAATGCAGGGCAGCGAATTGCAGATCCAATAGACATCTCTGGCTGGGCTGCTTACCGGCAGGAGCCGGTTTATTATGAGGCCTGGATAAACAGCACCACCATTCAGGCAAGAACCCAGAGCCTGAATTTATATGCCAGTACGGGTAACCAGCTGGAACCGTATAATCTTATCTATATAAAAATTGATTCCATAGCATTTAATAAACAATTTTCGAACCCGGGAGATCCTAATGCAGTAATAGCCAACTTTACTCATTTTCTTTTACCGGCAGATTTGTCTGATGCACAAAAGAAAAGCATAAAAAGCATCCTGCCGAATAATCCTGATGTCGATAATACACCCGATTATTACTGGACAAATGCCTGGAACGCCTATATCGCTACCCCGGGAAATAGCTCACTGGAACTGGTTGTACGCCAACGCCTGGATGCCCTAGTTTACTATATCACCAACCTGGAAGAATACCAATTATATTAATGCCCGTTTGTTTTATTACCCAAGTAATTTTATTATGAAGCGCAGAGACTTTCTGAAATTTACATCGGCCATACCCCTACCCCTTTTATTAAATGGATTGCCGCTGGAGGCTACCGCCGCCAGCCCGCTGCTGAAACTGCTGGGCGAGCAATCTTTGAGTAACGGGAAAGTACTGGTACTGATACAAATGAGTGGTGGCAACGACGGCCTCAATACGGTTATACCCCTGGATCAGTACAGCCAGATAGCCAATGCCCGCAGTAATATCATGATTCCGTCGAACAAGGTATTGCCATTAAACGGGCTGCCGCAAACAGGCTTTCATCCTTCCATGCCAGAATTGCAAAACCTGTACAATAACGGGCAGATGAATATTGTGCAGGGTGTTAGTTATGATAACCCCAATTTCTCCCATTTTCGTGCTTCTGATATCTGGCTTACCGGGTCCGCCGCAAACATAACGCTGGCAACAGGCTGGCTGGGCCGGGCACAGGAAACATCCTTTCCTGGTTTTCCTGTTGGTTACCCTGTCGATCATCCTGAGATGCCCGATCCACTGGCGATTCAGATTGGTTTGCAGGCATCTATTGTAACGCAGGCCAGCAGTATCAATACTGCTTTCACGGTTACCGATCCAAGTTCATTTTATAACCTTGTAACAGGACAGGTTGATGCGGCACCTGCCAATGCCTACGGACATGAGCTGACTTTTCTGCGTTTAATCAAAACACAGACTAACGCATATGCAGATGTGATAACCAAAGCATTCAGCGCAGCAAACACCATGGCCACCTATCCCGACAATAACTCACTGGCCGACCAGTTAAAGATTGTGGCCCGTCTTATAAAAGGTGGATTGAAAACACCTGTATACGTAGTAAATCACCCGATAAGTTTCGACACCCATTCCAGCCAGGTAGACGGAAATGATACCACCAAGGGTTTCCATTCAGTATTATTAACAATGCTGTCGCAGGCGGTGGGCGCTTTTCAGCAGGACCTTGTAGCCATGAAGGTTGATAACCGTGTTGCAGCAATGACGTTTACAGAATTTGGCCGCCGGATTAAATCAAATGACAGCGGCGGTACCGACCACGGTGTGGGCAATCCGGTTTTCTTTTTTGGTTCAGGTGTTAACCCGGTTATGATCGGCACTAACCCGGTACTACCTGCCTATGCCACCGTAAACGACCAGGTACCCATGCAATATGATTTCAGGGCAGTTTATTATTCGGTGCTGCAGGAATGGTTTGAAATGACCGACGACCAGTTGCAACAGGTATTATTTCAACCTTATACTACGCTGCCTATTTTTAAAACATCTGTAGCGCTTCCCGTTAAACTATTATCTTTTACCGGCAAATGGCTGAGCAATAAAGTGGCGCTGCAATGGGATGTTGACCAGGAATCTGACATAGATGCTTACGAGGTGCAGCGTTCTGATGATGCAGCTGCTTTTACAAAGATTGGTACCGTTAGCGCCGTCAATTCACAGGTAAAATACACTTATAATTTTGACGATCTCAATTTATCAAAATCACTCTATTATTACCGCATAAAAATTGTGGAGAAATCGGGCAGCACCCGTTACTCTTCCGTCATCCTTTTAAAATCAAATCAAACGGTTACAGGCGTACGCGTTAAAATTTATCCCAACCCCGTTACAGATCAGTTTACCGTTTCGTTGGAAAATAAGTTAACCGGCACCGTTACTGTGCAAATAACCGACCTGGGGGGCAAAGAAGTATGGAAGCAGGAAAAACAGGTTACAGATGCATTTAATATTAATTTTTCATTTGCAGATAAAAAACCCGTAAGAGGCATCTACGCCATAAACCTTTATGCAAAAAATGCGGCGGCCAACGCAAAAATCTTTATTCAATAAATATCTCGCGCAGCGCTAACTGAGAAAAAGAGTTTTGCAATCTTGGCCCTCCTTTTTTCTGCTAACGCTGCGCGACCTGGCGGCATCTTATTGCACCACGCCATTTTCGAGTCTTAAAAAATGATTGATACAGGAAGGCAAATCGGCTGTATAGTGGCTCACATAGATAAGTGTTGTTTTGAAACTACTGCAAATTTCATTCACCAGGTTTTTAAAATAGCCGGTTTGTATTTCGTCAAGTCCCTGTGTGGGTTCATCCAGTATTAATAAAGGCGGATTTTTTACAAGTGCCCTTGCCAGCAGGGCCATTCGTTGCTGGCTGGTGGATAACTGGAATATTCTTTTATGCTGAAATGGTTCCAGTTCCATCAAACGCATCCACAAGACAATCCGCTCTTCCTGTGCTGCGGATAATTTCCTGAACAACCCAATGGTATCAAATAATCCCGATGCTATCACTTCAAAACAGGTAGCGTGCTGTTCGAAAAACACATGCAGCTCGGGCGATACAAAACCAATATTCTTTTTTATGTCCCAGATGCTTTCGCCGGATCCCCGCTGCCTGTCGAACAATATAATTTTATTGGCATAAGCCTGTGGGTTATCTGCGGTAACCAGGCTAAGCAACGTTGATTTGCCTGCGCCATTGGGGCCCGACAAATTCCAGCACTCTCCTTTTTTTACCACCCAGTTAATATTGTCCAGGATTATCTTTTCATCGTACCGGATGGTAACATTATTCATTTTCACGGCCAGTATAAAATCATCTCCGGCAGGTGGTTGCAATTGCCGCAGCAACGCTGTATTTATGCTGGCCGCCTTATGCCCGTCAACGGGTTGCTGCAGGTAGTCCTGTTTTTTTTGAGCCGATACCAAATGCCCATTTTCCAATACCGCAACATGTGTAATACATTCAGGCAATTCGGCAGGACTTGTAATAACTATTATGTGAATGCCCTGCAGGCAAATATTGCCCAGTATGGTGTGCAATGTTTTTCTTCCTGCCACGTCGAGGCCAATAAAAGGATTGTCGAGAATAAGCAGGGCTGGTTTGGCCAGTAATGCTCTTGCCAATTGCAGCCGCTTGTTCTCTCCGTTCGACAATTGCAGCAATGGTTCATTCAACAGTGTATTCAAATGAAGCAATTCTATCCAATGTTCACTGTCGGTATATCCTTTCAATGCATCAGCAACCGTTATGCTGTCGCCGGCTTCTGAAGCATTAAATCTTTGCTGGTAGTAAAAATTGCTGGTATTGCTTAAATTCTTAAAATGGTGTTGCTGTTCAATCAATTCTATACGGCCATTGCTATTTTCCGGAAAATGAAAGATAAGTTCGCCCCTGTAGAAAATCCTCCCTTGCAGTACATGGGCAAGGGTAGTTTTCCCGCTGCCGGAATGCCCAATAATGGCCCATTGTTCATGTTGCTGAATGCTGAGATGAATATCTGTGAGCAACTGGTTGCCCCCGGTATTTACTGAAACACCTGTAAGGGTAACCAGCCTGTTGTTTTGTTGCTGGTATATATCCATTGCGTGTAAAACTGAATAACATAAAAAAGGCTCCTGTACAAGAAGCCTTTTCAAATTTGGTGTCCCCGCACGGGCTCGAACCGTGGACCCGCTGATTAAGAGTCAGCTGCTCTACCAACTGAGCTACGAAGACGATTACCGGGCTGCAAATATAAACGTTTATACCACTAGTTTCCCCTAATTCATAACACTATTTTTCGGTCCTGGTACGCACAGAAAGGCAGGGCTTCTAACGCCCCGCCTTTTTATACGGTAACTAAATTTTAGTAAATAGTTTACTGGTTCAATTTTATTTCACCCACATTGGTTGGCTGACCATCCACCACCACCACATTATCCTTGGCCGTATTTCTGTACGGCGGTTTGGCTTCTACAATCAGCCTGTACGACCCTGCCTTGGCATTCATTATCTCAAAACTACCACCTTGTATATCAGCTTTAAGGGTATCCATGCTCGACAAGGCCCAAACCTTTGTTGCCCCATCAGCTGGTGTAACCGTACCTTTTATTGAACCAGTATCAATACTTTTAAATGCAAATAATCCTGCTGTTGCAATGCTCAGTGCCAGTATGCCTGCTTTAAATGCTTTCATAAACTATACGTTTTAAAGATGATAAATACTTGCCTTCGGATTTTCCTGACATAGTAATAAGATTATCTTTTGCTAATCAGGGTATAAAATGGAAAATCAAGGACTGTGCCATAAGTTACAGGGGCTAACTGCCACAGTTACAGAAAATTAAATGGTACAATTAAGGGTTTATTTTCCACATAAGTGTATAAATCTATTAAGACAGTAGCCATGCCGTTTTGTTATATTTGCCTGCACTTATTTTACTAAAAGATTTAGTGATTCTCAGTGCGGGGGATAATTGTTGTTCACCAAAGGCAACAGCAGGCAGTAATCATCGTTAGTTGAATTCATAACAGAGAATTGAAAAAATATGGCAGAGAAAGATAAAAACCTGTTCGATTATACGGAAGACAGCATTAAAAGTCTTGACTGGAAAGAACATATCCGTCTGCGCCCCGGTATGTATATCGGAAAACTGGGCGATGGCAGCAGCCCCGATGATGGTATTTATGTATTGCTGAAAGAAGTACTGGACAACTGTATTGACGAACATACCATGGGCTATGGCAAACATGTAGATGTAACCATTGAAAAAGGCACCGTAACCATACGCGATTTTGGCCGCGGTATACCACTGGGCAAAGTAGTGGATGTGGTGAGCAAAATAAATACAGGTGCCAAATACGACAGCAAAGCCTTTCAGAAAAGCGTTGGACTGAATGGTGTTGGTACAAAAGCGGTAAATGCCTTAAGCGGCTATTTTAAAGTGACCGCCTTCCGGGAAGGAAAAGAAAAAACCGCTGAGTTTGAAAAAGGTGTGCTGGTGAAAGAGCATAAGGAAACGAAGACTACTGAAGACAATGGCACACTGGTTACCTTTATACCCGATGAAACGGTCTTTAAAAAATTCCACTATATACACGAATACCTCGACAACCAGTTTTGGAATTATTGCTACCTGAACGCCGGACTGGTTATCAACTACAATGGCAAACGCTATATTTCAAAGAATGGTTTACTTGATCTGTTACAGCGTAAAACCAATGAAGATGAACTGCGTTATCCCATCATACACCTGAAGGGAGAAGATATTGAAGTAGCCATTACACACGAAAACCAGTATGGCGAAGAATATTATTCGTTTGTAAATGGCCAGTTTACTACCCAGGGAGGAACCCACCTGGCTGCATTCAAAGAAACCTATGTAAAAACCATCCGCGATTTTTATAAAAAAGATTATGATGCTACCGACATCAGGGGTAGTATAAGCGCCGCTATTTCTGTACGCGTACAGGAGCCTGTGTTCGAAAGCCAGACAAAAACAAAGCTTGGTTCGCAGGTGGTATATGAAGGCGGCCCCTCCATGAAAAATTTTATTGGTGATTTTCTTGCACGCGACCTGGATTTGTTTTTGCACAGAAACCCCGCCGTGGCTGAAGCCCTTAAAAAACGCATCGAACAAAATGAACGTGAAAGAAAAGAACTGGCAGGTATAAAAAAACTGGCCAACGAGCGCGCAAAGAAGGCCAATCTGCACAATAAGAAATTACGCGACTGCCGTTTTCATTACAACGACGAACCAAGTGGCAAAGAAAAAGAAAGCATACTGGAGAAGCAAAACGAGAGCACTATATTTATTACCGAAGGAGACAGCGCCAGTGGTTCAATTACAAAGGCAAGAAACGTGGAAACCCAGGCAGTGTTCAGTTTGCGCGGAAAACCGCTGAACTGTTTCGGTCTTACAAAAAAAGTAGTGTACGAAAATGAAGAGTTCAACCTGCTGCAGCATGCACTCAATATTGAAGAAGGTTATGAAGGCCTGCGGTATAATAATATTGTGGTGGCCACTGATGCCGATGTAGATGGTATGCACATACGATTACTGCTGATGACTTTTTTTCTGCAGTTTTTTCCCGACATTGTAAAGAACGGGCATGTGTATATACTGGAAACGCCTTTGTTCAGGGTGCGCAACAAACAGGAAACCATCTATTGCTATGATGAAACGGAGAAAAAAATGGCTGTAAAAAAACTGACGGGCAAACCGGAAATAACCAGGTTTAAAGGTTTGGGCGAAATTAGCCCCGACGAATTTGCCCGTTTTATTGGCTCGGATATGCGCAAACAACCGGTAATGATTATGCCCGAAACACATATCCAGGAGATACTGGACTATTATATGGGTAAGAATACGCCGGACAGGCAGGAGTTCATTATTGACAACCTGAAGATTGAGGTTGATTTGGTGGAAGACGCGGCAGCTGCAGAACGTTAAGTCAAAAGTCAAAATTAAAAAGTCAAAACAGGCTGCTTTTGTGCGCATCACTTTTTACTTTTTAATTTTTACTTTTAAATTTTTAATTATTAACTACTAATTACAAAATGATACATATCGTTTTCAATGAAGCAGATGTGGCTGTATTGAAACAGGCCATCGCAATGGATGAAACAATGCAGGGAAATGTACTGCAGGTAAAAGACGACTATGCCGTTGGCCCGCTGGGCAATATTTATTCGGCCGAAGGAACAGAAGCCCGTAGACTTTGGTGGAAGGACGTGCTGGCGGGTGGCGACTACGATGGCAAAACGGAAACCGGCGAAATTGACGATAATAAACTGGTGGCCGGATTGATTGAAGCCCTTGGCACTGATACAAAAGAAATTGTATGGATCTGGGCAGCGCAAAATAAACACGATGTAAGTGGTTACTACTGGCTCATCAGCCAGTTGAAAGATTTCCAGGGACGTGTTTTCATTTTGTACCTTAACAATCTTCCTTTTATTAACGACAAAGGAAATATTTTTTATCCTGAATGGTTGCACATTATTCCACCAAAGGAATTCATAAAAGCAAAACGCCTGGCGAGACCGGTTACACTGAGTGAATTTGAAGTAGACCCCGATGAATGGACAAAAATTTGCCAGGAAGACAAAGGCGTACGGTTGCTGGAGGGAGGGAAAAAACTGGTACAAAAAGGATATGATTTTTATGACCAGGAATTGAAAACCTTTATCACCGGCGACTGGCAGAAAGCCAGTAAGCTGATACACCAGTTCCTGGCAAAAGCAAAAAATACTACCGGAGATGCCTACCTGCTATGGCGGCTGAAAGGAATGATTGCAGAAGGACTGCTGGACGTACAGGGTGAAGCAAAGAAAATGAAGGATTTTGAAGTAAAAGCAAAATCTGCCGCACTTCAGACAACTGAATAATTTTAGCCGGAAAAGACGATTATAATTTAAAAACAGGTTTTACAACAATGAGTGCCGCTAAAAATAAAGCAACTGACTTTTTAAACAACGACAATGGTTTGCAGGGACAGTACAAAACCTGGTTCCTGGACTATGCTTCCTATGTAATTCTTGAAAGAGCGGTTCCCGCCATAGAAGATGGCCTGAAACCTGTACAGCGCCGTATCCTTCATGCCATGAAGGAAATGGACGATGGACGCTTTAATAAAGTGGCCAATATCATTGGCCAGTCCATGCAATACCATCCGCATGGAGATGCCAGTATAGGCGATGCACTGGTAAACCTGGGACAAAAGGATTTGTTGATTGAAACACAGGGTAACTGGGGTGATGTGCGTACCGGCGATGATGCCGCCGCAGCACGTTATATAGAAGCGCGTCTTTCAAAATTTGCCCTGGAAGTGGCATTCAATGCAAAAACTACTGAATGGCAACTGAGTTACGACGGCAGAAAAAATGAGCCGGTAACACTGCCTATGAAATTCCCCCTGCTGCTGGCACAGGGAGCAGAAGGTATTGCTGTTGGTCTCTCCACAAAAATACTACCCCATAATTTTTGTGAACTCTGCGAAGCGGCCATGAAATACCTGCGTGGCAAACGCTTCGAACTATACCCGGATTTTCTTACCGCGGGTATGATTGATGTAGACAATTACAACGAAGGGAAACGCGGTGGCAAAGTACGCGTACGCGCCAGGATTGAAGAGGCCGACAAGAAAACACTGATAATAAAAGACGTGCCCTATGGTGTAACCACGGCCACTTTAATGGACAGTATTGTAAAAGCCAATGACCAGGGAAAAATAAAAATTAAAAAAGTAACCGATAATACGGCCGCCGATGTGGAAATACAGGTAGACCTGGCGCCCGGCATTTCACCCGATATTACCATTGATGCACTTTACGCATTTACAGATTGTGAAGTAAGCATTTCGCCCAACGCCTGTGTAATTATTGAAGACAAACCAAAATTCCTTGGTATACACGAATTATTAAAGGTGTCTGCCGACAATACCAAAGAGTTATTAAAAAAGGAACTGGAAATACGGCTGGCCGAACTGCTGGAAAAATGGCATTATACTTCGCTGGAGAAAATATTTTTTGAGGAAAAAATTTACAAGGAGCTTGAAAAGAAACATGCTACCTGGGAAAAAGTACTGGATGCCATAGCCGCAGCATTTGGCCCTTTTCGCAAACAACTGCGCAGGGATATTACCCGCGAAGATGTAGTGAAGCTTACAGAAAAGCCTGTCCGCCGTATTTATAAACTGGATATAGATGAACTGAATGAACAGATAAAAGGACTGGAAGCCGATATTAAGAAAGTAAAACACGACCTCACCAACCTGGTTGATTATGCAGTTGCCTATTTTGAAGGGCTTTTGCAGAAGTATGGAAAGAACCGGCAACGTAAAACTGAAATCAAACAGTTCGACACCATACAGGCAAAACAGGTAGCCATTGCCAATGCAAAACTGTACATGAACCGCGAAGATGGTTTTATTGGTACCGGTCTTAAGAAAGATGAGTTTGTGCTGGATTGTTCCAGCCTTGATGATATCATAGTATTTACCAAACGCGGTATTATGAAGGTGGTGAAGGTAGCAGACAAAACCTATATTGGTAAAGACATCCTGCATGCTGCCATTTTTACAAAAAATGACGAACGCACCACTTACAATATGATATATGTGGATGGTGCAACCGGTGTCAGCTACGCCAAACGGTTCAATGTAACCGGTATTACAAGAGACAAGGAATATGATCTTACCAAGGGGCACGAAAAAAGCAAAGTGCATTATCTCTCTGTAAATCCAAATGGTGAAGCTGAAGTAGTAAAGATTGTGCTTACGCCCGGCAGTTCCGCACGCATTAAAGAACTTGATTTCTATTTTGAAGAAATGGAAATAAAGGGACGCAGCAGTATGGGTAACCAGGTAACCAAGTACCCGGTAAAATCGGTGAAATTTAAGGAAGCCGGCAAATCGACCCTAAGCGCAAAAAAATTGTGGTTTGATGATAAGTTCGGCCGTTTGTCGGCAGAAGAAAAAGGTATTTACCTGGGAAGTTTTGATGCAGAAGACCGCATCCTTATTTTTTATAAGGACGGAACCTATGAAATTACAGACCAGGAACTAACCCAGCGGATAGATGCCGAAAAAGTGCTGGAGATACAAAAATTCCACCCGGAGAAAATAGTTACAGCTGTATATCTTGATAAAGAGAAAGTACAATTTAATATTAAACGTTTCAAAATTGAGACCACTACCCTTCACAATAAATTTTCATTTATAAAAGAAGGAGAAGGCAATTACCTGGAGGCCGTATCTACAGACGAAGAACCCATACTTGCCGTGCAGACAGGGCGTGGCGACCAGGTGCGCAAAGCGAAATTTAAAGTAATAAAAATGGTGGAGGTAATGGGCTGGAAAGCGGTTGGCGCCAAGCTGGTAGATTTTAGCAAGAGTGTAAAAATGGAATGGGAAAAAAGAAAAAATGATTCCAAAGATCAGCCGGAATTATTTTAGTGACTGAGGCTGCAATCGTAATCTCTTTGCCCGGAATTGCCGGATTTTACACGGCAACTCCGGGCAAATCATTTATATACACTAAGGGTTCGTAAAAAAAGGAAAATAATATTCTACCTGCCCGCCGCCTGCAACGAAAGACGTTTTTATGCTGTCAGAATAAGAAAAAGGGCATGAAAACATCATTATTTTTAATGGCAGGCCTTGCAAGTTTGTGTTTAGCTGCATGTAGTAAAACCAACCGTGCAACTGGCAACCATTTGATTACCGGTAAATGGGAATTGAGAGAGCAAATTGGCGGCATTGCAGGCAAGATTGAGTACGAGCCTGGTAATGGCAATACCTGCGTTTTTTCTGGAGACAGCAGCTTTCAAACAACCCATGCCAATATTATTTCCCTTACAGGAACTTACAAAATAAAGCCATCGGCCAATAGCGGCGACTGGCTGCTCACCTTTCAATTTATTCAAAATGGACAAGCTCAGTCACAAACTGATTCTGTTCGTTTTGGCAATATGCAATTGATTTTTTTACGGCAGGCATCCTGTTGCGATATCCCAACAACTTATTATCAACGCCTGTACTAGTTTTTAGCTGCGTTTGTTGGTAATTATTAAT
>Ga0068864_100004495_pt1 | contig 11470 bp, 14 predicted proteins | sample KBSSwiS72_FD_66586 | JGI IMG/M metagenome (GOLD analysis project Ga0068864, IMG submission 66586) | Switchgrass rhizosphere microbial communities from Kellogg Biological Station, Michigan, USA - KBS Switchgrass S7-2 | ecosystem: Host-associated > Plants > Roots > Rhizosphere > Soil ...
AAGAAGCTCGTCGCTGCGTGCAAGGTCGACAGCGTGCCCATGCTGGCGGTCAACGGCCGCTACAACACTTCGCCGAGCCAGGCCGGCGGCGCGGAGCAGGCATTGGCGGTCGTCGAATTCCTCGTCCAGCGGGCGCGCAAGGGAGCCTGATCGATCAGCGCCGGCTCTTCGCCTTGCGCGAATCGAAGTCGGCGAGCTGCTGCTTCAGCAGCAACAACAGCACGCGCGCCGTTTCCTCGGTGAACGTCAAGCTCGAGGACGGCATGCCTTCTTCGCGCGCGCTCGACGGCTGCACGATCGCCTCGATCTGCGCGCGAATCAATCCGTTTGCATTGCTCATCGCCTTCACGCGCTGCATCTCGATCGTCCAGGTCTTCACGCCGCTTCCTCCATCGTCAGTTCTTCCTCGCGCAGCACGGGCACCGCCTGCTCGGCCGTGAGCCCGACCATGTTCGCGACGATCTCCGGATCGTTGATCGTGCGTACCGCCGAATAGATCCCTTCGGCTTCGTCATGCCGACGGCGCAGGTAGTTGAGCCATTGCTTCAACCGCCCGGCGCGCGCGCGCGGCTCGATGTGGCCGCAGACAAGCGCCCAGAATCGCACGAGCAGCGGATGCAGTTCAGGCCAGCCGACCATCGCCTGCCCAGCGCGTGCGTCGGCAGCGATCGCGAGCGCCAACCCCGGGTCGCTGACCATGCCGCGGCCGAGCATCAGCGCATCGCACCCCGAGAGCTCGCGCGCACGCAGCGCGTCGGCGACGCTCCAGATCTCGCCGTTGGCGATCACCGGGATCGACACGGCCGCGCGGATCGGCGCGATCCGCTCCCAGTACGCCGGCGGCCGATACCCGTCGGCCTTCGTGCGCGCATGCACGACGAGCTCGCACGCTCCGCCGCCGGCAATCGCGTGGGCGCAATCGAGCGCGAGGCTGTCGTCGTCGAAGCCGAGTCGCATCTTCGCGGAGACCGGCATCGCGGCCGGCACGGCACGGCGCACCGCGGTGACGATGCGGTGGATCAATTCCGGGTCGACCAGCAGCGCTGCGCCGCCGCCGTGCCGGTTCACGATCTTCGCCGGGCAGCCGAAGTTCAGATCGATCCCTGCGGGGCCCAGGCCCGCGAGGCGCGCCGCGTTCTCGGCCAGGCACACCGGATCCGAGCCCATCAGCTGCGCGCGCACCGGCACCCCGGCCGGCGTGCGACCGCCGTGCCTGAGTTCCGGCATGACGCGCCTGAAGCTGCGTTCGGGCAGCAGCGTACCGGTCACGCGGATGAATTCCGCGACGCAGCGGTCGACGCCGCCGACCCGGGTCAGCACGTCGCGCAGGGTGAAGTCGAGCAACCCCTCCATCGGGGCCAGCAGCAAGGTCATGGGACCATAGTGTAAGAAGCGTTAGAGTCGCGACCTCCGAACGACTTGCCTGCCTCACATGAACCTGCGCATCCTCACTCTCGGCCTGCTGGCCACCGCGGCATTCAACAACGTCCGCGCCGCCGATCCTGACCTCGCGGCCATCGCCGCCAAGGAGCCCGGCGCGGTCGTCTCGCCTACGGGTCTCGTCTATCGCTCCCTGCGTGATGGCAACGGCGCGTCTCCGACCGCGGCCGACGTGGTCAAGGTCCATTACCGCGGCACGCTGGCCAGCGGCAAGGAGTTCGACAGCTCGTACACACGCGGCGAGGCGGCGCAATTCCCGCTCGGCGGCGTCATCCCGTGCTGGACGGAAGGGGTGCAGAAGATGAAAGTCGGCGGCAAGGCACAGCTCGTGTGTCCTGCCGCCATTGCCTACGGCTCGCGTGGCGCCGGCGGGGTGATCCCGCCCGACGCCACGCTCAAGTTCGAAGTCGAACTGCTGGAGATCGCCAAGCGCTGAGCGCTTTTCGATCCACGCGTCAGCTCTTACTTCTTCGCCTCGACCGTCAGCTGGTTATCGACGCCGGTGACGCCCTTGACGCCTTGGGCCAGCGTCGTCGCGTGCTCCTTCGCCGCCGGCGAAGGTGCCGTGCCCTTCAGCGCGACGCGGCCGTTGTCGGTATCGACGTTGATGCGCAATGCGCTCAGTTCCGAGTCCTTCGCGATCTCGGTCTTCACGCTGGCGGTGATCGCGGCGTCGTCCATCTTGTCGCCCATGCGCTGCGCGCCGGATTTCATTTCGTTGCCCATCTGCTTGGTCTTCTGGTCAGCCTGCGCGACCGTCCGATCAGCCGTGTTGCGCGCCGAGTCTGGGCTGCCGCGATCGCAGCCGGCCAAGCCCATGGTTGCTGCCGTCGCAGCGATCGCAGTGATCGTCATCAGTCGGGTGCTCATGAAAAGCTCTCCTTGAGTTGTTTCCAAGTACCTCAACCATAGAAGCGTAGCCTTGCGGTGGCAGTCGGCGATGGGCACCTTCCACTGTCGGACGATCCCCACACCAGGCGCTCTGCCATCATCGCGACGCGAAAGGCAGAGGCTGTTCGATGCGCTGGTTCGCGGTGCTCACTCTCGCAATGGCGCTCGGGGGCGACGCCGTGCTGCGCCGGCGTGGCGTCAGCAGCCGCCGACGCAGCCGTCGCCGACGGGCGCGGCGCTGCCAAGGCCGAAAAGAATCTGAGGGAGGCGTTCGATGCCGCCGATGTGGGCCGCCAAGCCAGCTTGGCGTAGGAACAGGCGGTTCGGGCTGATAGGCGATGGTCGTGCGGAACTTCGACCGGATCGACACGGCCCGCAGTGGCCGTGTCAGCTTCGAGGATATCCGGCGTTGCGTGCGGGCGCCCCGCACGCCAGAAAAAGTCAGCTCAGTGCGTCGCCTCGCGGACCATGGGGTATGCGTACTCGCGGCCGATGACGGCCCGGGCGTAGAGGTAGTTCTCGCGAGCGCGCTCGCTGAGCGAGTCCATCACAACCTGGCCCTTCTCGTCGCAAGGGAAGCTCAGCCCGCGGCCCTCGTTGAACAGAGACTGGAACCGGATCTCGTATGAAGCATTCATTTTTTTGCTCCTGCGTATGTGTGACTGAACTATCGGCGACGACGCTCGGCGTTGCTGTCGGGGGCTCGCCGTGCGTGATGTCAGCGAAATTCCAATGTGCACGTCAGCTACAACGTTGTACGCATACTCCGCGATGACGGATTCCACGGAACCCCCCGGTCACAGGGGGATTCCATTGAATGGAGGAGATGGGGGCTGCGCTGCCGTGCGATGGGTCACGAACGAGCAGCGCGGCGGGTTGGCGCTTCAGCCGGCCACGAGTCCATTCATGCGCACGACTTCGAAGTCGCTGCCCTTCACCTGCGCGAGTTCACTCACCAGGGCATCGTTGTTCCAGCGGTCGTCCGGCGCGCCGCTGACGTACCAGTTGCTGCCGTTGTCGGCGACGATCATTCCGTACGTCTTCATCGCTGTCAGCAGCGCGCGGCTTTGCGCGCTGAAGCTCGTCGGGATCACGAAGCTCGACTTCAGCCGCACGCGCATGCCCATCGGGGGCAAGCTCGCGCTTGTATTCGAGGATGCGAAGTGCGTCGCCGGCGGCACGTAGGCCTTGCGCGAGTGCTGCACCGTGAAGCGCAACGCATGGCGCACGCCACCGGGGCCGAGCGCGGCCTCGTCGTAGCGCGCGAGGCCGGGGAAGATCGGCAAGCCGGCGGCGTCCGCGCTCGTCCAGCCGGCCAGAGCCGTCGGTCGCACGTTGTCGCTGTCGAGGTGGAAGACGGCGCCGCAGTCCGCGTTCCACGATCCATCGGGATTGACGAAGGCACGGTACAGCTCGTACAGGCGATTGTTGTCGCGATCGATCACGAGCACGTGGCGATCGCCGGCGGTATCGGGCGCGCCTTCGACGGGCGCATTCGACGGCACCGGATACGGCCCCGGGTCGCTCTCGTCGCCGTAGGCCGTCCAGTTCATCGCAACGCGCGCCTGCGCGCCATCGACGACGACGTACGGTATGCCGATCGGCGCGCCGTTGTACAGCCCGGCCCCGAAGTCCGGATGAAGGCCGGTCGCGAGGCCGATGCTCGCGATCAAAGCATCCGAGTTCGGATCGACGGGCGCCCCGGACACATCGGTGTTCCAGGCGTTCGTGGAGGGAAACGGCAGCGCGCCGTTCAGAGATGCGCCGACGCCGAGGGCGGCGGCGTTGACGTTGCCGAAAACACTCGTGCCGGGCGCAGGCGCCGGTGCGGGACTCGGCGACGGCGACGGTGATGGACTCGGCGATGGCGACGGTCCGGGAGACGGCGCAGCCCCGGGTGCCGGCGCGGGGCTGGGCGATGGCGACGAACCCGCGGCTGGCGCAGGCGCCGGCGCGTCCCCACCGCCGCCACCGCAAGCCGCCAGCCACAGCGCCGAAAGCGCCATCAGCGCGGCGCGTCGATCTCTCCTGTTTGTCATGCGGGGATTGTTGGCACGGGACTCGCACCCCATGTGTGAAATCATCGGCTGCCGCTGCACAACTTACCCATCGTCACCAAACCCAGGAGACCATTTGCATATCGACCCGAACCGCCGCGCGATGCAGGCCGTCGCACTCATGGAAGCCGTCAAGGGCTTGATCGTGCTCGGCGCCGGCTTCGGCCTCTTGACGCTGTTGCATCGCGATGTGGCGAGCATCGCCGTGTCGCTCGTCACCCGACTGCACATCGACCCTTCGAAGCACTACGCCGGTGTCTTTCTCGACGTCGCCGAGCGTGTCACCGACGCGCGTCTTTGGCTCGGCGCGACCCTGGCGGCGTTGTACTCGGCGCTCCGGTTCGCCGAAGGCTACGGCCTCTGGTTCGAGCGGGCCTGGGGCGTGTGGCTGGGCGTGGTCAGCGGCGGCATCTACGTGCCGGTCGAGGTCTACGAGCTGTGGCACAAGCCGAGCTGGGTCAAGGCGGCGACACTGACGCTCAACGTCGCGGTTGTCGCCTACCTGATCTGGCGCATGCGGCGCGAGGTCGCGCAAACTCAGGCCACCGCTGCGAGCTGAGCCTCGTCGTCGTCGTCTTCCTCGCCGAGGAAGCCGCCGCTCTGATGCGCCCACAGCCGTGCGTACAGCCCGCCCTGCTCGAGCAGGCTGCGGTGGTCGCCCTGCTCTACGATGCGACCCTTGTCGAGCACGATCAGCCGATCCATCGCGGCGATCGTCGACAGGCGGTGCGCGATCGCGACGACCGTCTTGCCTTCCATCAGCTTGTACAGGCTGGCCTGGATCGCGGATTCGACTTCGGAGTCGAGTGCGCTCGTCGCTTCGTCGAGCAGCAAGATCGGCGCGTCCTTCAGCATCACCCGCGCGATCGCGATGCGCTGACGCTGGCCGCCGCTGAGCTTGACACCACGCTCGCCGACGTGCGCGTCATAGCCGCGCCGGCCCTTCGGATCGCTGAGCTGCTCGATGAACTCGTGCGCTTCGGCGCGACGGGCGGCCCTGAACATGGCCGCATCGTCCGCTGCAGGACGGCCATAGAGGATGTTGTCGCGCACCGAGCGGTGCAGCAGCGATGTGTCCTGCGTGACCATGCCGACCCGCGCGCGCAGGCTGTCCTGCGTGACCTGCGAGATGTCCTGCCCGTCGATCAGGATGCGGCCGTCCGCCACGTCATAGAAGCGCAGCAGCAGGTTCGTGATCGTCGACTTGCCTGCGCCCGAGCGGCCGACGAGGCCGATCTTCTCGCCGGGGCGTATGTGCAGCGAAAGACGATCGATCACCGGCTGGCCCGAAGCGAGGGACGATGTTTCGGCCCCGTACGCGAAGCTGACGTTGTCGAAGCGGATGTCGCCCTGGGTGACGTGCAGCTCGCTGGCATTCGGATCGTCGACCACGGTATGCAGTTTCGACAGCGTGCCCATGCCGTCCTGCACCGTCCCGATGTGCTCGAACAGCGACGACATCTCCCACATGATCCAGTGCGAAATCCCGTTCAGCCGCAGCGCCATCGCCGTTGCCGCGGCCACTGCGCCGACGCCGAGTTGTCCATGCACCCACAGCCACAGCGTCGCGCCGGTCGTGCCCAGGATCAGCAGCACTGCCAGGCAATGATTGACGATCTCGAACGCGCTCACGAGCCGCATCTGGCCGTAGACCGCGACCATGAACTCCTGCATCGCCGCCTTCGCGAATCCGGCTTCGCGGTTCGCGTGCGAGAAGAGCTTGACCGTCGCGATGTTGGTGTAGGCGTCGGTGATGCGGCCGGTCATCAGCGAACGCGCATCGGCCTGCTGCTGCGAGATGCGGCCCATGCGCGGCACGAAGTACCAAAGCGCGGTCGTATAGGCCACGAGCCAGCCGATGAACGGCAGCAACAGCCACGCATCGAAGCCGCCGACCACCGCCGCCATCGTCACGAAGTAGATGATCACGAAGACGAGGATGTCGCAGACGATCATCATCACGTCGCGCGCGGCGAGTGCCGTCTGCATCACCTTCGCCGCGATGCGGCCGGCGAACTCGTCCTGGTAGAACGCCATGCTCTGGGCGAGCATCAGGCGGTGGAACACCCAGCGCAGGCGCATCGGCAAATTGCCCGCCAAGGCCTGGTGCTTGATGATGGTCTGGAAGGCGATCAGCAACGGGCTGGCGAGCAGGATCGCCGCGAGCAGCAGCAGGTTCGTGCGCTGCGTCGCCCACAGTTGCGAGGGATCGACCTTGGCAAGCCAGTCGACGACCTTCCCCATCATGCTGAACAGGAACGCCTCGAACACCCCGCAGGCCGCGGTGAACAGCGTCATCCCGACGATCGCCGGCCGCGCCCCCCTCGTGCAGGCCCAGACGAAGGGGAAGAAACCCTGAGGCGGCGCGGTGACGCGCTCGTTGGGATACGGGTCGAGCAGCTTTTCGAAGACGGAGAACAAGTGCGATTCCAGCGGCGAAACAGCCAAGGTTAGCGGATCGGCGACGGCCCTGTCGCGCGCTCCAAAATGGGGCGCTCGCGGCATTTCGCCGTGCCAGGGAGCCCTCTCTGGTGCCCGATCGCCCCTGAAGCGCGCATGGGCTAGGGTTTTCCCTTAGAATGGCTTCGTCATCAACCAAAAAGACGAGATTCTCATGTTTGCCCTGTTCGCGTCGATCAAGAACCTGTTCAACGCCTGGTCGTACCCGGCCCAGGACCGCGACGACCGCTATCTGGCCGAAGCCTCCGACATCTATGACCTGGAGCGTCGCATGCGCGAGATCGACTCCGGCCGTCAGCACGTGTACGCCATCGGCGCCTACGGCGTCTTCGTGCGCTGATCGTCACAGTGCTCTGCGCGTGACGGTGCCCGTCACGCGCCGCAGCAGCCATTTCGGCGTCGAGCGTGACGCCAGCGTCGTCGCGAGATTGACGACCCCCGGCACCTCGATGACGCGGCCGCGCATGCAGGCTCGATAGCCTGCCGCGGCAACCGCATCCACATCCCCGACCAGAAAGCCCGGCAGCTTGCCGAGTTGCGCGTTCGCTTCCGCAGCGTTCGTGAGCATCGCCGTGGCCGTCACGCCGGGGCACAGTGCGGTCACGGTCACGCCGCTGCCCTTCAATTCCTCGGCAAGCGATTCGGTCAGCGAAAGCACGTAGGCCTTGGTGGCCGCATAGGTGGCCAACGTCGGCACCGGCTGAAAGGCCGCGATCGACGCAACGTTCAGCACGCGCCCGAACCCGCGCGCCTGCATCGGCGGCACGAAGGCCGCGAGCATCGCCGTCAAGCCCATCACATTGAGCGCGATCATTTGCTCGTGCGCGCCGGCGTTCATCCCCGTGAATGCGCCCTGCTCCAGCACGCCGGCGTTGTTCACGAGCACGTCCACCTTCACCTTCCTGCGCCTGAGCGCCGCAGCGAGCGACCTGGCCGCGCCGGGTTGCGCCAGATCCGCCGGCTGCACCCACACCTTCACGCCATGCGTCGTGCCGAGTTCATCGGCGAGTTCGCGCAGCTTGTCCGCACTGCGCGCGACGAGCACGAGCCGATGCCCCGATTTCGCAAAGCAGCGCGCCAGCGATGCACCGATGCCCGAAGATGCGCCGGTGATCAACGCGATGTGGTCCGTCTTGCTCATGGTGATGTCTCCTCCGGATGAAGTGCGATCGTGCCATGACATAAAACGAAACACGGCGATACCGCGCGGAGAAGACCCGCGCGCCGTCGGCCGGCACGATGGCGCCATCACCAACCACGCAAGGACATTCCCATGCGACCCTGGATCAAACGCACGCTGATCGGCCTCTTCGGCGCCTCCATCCTCGTCGGCGGCCTCACCGCCTGCGGCCACCATCGCTACGGCAACTGGTCGTCGATGAGCGAGGCCGACGCCACCAAGATGCGCGAACGCATGATCGATCGCGTCAGCAGCAAGCTCGATCTCGACGCCGCGCAGAAGCAGCGCCTCGTCGTGCTGGCCGACAAGTTGAAAGAGCAGCGCGTCGCATTCATGGGCGGCACGACGAATCCGCGCGCCGACATCGAAGCGCTCGTGGCCGGGCCGAAGTTCGAGCGCGAACGCGCGCAGAGCCTCGTCGAAGCGAAGACCGCCGCCGTGCGCAGCAAGAGCCCTGAGGTCATTGCCGCGGCGGCCGACTTCTACGACAACCTGCGCCCCGAGCAGCAACTGAAGGTGCGCGAGTTCCTGGCCAAGCGTCACGGCTGGGGGAGCTGAGCGAGAGAGATGCCGGCGGCGCGGCGCGATCCAACACAATCACGCGCATGCGCCGCCGCATCCTCCTGATCGACGACGACGAGCTGCTCGCCGCCCCGCTCGCGACCTACTTCGCGCGCTTCGAGTTCGACCTCGACAGTGCCACGCGCCCGAGCGCCGGCCTGGCGAAGCTGCGCGCAAGGACGTACGACGCTGCGATCCTCGATGTGATGCTCCCCGAGATGGACGGCTTCGCGCTGTGCCGCGAGATACGCCGCGAGAGTGACATCCCGATCATCATGCTGACCGCACGCGGCGACGTGATGGACCGCGTCGTCGGCCTCGAGCTCGGCGCCGACGACTACCTGCCCAAGCCCTTCGAGCCGCGCGAATTGCTCGCACGGCTGCAGACCGTGCTGCGTCGCGCGCGCACGCCGTCGACCAAGGGCCCACTCGTCTTCGACGGCCTGACGATCGACCTCGAACGGCGCCAGGTGAATTGCCTCGGCCGCGCGGTGGATCTCACGAGCACCGAGTTCGACCTGCTGGCACTGCTCGCCGGCGAGCCGCACAAGGTCTTCAGCCGCGACGACATCCTGAACCGGTTGCGCGGCGTCGAGACCGAGTTGCAGACGCGCTCGGTCGACATCCTCGTCAGCCGCTTGCGCAAGAAGCTCGAACCGCTGGACTGCGTGAAGACACTGCGCAACGCCGGCTACCGCTTCGCCGCTGGCCGTCCGGGAGCGCGATGAGCTGGCGCGTCCTGCGGGCCATGCGCCGGGCCGCTCCCAAGCCGGCCCGAATCCGCTCGGGGGACGGGGCAACGTACTCGTTGCCCGAGGGGTTGTCATGATCCGCCGCTGGCGCCGCTCGCTCGGCGCGAAGCTCACCGGCCTGTTCCTGCTGTTCGCGTTCGCGGTCGTCGTGACCTTCATCGGCGGCACGCAGTCGGCGCTGCGCTATGGATGGCAAGGCTATGCGCGGCCGCTGGTGTCCGACTACGTCGATCGCCTTGTCGCGCAGATCGGCACACCGCCCGACGTGGACCGCGCGAAGGCGCTGACCGACCGGCTGCCGCTGCGCATCCGCATCGAGGGGCCGATGGTCCGCTGGTCGTCGCATCCCGCTCGCGACCGGCGCGACGACGAACGTCGCGAGCGCCATCGCTCCGGCGCGAGCGAATGGCGCCCGACGCGCGTGCTGGCCGACGGTCACCGCATCACGTTCGGCCTCGCGACCCTCGTGCACGACGATGACGACGCACCCGAAGACCGCCAGCGCATGATCGGCTGGACCACGCTGGCGATCCTGCTGCTGCTGACGGGCCTGGCCTATCACGGCGTGCGCCGGTTGCTGCGTCCGCTCGACGACATCCGCGCAGGCGCCTTGCGCTATGGCGCGGGCGACTTCTCGCAGCCGATCAAGCCGCGTCGCAACGACGAGCTCGGCGACCTCGCCGCGCAGATCAACCGCATGGCCGACGGTCTGCACGGCATGCTCGACGCGAAGCGCCAGTTGCTGCTCGCGATCAGCCACGAGTTGCGTTCGCCGCTGACGCGGGCCCGGCTCAACGCCGAACTCGTCGACGACAGCCCGGCCCGCGATGCGCTGCTGCACGACCTCTCCGAGATGCGCGACCTGATTACCGACCTGCTCGAAAGCGAACGCCTCGCCGTCGGCCACGCCGCGCTGCACACCGAGCCGACGGACGTCAACGCGCTCGTGCGCGAACTGCTCGACGGTCCGTTCAAGGGGCGCGCGATCACGTCCGCGCTCGACGACACACTGCCCACGACGGCGAGGCTCGACGCGACGCGCCTGCGACTCCTGCTGCGCAACCTGCTCGACAACGCATTGCGCCACAGCAGCGATGCGGCGACGGCGCCGCACGTCGCGACATCGAGAGACGAGGACGGCGCGCTGCTCATCACCGTCCGCGATCACGGCCCCGGCGTCAGCGAGGCCGAACTCGCGCACCTCACCGAAGCGTTCTATCGCACCGACAGCGCACGCGGCCGCAGCACCGGCGGCGTCGGCCTCGGGCTGCATCTCAGCTCACTGATCGCGCGAGCGCACGGCGGGCAGCTCTTGCTGCGCAACGCCAGCCCCGGCCTGGAGGCAACGCTGAGGTTGCCCCTGAAGCCGGCGGCTACTTCTTCCCCTTGACCTTGTCCCAGTCGCGCAAGGCAGCGAGCGTGTTCTGGACGTGCTTGCTCGGGTTCAGGCTCTGGTAGTTGTAGACGATCGACTTGTCCGGTGCGATCACATAGGACACGCGATTGGCGTAGTCCGGCATGATCATCATCGCCGCGTCATAGGACTTGATCACCGTCTTGGCCGAGTCGCTTGCGACCGGGAACTTGCCCTGGCAGGCCTGGGTCGAGAACTTCACCTGAGTCGCGATGTCGTCGGTTGAGACGCCGATCACGGTCGCCCCCAGCGCGCCGAACTTGTCGATCGCTTCGGCGAATTCATGCGCCTCCGCCGAGCAGCCGGCCGTGAACGCCGCCGGGAAGAAGTACAGCACCACCGGCCCTTTGGAGAGCGATTCGGCCAGGCTGAACTTGAACTCCTTGCCGTCGAGCGCGGCAGGCGCGGAGAAATCCGGCGCCTTGTCACCGATGTCCAGCGCCGCCCAGGCCGGCGACGCGAGGGTCGCTGACAGCACCGCACCCAACAGGATCTTCTTCATACGCGACTCCAGACCATCTGCTGCTTCCGAACGCTTGCGGCGCGCATCTTGCCAGAAGGCAGCACGCTGACATGGCTTACGCGCGATCAACCCTGATGGATGCAGAGGTTCGGACCAGGTCTCAGGCCACGATCCGCAATGAACGCACCGCCACATTCGCGTTGTTCAACGCCAGGTTCTGCAGCGTGTCCGCCGCGAGTGCAACCGGGTCCG
>Ga0068864_100004500_pt1 | contig 11464 bp, 8 predicted proteins | sample KBSSwiS72_FD_66586 | JGI IMG/M metagenome (GOLD analysis project Ga0068864, IMG submission 66586) | Switchgrass rhizosphere microbial communities from Kellogg Biological Station, Michigan, USA - KBS Switchgrass S7-2 | ecosystem: Host-associated > Plants > Roots > Rhizosphere > Soil ...
TACCGGCAAAAGAACGGTAAATGGAGCAAGCCAAATGCGTTAAAAATTAGAAACTATCAGAAGTATGATCTTGGCAGACAGTATGGTGCCACCATGGCGCATGACGGCAAAACTTTATTGCTCTATATGTCACCTGAAAAAGGGGGCTACAATAACGATATCTACGTTTGTTTTTTGCAACCGGACAGTACATGGTCGGAACCCAAAACGTTGGGAAAAAAAATTAATCTTTCCGATCATAATGAAATGACGCCATACCTGGCGGCAGATGGGGAAACGTTATATTTCAGCAGTGATCGGCCTGGCGGGTTAGGAGACAATGATATCTGGATGAGTAAACGCCTTGATAGTACCTGGCAAAAATGGAGCGATCCAGTTAACCTCGGCGCACCGATCAACACGCCCGAATGGGATGCATTTTTTACCCTGGATGCGGGTGGTGAATACGCTTATTTAACCAGTAGCGAAAATGGTTATGGAGAAAGTGATATCGTAAGGGTAAAATTATTAGAGAGGGAAAAACCTAATCCTGTCGTGATGGTTGATGGAAATGTTTATAATAAAAAAACGAATCAACCTCTCAGCGCTTCGTTGATCTATGAAACATTGCCGGATGGAACCGAAGCAGGTAATGGAATCTCCAGTCCGGTTGACGGTTCATTTAAAATTGTTTTGCCGTACGATAAGAACTACCTGATAAGAGCGTCTGCAGATAAATTCTTTGCCATTTCCGAAAACTTGAATTTGGATTCACTGGTAAGAGCTGGTTTCAAGCAAATACACAAAGATCTATACCTCGTGCCGATTGAGATCGGGCAAATCGTGAGGTTGAACAATGTGTTCTTTGATTTTGATAAATGGGATCTGCGCCCGGAGTCTTTTGTTGAATTGGATAGAGTAGTAAAGCTATTAAAAGAAAACCCGACCCTTGAAATTGAAATGAGTGCTCACACAGATAGTTGTGGTAGTGATGAATATAATTTCAAATTGAGTGACAACAGGGCAAGATCTTGTATGGAGTATATTCTTTCGAAGGGAATTGAGCCTAACCGAATTATTTCGCATGGATACGGAGAGTCTATGCCTGTAGCTCCCAATTCAAATCCTGATGGCAGCGACAACCCTGATGGCAGACAGTTGAACAGAAGGGTTGAGTTTAAAATATTAAAGGATTAGACTTAGCAATTACGATCAATACAAACCGTCCGTTGACAATCCGATTCTTTTTAAGATGCCCGGCACCCGCGGGTCTTTTTTAAAGTCGCGCGTTAGTCTTTTGAGATGGTGTTTAAAGAAGACTAATGCCCCTTCATGTTCGTCACACGCTCTTTCCAATAGTTCCACAGCCCTGTCGTTTTTACCAACCGCTGCGAATACCATCGCTAAATAATAATTGCCCACTGGTTGATGTTTTTGCAATTCTTCCATGTCGTGCAAGACTCTATTTGCCTTTTCCATTTCGCCAATATATGCATAAAAAATTCCCACCCAGGATAAGGCAAAAGGCCCAGGGTTCTGCACATCTGATATTTCTAGTTCTTTTTCTGCTTCATCAAAATTCCCCGTTGACCAACGCTCCGTTCCAAGAATCAGATGGCCTCCAAAAAAACTGTAGTCAAGCTCGATTAATTTTTTTGCAAACTTATTCATGCGCTCATGGTTGTTGGTCAACCAACTTGCCCACGCCGCTCCCCAGGTAATCATCAGTGAAAATGGGTCCAACTCGCAGGCTTTCTCCGATTGTGCAAAGGATTCCTGGCTCCGTTCCAGGATTCCAAGCATGATTCCAAATTGTTCATGCGCTTCGGCGAGGTTGGGGTTCAGTTCAATTGCTTTATTAAACTCTGCCTCAGCACCAGCAAAATCCCATTCATACCAAAATTTCATTCTTGCCAATGACAAATGACTTTCCGCAATTTTTTCATCAAGCTCAAGTGATCGATGAGTTGCCTCTTTCATTTGAGGAAGACTTTCTTCGGGGGCCAAACTGCTAAAAAACCAAAGGTTGAGATAACAGGCAGCAAGGCCAGTATAAGCGAGGGCATAGTTCGGTTCAATCGCGATCGCGTTTTTGTAATAGTCAATCGCCTGTTTGTATCCTTCTGGTCCTGCCCACTTATTATAATGGTATCTTCCTTGTAAATAAAATTGATAGGCCTCAGTATTGCCTGTATATCTTTTTAGTACTTCTGCTTTTTCATCTCCAAGCAGTTTTACTTTTAATGCATTTAGTATCGCCAGTGAGATCTCATCCTGGATGTCGAAAATGTCTTCCAGGTTTCTGTCATACCGCTCAGACCACAGATGATATCCATCTGTGGCATTAATTAGTTGTGCAGTGATACGCAAGCGATTTCCCGATTTTCGAACGCTTCCTTCCAGCACCGTCGCAACTTTTAGTTTATTGCCAATTTCAGTAATATCAGTTCCTTTACCTCTGAATAGAAAGGATGAAGTTCGCGAAGCGACTTTTAAGCCATCAACCTTCGCCAGGACATTCAATAACTCTTCGGATAAACCATCGCAGAAATATTCATTGTCGGGGTCGCCACTCATATTTACGAAAGGCAGTACTGCAATTGATTTTTCAATAATGGTTTGCGTTGAAAATATTCGATTCTGAATCTCTTTTTCTGATCTTAGTTGATAGATCTTTACCGGGTATTGAACATTTTTCAGCGTTGTTTCTTTTATAAAATCAGTACTGATCCCTCTTTTGTTTTCAATATTTCTGAAAACTATCTCGGAGACCCAAGTAGTTCCCGGGGATGCTAACGCCTGGATCCTCGACGCTACATTAACTCCATCGCCAAAAACATCTCCATTTTCGAAAATGACTTCACCAAGGTGAATGCCGATGCGCAGTTGAAATTCTCTTTCGCCATTGCAAATCTCCTGTATGCTCACGGCGGCAGCTACCGCGTCTGAAACAGCTGGAAAACTTGCCAGTATACCGTCACCAAGTTCTTTTATCCATTTGCACTATTTTGTTCGATAATCGGTTTTTGGATATCCCGGTTCTTTTGCAGGATATCAAAAGCTCTTTGCTCATCCTTTCCCATCAGAGCTGTGTAGCCGACAATATCGGTAAACATGATGGCTGCCAATTGGCGGGTTTGTTCGGGCATACATGGTGATTGCAAAAGGAAGTTAATAAAAATGCCTGACCTGTTTCCGAATTCATGGTGCCTATCTTTGCAGCCATTTTATGGCAGATTTATTATTCCAATTACATCGTACAGATAAAGATTCTAAAGCAAGAGCTGGAAAAATTGTCACCGATCATGGAGAAATTCAAACCCCCATTTTTATGCCGGTTGGGACTGCGGGTAGTGTAAAAGCCGTTTCACAACAACAGTTAGTCCATGATGTGAAGGCTCAGATCATTCTCGGGAATACTTATCATTTGTATTTGAGACCGGGTACTGAAGAACTTGAACACGCAGGTGGGCTGCATCAGTTCGTGAGTTGGGACAAGCCGATTTTAACTGACAGTGGAGGTTATCAGGTGTTTTCATTGGCTGCAAATAGAAAGATTAATGAACAAGGTGTCACGTTTCAAAGCCATATTGATGGCGGTCGCCATGTTTTTACTCCGGAAGGCGTTATGGATATTCAACGAACTATAGGTGCCGATATCGTCATGGCATTTGATGAATGTCCGCCATATCCCAGTGATCACTTCTACGCGAGAACAAGTATGGAATTAACACATCGCTGGTTGGACAGGTGCATTCAGCGACTTAATCAGGGAGTATCCAAATACGGGCATACACAAAATCTTTTCCCGATCGTGCAGGGTGGAACATTTGCTGATCTGCGTAAGCAGTCTTGCGAATATGTTTCATCAAGAAATTTACCGGGAAATGCCATTGGCGGGTTGAGTGTGGGAGAACCTGAAGAAATGATGTACGAGTTTACGGAGCTCTGTTGTGACCATTTACCTGTTGACAAACCTCGTTATTTAATGGGTGTAGGGACTCCGTGGAATATTTTAGAATGCATTTTACTGGGCGTAGATATGTTTGATTGTGTCATGCCCACCCGTAATGGTCGCAATGCCATGCTGTTTACTTCCAAAGGTGTTATCAATATTGACAATAAAAAATGGGAAAAAGATTTTTCTCCGATCGATGATGGAATTGATTGTGAATTCAGCCATTATTACAGCAAAGCTTACCTGAGGCATCTGATTAAATCAAAAGAAATATTGGGTCTTACGATTGCGAGTGTACATAATCTTGCATTTTATATATGGCTGGTCACGCAAGCAAGGCAACACATCATTTCCGGAGATTTTGTAAGTTGGAAGAACGAAATGATATCAAGACTAAAGGCCAGGCTATAAACTACTCCTTTCACAACTCTTCAACAATTTTTCTGTTACTTTTGAGACGTTCATGAAAAAAATAGACTGGTACATACTAAAAAAACTTTTTGTTACATTTTTCTTCTGCATGTTTCTGTTTACCATCATTGCTGTTGCAGTTGACAGCAGCGAAAAAACAGATGATTTTGTGAAATCGGGTCTTACTACATCCCAGATTATCACTCAATATTATTTTGGGTTTATCCCTTATATCTGGGGTCTGCTTTTTCCGTTATTTGTTTTCATTGCTGTGATATTTTTCACAAGCCGGATGGCAGCGAGATCCGAAATAGTAGCCATCCTTGCGAGTGGAACTAGTTACAATCGTTTTCTTCGCCCTTATGTAGTGGGTGGATTTACATTGGCGCTGATGCTGTGGTTTGCGAGTCGCTATGTGATCCCAAAGGCCCAGGAAATCCGCAGTAATTTTCAATCAACTTATATTGATAAATATGGTGTGAAATCAGATCCGTTCCACACTTCTACAATTTATAAACGATCTGATCCAAATACCTATGTCGGGTTTCGCTATTATGATACAACCTCTAAGTCTGCAAGTGGATTTTATCTTGACCGTGTAAAGGACAATAAAGTTGTGTATAATCTTCGTGCGGAATCGATGAAATGGGATACGGCTACAAAAAACTGGAAATTAACCAACACAACTGAACGATACATAAATGGGCTCCATGAAACGGTGCGAACAAAACCTGAAATGCATTTGAACCTGAATATAAAACCTGCAGATCTGCAGAATGACGAGTACATAAAAGATAAACTAACCACACCTAACCTGAGGCGTTTTTTAAAAATGGAGGAACTCCGGGGTTCAGAAGGTTTGAATACCCTGCGTGTTGAATTATATCGTCGCACAGCTACACCATTCACGGTCTTATTATTAACCGTAATCGGCGTCGTCGTATCAAGCCGGAAAATGAGAGGTGGCAGTGGTTTGCATCTTGCCATTGGTATTATCATCGCGGTAGTCTTTATTCTTTGTGATCGCTTTTCCACGGTTTTTTCCACGAAGGGCGACTTTCCTCCCGTTATTGCAGCCTGGCTTCCAAATGTAGTTTTCGGCGGTATTGCTTACATGTTGTATCGGCTGGCGCCGAAATGATGAAGGCAATGTCGAACGCCGGTTCATCTGATTCTTATTAACTTTATCACATAATCAAATTTTTCAAAAACAAATAATCATGGGAGTACTGAAGGACAGGTTTAAAGCAAAGGCTGATGAGATGACGGCGGAGATAAAGAATTTGCTTAAGGAACATGGAACAAAAGTGATAGGCCAGGTGCAGCTTACACAAATTTACCAGGGCATGCGTGGAATTACAGGGTTGGTTTCCGAAACTTCATTACTTGACGCACAGGAAGGAATTCGCTTCCGTGGTTATTCTATACCAGAATTGAGAGAGAAGTTGCCAAAGGCGCCTAATGGAAGCGAGCCTCTTCCGGAAGGCTTGTTTTATTTAATGCTTGTTGGCGAATTGCCCAAGGAGGCTGACGTAACCCATGTAACCGAAACTTTGCAACGAAGAAGCCATGTCCCAAATCATGTCTTTGCGGCAATTGATGCGCTGCCATTGACTACTCACCCCATGACCATGTTTGTCATTGGCGTAATGGCACTACAAACAGAAAGTTATTTTGCTAAAGCTTACGCCGAAGGCATCAACAAAAAGGATTATTGGCTCCCGACTTTTGATGATACTATTTTATTAATGGCAAGGTTGCCGAGGATCGCGGCTTATATTTATCGGCGTAAGTATAAAAATAATCAACACATTAATCCAAACGGTTTACTTGACTGGTCAGGAAATTTTGCTCACATGCTTGGTTATGAGGACACGAGCTTCATGGAATTGATGCGTTTGTATATGACCATTCATGCCGATCACGAAGGCGGAAATGTCTCTGCTCACACAACGCATCTCGTGGGGTCAGCTCTTGGAGATCCATACTTAAGTTATGCCGCGGGAATGAATGGTTTGGCAGGTCCTCTCCATGGATTGGCCAACCAGGAAGTGATCAAATGGATATTTGAAATGCGAGACGAGCTGAAGACCGAATTACCAACGAACGCACAGATAGCCGCTTATGTAAAGAAAACCCTGAATGAGGGAAAAGTCGTGCCCGGATATGGCCACGCCGTGCTTCGCAAGACCGATCCGCGATACACAGCTCAAATGGAGTTTGCAAAAAAGCACATTCCCGATGACCCCTTGGTGAAAACTGTCTGGAATATCTATGAAACCGTTCCCCCTATTCTGCAATCACTGGGGAAAATTAAAAACCCCTGGCCCAATGTCGACGCTCACAGCGGCGCTTTGTTAGTGCACTATGGAATGGTCGAGTATGAATTTTATACAGTGTTATTTGCTGTAAGCCGATCACTAGGCGTGCTTGCTAGTCTTTGCTGGGACAGGGCTCTGGGCCTGCCGATCGAAAGACCCAAATCCGTAACTACCGACCTGGTCAAAAAATGGTTGGAAGGAAAAGACGAAATTTGGGGAGAGTAATTGATTCGTGGGTGAGTTTATAGCTGCCCTGCTTATTGACGTTGTAGAATAATTTTCTCATTCCTGGTATTCCTTTATGGCGAATATTTGGTATGATTCTTTCCGGTAAAAACTGAAAATAATTATTCACCTTTAAATATTGTGTCTATGACAACAGGAACTAAAGTACTTCTTGGCATTCTTGGAGCCGCTGCTGCAGGCGTAGTAGTTGGATTATTAATAGCTCCTGAAAAAGGAAGCGAAACCCGTAAGCGCATTGCAAGAACGACCAGCGACTGGGCTGACCAGGTAGGTGGTCTTTTCAAAAATGGCCGTGCCGAATATGAAAATCTGAAGGACAAAGCCCGCAGTATGAAATCCGCGGCTGAGCAAAAAATTTCAAACCTGAAAGAAGATCTTGGCTAAACACGAAAAGCAGGTTGCAAGACCTGCTTTTATTTATATATTTCAGCAAACATGGAAGAAGAAAAAACCAAAACGGAAGGAATAAAAGAAAGTGCCAGTGACCTTGTAGATCATGTGACAGATTTCCTCGAGACCTATTATCAGTATATAGCTATTAATGTCGCCCAAAAGAGTATAAATCTTGCTTCAGGAGCCATCAATTTTGTTATTCTTATTCTTTTATGCTTACTTATTGTTTCCTTCACAGGATTCGGGCTTGCGTGGTGGCTCGGAGATGTCATCAATAGCCGCACGGGTGGATTTTTTATTGTAGCTGGTTTTTACCTCCTTGTTGCGGTCTTGCTTATAGTGATGAGAAAAAAGGTAATTTTTCCATTTTTGCGAAATATTATAACCAGGAAGATTTATGAGTAAGCGTTTTACTTCGTACAATGAACTTTTAAAAGAAAAACAGCAACTGGAGGTTTTGTTGCAGGCGCAAAAGCAAGTGATACGTTACGATGTTGACGAAATAAAATTGAAATTACAGCCGTTAAAGGAAGGTTTGGAATTTCTAAAAAAGATAACGACAAAGGACAAAACTAGCTTGTTACTGGATCTCGGTTCGGACATTGCAATTAACACCCTGGTAAAGAATTTTATCTTGTCCAAAGCAGGCTGGTTGACGAGAATAGTAGTTCCTTTCTTTCTAAAAAATTACTCGTCCCATTTTATCGCAGAGCAAAAGGACAAATGGCTTGAGAAATTAAGAAGTTGGCTGGGTCATAAAAATGGCAAAGACCATCATGACGAAGAGGAAGAAAATAGACAAGGAAGTGATAAGTCCACGGATGAAGGATGACTTCTTATTAGAGCACACTTTCAATTGTTTCGAGGGTTTTTTTCAGATCAATCCCCTTTTCATAAACCGGTTTAAAAATGTCTCCTTCTGCTTTTAGTCTTGCAAAAAGATTTTTTATTGTAAAATTTTGCGGAGACAATCCTTTCTTTACTTCTTCCCAGAAAAGAGGAGTCGAAACTGTTGCGCCGGGCTTTGGTCGTGCTGAATAAACGCAGGCTATTGTTTGCCCTTTCCGGTTTTGCAAAAAATCAAGGTATACTTTTCTCCTTCTCTTAGACGGGCTTCTTTCCACACTTGTAATAGCGGGTATTTCATGATGGACAATATTCACGAGTAGTTCGGCTAATTGCCTGCTCTGGTCATAATTATATTTTGCTCCGAGGGGAATACAAATATGTAGACCGGTGGCTCCTGAGGTTTTGCACCAGGACGGTATTTTTAATTGATCGAGAACTTTTTTCACCGCCTGCGCGGTTTCAATCACTTTCTCAAATCCTATTTCATGTGGATCCAGGTCAATCAAACAATAATCCGGGTTATTGGGTTTTTTAACGGTGGAGTGCCAGGGATTCATTTCAATGCAACCGAGATTTGCCATATAGATCAGGCTTGCTTCATTTTCGCAAACAAAATAGTGGACGGTTTCATCGGTAGATTCGCTGAACTCTGCAAATGTTTTGGCCCAATCCGGTGCTTTCCCCTCTACATTCTTTTGGTAAAAACTCATTCCATTGATTCCATTGGGATGTCGATTCAATGATTGCGGCCTATCCTTCATATATGGTAGCATATAAGGAGCAATAGCGTAATAATAATTCAGAACATCCCTTTTCGTATAATTCTCTTTTTTCCAGTAAACTTTGTCAAGGTTTGTCAGTTTCAACTCATGGTTATTTAATTTCACTACTTTATTTTCTTCGTCTTTGCTTAGCCATTCTTTTTCATTTTTTGCTGGTTTAACCGGTAAGCTTGTCCTTTTCTTTTTGCTGTCTTGATCTTTTTTAAGGGCAGAATTATTTTCGTTTTTAACCTTTACCCTTTGATTTTTGACGTTTGGGTTTTTGATTTTTTCCGTCTTCATTTCTTTTTCTTGTTTTACTTCGGTAACTTTTTTATCGATTCGCAATCCCAAGAATATGGGTACTCTCATGATATGTTCTTGTGTCCATTCCTGGAATTTTACTTCACAAATTAATTTCGGTTTTACCCAGGTCGCAGGCATGTTGGTTTTCGGTTTTTTGGAAAAAGGACATTTATCAGTTATCAGCGGTCGCAACCTGTCCCAGGTTTCTTTCAGTGTCTTTTGAGTAAAACCAGAGCCGGTATGCCCGGCATAGACCAATTCACCATTTTCATAAACACCTAATACAAGCGCGCCAAAATACTGGCGACCATGCCGGGGTGCCGTAAATCCACAAATGATCGCTTCCTGCTGCGCCGTGGTTTTTATCTTTAACCAATTCCTGCTTCGTGAGTCAAATTCATAACTGCTATTTGTGTTTTTGGCGATGATGCCTTCAAGGCCTTGTTTTTTTGCGATCTCAAAAAATTCTTTCCCATTTCTTTCAACATGATCACTGTACCTGATCACGTTGCTTTCCGGAATCACTTGACGGAGAATTTTTTTTCTTTCAACAAGAGGTAAGGAGGTGATATCGTAACCATCCAGCCATAACAAATCGAAGATATAATAGCCCAGCTCGCCCTGTGCATCCCTTTGCCAATTTTGCAAATATTGAAATCGTGAAAGACCGTATTCATCAAGGCATACTATTTCCCCATCCACAACTGCATTTACTGCAAAATCTTCCAGTGCTTTAGAAACAGGAGCGTATTTTTCTTTGAAAGAGATATTATTTCTCGAATACAGATCAGCCTTTCCATTTATGAGGGAGCCAATAGCCCTGTATCCATCCCATTTTATTTCAAACAGCCAGTTATCATCATCAAATGGCTCGTCAACCAACGTTGCAAGCATTGGTTTTACGTGTTGTGGGGCAGCTGTTTTTTTTACTTCCTCGTAATTACGGAGAAGAGTTTTTGTTTCCGGGATTTTTTTTTTACAGAGTTTCCTTTCGATTCATCCAATAACTGCGGCGCCGTTTTTGTTTTCCTATTCGGAGTTTTTGTTTTGACCGTTCCGCCAGTGTCTTTGGCTATCTGGGCCAGGGAACGATTTGTTTTTACAGACTTATCTTTCTTTGTGATATCGATAGCTGAGGCAGCATCATCTTTCTTTTTAATAAGTAGCCATGCATTCTCTCCGCGGTCGTTTCCTCGAATTTTTACCAATGCAAAGGCACCCCGCAACTTTTCTCCATGTAGCACGATTTTTACATCACCTTTTTTAAGTTCAGTCAGCAGTATTTTTTCCTGTTCTTTTGTTGATTCTTTTTCAAAAGCCATAGCCTCGTAGGTTCCTTCATCCCAAACCATGACTGTTCCCGCACCATAGTTCCCAGCCGGAATTGTCCCCTCGAACGTTCGGTAATCATAAGGGTGGTCTTCTACCATCATCGCGAGTCGTTTGTCATCGGGATTTAATGAAGGACCTTTAGGAACGGCCCAGCTTTTCAATACACCTTCCATTTCAAGTCTGAAATCATAATGCAACTGAGTAGCGTCATGCTTTTGCACGACGAACCTTAATTTGCTTTTTGATGGAGATTTTTTTTTGCCTTCCGGCTCGGGGGTCTTTTTAAAACTTCTTTTCTTTTTATACTGAGTTAAACTCATGTTGTCACTTGTTTCGCCCATTAGGTCACTATTTGCTGGTCCTGGCTATTGGTGACTTACCAATCTAAGAGAGCTGGTAAATGATCAGGCCACTTTCTTTTTCCCGTGAGTATTCAGACTTTCCTTGAGTACACTCATCAGGTCTTTTACTGCAGCAGTTTTCTTTTCTACTGTTGGAGCGGCGATCTTCTTGCCTTTTGCTTTCGCCTCGATCAGCTTTTTCATCGTTTCCACATAAGTATCTTTAAAAGCCTCTGGTTTGAACTTTTCAGTTAACTGCTCGATCAGCTTTAATGCAAGAGTTATTTCCTGTTGAGTAATTTTTGTAGTTACAGTATTGACTTCCGGAATCTCATTTATTTGCTCCTTATAGCGTAATTGCTCCAGCAGCAATACCTGGTCGGCCATCGGCTTAATGCTAAAGATATGTTCACGGTTTCTTATCACGCAAGTCGCTATAGCTACTTTGTTCGCCTTGTCCAAAGCCTTCAATAAAAGTGTGTACGCTTTAGCAGCTCCTTTATCCGGAACAAGGTAATAAGGCTTTTCAAAATAAATGGAATCGATCTCCTTTTCGTTCACAAACTG
>Ga0068864_100004503_pt1 | contig 11458 bp, 10 predicted proteins | sample KBSSwiS72_FD_66586 | JGI IMG/M metagenome (GOLD analysis project Ga0068864, IMG submission 66586) | Switchgrass rhizosphere microbial communities from Kellogg Biological Station, Michigan, USA - KBS Switchgrass S7-2 | ecosystem: Host-associated > Plants > Roots > Rhizosphere > Soil ...
AGCAGGGGACCCACCTCGCGTCCAAGATGCGGTTCCTTGCGGTGCAGTTCGAGGTTCTACTCAAGGACCAGCTTTGGCGGCGCAGCGCCGGTCACGCGAACGCGATGGCGAGTCGCCTGGCCGAGAAACTCCGGGGACTGGAAAGGGTCCGCATCACTCAACCCGTCGAGGCGAACGGTGTCTTCGCGGTGATCCCGCCGGAAACGGTGGCTCCGTTGCAGGCTCGACGGCGGTTTCAGCTCTGGAATCCAGTGACTTCCGAGGTGAGGTGGATGACCGCGTGGGATACCACCGAGGACGACGTGGACGCATTCGCCACGGATATCAGGGAGATCGTGGGATGAGGCGAGTCCTCCTCGTGCTGGCGGCTCTACTGATTGTGAGCGGCCGGGTACAGGCGCAGGACTCGATTCCCGCGCCGCCGGATACCTCGGCTGTCATGCCGCCTGATTCATTGGTTCCGGGAAGTCTGTCCGGGCTCACGCCGTTGCAACGGGACAGTGCCCGGAACGCCGCGCGGCCAGTGAGTCCCCTTGGCGCGCTGGGGCGCAGCATTCTCATACCCGGTTGGGGGCAGGCCAAGCTCAATCGCAAACTGACTGGTGCCATTTTCATCACGGTCGAGGCCATCAGCCTTGGGATGGCCCTCAAGGCCGCGAATGAGCTCGACTACCTGCGACAAACCGGGTCCAGCAGAGCAGACGCCAAGGCGAACGAGCGAGATGATTGGCTGGTGATTCTAGGTTTCAATCACCTCATGGCAGGCCTCGAGGCATACGTGTCGGCACACCTCTGGGATTTTCCTCCTGACCTCAAGCTTCAACCCATGCCTGGTGGTGGAGTCGCGGGCAGCGTGAGCCTCCCGGTGCGAATACCGTGAACTCGGCTCCGATCGGCATCTTCGACTCGGGGATCGGAGGCCTCACGGTCACCCACTCGATCTTCGAGAGGCTGCCTCACGAATCCACCATTTATTTCGGGGACACCGCCCGGGTGCCTTACGGTCCCAAGAGCCCGGACACGGTGCGGCGCTACAGCCTTGAGATTCTCCACTGGCTCCTCGGTCAAGGTGTTAAGCTGGTGGTCGTGGCCTGCAACACGAGCACCGCTCACGCGCTTCAGGCCCTGCGATCTGAGTCGCCGGTTCCGGTCATCGGAGTGATCGAGCCCGGCGCCACCGCTGCAGTCGCGGCGACTCGCGTAGGCCCGATCGGTGTGATCGGCACCGCCGGGACCATCGCGAGCAATGCCTACGCGAAGGCGATCCACGCACTCGAGCCAGGCGCGCGAGTGGAGCAGGTCGCCTGCCCCCTGTTCGTGCCTCTGGTGGAGGAGGGATGGTTCGAGCATCCAGCCGCACAGTTGATCGCGGAGGAGTACCTCGGGTCGTTACGCGAAGCCAAGGTGGAAGCTCTCGTTCTGGGTTGCACCCATTATCCGCTCCTCAAGCCACTGCTCGGGCAGGTTATGGGTCCCCAGGTCAAGCTGATCGACAGCGCCCTGGAAACGGCGCGGGTCGTCGCATCGGCGCTCAAGGAAAAAGGCCTCGAAGCCGCCTCCGGCGCTCCGGTCACCCATCGCTTCGTGGTGAGCGATGACGAGGCCCGCTTTCGGGTGGTGGGCTCCCGCTTCCTGGGCGAGCGGTTGGGTAAAGCTGAAGTTGTGGCGCTTTAGGCAACTACGAACGGCGCAGCGTCTCCTCGAGTTCCCTTTCCAACTCGTCGGCATCCCCAACCTTGCTCTTGAGCCGCAGCAAGCCCAACCGGGCATTCTCCAATGCGCTCAGCAGTTCGACACGACGATCGCTGGTTACTCGCTGAGCCTGTTCGAGATCTCTGACCAGTGTTTCATGTCTTACTGCGACTCCGCCCCCCGATGTTGGAGTAGCCGCTCTCACCTGATCTAGAGTGTCGGTCAACTCGTGATCGCGCTGTACCAGGCGCTCTAACTCGCGGTCTACCTGATCAAAAAACGTACGGAATCGAGCGAAACGCCGCCGCTGGTCCGCCGGGAGGCTCTCGAGCAGGACGCGAGGGTTGGCGGTGGCGGTCGCTCCGGGGGCGCGCCGCTCCAGGTGTAAGCTGCCGAGCCAGAACAGGAAGCGGCCGATGGGGCCGGTCCACATGGCGTGCATCCGTCGATCCATCCCACCACTTCTCGCAATGCCGGCCATGGTGAAGACCAGGGTTCCCATCCCCATTGCGAGCCCGAACACGAGTGCCGCGGTGCCGATCCGGGTAAGCGCGTGGCCAGGTGGGGGCCGTTTCTGGCTCGCCGCGAAAAATAGGAGCAGGACAGCGACAATGGCGCCCGTCACCAGCATCACCGCCCGGTTCCGCCTCCGCTGCTGGTAGTCCGGTGCCGCCCGTAACGCCGCAGAGGCGGCCACCCTTTCCTCAGCCAGGTCCCCCAAACCGGCGACCAGGTCTCCGAAGTCGAAGCCTTGCCGCGCCAGATCGCGCATGCCAAGCGGGATCTGCGCCCAGAGCGTGATCACCAAGACCAGGAACATCGTGCCGGAGACCAACTGCTCGAGTTCGCTGTGGAACCTGCCTACTACCTGGCTGCTCAGCAGGGTCAGGATGAGGCCGATGCGGAAGAACTGATCACTTCGCGTCACCCACATGCGAATCGCCGCGGGCACCTCCTTTCGGCCGATCCGCATTCCCTCCAGTGCATCCACCAGCTCCTCGCCGCGGGAAAACCGGTCCTGGGGCTCCTTGGCCAGACAGCGATCGATCGTGTCACCAAGTGGAGCAGGGAGGTCGGGTCGCAGCTCGAGGATCGGCGGCGCCGGGCGGCTCATGTGCATGGCGAGAATGGCCTGTGCACTCTCTGCATCGAATGGCAGTCGTCCGGTCACCGCAAAAAACGACGCCACCCCCAGCGAGTAGAGGTCACTCCGGCCGTCGAGCTGGTCCCCAGCCGCCTGTTCCGGGCTCATGAAGTGTGGGGTACCGACGACGTCTCCCACTTGAGTCAAACCGGAGGCCGCAAACGAGCGCGCGATTCCGAAATCAGTAACCATCGCCCGTCCAGTCGCCCGTTCCAGCAGGATGTTGTCCGGCTTCACGTCACGGTGCACCACGCCGCGGCCATGGGCGTAAGACAAGGCCCAGGCAACCTCCTGTATCAACCGTGCAGCCGCGGTCGCGGTGAGCGGGCCGTGACGGCGAACGACCTGGGTCAAGGTCTCCCCATCCACGAATCCCATCACGAAGTAGAGGAGCGTGGGCGTCTCCTCGACGGCATGCACCGGCACGATGTTGGGATGAGAAAAGGAGGCCGCGGTCCGGGTTTCCCGCAGAAATCGCTCGCGCAGCTCGGGTCTGACCGCCAGCTCGGGCAGCAAAACCTTGATCGCGACCAGCCGGTCGAGTCGGATGTCGCGTGCCAGATAGACCGTCGCCATGCCCCCACGACCCAGCTCGCGCTCGACGGAGTAGCGACCGGCCAGGGCCGCTTCAACCTCGAGCAGGATCGGATCGGTTGGGGCGAGGGTTTGAGGCATTGTCAGCCGGTGAACCGGATCAGTTCGGTGCGCTCGTCGCTGAGGACAGCGTAGCGATATCCATCAAACCATGCTCCCGGATTGAGATAGTGACGCCCCGGGAAAGGCTCTGAAAGCATCGCCCTGTGAGTGTGGCCGAGAACGATCGCCCCAATACTCGAATCGCTTTCGAGGCGTGCCTCCGCCCAGCGCTGCTGCTGGCGGGCCGCGTCGGCCTGGGTCGCCGGGTCAGGCTCCGAATTGCCGAGGCTGGCGCTCAGGTGATCCACCAGCCAGTGCCCTGCGTCCGGATGGAGGGACCTGAATCCAGCGATGGCCAGGGGATGCCGGGTCAGTCGGTGCAGCCATCGCGCGGAGGGGCGGGTCTCTGTTACCCCATCCCCGTGCAGCGCGAGAACGACGCGCCTTCCTACCCCCAAGCGGACCTCGGACGGGCTGAACTCAATGCCGAGTTCCTTCTGCCAGAATGTCCCGCCCCACCGGTCATGGTTCCCCCCGGTCATCACCACCGGGATGCGACGACGTAACTCGGCCAAAGAGGCCGCCACGCGGAAGCCGGTGCGGGGTACTACCCGTTTGTAGGTGAACCAGAACTCGAAAAGGTCTCCATTGATCAGGAGGCAATCGCCCAGACTCGGCGCTGCCGTCAGGAATGCCAGGAAGGCCTCCTCGGTTTCGGAGGTGCCGCGACCCAGATGGGCATCGCTGACGATCAGCAGGCATTGGCCCAACACGGCGCCGAAGATCGCCGCTTCGGTAGCAGCCCGCAAGCGATTGCCCGGTTTGACTTTCCTCAAAATGCCGGGCACCTTCTTTTCGCCGGCCGCCCTGCGCCTCTTGCTGTGCCCTCCGCCACCTTTTCGAGCGTCTACCAGTGAGTCCTGCCGCCAGGGAATCGGTGATCACGGTCCGGGTCAACTACTCGGAAACCGACCAAATGGGCGTGGTGTACCATGCCCGCTACGTCGTCTGGCTGGACATGGCCCGGACCGAGCATTTGCGGGAGGCGGGCTTCAGCTACAAGGAACTGGAAGACCAGGGCATCAGGCTCGTTGTCACCGACCTGAGAATCCGCTACGCGGGGCCGGCCCGGTACGACGATCTGGTCAGGATTCGTTGCCGGGTGCGTGAAGTAGCGAGCCGGAAGGTGGTGTTCGACTACGTCATCGAGCACGCGGAGAACGGTGTTCCGATGGCTACCGCTGAAACGGCGCTGGTTTGCCTCGATCGCGATCACCGACTCTCGCGCCTTCCGGCCAATGTGGTCACAGCGCTTCAACCAATGGGGGAGTGATGGGATTGAAGGATTGGTGGATTGGGGGATTGAGGGATGACAGGATTGAGCGATTGAGGGATTGCAGGATTGAGGGATTGAGGAGTGGGAGGATCTGGGGGTATAGACTCGGGATAATCCTCCTCATTCAATCCCTCACTCTCTCAATCCCTCAATCGCTCCACGCCCAAACCGATCTGTTGGTCGAGGCGATCGCGCCGATCATCGCCGCCGAGGACGCGCGATCCTTCGATGAGTCGCTTCTCCGGCGCTCCACGCTTTCGCCCGACTCACTGGTCCGCCGCATCGCGGCTCTCTCCGCCGGCCGGGTGGGTGATCTCCGAGCGATTCCCCTGCTGCTCCCGCTTCTGGTGGATCCGGATACCATCGTTGAGTCCAACGCCGCGTTCGCTCTCGGCTTGCTCGCCGACTCCTCCGTTTCCGATGACCTGATCAAGCGGTTGGAGGATCCCGAGTTCGTGCCTCCTCCTGCGGCGCTCGAGATGGTGACCGCGTTGGCCAAGACCGGCGGGGCGGAGGCTGGCCGCTGGTTTCGTTCCCTCCTGGCCGGTTCAGCGCTGACGGCTCGGGAAGATCGTGACGATCTTGTCCGGCGGGCCGTTACCGAGGCATGGCGCCTGGGGAAGAACGCTCCGGTTGACGGCCTCCTCGGCATGGTGGGAACCGATGACGATGACCTGCGGTGGAACATCTACTATTCGCTGGGCCGCCTCCGTGCTCCTGCCGCCGCCTCCCGAATGCTGGACGCCCTGGGCGATCGCTATCCTCTCACTCGCGCAACTGCGGCCCGGACGCTGACCAAGGCATACGCCGACTCCTCCCGCCTTGAGGGTGAAAGCGTCGCCCGGCTGTTGCTTCGTGCAACAGGCGACCTGGACCCCGGAGTCAGGATTCAGGCCCTGCGCTCCCTGGCAACCTTTAAGCGGGGAGACCTCGGCGCCCGGGCGACCGTGTTGCTGGATGACGCAGTCCCAGGGGTTGCTGTTGAGGCGGCCACGGTAATGCGGGACATGCCTGATCCCAAAGTGGCGGCCGAGCTGGTCCGAGTCGTCTCCTCCTCCAAAGGAACCTTCGCCCGACGCCGCGCGGCGCTGGTCAGCCTGGCAGCCGTGGACTCGGCCGCATTTCTCAAGCTCGAGAGTGCATGGACCAACAGCTCGGATTGGCGGCAACGCTCCGCCGCCGCCGAGGCTTGGGCGAAGGTGAGGCGTGGGGGCCGTCGCGAATTCCTGCAGGATGCCGATGGGCGAGTGGTCGCCGCTGCCCTCGATGCCTGGGGGACTACAGCAGAGGAGCACGACAGTTCGTTCGTGGAGGCCTGCCGGGCCCTGCTCAATCATCGCGACGCCGCGGTCCGGAGTTTGGCAGCCGACGGTTTGGCCAAGGAACCCGCCGAGTCGGACCTCACGGCCCTGATCAAAGCGTACCACTCGGCCTCGCGAGATTCCTTTCCCGAGGCCCGTCTCTCCGATCTCGCGGCGCTGAAGGCAATTGCCAAGCTATCGGATACGACGGCCCATCGGGTTGACCAGGAGTTTCTGCACGCGAGCAGCCCGCCCGACGACTACCTGGTGCGGCGATGGGCGGAGGAAAACTGGCCTGAAGCAGCGGCCAAATGGGGCAGTCCCTACCCGGTGCGCACCGGCCGGGCGATGGAGGACTACCGTGATGTCACCCGGGCGTACCTGGTTGGCCAAAGCCCGACGCGGTATCCGCACGTCAAGGTTGACGTGGACCAGCTGGGAGTAATTGAGCTCGAGTTGTTCGGGCCGGAAGCCCCTCTCACGGTGAGTAGCTTCTTGAAATTGGTCGACCGCGGATTCTTCAATGGTCAAAGGTTCCACCGCATGGTGCCCAACTTCGTGGTTCAAACCGGTGATCCGCGTGGGGACGGATGGGGCGGTCCGGGCGGAGCAATACGGGACGAGATCAACCCGCGCCGTTATAAGACCAGCACCGTCGGCATGGCACTCTCCGGGCCCGACACCGGTGGCAGCCAGTGGTTCATCACGTTGGGCCCGCAGCCACATCTCGATGGCATTTACACTGTTTTCGGCCAGGTCGTGGATGGCTTTCCAGTGCTCAACCGGATCACCCAAGGCGATCTGATTCGTTCAATCAAGAAATGATTCGCCGGCTGCTCTTGCTTCCAGTCGTTCTCCTCGCCGTGACCGCCACATCCGGCAGAGCGCAGTTTGCCATCCTGGGCGAGAACAAGGTCCAGTACCGCAAATTCAAGTGGGAGGTCCTGAAGGGTCCGCACATCGACCTGTACTTCTATCCCGAGGAAGCCGAGCTCGCGCCGACCGCACTGCAATACGCCGAGGAGAGCTACGAAGTTCTTCGCCTCAAGTTCAGCCACGAGGTGACCGACCGAATTCCTCTCATTGTTTATGCATCGCACAGTGATTTCGAGCAGACCAACGTCCTTCCATTCACCCCGCCTGAGGGCCTGCTCGGCGTTACCGACTTTCTGAAGCGGCGGGTCACGCTTCCGTTCCGCGGCAATCTCGCCGAGTTCCGTCACACGATGCGCCACGAGCTGGTGCACGCCTTTCAGATCAGTCTGGGGATTGATCGGTACAACCGGTCACCCCGGTCATCCGGAGTCGCCTTGCCGCTCTGGTGGACCGAGGGCCTCGCCGAGTACTGGTCGGCGGGCGAGGACGCGCGGGATGAAATGATTCTGCGGGATTTGGTCTTCAGCGGCCGACTCCCCGACATCGACCAGCTCACCTTCGTCACCGGCGGGATCGTGTACCCGCTAGGCGGACGGATTCATCGTTGGCTCGGGGAGACCTACGGCGATTGGCGGGCGGCGCAGCTGTACCACGACCTCTGGCGATACCTCTCGTTCGAGGATGCCATCGAGGCGATCTACGGCCGGACTCTGGCCCAGCTCTCGGCAGAGTTTCAGCTCGCCATGCGGAGAGCATACTACCCGGTGAGCGAGGAGTACGAGCCGCTTACCGTGGTCGCTCGGCGGGTCGCCGATCAGGCGGTAAAGCCGGCCGAAATGCCGCACAAGGACGGCACCAACGTTCTTTACGCCTCCCCCAAAAGCGGCTTCGTCACCCTCATGCACACCCCGCTGGACGGGCATGGTGGCTCCCATTCATTGGTGGTGAGCGGACGTTCAGCCGACTTTGCGTCGCTCCACGCGTTCGATTCACGAGTTGACGCGTCGCATGAAGGCTTGCTGCTCTTCTCCAGTCAATTCGAAGACCGTGACGCCCTGGTGATCTTCAACATTCCCAAGGAGGAGATCGTCGGCCGGTACCAGTTTCCCCAGATAACCTCGATTCTGTCTCCGGTCTGGGCCAAGGACAGCCAGAGCGTGATCTTTTCGGGGCTCTCCCTGAGCGGGGTGTCTGACCTCTATCGCATGAGGCTGCCCGGCGGGGAGTTGGAAGATCTCACCGACGACAAGTACCAGGACCTCGACCCGAGTCTCAGTCCCGACGGTCGCGAGGTCGTCTTTGCCAGCGATCGCACCGCGGGTGGGCTGGACGGGGCGGTGAACCTCTTTATTCTCGACCTCGAAACCAGGCAGATTCGGCAGATCACCGGCGGGCCGTGGGTAGATGAGACGCCCACCTGGAGCACGGACGACCGGATCTATTTCACCTCAGACCGGGACGGCGTGCTCAACACCTTCTCGGTTGACACTCTGGGCGAGGGTCGGAGGGAAACGTCGGTGTGGACCGGGGCGTTTGACGCCGTCCCGCTTTCCGACCGGCCCGGCTTCCTGGTAAGCGGGTTCCACGATCTTTCACTCGGGATCTATCTTCTCCCGTCCGACTCATCGGCTCAAAGCCAGACCTTCTCACTGTCCCAGGAGCAGGGACCGATCGCCGAGTGGACATGGCCATTGGGAGACATCGGCCTCAGCGCGAGGACCAGTCCCCAGCCCTACCAAAAGCATATCACTCTCGATTTCGCCGCCGGGTCCGCAACGTTCATCCCCCGGTACGGGGCAGCGCAGGGAATCACCTTCTACGCCAGCGACCTGCTGAGCAACCATCTCGCCTATCTCACGATCGCATCGTACCAGGGGCGGGACTTCGGTGACATTTTCTCGAACATCAATGCGTTCGGGCTGTACATCAACCAGACGAAGCGGTTGAACTGGGGGGTTGGAGCCTTTCGACTCAAGGGTAATACCTACGCGGGGGATTTTACTGCGGTCTACCACGAAAATGCCGTTGGGGGAATCGGCCTGCTCCGCTATCCGCTTACCCGCTTCACCCGACTTCAAGCGACTCTCTCGATCGAGCACTCCGACCGGGTGGATTTCGTGATCCCGGTTTCCACCCCGCGGCGCGTCGGATGGATCGCTTCTCATTACCTGACCTACGTGCGGGATAATACACTCTGGATGTCGACCGGTCCGGTGGATGGCGGTTACCTGGGCATCACAGGAGGGCTCTCCAAAGACTTCAGCAATGCTCGCTTCGACTCGTTCCTTCTCGGCGTCGATATCCGTCGCTATTTCAGGCTGGCTCGGCGCAGCGCCTATGCCGTTCGCTTGATGGGATTCTATAGTGGGGGAGACCGGCCGGACCGGATCAACATCGGCGGTACCCTTGGCCTACGAGGATACCCCATCTACGGCTACATTGTTGGCTCCCGCGCCTACATGGTCAATCAGGAGGTCCGGTTCCCGATCTTCAATTACCTCGCCTTCGGCACGGCGGGATTGGGAGAATTGCGCTTCCCGGATATTCACGCTGCCTTCTTCGTGGATGTCGGGAAGGCGTGGTACCAGGCCGATGAGAACCGCGCCCTCCTGGGCAGTTGGGGTGTCAGCTTCCGCTGGCCCGTCGTACCCGGCGCTGTGCTGCGCCTGGACTGGGGCCGGCGTTTCACCGATGGTGGCTTCCGGGGATATGGCTTGACGCTCGAACAGAGAAAACGCTCCTTCGTCCAGTTCTTCTTCGGATATAACTATTGATGCGGCAATGGTTTCGGCTTGACCGTGCCGTTGTCGTTTCCTATCTTGGCCTCGGGGTAACGGCGTGTGCCCCGAAGGCTCCCGTGCTGATTCCGCCCACTGCGGAGCCCGCGAGTGAGGCGGAGGTCCAGGAGTGGGTCGCGGCAACGGTGCCCGCAGGCAGTTCGCTCTACCGCTTCAAGTGGCTCTTCGAGGAAGAGCGGCGTAGCACTGGCGGTAGGGGGAGCGCACGCATCGCGTCGCCCGATTCGCTGCGATTCGACGCCGCGGGCCCCCTTGGAGCTGGAAAGATTCAGGCCGTTGTGGTGGGAGATTCGGCGATCTGGGTCCAGCCCGAGAAATCACTCGAAGACCTGGTTCCCAACTACCCGCTACTCTGGGCCATGCTAGGCGTCGCGCGCCTCCCCTCACCCGGGGCCACATTTCGGGGCGCGGCCGAGCCGGATCGGGTGGCATGGGAATACGCCATCGGTCCCGACACCGTGCAATATTTAAGGACACAGGGAAAGAGCCGGACGCTGTACGCTCGGGTGCGTCACGCCGGAAAAACGGTCGGCCACGCGGAGACCACCCTCTCCGAGGATGGGAGGCCCACCAAGGCCAAGCTCACGGTGCCGAGCGGCCCGGCGAAATTGACGTTGACCTTCTACGCGAGTGTGCCATCTGCGGCCTTTCCATCTGGGACGTGGCTTCCTCCCAAGCCTTAGCGCTCTGGCGCTGTCGGGCTGCCTGTACGGTTTTGCAGGAGGCGGCCTTCCTTCGGACATCAAGACGGTAGCAGTGCTGCCGTTCGACAACCTGACCCCTGAACCCACGCTGACCCAGGAGATCTCGGACAAGGTTCGGGAAGCGGTGCAGGGCCGGCTGGGGCTGCGGCAAGCGGGCGAGGCGAGCGCGGACGCGATCGTGCGCGGCAGCATCACGCGCTACGAGCCCGATCTTCCCGTCGCATATACCGGTACCACGGTGGCACAGGGCCAGCCCGACAGCATCGACGTCACCAAGCGGCTGGTGCAGATCACGGTCTCGGTGGAGATCCTCGACCAACACCGGGGGAAGACTCTGTGGCAGGCGAGTGGACTCACCCTTGAAGGAGATTACGCGCCGGGCAGTGAGACCGAGAAAGATGGACGGGAGAAGGCCCTCGACAAGCTGGTGACCAACATCGTGGATGGAGCACAATCCCAATGGTGAGCACGCGGCAAGGTTCACGGCGTGGAACGAGCACCGCAGGCTGCCTGTTCTCGCTGGTCCTGTTCGTGGCAGCCATCTACTACGGCATCAACATCGGCAAGCCGTGGTTCCGGTACTACCAGTTGCTCGACGAGATGCGATCGGCGGCGCGGTTGGCTCCTACCCTCTCCGATGCGGTCATTCGCCGGCGGCTCGACGAGAAAGTGGACGAGCTGGGCTTGCCGGCTGAGGCCACCAAGTTTCAGATCACCCGCTCCGGCAAGCCACGCAAGATCATCATTACGACCACCTACAGCGAGACGGTGACCCTGCCGTTCAGCAAGTTCCCCAAACAGCTTGGCCGTGACAAGGATTGCGGCCACAACCAGCAGCAATCCAGCCACCGGATGGTTCACAACGCTTCTTCGGCCTTTGGCGTGTAGATGAAGGTGTGTTCGAACAGCGGCAGGGTCACCGTCTCGCTGTAGGTGGTCGTAATGATGATCTTGCGTGGCTTGCCGGAGCG
>Ga0068864_100004504_pt1 | contig 11457 bp, 9 predicted proteins | sample KBSSwiS72_FD_66586 | JGI IMG/M metagenome (GOLD analysis project Ga0068864, IMG submission 66586) | Switchgrass rhizosphere microbial communities from Kellogg Biological Station, Michigan, USA - KBS Switchgrass S7-2 | ecosystem: Host-associated > Plants > Roots > Rhizosphere > Soil ...
CGCGAGCATGTTGGCCGGGAAGCTCGATTGCGCCGGCGTATGGCGCCATAGCTGGTTGAGCACGACTTCCGCGGTCGCGTCGCGTTTCAGGTCGATGACGATGCGCACGCCGTGGCGGCTCGATTCGTCGCGAATGTCGCTGATGCCCTCGACGCGCTTGTCCTTGGCGGCCTCGGCGATCTTTTCGACCAGCGCGTTCTTGCCGGTCTGGTAGGGGATTTCGGTCAGCACGATCGAGCGCCGGTCGCCGCGACCTTCCTCGATGATGTAGCGCGAACGCAGGATGATCGAGCCGCGCCCGGTCTCATAAGCATTGCGGCAGCCGGTGCGGCCAAGGATGATCGCCCCGGTCGGGAAGTCCGGACCCGGCACGATTTCCATCAGCTGTTCGGTGGTGATGCCGCCATTCTCGATATAGGCGAGGCAGGCGTCGATCACTTCGCCGAGATTGTGCGGCGGGATGTTGGTCGCCATGCCGACGGCGATGCCGCCGGCGCCATTGACCAGGATGTTGGGAAAGCGCGCCGGCAGCACGGTCGGCTCTTCGCGCGAACCGTCATAGTTGGGTGCGAAATCGACCGTGTCCTTGTCGATATCGCTGAGCAGCGCCATTGCCGCCTTGGTCAGCCGCGCCTCGGTGTAGCGCATCGAGGCCGGCATGTCCGGGTCCATCGATCCGAAATTGCCCTGGCCGTCCATCAGCATCACGCGCATCGCCCAATCCTGGGCGAGGCGGGCGAGCGCCATATAGATCGAGCTGTCGCCATGCGGATGGTAATTGCCCATCACGTCGCCAACAATCTTGGCGCATTTGCGATACGGCCGACCGGGGACGAAGCCGCCCTCCTGGCTGGCATAGAGAATACGGCGATGGACCGGCTTCAGCCCGTCGCGCACATCGGGCAGCGCGCGGCTGACGATCACGCTCATCGCGTAATCGAGGTAGCTGGTCTTCATCTCGTCGACGATCGAGATCGGGGAAATATCGGAAGGGTCGGCGAGGACGGTCTCGTCGGTCAAAACGGGGCGCTTTCGGCTATGTTACGGGATGACGACAGTCCTAGCCGAGCCGGCGCGTTATGGCCACCCCTCGCGCACGCGTGCGCGCGCACGTGAGTTGCTTTAGGGTGTCTTCTCAGGGCGCAATCTCATTGCCCTCATGGTCGAACAGCTTGCCGCTGTCGGCCGGGCGCAGACCGTCGATTGCATCGAGCAACTGAAGCGCGGCGCGGTCTGGCGTAAACAACGTGCCGGGACGAACATTGCCCTGGAATGGGCGCGACAGGTCGGTATCGACGGTGCCCGGATGCAGCGCAACGACGATCGAGCGATCGTTGCGGCGCCTTTCCTCGATCGCCAGCGTGCAGACCAGCATGTTGAGCGCGGCCTTGGACGCGCGATAGCCGTACCACCCGCCGAGCTTGTTGTCGGAGATACTGCCGGCCCGCGCCGACAGCACGGCGAACACGCTGCGCCCGGTGCGCGGCATCAGCGGGAGGAAATGCTTGGCGACCAGCGCCGGGCCGATCGCATTGACCGCGAAATTGCGCGCCAGCCACGCGGCGTCGAGCTCGGACAAGGCCTTTTCCGGCCCTCGCTCGCCGTCGCGGAGCAGGCCTGTCGCTACGATCACCAGCGCCGGCGCCGGCCCGCGTGACACACGCCCGGCCGCCGCGACGATACTCGCCTCATTCTCGAGGTCGATATGGCCGGCACCGTCATGGCTGCGCGCAAAGCCGTGCACGACGTCAAAGGCGCCTTCGTCGACCAGCGCGGCGGCGATCGCCGCGCCGATCCCGCCGGATGCGCCGATTACGACCGCTGCCTGCTTGCCCTGTCGCTCCATGATGGGCGGCTAGCGGTCGCCGGTGCGCAGGTCAAAGGCTCACGCTGCTGCTGCGAACATGAAAAATCCGTCATCCCATTGCCCTGATCGCGCGTTGTACTTGCGCTAGGTAACCTGGCGCGTTCAATCTTCGTTCAGCGCCGGATGCGCATTCGCAGGTCGTTGGTTACCGCATCGCTTGAACCGGGCTATCGGCTTGGTTAGAGCGGCGCGGCATGATGGCGCCCGGCGCCGATGAGGAGAGTTTCGTCATGAAGAAGGTTTCGTCGACCGCGATCGCCGCGGCGTTGTTGGTTGGTTTGGGTAGCCTGTCGGTCGCCGCCCCCGCTTTCGCCAAGAAGGAGCAGGCGTCCACGGCGCCGGTTCTCTCGGCCGCGGTGCGCACGCCGGCGCTCGCCGCGCAGACCGAACTCGGTTTGCCGACGCCCGACCTCGCCAAGGTCGAGGCGAGCGTCGCCGCCGCCGAGGCGGCGGCCAAGACCGACGACGAGCGTTATGTCATCGCGACCTTGCGGTTGCAGCTCGCGGACAAGCAGATCAAGGCGATGCCGGCAGCGCAGCAGAGCGACGCGCCGCTCGCCAAGCCGCTCGACGATCTGATCGCCAATCCGAAGACGCCGCGCGACAAGCTGCCGCTGTTCTACAATTATCGTGCATCGGTGGCGTATAATGCCAAGCAATATCCGCTCGCTGCGGCATCGTGGAGCAAGGCGCGCGAGCTTGGCTATACCGATGAGGATCTGCTGCTCAACATCGCCCGTGCGAAGGTCGAGAGTGGCGATGTGGCGGGCGGCGTGGCGTCGCTCCAGGAGGCCGTGAAGGCTGAGGAAGCGGCTGGCAGGAAGGCGCCCGAGCCGTGGTATCGCTACGCCATCTCGCGCCTGTTCAAGGCCGGCGACATGGCCGGCACCGACGCCTGGACCCGCGCCTGGCTCACGGCCTATGGCACCAAGGAGAATTGGCGTGGCGCGATTTACACCTTTGGCTTCAACGGGGCGGGCGCCAAGCGCCTGACCGACCGCCAGCGCGTCGACCTGTATCGCCTGATGAAGGCCTCGGGCAGCCTCGCCGGTGCGCGCGAGTGGCTCGATTATGCCGCCTATTCCAAGCGCATCGGCCTGCCCAACGAGGCGCAGTCCGTGATCACCGAGGGTCGCACGGCCAAGGTCATCCTGCCGACGGATGCCGAGGCGGATCAGGTGCTGCGCGACGCCAAGGCGGCGATCGCTGCCGATCGGCCGCTGGCGACGCAGGAAAAGCTCGCCGCCGCCGCCGCAAAGGGCGATCTCGCCTCGCAGGCAGGCGATGCCTATCTCGGCGCCGGCAACTATGCCAAGGCGATCGAGATGTACAAGCTGGCGATCAGCAAGGGACAGATCGATCTCGACCCGGTCAATCTGCATCTCGGCATCGCGCTGGCGCTCAGCGGCAACAAGGCCGACGCGCAAACCGCGCTCGCCGCAGTCAAGACCTCGCCGAACAGCGACATCGCCAAGCTGTGGACCACCTGGCTGATCACCCCGCCGGCGGCGTAACGGCGCGCGGACATCGTCGGACGAGACGGGAAGGGGCGGCCGATCGGTCGCCCCTTTTCGCGTCCGCAGTGCGTTGGTGATGCCCTGTCGCCCGTTCGTCGCGGAACAATTTCGGCCGCGCTACCATCGCCTTACCGTCGCGGGATGGAGGCGAAGATGGCTCGGACGGTGGCGGATGAAATGGCTGTGAAGGGGTGGAAAGGCCCTGCCGCGCGCGATCATGTGTCGCCCCATCGCCATCCCGTGGCGCCGGCGGTCGCGTCCAACGCGCCGTGCCGATGCCCGAATTGCGGCTCCGCCGTCGATCCATCCGAAACATTGGCGATCAAGCGCGGCGCGTTGATCGTCACGCGCGAGCCTTATTCGGTGACCTGGCGCGGCCGCCCGGTCCGCCTTTCGCCCAGCGAAGCCCATATCCTGGCGACCGTGGCGGTGCGCGGCCGGACCACTTTCGCCGCGATCGACGAGGCCTTGCGCGAATTTGGTGCCAATCCGAGCATCCGCGCGGTGTTGATGCTGCGCATCCGGCGCAAGTTTCTCGCCTTGGGCGCGAGTGATCCGTTCGAGCGGATCGGCAACAGCGGCATTCGCCTCGTCATCGACGCCGATGAGGATTCGTCGCGCGCCACCATCATCGGGCTGCGCGCGGCGGCGTCGATGCCCGTGCTGGGTGGCGCATCGCCGCTGCGCTGAACGCGCCCGACCGGATTCTCGCGCGGCACCGCGTTTCACTCAGCCGAAACGGGCACCCCGGGCAGCGCCTTGGCGGTGCGGATGGTGAGCGAGGTCTTGACGCTCGCGACGTTGGGTGCCGGGGTCAGATGCGTCATCAGGATATCCTGAAAGCTCTTCAGGTCGCCGGCGACGATCTTGAGGATGAAGTCGATCTCGCCGTTGAGCATGTGACACTCGCGTACTTCGGGAATCGTCGCGACATGCTCCTCGAACGCGGCGAGGTCATGTTCGGCCTGGCTGCGCAGGCTGACCATCGCGAAAACGGTGATCGGATAGCCCATCGTCGCCGCGTCGAGCTCGGCATGATAGCCACGGATCACGCCGCGATCTTCCAGCGCGCGGACGCGGCGCAGGCAGGGCGGGGCGGTCAAGCCGACCCGTTCGGCCAGCTCGACATTGGTCATCCGGCCGTCGCCTTGCAGCAATTCGAGAATTCGCCGGTCGATCATGTCGAAGGCCATTACGCAAGGTTCCCCCGCGCTGCTTCTTTCCAATTGAAGCGCGCCCGTTCAGCATAAGATAATTGCTGGCGAACGCAATTGTCCCACATTGCGACGTGCCAAAAAGATGTGTTCCGGCCGGGCCTTGGACCGGTTAAGAAATTGTTGCGACACGGGTCCCCCGTGGTCGGAGCGGGGATCTCGCAACGGTGCGTTTCGATGACAGTCTGGAAACGGTGCTTGCGGCGGACATGTCCTCGCCGTTTGGCGCGCAGTCTGCCTGGCGGCAGCTGGTCGATCTGATCGGCCGTCGCCGCGTGGCGGCGTCGCCGGCGGCGATCGCGCGATTGCGGGCGATTCGCCCGCTGGTGGCGCCACCGGTGCGCGCGGCGAGCGCGCGTGCCATTGCCCAGGCGGAGCCACCCGCGGCCCTGGTGCGACTGTTTGCCGATGACGACATCTCGATCGCCGCGCCGGTGCTGCGTATGGCCTCGATCGAATCGCATGAATGGATTGCGATGTTGCCGGCGATGTCGCCCGCGACGCGTTCGGTCCTGCGCCATCGCCGCGATCTCGCTCCCGATGTCCAGCGGGCGCTGGAAAGTTTCGGCAGCGTCGATTTCGTGCTGTCGACCTCGGTACAGCCGGCCGCGGTCGAGCTGGCCGCGACCGAGGCCATCGAGATCGCACCCCCGCCGGCCGTCACCGATGGCGAGATCGTCGCGCCGCCGGCCGTGGAACCGCTCGCGATCGACTGGACCGACGTCGTCGGGCCGATCGCCGACGAGCCGCCCGTTGCCGCGCCCGTCGCGCCTGTCGAGACACGTGTCGAACCGGTCGCGGAGCATGTTCCGTGGCGCATCCTCGCCGATCGCGCCAGCGCTGCGGAGGCCATGCCCGAGCCGGCGGTCGCCGTGACCATAGCCGCCGCCGACGAGGAGTCCGTCGCGCCGCCGGCCACCGACCCCGCCGTCGCGACCGCGCCGCCAGAGGAAGCGCGCGGCCTGCCCGACAATGCCACGATTCTCTTGCCGCCGGCGACGAGTTTCGTGTCCTTCTCCAGCGTCGTGCTCGGCCTTCCGGTCGTCGCGGAGGCACTGCGCCAGACCGAGGCGGCACCGGCCGCGGAAGAGGTGGGAGAGCGCGCCGAGGCGGAGCCGGAACAAGCCGTCGAACCGGAGGCTGAGTGGTTGCCTGAACTGGTGCCGTCGGACAGTGTGGCGCAGCCCGCGCCGGTGGTCGCCGAACTCGTCCCGCCGCTACCGCCACCCGAGGCCGCCGCCGGCACCTTCCAGATCGCCGAGCTGGTCGCGCGCATCGATGCCTATCAACGCCAGCGCGAGGATGCGCCGGCCATGCCGTTGCCGGGTGCCGGGCCGGAAATGCAGCCCGAATTGTTCGCGCTCGATGCCACGCCGGCGGAAACCTTCCGTTTCGAGACCGACGCCGCTGGCGTCGTACGCTGGATCGAGGGCGCCGCGCGCGCGCCCTTGATCGGCCTCTCGCTCGACCTTGCCGCGCTGCCCAGCGGGTCGCGCGTCGATGGTGTCGCGGCTGGCGCCTTCCGCCGCCGCGCCGGCTTCACCAATGCCCGGCTGGTCGTCGAGGGCCATTCCGACGCGGCCGGTCAGTGGCGCATCACGGGCTTGCCGGTGTTCGACCGCGCGAGCGGGCGCTTCACCGGTTATCGCGGCTCGGCGCGTCGTCCGCGCGCCGACGAAATGGCCGAACCGGCGCGCGAGGGGCGCAACCCGGCGTCCGACGCGCTGCGCCAGTTGGTGCATGAACTGCGCACGCCGGCCAACGCCATTGCCGGCTTCGCTGAGATGATCGAGTCGCAACTGCTCGGTCCGGTACCCCAGCCTTACCGCGCGCACGCGGCGGCGATTCGCAACCAGACGCATGACCTGCTCGGCGCGATCGACGATATCGACATGGCGGCGCGGATCGAATCCGACGCGCTTGATCTGCGTCCGGGCGATGTGGTGGTGGCGCCGTTGCTGGCGCGGATCGCCGATGATCTTGCCCCGCTTGCCCGGCTGCGCCGGGCCAATCTGGTCATCGACGCCGGACCGGAGGGCATCGCCATCGCCGGTGACGATCGCGCGGTCGAACGGCTGATCGCGCGGCTGGTGGCGACGTTGGTGTCCTCCGCCAGTGCCGATGAGCGCATCGCGGTCGTCGCGAGCGGCGAAGGGGATCGCACCGTCGTGCTCGCCTTTGATCGTCCGCGCGCGCTCGGTGCCTATGCCGAGGATCGGCTGCTCACCATCGACGCCGAGGTCGAGGCGGAACGCGATGGCGCGCCCTTGCTCGGCACCGGCTTCGCATTGCGGCTGGCGCGTAATCTCGCCACCGAACTCGGGGGGAGCCTGACGATCGGCGAGGAACGCTTGACTTTGCGGCTGCCCGCCGCCTTCCTGCCGCACGTGGAGCAGGCTTCCCTCAACTGACCGTGGTGACGTCGACCACGCCTGAGCCGGGGTACGTCGTGCCGCCGCCCGATCCCGCCGATCTCGTCGCCTGGCCGGAGGATTTCGGCACGCGCTTCACCGTTTTCGTCGATACCGAGGAGGAATTCGACTGGCACGCGCCGCTGACGCGCGACGCGCATGGCGTGTCGGCGATTGCCGCCCTGCCGGCGGCGCATCGCCGCTTTGCCGATCGCGGCGTGCCGTTGACCTTCATGGTCGACTATCCCATCGCCACCGATCCGCGCGCCATCGATGTTTTGCGCAATGTGCTGGCGGACGGCGTATCGGCGGTCGGCACGCAACTTCATGCCTGGGTCAATCCGCCGTTCGACGAAGCGCTGACACCAGCCAACAGCTATGCCGGCAATCTGCCCGCCGCGCTCGAGGCCGCCAAGCTCGACGCGCTGACCGGCGCCATCACCTCCGCGTTCGGCGCGGCGCCGCGTGCCTATCGCGCCGGGCGCTACGGCATCGGGCCGGCGACCGCGGCGATGCTCGTCGCGCGCGGCTACCGTCTCGATAGCTCGATGCGGTCGCGCTACAGCTATGTTGCCGATGGCGGCCCGGATTTCCGTGCCATCGGCAACCATGCCTTTCGTATCGGCGATCTGGTCGAACTGCCGTTGACGACCGCCTTTACCGGTCTCGCGGCCCGCGGCGGCAGCCGGTTGTACGAGCGGCTTGGCGCGGTCGCCAAGGGCAGGGGCCTGTTCGCGCGCGCCGGCCTGTTGTCGCGTGTCGCGCTGACGCCCGAGGACATGCCGCTCGACGATGCGCTCGAAGCGATCGCCGTGGCGCTCGATGACGGCGTGCGGGTGCTCAACTTCTCGTTCCACTCGCCATCGCTCGTGCCCGGCCACACGCCCTATGTCCGCGACGCCGCCGATCTCGCCGCCTTTCACCGCTGGTGGGACAGGGTGATCGACGATCTCGCTCGGCGCGGCGTGCATCCCGCGTCGCTCGACGACCTGATCACCGCGAGCCGAGCCTTGCCACCGGTGCCAGGCATCAGCTAACGCGCAGCGGCGCGGGGGGCCTGTAGCTCAACTGGTTAGAGCTGGCCGCTCATAACGGCTAGGTTGCGGGTTCAAGTCCTGCCGGGCCCACCGCGCGCCGGACCAGGCGCAGCAAGCTGCGCCGCGCCCCAGGGCGCGCGCGGCCGGCGCCGCGACAAGCGGCGCCGACGACGCGGCTTTGCCGCGTCGGCCTTCGCGAGCCAAATTGATGAAATGGTCGGGGAGACAGGATTCGAACCTGCGACCCTCTGGTCCCAAACCAGATGCGCTACCAGGCTGCGCCACTCCCCGAGGTGGTCGCGGTTAGGATGGTGCGTCCGGCAACGCAAGCCCATTGGTGGTCGTGACCGCGCCAGACAAAGAAAAAGGGCGCCCCGAACGGGACGCCCTGTTCCTTGCAATCGCGCGAGCCTTGCGGCCCGGGCGCCATTACTGCGCGTTGGTGGTCACGTTGCCCACTTCGGCGGCGCTGTCCATCGCGTTGGCAACGGCTTCGTTGGCCGTCGCGTTGGAGGTGTCTTCCATCGCGCCGGCGGTGTTGTCGATCACCGCGGCCTGGTCGGCGACGTTGTTCGTCGTGGTGTCGGCGGGCTTGTTGCAGGCGGCCAGAGACATCAGGCCGGCGGCAGCAGCGATAAGAACGATCTTCTTCATCAGGAGCTCCGAAACTGGATTATCGCGGCCGACCCGATTGCCGTCGCGAAGCGCCGGCCAATAACGCGGTTGCCGCAACGGTCAATCGCCAAATTGTCGCAAAAAGACCGGATTGCCGCGCTTTCACCGCCGGTTCAGCGCTTTGGTGTGACCGCGCCGATTTCCTCGGGCGCGTCGGCGACGATCGCCAGCATCGCCGTCCAGGCGGCGACATTCTGTGCCAGTTGTGCCGGGTCGATGCGGTCAAGCGTGTCCTCCGGCGTGTGGTGCCAGTCGAAATAACGCAGGCCGGACTGGTTGAGGTCGACTGCTGCGACGCCGGTCTTCAATGTCGGCGCGACATCGGTGCCGTCGCCCGCCACCTCGCTGCCGCGCACCACGCCGAGCGGCGCCAGCGCCACCGCGAGCCGATCGCCTGCTGCCTTGGCGCTATCGGGCAGATTGACGTTGAAACGCCACACCCGGTCGGCACCGAAATCGGATTCGGCGGCCAGCGCATGGCGCTCGCCGGCATGTGCCTTGGCATAGGCGATGCCGCCGAAGCCGCCGGTCTCCTCATCGCCGAACCACACCACGCGAATCGTGCGGCGATGCTTGCCGCCGGCATGGACCAGCCGCGCGGCGGCAGCGGTGATCGCGATCCCCGCACCGTCGTCGATCGCCCCGGTGCCGAGGTCCCAGCTGTCGAGATGCCCGCCGACCAGTACCACACCGGCCGCCGGGTCGGTGCCGGGCAGGTCGCCGACGACATTGCCCGATTCGCGATCGCCGACCTGCTTCGGGGTCAGCGTCAGGTGCAGCGTTACCGGCTTGCCGAGCTTTACCATGCGCTCGAGATTCTCGGCATCGGCGACCGACAAGGCGGCGGCGGGAATCGGCGTGACGCCGGCTTCGAAATTGGTCCCGCCGGCATGCGGCCCGCGGCCATGATCGGTGCCGATCGAGCGGATCACGATCGCCGCCGCGCCCTTCTTCGCCGCGACGTTCGGCCCGACGAAGCGCGCCAGGCCCTGGCTGCCATAGCTCGATCCGTCCTGGGTCGGCTGCATCGCGTTGGAGACGAAGGCGATCTTGCCGGCCAGGCTCCCGTCGGGCGCGAGCAGCAGGTCGTTGAAGCTGGCGAAATAGACCAGCGGCAGCGTCAACCCCTCGGGCGGCGTGGCACCCGAATTACCCAAAGCGGTCAGCCGCAGTGGCTGCGGAAAGGGTGAAATGACCTCGGCGGTCTCGATGCCGCGCTGCCATACCGGCAGGGTGAAGGGCTCGATGCGGACATTCTGAAAGCCCAGCGCCTTCATCTTCGCAACCGCCCAGGCGCGCGCACGGCCCTCCGCCTCCGAACCATCGGGGCGCGGGCCAACCTCGGTCGTGACGCTTTCGACGATGGCATAGGCGGTGTCGTCGGTCAGCGCCTTGTCGCGCAGCGCCGCGACATGCGCATCGGGCGTGACCGGTGTCGGCATGGCGCGCTGGGCGAAAGCAGGGGAGGAAAGGGCGAAAAGGGCGGTGGCCGCCAGCAGGGGAGTTTTGCTCATGCGCGATGCCTAAGATGCAGCGAGGCGTTTGCCAATCGGCCACGCGCCCACTACATGCGCGCCCGAAACATCCCGACATTCAAATCTCCCGGAGCGCTTTGAAGATGGCCGTTCAATATAGTTACGTGATGAAGGGCCTGACCAAGACCTTCCCCGGCGCCGCCAAGCCGGTGCTCAACAACATCCACCTGCAATTCCTGCCCGACGCGAAGATCGCGATCATCGGCCCGAACGGTTCGGGCAAGTCGACGCTGATGAAGATCATGGGCGGCATCGACCCCGATTTCGTCGGTGAGGCCTGGGCCGCCGAGGGCATCAAGGTCGGTTACCTGCCGCAGGAGCCGCAGCTCGACCCTACCAAGACGGTGATGGAGAACGTCAAGCTGGGCGCCGGCCCCGTCGCGCTGATGGTCGAGCGCTTCAACGCCATCACCGCCGAGATGGGCGACCCCAAGGACGACACCGATTTCGATGCGCTGATGTCCGAGATGGGCGAGCTGCAGGAAAAGATCGACGCCGCCGATGGCTGGGCGCTCGACAGCCAGCTCGAACAGGCGATGGAGGCCCTGCGCTGCCCTCCCGGCGACAGCCCCGTCACCAACCTGTCGGGCGGTGAGAAGCGCCGCGTCGCACTGTGCAAGCTGCTGCTCGAAAAGCCCGACATCCTGCTGCTCGACGAACCGACCAACCATCTCGACGCCGAGAGCGTGCAGTGGCTCGAAAACTATCTCAAGGAATATACCGGCAACGTCATCCTCGTGACGCACGATCGCTACTTCCTCGATAACGTGGTCAACTGGGTGCTCGAGCTCGATCGCGGCCGCTACTACACCTATGAGAGCAACTATTCCGGCTACCTCGAGAAGAAGGTCAAGCGGCTCGAGCAGGAAGAGCGCGAGGAGCAGGGTAAGGCCAAGGCGATCGCCGACGAGCTCGCCTGGATGCGTCAGACCCCCAAAGCCCGCCAGACCAAGTCCAAGGCGCGTATCCGCGCGTTCGACGAGCTGATGGAGAAGCAGGAGAACCGCTCGGTCGGCAAGGCGCAGATCCTCATCCAGTTGCCCGAGCGTCTCGGCGGCAAGGTGATCGAGGCCAAGGGCCTGACCAAGGCCTATGGCGACAAGCTGCTGTTCGAGAATCTCGACTTCGTGCTGCCGCCCGGCGGCATCGTCGGTGTGATCGGCCCGAACGGCGCCGGCAAGTCGACCCTGTTCAAGATCAT
>Ga0068864_100004510_pt1 | contig 11445 bp, 6 predicted proteins | sample KBSSwiS72_FD_66586 | JGI IMG/M metagenome (GOLD analysis project Ga0068864, IMG submission 66586) | Switchgrass rhizosphere microbial communities from Kellogg Biological Station, Michigan, USA - KBS Switchgrass S7-2 | ecosystem: Host-associated > Plants > Roots > Rhizosphere > Soil ...
CGCGCGGAGTTGGGCCGCGGTGTAGAGCTGTTTCTCATGGGCCTGCCGGCAGAAAAGCGTCTGCCTTTGCGCGCTTGCCACGTCGCGATGATTTACAAGAACGGCGTGCCGATCGGTTACTTCGAAGGACTGTCGCTGTTTGAACGCATGGAGAGCGGATTCAACTTGTATTACACGTTTCGCGATGGTGAAACGGCGTGGCTGTATGCGCGCGCGCTCAATGTCATGCACCAGTTCACGGGTGTCACTGCATTCTCACTCGATCCTTACCAGATTGGTCACGAGAACGAAGAAGGAATCGAGTCAGGCGCGTTCTGGTTTTATCGCAAGCTCGGTTTTCGTCCCGTGCGCGAAGAGGTGTTGCAGCTCGCACTAAAAGAGGAGCAGAAACTCAAGACGCGCAAGGGCTACCGGACGCCGGCTGCCACACTGCGCAAGCTTGCAGCGAGCCCGATGATTTTTGAGATGGACGAAGAGCGACGTGGCGACTGGGACAGGTTTCAGGTGCGCAGGATCGGATTCAAAGCACAGCAGGATAAGAATGTGTTGTCGATGATCCGCAAGTTAACGCAAGCCAAGCTGGCACCCGAAGAAGTGACGTACCTTAGGCGGATGCAGAAAGATGAAAAGCTGCGGAGTGCGATTATCAAACTTGGGTCTTAAGCCACGGATTTACACGGATGAACACTGATCGATCTGGTGCTCCAGGATTTTTGCGTCGGAAAAGTTTTCGAGTTTGGTGAAGTATGCGGCGTTGCGATCGAGGGCGTTTTGCGGTACCAGGCCCACGATCTCAGCGCTGTCGATGTCAACGCCTAAGAGATCAGCTTGAGCGCGAACAGCGTCGTACACGGCAGTCATTCCAGTCACTTCGTAATTAATCAGATTCATCGAGACCTGGACCAGTTCGCGCGAGTGCAATCTGAAGCCGAGTGCTTTGACAAACGGCAAGCCTCCGTTGCGCGTCCGGATCGCGCGCGCGATCTGCCGCGCTATCGAAATGTCATTGCTGCGCAGAATCACGTTGAACGCGATCAGAAATGGCCGCGCGCCCACTGCAATTGCGCCGGCGGATTCGTGAACCTGGGCCACGCCCTCGTCAGGCGCGCGCTCAGGATTGGTGGTGATCTGTTCGCGAAGCAGTTCCAAAGCTCCTCGACGCACGTCTTCAAGATTCACCCTTTCAGGTCGCCTGGCGGCTCGCTCGTAAAAGTAAACTGGAATTGAGAGCTCTCTTGCGATAGCCGCGCCCGCTTCGTGAGCGATACGAACGCAATCATCCATCGTCACACCGCGCACGGGAATAAACGGCAGCACGTCGGTCGCGCCGAGCCGCGGATGCTCGCCCAGGTGCGTGCGCATGTCGATGAGCTCGGAAGCCCGGCGCACGGCGCTTACCGCAGCTTCCACTACTCGTTCCGGCGTCGCCACAAAAGTAATCACCGAACGGTTGTGGTCGGGATCGATATGCGTGTCGAGCACGCACGCAGTTTCAACGGAGGAGATAGCGTCCGCGATCGACTGGACCCTCTCCGGCCGCCTGCCTTCACTAAAATTAGGAACACATTCAACCAATCGCTGCATCGAAATCAATCTTAACCACAAAGGCACAAAGCCACTAATTGAATAATAATAATTAGTGTCTTTGTCCCTTTGTGGTTAGTTATAATCCTCGTCGTGCCTACCGACCGCTTCATCACCCAACGCAAGAACGCCTGGCAACGGCTCGAGGACCTGCTCAAGTTGCTCGATACCGCGTCGTTGCGGCGTTTGCGGCGCGAGGAAGTCCGCGAGTTGGGCCGTATCTATCGTCGCACCGCCTCGGATCTTGCTATCGCGCGTGCCGAGTCGCGTGACCCACGTCTCATCAATTACCTGAACAGCCTCGTCATTCGCGCGCACGGCCGCATCTATCGTGCTGACGCGCAGGGCGGCAAACGCATTCGTCACTTTTTCGCGCGCGAGCTGCCACAGACGTTTCGCCGCACCTGGCGCTACACGCTGCTCTCGTTCTCAGTCTTTGCGATCTTCGCGCTCATCGGCTTCGTCGGAACGCGTTACGATCCCGAGTTTTCAGAGCTCGTCGGTGTAGATCCATCGTTCCGCGAGATGTACATCGAAACGAAAACACCGTGGTGGGAATCGCTCAACGAAGCGAACCAAATCGGCGCTACCACGATCATGACCCACAACATTCAGGTCACGATCTACACCTTCGCGTTCGGCGCCACCTGCGGCATCGGCACACTTTTCTACCTGGCTTTCAACGGAGCCAACTTCGCTTCCATCCTGACTCTGTGTTATCGCGCGGGCTTCGGCAACGATCTGCTGACGTTCGTTGCCGCACACGGAGTTGTCGAACTATCGTGCATCTTCATCGCCGGCGGCGCCGGACTGCTGATCGGCAGCGCGATGATCATGCCGGGGAATCTCTCGCGCGCGGATGCGCTCAGAACCCGCGGCATGGAAGCGGTGCGATTGATGGTGGGAGTGGCAGTGCTGTTGGTGGTAGCCGGAACGATCGAGGGATTCATATCACCGGCGGAGATAGATCCGCGAATAAAGTACAGCATCGCGGCGCTCACGGGCGTGACGCTCTACGCTTACCTCCTTCTCGCCGGTCACGATAAACCAAAGTCTGCGTAGGCCGGCATCGACATCAACTGAAGTCCCCCGGGGTCTTAAGACTCTAGACAGTCACTGTTCGTTTGTGTATTACTGTAGCTCTAAGCCCATTGTCAGGTTCTCTCACCGAAAGGATTCAAATGACCCCGAAAAGCTTTTCCCGCGCGAGGGTTCTCCCGGTTGTTTTATCGTTTTGCCTTATTTTTGTTTTTCCCACAGCCACCTTCGCTTGGGGCGACAAGGGACACCAGATCATTGGCGCGCTCGCATGGGAGAATTTGTCTGAATCCGCCAAGCGTCAGGTTATGGAGTTATTGCCGGAGGGAGCGAAGGATCCGAACGGACCACTGGCCGCCGTGGGTTCGTGGGCTGACCGGCAGGCACTTGCAAATCCTTCAGAACGAAGTTGGCACTTTGTTGGTATTCCTCTTTCGGCTCAGGGATACGATAGAGAGAGAGATTGCGGCGACGGTAATTGTATTGTTGCCAAGCTTGACGAGAAAAAGTATGTCCTGCAAACGGCCGAAAGCAGGCTCGAACGCGCTCAAGCTTTAAAGTACGTCATTCATTTAGTCGGCGATATCCATCAACCGTTGCATTGCACCAACAACAACGACAAAGGCGGCAATGAACGGGCCGTCAGGTTCCTCGGTGAACCCACAAGTCTCCACCGAATTTGGGATTTTGACATGATCGAGGCGAGCAAATTAAGCGTAGCGGACTATGTTAAGAAGCTGAAGGCTGTAGAAGTACCCAAGGGTTTTTGGATAGAGCACTGGGCCAATGATTCTCATGACATAGCACAGAAATATGTTTATGCAATTCCAAGAGACAATGAATTGGGCAACGAATATTACCGGCGAAACCTTCCCGTCCTCGAGAAACAACTTGCCGGCGCTGCGGACAAGTTGGTGCAGATACTGGAGGAAGTGTTAAAGCCGCGAACCAATAATCGCGCGCGAAAACGTTGAACTATCGAGGCCATTGTTCGACGTGTTCTATTGATTAACCCGCAACGAATCGCAGCCCGCGTCGAGGGGTTCCTTGAACCCGAGAAACTTCTTGAACGTGTTGAGAAAGCGGTCCTCAAAAACACCGTACATATTAACTTCTGCCAGAGTAAGTTTTCGGTTTGCGATGGCACACGCCCGTTGTCTGAGAACCCTTAGATCCACTGAAATCAGATCAACTGAGTTATCAAAGTAACCTGCCACCAAACTCTCACCATCCGCGGAAAACAGCAAGTTAGTCAGCGGACTCTGATTTCCTCTAAGTAGTGATGCGGGAAGCCTCAACTGTTCCTTCCCATCCGCAAGAGCCAAAAAGACGATCGAACGATCGAGAAAACTCGCCGCAACTTCATCTTTGCGGGGATTCAAAACGAAATCCAACATCGGCGCTGTCAGCGAAAATTCACTCTTACCGGACGCTAAGTTCCATACGGAGAGAACGCTGCCGTGAAGGGATATAAGTCGCTCGTTATCGTTGGTGAACTCAAGCCTGCCGATCTCCGGGTCGGAGCGGATTGAAGCGCCCAGGGGTTTTCCGGTGGCGGTTTCCCATACAGAGATAAGTCCAGACTTCTCAGATGCCTCTGATGTTGAGCCGTCGGCGCTTGATTCCAGAGCCGTGCGATCATAAAAGGCCGCCAATCTTGAGCCGTCCGCGCTCAATGCCAGAGTCGCGTGATCAGCCGCTCTGTAATCGATGTTGACATGCTGTGTACCGTTTAGCGCCCAAATCCCGATTCTGCCTTTATCGGCCACGACTAGCGTATTACCCTGGGCATTTATCGCCACCCCCTGGTTGAGAGAGAAATCGGGAGATCCTCCTTCACTAACCTGGATGGTCCGCTGCAACTTTCCGGTCCGCAGATCCCAGATCCCGATGGTGCCGTCGAAGTATCGCACTGCCATTACGGAACTACTCTTCGCAAAAAACTTATCGCGTATTCCTGAGTTGCTCCCGTCTGGCGTCCGCTCAACGGAGAACTTGCGAAGTTCCCTTCCGGTTATGACCTCGAATTCGACAATTTCGCCTTGAGCATTCTCCACAAAAAGATGGCCGTCAGCGGTTAAAGCTACTGGCGCACCGGCATCTTTTAGCCTTCGGTTGCTGGGGGCGGAGGGTTGTGCCAGATTCCAAAGCACCACTTTCCCTTCATGTGCTCCGGCAATAAGACCATCAGGACCAAATGCTACCGCGGATGTTTTGGATTTCAGCCCGGTGAGTAAGTCTTGTTGAAATTCGAGCTCAGTCTGGAAGAATCCTGATATCGCCCACAATTGTGGTCCACCGTCCTCCGACAGCGTAATCAACTGCTGATAATCGGGACTGAACGTAATCTGGGTAACCTGCGAACGGTGACGATTTACATATTCAGTTTTCGTCCTGGTATCTGTATCCCATAACACAACACCGCCATCTTTGTATCCTGCAACCAGGAGTTGACCAGAGTCATTGATGGCTAATCGCGTGACAGTATTGGGCCGGTTGACTGTCGATTCGGACGATCCGCGTTCAAACGGACCCAGCGGCTTTCGGTCGCTAAGATTCCAGGCGCCGATAGCCGTAGCCGAGCACGTCACAGCGAGCCGCGAGCTGTCCCCACTAAAAACGATCTGCGCGACAAAAACGTCCCCTCCCGAGGCTGTAGAACAGATCAGAGGCTTGCCAATCTGTTTGAGACCAGCGGCCGTAAACAGGGTCACTTCTCCTTTTAAATTAACCACCGCGACGGTTTTATTGTCAGGGCTAAAAGTCACATTTTGTGCTTGATTTACTACAACTTGAGCGATGTTTTTTTGAGCACTAACATCCCAGATTGATAGTTCGCGATCCCCGTTGATCCTGATCTTGTCAGCGACATTATTTAGCCAGGCAATCTTTGTACTGTCGCTGCTGTATGCAATCGTATAAGGCTCAGTGAGGTCGTTTGGTTTAGATTGGGGTGAATATAGGACTTGTTCCTGGTTACCGATATTCCAGTTCACCAGGGCACCTGTGTTACTAATAAATATCAGGTTTCTACCGTCGGGGCTCAGCAACGGAAATTTCGGGTTCGCTGCGACATCCGAATTTTGATGTAAGGTCTCCGGCGTCGTGATTACGGGCAGCTTCTGATGACTTCTCAAATCCCACGATTGGATTGTCTTACTCGAAACATCAAGTGCATACACACGGCCGTTGTCCCCAAAAACGACCTGTTTCCAGTTAGCTCCTTCACCCTGTAAGAAGGCAGCCAATGCCGGACTGTAAGACAATACTTCGATTAAGGTTTTGTATGGACCCTTCTCGTCGCTTTTTTGAATCGCCTCGAGATTTAAAAGTAGACCCAGATCAAGTTCTCTATTTTTCAATGAGTCCGCCTGCAAAGCTAAACGTAAAGAAGTTTGTGTTTTTAACCGCTCATGCTCCCACCGCGCCCACATGATAAGACCAGCGAAAAAAATACTAAGTGCAACTCCCCACGAGATCCAGCGGATCAGTCTTTCACGATGAATAGCCTTCCGGCTGAGTTTTACAAGAGGTATTAAATCAGCGTCATATCCGAGCTCTTTTGCATTGTCGCTCTTTAACCAGGTCTGAGCTTCGTGAAGTTGATACCTGTCTAACAGTCCTTTTTCACCGTGGCCAAGAATGCCCCAGTTGGCCGCATACAATTCCAGCCGTCTCTTGGTAACTAGAGACTCTCGCAGTTCGTTCAACCATTTCGAAACCTGGGGCCAGTAATGAGCTAACGACTGATGCACGAGTTCGAACTGGTAGTCCGGCAAAATCTCCGCCGGAAGATCGGCCGATACTTCATCCATCGCCCCTTTGATCGATCGACAACTAACGTTTGAGATACGGGCGAGGTTGGCCTCCAATAATTTCTTCAAGACCGTGTTTACCAGACTGCGATCTTTTGACGCCTGATAGAGATCCTCCAGTTTGACTGGCTCCGTTGCCGCTTCCCACGTATCAGAAAGTCGAACCATGCGCAGCACGATTAGGCGCATCACCTCTTTCTCGCCGGCGGTAAAGCTCTCGTAAAGCCTCTCTGCCTTGTTTATCAAAGCGTCGCGACATGAGCCCAACCGATTCATCGCGGCCCAGGTTATCTGATCGCCCTCACGCTGAGCCCAGAGCTCGAGCAGAACAAATTGAAGCAAGGGTAATCCGATGGGGTCGCCATAGATCTCTCTAAGCAGTTGCGGGATCAGATTAGATTCAAATTTAAGTTTAATCCTGTCGGCGGGCTTTTTGATTACATCATGCAGCTCATCCTCCTTCAGGGGATAAAGCCGCATCTCTGCTTCGCGAAACACTTCATTAAGTGCCTCACGCCGGATCAGTTGATTGACCTGATCACTTCGCAGCAACAGTATTACGCGATGCTTAATAGGAGATTCTCTGAGGCTAAATAGAGCATCGAGAAATGCCTTCCGTCTCGTATCTTCCTTGCAAATGGTGAACAGCTCTTCAAACTGATCTATGACGAGCACACACGGTTTACTGTCAAACTTTGGGTCGTTCAAAAGCTCCCGCAAATGTTTCGGCTGTTGCAGTAACTTTTCGGCAGTTTGCTGTACCTCGTCCGTGAAAACTGAGGCCAGTTTTGCAAGCGGTTCAGAACCGGGGGTGAAGGTGGCGAAGTACACCCAGTTGTAACTCTCCAATTCGGCATCATTTTTGAGTTTGGGTAGGACACCAGCGTTCAAAACAGACGTCTTGCCACTGCCGGATGGACCAACCAGCACGACCAGCCGTTTATGCTGGAGACGATTTACGATGCTGTCGATCAGAGACTCACGCCCAAAGAACGAATCCTTATCTTCTTCACGAAACGGCGACAGTCCGATGTAAGGACACCGGGCGTCGTCGAACGCGCCTTCATCTGGCGGTACGTAGTAAGCCAGAATCGCGTCGGGGGACTCCTCGTTGAGACGGTAAAGAACTGTCACCCAGTAATTCAAAAGACTCTGAGCCGTGCGTCTCGCATCGTTATCACTTAAACGCGTGCCGGTTTCCCTGCCGCGGTTTATAAATCCCTTTACCCTTGCCAGAAACTGCGGATCGCCGGCATTCGGCAACTTGATTTCTTCCTGTAGCAGCAGCGCATGGGCGGTCATCAAAGCCTCGATCGACAGAAATGGCTCAGCTACCTTAGGTTCGAGTTCCGGCGTAACTGACGTGGCACTGTCAGGGTGTCCGTTAGTTGAAGGCACCGGACTGACTTCCGGTGAAGCCTGCTCTTTCACTTTTTACCTCCGTGTGGTTTAGACACTCACAGGTCCAGTTCTTCATTGAATTTTAGCTGGTCATTAACCTTACGTAACTTTCTGCCGATTACCCTGAGTTCATCACAACGGTTTTTCATTTCGGTATCTATCTCAAAAAAGTAGTGCCAGGCTTGTTGCCGGTAGCCTTCGAACGTGTGCTCCGCCTTGTCGGTTTCGCTCCGCCCTATCTCATCATTAAACTTCTTCGCAGCTTTCTTGAGTCTTTCTGCCGATTGGCTAACCTTGTCCGCTAATAATGGCCCGACATTCTCATCCAAAGCGTTCTTGATTATCACCAGATTCGCAAGTCGCAGGTTTTCCTGTACCTTGTTCCTATCATCGGATTGACTAATTTTTTTTAGTGGCTTGCCCAGGGCTCGTAGCAGTGTGTCAGCATTTTGCCAGGCGTCATGCTGCTCGATGAGTTCTTTTAGCGAGACCTCCAGCTTAGAAAGCTCATCGACTCCGGCTTTGTACTGCTGGATTTGTTCAAAGGTATTGTCCGGCGATACCTTCTTTATTTGTTCGCAGACCTTATTCATCGCCTTAATCAAGTCTCCAAGGTGCAGCGTTTTGATAGCGTCTTTTAGCCGGACATTGAGATTGTTGAGCTTCGTTGTCAGCAACTCTTCAATAACGCTAAAAGCATTCTTAATCGCCTCTTCTATCTCCTCTGGAGTTGGTTCACGGTCGGTGATGCCTTCAATTTCGCCGTTGAGAACTTTCTCAAGATTGACCTGATATCCTTCAAGCTCTGCAATCCAGGAGCCCTCTGTTCGGTCCACGTAACCTGTATTGTAAGTTTTACGCAGCTCCGCGCAGGTCGTGTTGAGTGTAGTGGATTTATTGAGAAGAGTCTGTTTCATGAGTTCGCCCTGAGTGAGGTAAAATTTCACAACACTCGTTTCGGGCCAATCCAATTGGACCTTATGTAGTGCGTCGTGCAGAAATTTATAGCTTGCAATAACGTCAAATTCCCAAACCGCTGTCTCGAAGGTGTTGCGATAAATGATGACGACCGGATGATCCTTGATCAAATCCCTCAGGGCTTCTAAACCCTCAGTGATTACTTCCGTGCTATCGTCCGAATCCGCCGGTGTTTCCGTCTCTTTTATAGCTTCCTGAAAGATCTTTTCCTCATCAAGACCACTAAACACAACTTCTATTGCGTTCTTAATCCACAACTTTAGAGGAACTTGTCCATTTGCCAACTGCCGGCGCGAATTAAGCCTCTCCAGGTCTCCGAATAGTTGCTGGTAATTGCTCTCAAAATTTCTGAGTTTCTGAACGTATTCAGTAGCGATGCCCGCCATGAGCAAGTCACGGATATCTTCGGTATACTCCTTCCCCGAACCATTAAAAGCCGCGCGAATGGTTCTGAGTCGATCATCGTTTAAGTAGGCGAAAGTCATTCGGAAACAGCTCCGGAAACGGACTCATGAACTCATGCTTTTTCGGTAACTTCCTTGTAAAGAGAAGGATTGCTCACCTTTATATATTCCAGAATGGCCAAAATGTGCGTCCCTTCATTTACCCAGCCTGCCGGGCGGCCCTGAAAATTCACGTTGTAGACGAATGACGAGGCTCGGTGAAGAGCCACCACTTCCCATTGATCATTAAAAACCGGTGAACCCGACGATCCATGATCGGTGTCGGTGAAGTAACGCAGCTTTGGGAAATTGCTGTCGTATACGAGATTGTTTCGCAAGGCGACTTTCTTGGGCCCACCATAAGGGTGCTGGATGATGTTTACTGCAACGTAAGACTCGCTCGTGATCTCTATCTTTTCTGCGTTCAGTCGTAGCGGCGTTCGGGCTACCGGAGCTGAGAGTCGCAGGATTGCGAAATCCAACGCGGCATCAAAGGCTTCGAGTTTCGCCGCGGAAATGGTTATTCCAGTGTCGGTCGTTCCATCCACGTCAAACTGTGCGCACGTCTTTTGACCCTGAATCTCGAGGTCTGCTACAGCAGCGTTTGCTTCACCGTCCTTACGTGCATTCACTACGTGGTGATTTGTGACCAAAAGATCCGGCGTGATGAGCCAGCCTGTGCCCTGGTGAACTTCCGGTTCGCCATCCTTGAGGACAGGGATCGTTTTTTCATGTCGCGTCACCTGCAAACGCGCCACCGCCGAACCCGCAGTCGCTCCTGCTAACATGAATCCATAAGAAACCATGTCGTTCCGCTGGACGATGGCCTCTTTTACTTCACCCGCGGGCACGCTTGCGGGGTTCAAGATTGGCGCAACATTCCTAGCCTTGGTTAAAAGCTCATCGAGTGCTCGACTGAAAACCCGGGTCGCATCTATGTCTGAAAACATTTCAGAGGCATTTCGCAACCATGTGGCGAATGGCACAGATCCGTCAGCAAGGCGTTCGGTTGAGTTCAGCGCATTTAGATCGCCGGTCAGTTGATACGCGTCGGTGCTGAATGTTTTCAAACGTGAATAGAATAAAAAGTCGATATCGTTGAACAGAATCGTGCGCAGCTCTTTGTCGTAGCTGATCTTCGCTGTGCGGAGCAGCGTTTTGATTTCGGTAATTAGTTCTGGACGAAGCGGCATACGCGTATTCCTCTAGGCTAGTGTTGCGGGCTCAGTGAGTCCGGGATAAGGCTGACGCGGCTTTCGAAACTGGATAAGGTGAAGCTGGTGCGATATCAACCTTAAGCTGAAATGCACTAACCACTCTGAGCAAACAGCAGGTGCCGTAGCGGTCAAACCTTTGAATGAGAACTACGGAGTAACTGTGCAAATATTAGATATCGCTAACGAGCGATTGTCAATGGTTATAAGATCTGTCCGGCCACAAAGTCACAATAGCCCGCGTTCCTTCACGCGCAGGTAGGTTTCCAACAAAGCCGGCGCCAACGCAGCGGCCGTAACGTCAAGCGCCAGTCCGCCAATCGATTCGACCAGACGCAGCGCCGCCTCGCGATGATGAATGATCTCTTCCGCTACTGACTGTGTAAACAACTCCTTAACTGACGAAGGCGTTCGCTGCACGACTGCTTTCAAATCTCTATCGGCTATCGTGACGACGAGCGGCAAGTGGCGCGGTCGCAGGAGGTGAAGCGAAGTCAACAACTCTTTCGAACCCTCTTCGTCGACCAGATCGGTCAACAAAACGACGAGGGCGCGCCGCTTACTGTTTGCCGCGATGAACTCGAAAGCGTGCGGATACGAAGGCTCGATCATTTCCGGCTCGACCGCGTAAAGAGCTTCGAGCGCGGCTTCGATGTGATCGCGCCCACGACTCGGCGGCAAGTAGCTTTTGATCCTGCGTCCAAAGACGACGAGACCGGCGTTATCGCCGGCGCGCGCCGCCGCCGAAAAGAGTGCGAGCGTTGCGTGTACGGCTGAGTCGAGTTTTGTTTCCTGTTCGATGCGCGCGGTCATCAGTCGACCGGCATCGAGTGCGATCAGGATCGTTTGATCGCGCTCAATCTGATACTGGCGCGTGGTGAGCTTTCCTCGTCGCGCTGTTGCGGTCCAGGAGATGTGTCGCAATTCGTCGCCACGAACGTAGTCGCGCATCGATTCGAACTCGCGACCTTC
>Ga0068864_100004511_pt1 | contig 11443 bp, 7 predicted proteins | sample KBSSwiS72_FD_66586 | JGI IMG/M metagenome (GOLD analysis project Ga0068864, IMG submission 66586) | Switchgrass rhizosphere microbial communities from Kellogg Biological Station, Michigan, USA - KBS Switchgrass S7-2 | ecosystem: Host-associated > Plants > Roots > Rhizosphere > Soil ...
CCATCTGTGGCTTAATGATGTTTCGATAACCAGGCTATCGAGCTCACAATTCAACACCAGGCGTCGCTCATCGCCGTTCTCAAACAATTCAACTGACTCAATCGGACTCGACTCTACGTTTCTCACTTCCGACAGTTCTCTTTTCTTCTCATCGCTGACTTCCAATTCCGAGATCGCAAGACGGTGCGGAACCAGGCCCATCTCCATGTCGAGATAGATGTTCCAGATGAATCCGATGTCGAGGATGATGTAAGCGGTTTCGTCCCAGACAAAGTGACCGATGGGCGTAGCGCCGATGACGTGCGCGATCACGTGATCCTGATGTGTATTCGTTTCAGCCGCAGCCCAGGTCATATCTCAAATTCCATTAAGCTCTTCGACTTCACCGCGGCGATTGCGGCGCAAATGAGTGAACCCAAGCCACCAGTCACGACTGACAGCGGAGCGCCGATAAGCGCCGCAAGCGATCCCGCCTCGAGCTCGCCAAGCTGTGGCCCACCCATGAAGAACATCATATTGATCGACGTCATGCGGCCGCGCAGATGATTCGGTGTGACGAGCTGACGAATCGTCTGGCGCAAAACCGTGCTGACAGTATCCGCCGCGCCGGTGACCGCCAGCATCAATAACGATAACCAGTACACGGTCGAGACTCCGAACGCCGCCGTCGCGAGGCCAAACACTGCAACAGACCAAACCACCAGTCGTCCCTGTTTGCGAAAGCTTCCGAAACGCGCCATCACCAATGCAGTCAACACCGATCCAATCGCCGGCGCGGCTGCCAGAAAGCCGTAACCACGAGCGCCAACGTGCAACCGTTCCTGCGCGAAGATTGGCAGTAGCAACGTCGCCGACGCAAAGAATGTCGCGACGAAGTCGAGCGTCATTGTCTGCACGATGATCGGAGTGTGCCAGACGAATTTAAGCCCTTCTTTGAGCGCCGCGATGCTCAACGCATCTTTGCGTTCGCGCTCGTCATCGGCTTTACCACTCGCGCGCATCGCAATTAAAGCTGCGATCACCGCCAGAAACGAAAGCGCGTTGAGACCGTAAATCACTGCCGGACCCCTTTCAGCAAGCAAAAAGCCAGCGATGGCAGGCCCACCGATGGTAGCGACGTTGAAAACCAGGATTCCCAAACTCACTGCGTTTGGAAAATCCTCCGGCGGCACGAGCGTGGGCATCAGCGACTGCCGCGCGGGTGTGTCGAAGGCAGTTGCCGCGGATGCAAATCCACTAAGAATGTATATAGGCCAAACACTCTCCATCCCGGCGAGCGTGCCAACCGTCAGCAGCGCCGCGCTCACCAGCATGATGAACTGCGTTACGATCATCAACCGTTTTCGATCGACAGCATCGGCCAAGACGCCGCCTGCCAGCGAACACAGAATGATCGGCACGCCGCGAAAGAGACCCACCAGTCCAAGAGCGAATGCAGATTTTGTGAGGAGGTAAACGTGCCAGTTGATCGCAACGAACTGCATCTGCGATCCGGTCACAGACACAATCTGGCCCATCCAAAGAAGCCGGAAATCGCGGTGACGTAAAGCAGCAAATGCGGAATTGGGAGAGCTCACGGGCTTTGCCTCAGAGTTAAGCCACAAAAAAGCACAAAAGACACAAAATGGTTTGTCCTAACTTTTGTGTCTTTTGTGCCTCTTTGTGGCCAAGCCCGGATCACGTATCGCCGTAGGATTCGTTCAACTTACGGAAATGGTAGGCCATTGCCGCGTGACGCAGCAACTCGACCATGCGGTCCTGGTGTTCGCGCGCTGCCTTCAGGAAGAAACGCCAGAACTCACGCCGCTCCGCGTCGAGCACCCCGAGCTTGAATGCGATGCGCAGAAACGCCTTCACCGCTTTGAAGCCGTGATACTGGTGCGCTTCAGGTACGTCCTGCGGTACGCGCTGCAACGACTCGAGCGCCCGGCGATAGTATTCGCTCGGTTTGTAGATCGTGCGCATGATCGTTTGATAGCCACTGATGAGTTTCTCGACGTCCATCTTGGGAATGAAGTTGACGGTGGCTATCGTGTTGTTGCCGGTGGCGTCGGCGCCGAGTAGTCGTCCTTCTTTTTCGAGTCGCCTCCAGAGTTGCGTGTCGGGAAGCGCGTTCAGCATTCCCACCATCGCCATCGGAATCGCGCTTTCGCGGATAAACTCGATCTGTCGTTCGAAAATGTCTTCCGGATCGTTGTCGAAGCCGACGATGAACCCGGCCATCACTTCCATTCCGCGATTCTGGATCTTCCGCACGGAGTCGAGCAGGTTGCCGCGGTTCTGTGTTTTCTGCGCTTCTTTAAGACTCTCTTCGACAGGCGTCTCGATACCCAGAAACACGCGGCGGAAACCGGCGTCTTTCATTGCGACGAGCAGGTCGTCGTCGTCCGCGAGATTTACGCTGGCTTCGGTCAACAATGAAAACGGATATCCGTTTTTCTTTTGCCACTCGATGAGATCAGGCAGCAACAGCCTGACGTTCTTCTTGTTGCCGATGAAGTTGTCGTCGACGATGAAGAGTGGTCCGCGCCAGCCGAGTTGTTTCAAGGCGTCAAACTCGGCGAGCATCTGTTGGTTGCTCTTGGTGCGTGGCACGCGCCCGTAGATCTCGATGATGTCGCAAAACTCGCACGAGAAGGGACAACCGCGCGAGTACTGCACCGACATGTTGCTGTATCGCTTCAGATTCACAAGATGAAAGTCTGGCACTGGCGTGATGGATAACGGCGGTCGCTCGGGGGCTTTGTAGACGCGTTTAGCTTCCCCGCGTTCGAGATCGGCGAAGAATTGTGGCAGCGTGGTTTCAGCCTCGCCCTGAAAGATGTGATCGGCATAAGGAAGTTCTTCGATCGTGCTGGTGACGTAAGGTCCGCCGAGCACGATCACCTTCCCTCGTTGCTTGCCGCGCTGAACAACCTCGTGCAGCGATTCCTTCTGAGCCAGCATTCCCGTGATAAAGATCATGTCGGCCCATTCGATATGCGAATCCTTGAGCCGCTCAACCTCCAGATCGACCAGGCGCCGCTCGCAGTCGCGCGGCAACAAGCTGGAAACAGTTAACAGACCCAGGGGAGGAAATACGGAGCGCTTGCCTTCGAAGGGCAGCGCATGTCGAAAACTCCAGTACGTCTCAGGAAACTTCGGATTAACTAGTAAGATCCTCATTGCGTCCTCCTCCCACGTTTGGGCGCACTTCTATTTTTCGCTTCAATAATAGTCTCGATTTTACTTGGGGCGAGTAATAATTGTGTAACCATACGGGAATCGTAAGCCGCGCGCAATTCGAGCCGCGGATTATCACAGATAAAGGCGGATGTGCTATAACTTTCGCCTAACTCGCCGAACTTACGAAAGGTACAACCGCATCATGAAGTCACAACTTTCACGCGCTCTTGCCACCCTCTTGATCGTCCTGTTTTCTCTTTCGCCCGCATGGGCCACCTGCGGGGGCGGCGGCGGAGGCGGAACGGGCGGAGTTGGCGGTGGCGCCAGAAGCGAAGGACCTGCGCCCGCTGTTTACAAAGTGCCGTGGAAGATGTGGGAAGCCAGGGCCACACCGAATAAAGGTTTGGTCTTGTACTGGTTCCCAGCCAGTAATGATGAACTCAAGAAATCAAGTCTCTGGGCGTCAAGAATTCTGACGCTTTACTCAGCGCAGTGCGTCTCGATGACAGTGGCTGATGCCAGAACGCCGGAAATGAAACCGATCGTCGGCGACTCTGTTGTGCCCGTTGCTGTGTTGGCCAGTACTGACGGAACTCCGATTAACAAGGTCGAGAACACCGGCGGCAAGCTCAAGGTCGAACAAGTCGAAAAACTCGTCGACGCTGAAATGAAGCAGCGCGAAACCAACCTCGATACACAGTTGAAGAGTGGCAAAGAGAAAGCGAAAGCCGGCGACAAAGACGGTGCGATCGCTGCGCTGAAACCGGTTGCCGAGGAGAAGTGCCTGTTCCCGAAGAAGGCAAAAGACGCGGCGAAGGAATTGAAGAAACTGGGTGTCGACGAAGTCGGCAGCATTCCCGCGGCGGCACCGATTCTCGATCGCGTGCAGGGCGCGAAAGTTGAAGCTGTGATGCGCAACGGTCTGCGCGCGGAGATCGCGGAAGCGTACGTCGCGGCTCAAAGGTTCTACGAGAGAGCACACCAGATGGATCCCGCGGATCCGACGCCGCTTCGTTACTTAGGCGAACTGTATCGACATCACACCGGCGAGTGGGACAAGGCCAGAGCGACCTTCAACACCATTCTTAACATGCCCGCCGATGATATCGCGCGCGCGGTCGCGCTTCACGGTCTCGGCAAGATGACGATCCACGACGGCGAGTTTAAGAAAGGTCTGTCGCTGATGGAGCAGTCTGTCAACGCGTATCCGCTGCCGCTTGCTTATCGCAATCTCGCCGTCTACTGGAACTCCGAAGGCGACTTGGAACAGGGCAATGCTTACACGCAAAAGGCCCTCGCTCTTGATCCGAAAGATCCTTACAACCTCGTATTTGCCGCAGTCTTCATGGCCGCTTCCGGTCGTGGCGACGAGGCGTTGAAGATTGCACGCGAGAATCGCAGTCTGATGCCTGCTTCGTACAACCTTGCCGCGATTTACGCGCAGACAGGCCACCGTCGCGAGGCGCTCGCGCTGTTGCAGCGTCACTTCTTCCGTTACGAACGTTATCAGGCGGTTCGCGCCAAGGAGATGATGGAAGCGCGTGTCGATGCAGTGTTTGATTCGCTGCGCCAGGATTCAGCGTTCCTGGCATTGACCAGCGGCGCCGATGGCAAGCTCCAGATGCCAATGCGAAACATGACGGGAACAACGAATCGCGACTGATGAACTCGGCCCCGAGTTATCGCATCTGGCAAGTAATTGTAGCCTCAGCAGTCGGTACCATGATCGAATGGTACGACTTCTATATCTTCGGCACCCTTGCGGTCACGATCGCGCCGTTGTTCTATCCGAAAGGTAACGACACGCTCGCGCTGATCGCTTACCTTTCGACCTTTGCGGTTGGGTTTGTTGTCCGTCCTTTCGGCGCACTCTTCTTCGGGCGCATCGGCGATCTCGTCGGACGAAAGTACGCGTTTCTGGTGACGCTGCTCGTGATGGGCGGCGCCACCGCCGCCATCGGCTTCCTGCCTACTTATGCAACCATTGGCATCGCTGCACCGGTAATCCTCTTGTTGATTCGGGTCCTGCAGGGACTCGCGCTCGGCGGTGAGTATGGCGGCGCTGCGGTTTACGTCGCCGAGCACGTGCCGGACGAAAAACGCGGGTTCTACACCAGCTTCATTCAAATCACTGCCACGCTCGGTCTCTTTATTTCTCTGCTGGTCAGCATCCTCGTAAAGAATGCTATGTCTCCCGCGGCCTTCAGCGCCTGGGGCTGGCGCTTGCCGTTCATTCTTTCGATCTTTCTCGTCGGCATCTCTCTATACATTCGCCTGCGTATGAAGGAGTCTCCGATTTTCAGTCAGATCAAAAGCGCAGGCATGACGTCGAGCCGCCCACTCGTCGAGGCGTTCACACGTTGGGACAATTTGAAGCGCGTGCTGATTTCGCTTTTTGGGGCTACTGCCGGTCAGGGCGTGGTCTGGTACACCGGGCAGTTCTACGCGCTCTTTTATTTGTCGACGGTGTTGAAAGTGAATGAGCGTTCGGCGCAATACATCGTTGCGATCGCGCTGCTGCTGGCGATGCCGCTGTTTGTATTCATGGGAGCGCTCTCGGATCGCATCGGACGCAAGTGGATCATGATGCTGGGTTGTTTACTCGCCGCGATTTCTTACTTCCCCATCTATCAGGCGATGCAACGCGCGGCAGGTTCGAACGTTGTCACGGCAACATCGCAAAGAGATCCTGTTACGAACGCTATCCGTCTCATCCCGCAAACCGAAGTTAACGGCCAGATCGAGGCAGCAAAAGAGGTGCTACCTTATGTCAACATCTCAACGTTGATCGCTTCACCGATTGCGTGGAAGCTGATCCTGCTTGTCTTTATTCAGGTGTTCTTTGTGACAATGGTCTACGGGCCAATCGCGGCTTACCTGGTGGAGGCGTTTCCGGCAAAGATTCGCTACACGTCGCTCTCCCTGCCCTATCACATCGGCAACGGCGTCTTCGGCGGACTACTTCCGGTGATAGGTTTAACGGTAGTCGAACGAACCGGCAACATCTACGCGGGCCTCTATTACCCGGTCATCGTTGCGTCCCTAACTTTCATCATCGGCTCGTTGCTACTAACAGAAACGAAACACACGTTGATCTGGGATGAAGTTAGCCACCGATGAACACGGATTTATATACGGATTCCGATCAGTGTGAATCGGTGTTAGTAAATCCGTGTTTATCTGTGGTTATAAATCACGCCGTTCTTCATCACGAACACGACTTTCTGAAGGTTCTTGATGTCTTTGAGCGGATCGCCTGAGACGGCGACGATGTCCGCCCACTTGCCGGTTGTTAAGGAGCCCAGGTGTTTGTCCCAACCCAACAAACGCGCGCCGCTCATCGTGCCGGCGACGATCGCGTCCATGTTGCTCATGCCACCCCATTCGACCATCAGTTCAAACTCATGCGCATTGGTTCCATGCGGCACGACGCCGGCGTCAGTTCCCAATGCAATCTGAACTTTGTTAGCCACCGCGAGCTTGATCGCATTACGAACTGCCGCTGACGCAGCCAACGCCTTCTCGGCACGCAAGCCTTTCAACACTCCTGTCTTTGCTGCTCGCTCGACACCTTCAGCGGCTGATAGCGTTGGCACCAGAAACGTTCCGTGCTCTCGCATGAGCCGCGCGCCTTCTTCGTCAAGAAACGAACCGTGCTCGATTGAAGAGACGCCGGCGAGTACGGCTATCTTGATGCCCTCATTGCCGTGGGCATGCGCCGCTACTTTCCGCTCCAGCTTGTTCGCTTCGTCAACCATCGCCTTCAGTTCTTCAAACGTGTACTGAGTTGCACCGACGGCATCGCCTTCCGACAACACTCCACCGGTCGCGCATGTCTTGATCACGTCGGCGCCGTACTTGATCTGATAGCGAACAGCCGCGCGAATCTGCTCCGGACCATCGGCGACGCCTTCCTCGATCCCCGGATCGAACAGCCCCGGACGAAAACCGTTTTCATCACAGTGTCCACCGCGAATGCCGAGTGCGTGACCCGCGGTCATGATTCGCGGTCCGGGCGTCCAGCCCTCGTTAATGGCCTGGCGCAACGCCATGTCGTCAAACCGTCCGGAGGCGCCGACGTTGCGCACACTCGTAAAGCCGGCCATCAATGTGGCGCGCGCATATTCCACACTGAGAATCGCCGCGAACGATTCGAAGTCTCTAACGAGGGCATTTTCACCAGCAGGATCTCCGAGCACACGGCCAATCAAGTGTGTGTGCGCATCAATGAATCCGGGCATCAGCGTGACGTCGCCGAGATCGATCAGCTTCGCGTTTGCGGGAACACGTACCGCGCTCGAAGCGCCGACAGCGGTGATCGTGTTGTCGGTGACGACAACGACGGCGTTATTGATCGGGGCCGCTCCTGTTCCATCGATCAGGCGCGCCGCCCTTAGCACGACTATGCCTTTACCGATCGGAGCCTCAGGAGTGATGCGCGCGGTTTGCGACAGAGCCGCGACGCACATTGAGTGGACCAGACACAATGCGACGGCGAGTAGTTTGAAGTGTTTCAAATGTTGTTCCCTCTGCGTTTTCAGCACGTGATCGGAATGGACGTTCCAAATGCTGCATTCACATAAGCGAGAAATCCTTGCGCCGAAACTGTGTCCAGCCGGTAGTCCACATTCGTTGAACGACATACAGAGTCGCCGGTAATGGTGATGGCAACGATTAGTTGTTTGCCATTAACGGTGAGAAAGTTGGGGCCGCCGGAATCTCCAAAACACGTGCCGCCATTGCCCGTTGAAGGATTCTGCGACAAACGCAGGTAGCCTCCATTCAGCGAGTTGAAGCTGGAGAAAGAGAACATGCGCGGAATCGGATTTAGATCCTGGAAGAACGGGATGCCGCCACCAACTACTCGGTTTTGTAGCCCGTAGCCGGCATTCGTAAACAGCGCGGTTTTCAATCCATTCTGAGCAACGAGCTGGTCCAGCAGTCCGCAAGCGGGCAGTGTAGCAGGCGTCACACCGCGCACATTCCGCTCCAGGATCAACACGCCAATATCTCCGGAATCACTCTGGCTCGGGTTGTAGTTAGGATTAGTTACGACATGAGTAACTGCCAGCAGTTCTGTTTTATTACTCGTGAGTGCACCAAACGGTATCGACTGATCCAAACTGACGTAAGCGACATCTCCTTCCGGCGCCAGGTCCTGCGTGTAGAAGAGCGTGCAGTGAGCCGCTGTCAGAAACACATTGGGCGCGATCAGCGTTCCCGAGCAGATCGGAAAGTTTTCACCATTACTCGATCTAACAATGAATGCGCCGGTATTGCGGAACGTGTTGCTCGAATCCACGAAGCCGTAAGTGATGGCGGAAGTTTTAGGCGGCAGCAACAGCGAGCCACAAACCAGACTCAGCGTGAGCGCAAACAAATAGATCAGTCGTTTCATTTCGGAAACCCTCCTTAAATCTTGATGAAAACTTGATGGGATAGCCGGGACGGAGAATTCTACAACGCTGTGGCTTAGTTGCCTAATCTCAACGCCTTACGGTACGCTCACGGCGCTCATATGCAGATAAATCGCCGCCATTTCAATCACGGGCTCGTGGTTAGTCTGGGAGCCCTGCCTTTGCGATCGTTGCGTTCATTTCCTTCGCAAGCCACACTGCGCGTCAACGGCAAACGGATCATGGACCACATCCTCGCGCTGGCGGAGTGTGGCAAGAATCCGCAAGGCGGCGTCAGTCGCGTCGCGTATAGCGATGCGGACAAACAGGGACGCGAATACGTGCTGGGTCTCATGCGTGCCGCGAAACTCGACGTCACCGTCGATGCGGCTGGGAACCTCATTGGCCGCCGCGCCGGAAGTGTCACTAGTCTCGCTCCGTTACTGATCGGCTCGCACGTCGACAGTGTTCCCGAAGGCGGAAACTACGACGGCGTCGTTGGATCGATGGGCGCCATTGAAGTCGCACACACGCTCGCTGAGAACAACGTCACCACGCGACACCCGCTTGAAGTCGTCATTTTTCAGAACGAAGAAGGCGGGCTGATTGGCAGTCGTGCAATGGACGGCGAGCTGACGGAAAAAGAACTCGATCTTGTCAGTCGTAGCGGTAAAACAATTCGCGAAGGGATCAAGTTTATCGGCGGTGATCCTTCGAAGCTCGCCGACGTCCGACGCAGGAAAGGTGATATTGCCGGTTATCTCGAGTTGCACATCGAACAGGGCGGCACGCTCGATACCGAAAAAATCAACATCGGCGTCGTGGAAGGAATTGTCGGGATCAATTGGTGGGACGTGACGATCGAAGGTTTCGCCAATCACGCCGGAACTACCGCGATGAACAATCGTCAGGATGCGCTCCTTGCTGCGGCGAAGTTTATCGAGGCTGTGAATCGGATCGTGACGAGTGTTCCCGGAAGACAAGTCGGAACGGTTGGCAGGATCAACGCACTGCCCGGCGCACCGAACGTCATTCCCGGGAAAGTGGTTCTGAGCCTGGAGCTACGCGATCTCGATGCGGCGAAGATCAATATGCTGTTCGAAAAGATTCAAGCCGAAGCACAAAAGATCGCAGCCGATAGCAAGACTAAATTCGACTTCAAAGAGATCAACGTCAATATCCCTGCGCCTACGGATCCAAAGATTCGCTCGTTAATCTCCGAAGCTGCTCGCGAGCTTGACCTGACGACGAAATCGTTGCCTTCCGGCGCCGGTCACGATGCACAGGACATGGCGCGGCTTGGTCCAGTCGGCATGATCTTCGTCCCGAGCGTCGCGGGCATCAGCCACTCACCCCGCGAATTCTCCCGCCCGGAAGACATCGCCAACGGCGCGAACGTCTTGCTTCAGACTCTTCTCAAGCTGGATCGATAATCCGTCTTTCATCCGTGTAAATCCGTGGCTGATCACTCGTAACGCAAAGCAATGATGGGATCTACTTTCGTCGCACGTCGTGCCGGTATGTAACTCGCCAACGCAGCTACAGCCACAAGCAGCAACGAAATCAACGTGAACGTCGCCGGATCAGTCGCAGTAACACCAAACAACAGACTCGACATCACTCGCGTCAACGCAAAAGCCGCAATCAATCCAATTACGACCCCGATAACCACCAGCTTCATCCCATACCCAACCGCCAACTTGAGCACTGCGCCAGTCTGCGCGCCGAGCGCCATGCGAATGCCAATCTCGCGTGTGCGTTGGGCCACTGAATAACTCATCACGCCATAGATCCCAACGCCGGCCAGTATCATCGCCACTGCCGCAAAGATCACCAGCAGCAGCATGCTGAACCGTTGTCGCGCGATTGAATCGCCGAGGATCTGTTCCATCGTTTGGATGTTCGAAACCGGCTGGTCCTTGTCGATCTCCCACACCGCCTTGCGCACGGTCGCCGCCAGGCTGGTTGGTTCCACATCAGTTTTGACTACCAGATCGCGTGGCTCGAATAATCCGGCCTGACGATAACTCAGGTACATCTGTGGCCTCGGCTCAGCAGTCAGCTCGAATTGCCGCACGTCCTTGACGACGCCGATAACCTGAATCCAATCCTCATCGGATCTTGCTCGTCCGAGTGCGATGCGTTTGCCAACCGGATCTTCATTTGGCCAATACCGGCGCGCCATAGTTTCGCTGATCACAACTACTGCGTACCGGGCGGTTATTGAGTCTTGATCGGTAAGGTCTCTTCCGCTCAGCAACGGAATGCTCATCGTGTTGAAATAACCGGGACTGATCACCCTCGTAACAATAATGGCTTCCTGTCCCGGCGGAGGCTCAGGTCGCCCTTCAATGCTAATAGAGTTGGAATTGCCCTGCCGGTAAAGAGGAAGATTTGTAGTGACCGCTGCTGAGCGAACGCCTGCGACCGATTGCACGCGCTGGATTAATTCAGTGTAGAAAGCGGATCGTTGTGCAAACTTCGCGTACTTAGGTTTGGGAAGGATGATCCTCATCGTCAATAGATTATCTGCGCGGAAACCTGGATCTACGTTACGCAGACGCAGGAAACTGTTGATGAGCAGGCCGGCGCCAATCAAGAGCACAAGCGATATCGCAACCTCGGCCACCACCAGCAGACTGCGCAAACGTTTGCCACTCCCACCGGTGGCAGCATCACGCCCGCCTTCCTTCAGCGTATCGATCTGATTGAAGCGCACCGCCTGAATCGCCGGCGCAAGTCCAAAGATCAGACCCGTCAACACTGAAACGAGCAACGTAAAACCGAGAACTTTGAAGTCGATCGATATCTCTCTTGCTTGAGAAATGTTTTCCGGAATAAATGCTTTGAGGAGAATCAATCCACCGTACGCGATGCCCAGC
>Ga0068864_100004519_pt1 | contig 11427 bp, 11 predicted proteins | sample KBSSwiS72_FD_66586 | JGI IMG/M metagenome (GOLD analysis project Ga0068864, IMG submission 66586) | Switchgrass rhizosphere microbial communities from Kellogg Biological Station, Michigan, USA - KBS Switchgrass S7-2 | ecosystem: Host-associated > Plants > Roots > Rhizosphere > Soil ...
GTGAAGGGACTCTTGCTGTCGACGATCTGGCCGAATGCGGCAGCGATGTCGTCGAGGTAGTCGTCGTCGAGCGTCACGCCGCCGGCGCCCGGCTCGAGCGCGAACACCGCCGGCTCGACCTCGGGCGAGGCCAGCACCTCCCAGAACCGCGGCTCCTCGGCGACGGCTTCCATGGTTCGAACCAGCTCCGGATCGAACCAGCTGCCGGCACGACGGCGCAGTTCGGCGAGCGCCGCAGCGCGTCCGCCCAGGGTATGGAACACGTCGATCACTTGCGCCAGGAGCGCGATCCGCGCGTAGAGCGGGATCGCCTGGCCGGCCAGTCCCTCCGGCCGGCCGTGTCCGTCCCAGTGCTCGTCGAGGCTCGCGATGCCGGCCGCGACGCCGTCGCCGAAGCGCAGCTGGCGGGCGATGTCGGCGCCGCGCGTGCATCGCGTCTTGATCAGCTCGTCGGTGATCTGCGGGCCGTTGCGCAGGATGTTGGCGACGCCGCGCAGCCTCCCCGCAAGGCCGGCCTTCAGCCCGGTGTGCCTTAAGACGAAGCGCAGGACGTCGGGCAGCCCTTCGCCGACGGTCTTGAAGTCGCGCTTGAAGCTCAGGTCGTCGGTCAGGTAGAGCTCGCAGATGCGCGCCGCGTTGCTGCTGCAGCCGAGATCCTTCAGCAGCAGCGTGTAGTAGAGCTCGCGCGACTCGGCGACGCCCAGGCCAAGCTTCCGGCCGATGTGGCTGCCGATCCAGCAGACGCGGATGCAGTGCCCTTTCGGCTGGCCCTCGGTGAGATCGAGGGCGTGGCTGAGCGAGCCGATCAGCTCCGAGAACTGCATCCCCAGCGCCGCTCCCGGGCCGGGGGTGAGGGAAGCGGCGGCGTACGGCCGGAATCGGTCCATTCGACCGTATCGGCAGCTCCGGTCGGTTCTTGAATGCCGGGGTGCCTAGCCGGGCGCCGTTGCCCACTCGGCCTGGGCGATCGCGTCGTCGTCGACCAGCGTCGCTGATGCGGTCGACGCCGCGGCCGGCCGCTCGCGCGCCACGAGATGCGGGACCTGCGCCGCGCGCCGGCGCTCGAGGATCCGCATCAGGGTGGCGGCGTTGCGCTGCCCCTGGTCCTCGTTGTTGTTGTTCATCACGACATGGGTGGTGAAGGTCTCGGGCGCGAGTCGCTCGACGCGCGCGGCGATCGCGTCGAGCTCGGCGTCTGGGTAGTCGTAGTCGAAGCGCTCGGAGGCCACCGTCGCGCCCTTGATGTTCCAGGTCTCGTGGTTGCGGCCGTGCAGGCGCACCAGTGCGAAGTCGATGTGCGTCGACTCCCAGATCGGCGGCACGCTGTTATGGAATCCTTGCGGCCCGTCGACCACGGTGTGGACGACATTGAGCTCGCGCTCGAAAGCGAGCGTCTGGCCGATGTGCGCGTCGTCGAACCAGGTCTGGTTCCTGAACTCGACGCTGACGGTGTAGTCCTTCATCGTCTCGACGCAGTGGGCGACGTGCGCGTGCCCGTCGCGGTTGCGCAGCAGCCAGGGCGCGAACTGGAAGTGCACCATGCCGAGCTTGCCGGCCTGGCGCAGCGGCTCGAGCGACTCCTTGAAGCGCTGCCAGAGCGCGTCGCGCAGTTCTTTGGGCACGTCCTTGAAGTAGAAGCTCGCCTTCGTGTTCTCCGGCAGCTCGGCGCGCAGATCCGGTGGCAGCACCTTGGCCGATGTCGCGTGGCCGGTGAAGAGGCGAAACGCCTTCATGTTGAGCGTGAACCGCGCCGGCGTTCGCTCGGCCCAGGCCTGCGCCGTCTGGGCGAGCGGGATGGCGTAGTAGGAGGTGTCGACTTCGACCAGCGGGAACTTCGTCGCGTAGTAGCGCAGCCGGCCCTCGGGGCTGCTGACGCCCTTGGGGTAGAACTTCTTCGACGCGACCAGCGACTTGTCGCTCCAGGACGCGGTTCCGACCAGGACCTTCATCGATCGACCCTCGGGGCTGTGCGGCGAGTGTGCCACCCGCCGCAGCGAGGGTCGAAGCCGGCGGTCCCGATCCGCGAAGCGCGAGATCGGGCCGATCGATCGCGTCGCCCGCTAGCGCGAATCGTCGCCGCGGAGGTCGACGTCCTCGTCGTCGTTGTCCCGCGGCCGTTCCTCGCCTTCGCCCAGGGGCCGGTTGGGGCTCGCGCCGCCGCTGCGCCCGCTGCTCTCGTTCGCTTGCGATTGCTGCCCTGTGCTCGCGCCCGACGACCCTTGCTGGCGGCTGCTGCCACCCTGGTTGCCGCTCGAGCCCACGCTCGAGGTGTTGCTGCCGGTCGTCGAGGTCCGGTCCGAGTCCGCGACCGACCCCGATTGCTGCCCGCCCTGGCCCGACTGCCCCGGCTGCTGAATGCCCAGGCCCGACTGGCCGGTCTCCTTGCCACCCTGCCCCGACTGCCGCGACGACGTGCCGTCGTTGCCCGTCTGGTCTGACGACGGCGAGTCCTGGTTGCTGTTGCCGTATGTCGATGCCATGGCGATCTCCTCGTTGATGGGTTGAGCGCGTGCGATCGCGCCAGCCTCCGGTGGCAACACCCATGCCTGCAGGTGCCGTCGCCGCGCGCGCGTTGGCGCGTCGCGATCAGGTCCAGCCGCCGTCGACGATGAAGTCGTGTGCCGTGCACATCGCGCTGTCGTCGGCCGCCAGGAACAGGGCCATGCGCGCGATGTGCTCGGGCAGAAGCGGCTGCGCGAGGCACTGACCGCGAGCGATCTCGGCGCGGCCCGTGTCGTCGAGCCAGAGCCGGACTTGCTTCTCCGTCATCACCCAGCCCGGCACCAGTGTGTTGACGCGGATGTTGAACGGCCCCCAGTCGCGCGCGAGGCTGCGTGTCAGCCCTTGCACGGCCGACTTCGACGTGGTGTAGACCGGCATGCCGCCGTGCTTCAGCATCCAGCTGGCCGAGCCGAGGTTGACGATCGAGCCGCCTCCGGCCGTCTTCATGTCGGCGGCGACGTTGCGGGCGGCGAAGAACTGGTGCTTGAGGTTGACGGCGACCGTGGCGTCCCAGCTCGCCGAAGTCACCGTGTCGATGGCGTGGCGCTGGTCGTTGGCGGCGTTGTTGATCAGGACGGTGATCGCGCCGACTCGGGCCCGAACCGCGGCGATCGCGGCATCGAGAGCAGCGATGTCGGTCAGGTCGGCCGCGGCGAAGAGCGGCGGATGCTTCGCCCCGGCGAGCTTCGCGACCAGGGCGTCGCCGCTGCTGCGGTCGATGTCGATGAAGCCGACGCGCGCATCCTGGGCGCTGAACTCCTCGACCAGGGTGGCGCCGATGCCGGTCGCGCCGCCGGTGATCAGGACGCCGCGGTCGACGAGGCTCGGATAGCGTGCGAATGGAGTGGGCGACATGGTCGAATCCGGGGAACGTGCGGCCATATTAATCGCCGGCGCCGGCAGCCATTCATCCTCCATTGAAACCCTGATTGATTTATTTTCCGATGCGATGAGACTCGCGGCATTCAACCCGCTGCCCAATGTCGACGTCCACGGCCACCATCGCTGAAATCGCCGCCCGCGCCGGCGTCGGCACGGCGACCGTCGATCGCGTCCTCAACAAGCGGCCCGGCGTCAACGCCGACACCGTGCTGCGCGTGCTTCAGGTCGTAGCCGAGATCGGCACCCCGCCGCTGCGCGGCCGGCCACGGCGCGACGCCAATCTGCGTTTCGCCTTCGTCCTGCCTGCCGACGACACGCCGTTCCTCGCGCTGGTCGATCGCCAGATCGCCCAGTCGGCGGGCGACTTTCGCCACCAGCACATCACCGAGGTCACCTACCGCCTCGATGCCGCCGACGGCGAGCGGTTCGCCGCCAGCCTGGCGCAGGTCGCCGAGTGCGAGGGCGTCGCGCTGATGGCGCCCGACCTGCCGCCGGTCAAGCTCGCGATCAACGAGCTGGTTCGATCCGGCGTTCACGTGGTGACGTTGTTCTCCGACGTCGCCGGCTCGATGCGCGAGACCCACGTCGGCGCCGACAGTCGCGCCGCCGGCCGCACGGCCGGGCTGCTGCTCGGTCGCATGGCGAGCGGCACGCCGCGCGACACGTTGCTGCTCGCCTCGCAGGCGACGCGCCTGTCGGCCGAGATCGAGCGCCGGATCGGCTTCGCGCAGGTGCTCGAGGAGCGCTTTCCGACCCTGCGCATGCTGCGGGTTCCCGACCTGCCGGCGGGCGACGCGGCGACCCGGCGCGCGCTCGCGCGCTTCCTGCAGAAGGCAGTCGAGCCGACCCGCATCGCCGGTCTCTACAACGTCGGCTCGGGAAGCGCCGGGCTGGCGCGCGCCCTCGCCGATGCCGGGCTCGCCGACGACGTCGCGATGGTCGCGCACGACCTCACCGACCAGCATCGCTCGCTGCTCAGCAGTGGCAGCTTCGCCTATGTATTGACGCAGGACATCCACTACTGCGTCGGAGCCGCTGCGCGAGTGCTGCGCGCGCTGTGCGAGAACGTTCGCGGGGCACTCAACGTGGTGCAGCCGCGAGTGGAGATCCTGACGGCCGAGAACCTGCAATGAGCAGCGAGTCGGCCCCCGGATGTTTGTGCCTGGACCTGCAACCAAGGGAGACCCCGAGATGAAAGCGATCTTCAAGAAGCTGCCCGCCCTCGTGGCGGTCGCAGCAGCCGGCGTTCTGGGGCTGGGCAGCGGCGCTGCGCAGGCCCAGGGCAAGACGATCACGCTCTGCTGGGCCGCGTGGGACCCGGCCAACGCGCTGGTCGAGCTGAGCAAGGACTTCACCGCCAAGACCAAGGTCAACATGAAGTTCGAGTTCGTGCCCTGGCCGAACTTTGCCGACCGGATGCTCAACGAGCTCAACTCCAAGGGCAAGCTCTGCGACCTGATCATCGGCGACAGCCAGTGGATCGGTGGTGCGGCCGAGAGCGGCCACTACGTGAAGCTGAACGATTTCTTCGCCAAGGAAGGAATCAAGATGAGCGACTTCATGCCGGCGGCGGTGCTCGGCTATTCGGAGTGGCCCAAGGGCACGCCGAACTACTGGGCGCTGCCGGCGATGGGCGACGCGCTCGGCTGGACCTATCGCAAGGACTGGTTCGCCAAGCCCGAGCTGCAGGCCGAGTTCAAGGGTAAGTACAAGCGCGACCTGGCGCCGCCGAAGACCTGGGCCGAGTTCAAGGACATCGCCGAGTTCTTCACCGGCAAGCAGATCGACGGCAAGAAGGTCTACGGCACGTATCTGTTCACCGAGCGTGGCTCCGAAGGGATCACGATGGGCGTGAGCAACGTCCTCTATCCGATGGGCTTCAGGTACCAGGACCCGAAGAAGGCCTACTCGATGGACGGCTTCGTCAACAGCCCCGATGCGATCCGGGGCCTCGAGTTCTACAAGGCGCTCTACAAGTGCTGCACCCCGCCCGGCCTCACCAACTCGTACATGGGCGAGGGCCTCGACGCGTTCAAGTCGGGCCAGGTGGCGATGATGATGAACTGGTTCGCCTTCTTCCCGGGGCTGTACAAGGACCCGAACGTCGGCGGCGACAAGATCGGCTTCTTCGTCAACCCGAGCGACAAGACCAAGGGCTCGCAGCTCGGCGGGCAGGGAATCTCGGTGGTCGCGTATTCGCCCAACCGCGCCGAGGCGCTGGAGTACATCAAGTGGTTCGCCTCGCCCGAGGTGCAGAAGAAGTGGTGGGCGCTCGGCGGCTACTCGGTGCACAAGTCAGTGCTGCAGGACCCCGGCTTCACCAAGAGCGCGCCGTTCGCGTCCGAGTTTCTGACGGCGATGGACCAGGTGGTCGACTTCTGGGCCGATCCTAGCTACGCCCAGCTGCTGCTCGCCGAGCAGAAGCGCATCCACGACTACGTCGTTGCCGACAAGGGCACGGCCAAGGAAGCGCTCGACGGTTTGCTCGCCGACTGGAAGAAGGTGTTCAAGGAAGACGGCAAGCTGAAGTAGCTTGCCGACGAGGCAACGGCCGGTGCGTGGGTGCGCCGGCCATTCTCCGGGCCGATGGCATGGACGACAAGGACCGCCAGTAGAGCGCGATGGGAGCCGCCGATCATTTCGCCGTCCGCGTCGCCGCGGCGACCCCCGCGCCGCTCAAGCGCCGCATGCGCGGCCTCTCGGACCGGGCGATCGCCTGGCTCTTCATCGCGCCGACGATGCTGCTGCTGCTGGCGATCAACATCTTTCCGTTGATCTGGACGATCCGGCTCTCTTTCACCAACTTTCGCGCCAACCGTCCCAACGCCGAAGTGCTCGGCGTCGGCATCGACAACTACGTCTCGATCCTGACCGACCCCGACATCTGGCAGCCGATGCAGGCCACGGCGCATTTCCTGTTCTGGACCATCACGCTGCAGACGCTGATCGGCTTCGGCCTGGCCTACCTCATCGACCGCAAGTTCCGCGGCCACGGCTTCTGGACGACGCTGATCCTGATCCCGATGATGCTGTCGCCGGCCGTGGTGGGGAATTTCTGGGCCTTCATCTACCAGCCGCAGATCGGCCTCTTCAACTACGCCGTGTCGTTCTTCACCGGCATTGCGCCGTCGAGCTTCGAGATGCTCGGCTCGGTCAAGCTGGCGCCGTGGGCGATCGTCATCGTCGACACCTGGATGTGGACGCCGTACGTGATGCTGATCTGCCTCGCCGGCCTGCGCAGCATCCCCGACTACATCTACGAGGCCGCCGAAGTCGACCGCGCCTCGCCCTGGCGCCAGTTCTGGAGCATCACGCTGCCGATGGTCCTGCCGTTCATCATGCTGGCGGTGCTGTTTCGCGGCATCGAGAACTTCAAGATGTTCGACCTCGTGAACCTGCTGACCAACGGCGGGCCGGGGTCGACCACAGAGGTGGTCTCGATCACGCTCAAGCGCGAGGCGTTCGAGAAGTGGCGCACCGGCTACTCGTCGGCGCTCGCGATCATCTTGTTCGTCGCGGTGTTCGGCCTGGCCAACATTTACGTCAAAGCGCTCAACGCGGTGAAGAACCGCTAGCGCGACCAGCATGCGCATCGGCCTCAGCACCGCCCACTCCGTCGTCGAACCGACGGCCGCCGCCAAGTGGCTGGCGATGGCGGTCGTGGTTCTCTACGCCTTCGTCACGCTGGTGCCGCTCGGCTGGATCCTGCTCACCAGCATCAAGAGCCCGCCCGACTCGATCAGCTATCCGCCCAAGGTCGTGTTCGAGCCTTCGCTCGAGGGCTACTGCAACCTGTTCACGACCCGCTCGCGCCAGACCGAGGAATACATCAAGAGCCTGCCGCCCGCTGTCGACACGTGCGACAGACTGGCGCGCAGGAACAGCATGGTTGTCGTCAGCCGCTCGAACTACCTGCCTCGCTTCCTCAACTCGCTGCTGATCGCCGGCGGCTCGACCCTGCTCTCGGTCGGCCTCGGCGTCATGGCCGCGTACGCGTTCTCGCGCTTCAAGGTGCCGGGCAAGGACGACCTGATGTTCTTCATCCTGTCGACGCGGATGATGCCGCCGATCGCGGTCGCGATTCCGATCTACCTGATGTACCGCGAGCTCGGCCTGTCGGACACCAAGCTCGGCATGATCCTGCTCTACAGCGCCGTCAACGTCTCGCTCGCGGTCTGGCTGCTGAAGGGCTTCATCGACGAGATCCCGCGCGAGTACGAGGACGCGGCGATGGTCGACGGCTACACGCGGCTGCAGGCGTTCCGCAAGGTCGTGCTGCCGCAGGCCGCGACCGGCATCGTCGCGACCGCGATCTTCTGCCTGATCTTCGCTTGGAACGAGTACGCGTTCGCGGTGCTGCTGACGAGCGGCGAGGCGCAAACCGCGCCGCCTTTCATCCCGATCATCATCGGCGAGGGCGGCCAGGACTGGCCCGCCGTCGCCGCGGGAACGACCTTGTTCCTGGTGCCGATCCTGGTCTTCACGGTCCTGCTCAGGAAGCACCTGCTGCGCGGCATCACCTTCGGCGCGGTGCGCAAATGAGGATCGAGGAAGAGCCGGCGCCGAACGTCGTAGACAGCCATCCCGGCTGGCCGCGGTGGCTGCGCCGCGGCCCGCTCGAAATGGCGGCGGCGCTGGTGATCGCCCTCGGCATCGCGATGATGCTGCAGCCGTTCGCGCTCGTCCTCTACACCTGGTCGTTCGTGACCACGCTCGCCGGAGTAGCGATGTTCACGATCGTCTCCAAGTTCCCGCGCTGAGCAGGCGAGAGACATGGCCGAGATCCGCGTCGAGAACCTGCACAAGGCGTTCGCCGACTTCGTCGCCGTCAAGGACTCGACCTTCACCGTCAAGGACGGCGAGTTCTTCTGCCTGCTCGGGCCCTCGGGATGCGGCAAGACGACGACGCTGCGGATGATCGCCGGCCTCGAGCTGCCGACGCGCGGCCAGATCTTCCTCGGCGGCGAAGACGTCACCTGGAAGCGTGCCTCGCAGCGCGACATCGCCTTCGTGTTCCAGCTGTTCGCGCTCTACCCGCACCTGAACGTGCGCAGGAACATCGCCTTCCCGCTGGTCGCGCAGGGAATGCCTCGGCGCGAGATCGCGCACAAGGTCGACGAGGCGGCGCGCATCCTGCAGATCACGCGCCTGCTCGACCATCCGGTGTCGGCGCTGTCGAGCGGCGACCGGCAGCGGGTCGCGCTCGGCCGCGCGATCGTGCGCCAGCCGCTCGCCTTCATGATGGACGAGCCGCTCGGCGCGCTCGACTCCGAGTTCCGCGAGCTGATGTGCGGCGAGCTGCGCGCGCTGCACGACCGGCTCAAGGCGACCATGGTCTACGTCACCCACGACCAGATGGAAGCGATGGCGATGGCCGACACGATCGCGATCATGAACGGCGGCGTGATCGAGCAGCTCGGCGCGCCGCAGGACGTCTACGACCGGCCCGCGTCTGTGTTCGTCGCCGACTTCATCGGCGCGCCGGCGATGAACTTCATTCCGTTCGCCGGCGCCTACGAGGCGGGCGCGGCCGCGATCACGATCGGCGCGGCGAGCGTCGCGGTGCCGGCGCTGGCGCAAGGCGTCGCCGATGCGCCCCGCCTGTGCGGCGTTCGCCCAGAGCACGTCCGCTTCGACGAGCGCTCGAGCCTGCGTGCCGAGGTCGTCGGCAGCGAGTACCTCGGCCACAGCCAGATCGTCACGGTGACGACCGCGGTCGGCTCGACCTTGCGCGCCAAGGTCGGGCCGGAGACGAAGGCCGAGCGCGGCGAGCACGTCGGCCTGGTGTTCGATGCCGCTGCAGTGTCCTTGTTCGACCAGGCGAGTGGCCGCGCGCTGGCGCTTCGCCGCGAGGCGCGCCGTGGCTGAGCTGCGCCTCGTCGGCGTCGGCAAGCGCTTCGGCGCGGTCAGCGCCGTCGCCGACCTCTCGCTCGAGATCGCCAGCGGCGAATTCATCGTCCTGCTCGGCCCGAGCGGCGCGGGCAAGACGACGACGCTGCGCCTGGTCGCCGGCCTCGAGGTTCCCGACCGCGGCAGCGTCTTCATCGGCGGCGACGACGTCACCGCGACCGCACCGGCGCTGCGCGACGTGACCTTCGTGTTCCAGCAATACTCGCTCTACCCGCACCTCAACGTCTACGACAACCTCGCCTTCCCCCTGCGCTCGCCGCTCAGACGAACGCCCGAGGCCAAGGTGCGCGAGAAGGTGAACGAGATTGCGCGCCTGCTGCGCATCGACGACAAGCTCGCCAGCCCGGCGACGCGGCTCTCGGGCGGGCAGATGCAGCGGGTCGCGATCGGTCGCGCGCTGGTGCGGCAGCCCGCGGTGACGCTGATGGACGAGCCGCTGTCCTCCCTCGACGCCAAGCTGCGCAACGACCTGCGGCTCGAGCTGAAGCGGATCCAGCACGACCTCGGCGCGACCATGCTCTACGTCACCCACGACCAGACCGAGGCGCTGACGCTGGCGACGCGCATCGGCGTGCTCGACCACGGCCGCCTGGCGCAGGTCGGCAGCCCGCGCCAGATCTACGAGGACCCGCAGACCAGCGCCGTCGCGTCGCGGCTCGGCTCGCCGCGGATCAACCTGCTCGCGCGCAGCGCGCTCGGCGACTGGCCGGCGCCGCGCGACGCGGTCACGGTCGGCGTCCGCGCCGAGCATCTGCACGTTCACGCCCCGCAGTCACGGCCGGGTCAGGCGCTGCGTGCCACGGTCCGGCGGATCGAGATCCTGAGCGACCAGCGCCTGGTTCATCTCGCGCTCGCCGGCGGCGCCGCCGAGGTGATCAGTGCCGCGCCGGCGCGCGGCTCGGTCGAGCCGGGGCGCGAGGTCGACGTCGAGCTCGACCGGCCGCTCTGGTTCGATGCCGCCGGACGTCGCGTCGCCGCGTGACCGGCTCACCCATGCCCGCCTTGGAGCCCGCCCCATGGACCACCTGTCGCTGATTCGCGCTGCCACGGAGACGCTGGTCGAGCACGTCGACGAGCTCACCGAGCTCGACAGCGCCATCGGCGACGGCGATCACGGCCTGAACATGAAACGCGGCGCGCTGGCGATCCAGGCCAAGCTCGCGGACTGGCGCGACTCTTCGCTGAACGAAGCGCTGAAGGCGGCGGGGACGACCTGCATGGCAACGATCGGCGGCTCTTCGGGACCGGTCTTCGGTACCTTGCTGGTCACGCTCGCCAAGGAGCTCCCTGCCGACCCGAAGCCGGCCGATCTCGGCGCAGCGCTGGCCATGTCGATGGCCGCCCTGACCCGGCTCGGCAAGGCCGAGGTCGGCCAGAAGACGCTGCTCGATGTGCTCGATCCGGTCCAGCGCCTGCTCGCTGCCAGCGGCGACGGCATCGACGTCAAGGCGCGCGTGCGCCAGTGCGCGCTCGACAGCGCCGCGGCGACCGCGACCATGAACGCGAGCCGCGGCCGAGCATCGTTTCTCGGCGATCGCGCCCTGGGCCACGTCGATCCCGGGTCGCGCTCGACCGCCTTGATCATCGCCGCGATCTGCGACAGTCTCTAGGCGGCGCGGCGCGAACATTCCTTCTCGAGGTGACCATGAAAAAGCTCATCAACGACGTCGACGACGTGCTCGCGGAATCGCTCGACGGCTTCGCCACCGCGCACGCCGACATCGTCACGCTCGGTGCCGAGCGCAAGTTCGTGCGGCGCAAGAGCCTCAAGCCAGGCAAGGTCGCGCTGATCTCGGGCGGCGGCTCGGGCCACGAGCCGCTGCATGCGGGCTTCGTCGGCCACGGCATGCTCGACGCCGCCTGCCCGGGACAGGTGTTCACGTCGCCGACGCCCGACCAGATGCTCGCCGCCGCCGAGGCTGTCGACGACGGCGCCGGAACGCTCTTCATCGTCAAGAACTACTCCGGCGACATGATGAATTTCCAGATGGCCGCGGAGATGCTGACGAGCGACAACGCGACCGTGATCGTCAACGACGATGTCGCGGTCGAGAACTCGACCTACACCACCGGTCGGCGGGGAGTCGCCGGGACGCTGATCGTCGAGAAGATCGTCGGCGCCGCGGCCGAGCG
>Ga0068864_100004520_pt1 | contig 11427 bp, 8 predicted proteins | sample KBSSwiS72_FD_66586 | JGI IMG/M metagenome (GOLD analysis project Ga0068864, IMG submission 66586) | Switchgrass rhizosphere microbial communities from Kellogg Biological Station, Michigan, USA - KBS Switchgrass S7-2 | ecosystem: Host-associated > Plants > Roots > Rhizosphere > Soil ...
TAGACACGAGGCGTGGCCTCGAAGCCGGACACGCGCGAGAGCAGCGCCACGGGGCTGTTCCCCATGTCCCGCACCGTGGTGATGCCCTGGGCGAGCAGGTCGCGGAGGTCCAGGCCGAGGTCCTCGCCGGCGCTCCCGTTCTGCAGGAACAGCAGGTGGACGTGGCTGTCGATCAGTCCCGGGATCAGGTACTGGCCCCGGGCATCGATGACGCGGGCGCCCTGGGGAACCGGGCATTCGCCCGCGGCGCCCGCGCACAGGATGCGGTCGCCGCGGACGACGGTGACGGCCTTGGCCACGGGAGGGCCGCCGGTGCCGTCCCAGAGGGTGGCGCCGACGATGGCGGTAGCGGGATTGACCGGTGGAGGAGCGATCAGCTTGGCGCGAGGCGCGCCACAGGCAACGGCCGCAAGGCCGACCAGGCCGGCAAAGGCGGGAAGCGCGTAGGTCCTCATGGGCAACCTGCTCCATCTTGTCCGGACACAGGATGCCGACCCACGGCACCGCAATCTGCCCGATAACTGGTACAAGATGCGAACGGACGGGGGGTCCAAGCGGTGATACAGCAGCGGTAGCACGCCGTGACGCCGGCCACCAGTAGCAACGCGGCAAGGCCCATGCCCGGTTCCCCCGCATGCGTAATGATCCGGTTGCGGCTATGTCGGTTGCTCTCTAGAGTTACCCCCGTGACCTCGTCCCAGATTCATCGCCCCCGGCGCCGGCGGCGCACCGACGCCCTGCGGAGGCTCGTGCGGGAGCACCAGCTCGACGCCGCCGATTTCATCCAGCCCATCTTCGTCGTGCACGGGTCGCGGGTCGAGCGCGAGATCGGCTCGATGCCGGGCATTCACCACCTGTCGGTGGACGAGTCCCTCGACCGCGAGGTAGACCGGGTTCGGGCGCTCGGCATCCCGGCCATCCTCCTGTTCGGTTTGCCCGCGGCCAAGGACGAGGTCGGAAACGAGAACTTCGCCGAGGACGGCATCGTGCAGCAGGCGCTCCGCCGGGTGAGGGCGCGGCACCCCGACCTGCTGGTGCTCACCGACGTCTGCTGCTGCGAATACACCAGCCATGGCCACTGCGGGGTGCTCCGCGATGGCGCCGTGGACAACGACGCGACGCTCGAGATCCTCGGCCGCGTCGCAGTGACACACGCGGCGTCCGGTGCGGATCTCGTCGCGCCCAGCGGCATGATGGACGGAATGGTTCGGGCCATTCGGAGCGCGCTCGACACGGCCGGCCACTCCGAGGTCGGCATCCTCAGCTACGCGGTCAAGTACGCCAGCGCGTACTATGGCCCCTTCCGCGAGGCGGCCGACAGCGCCCCGGCCTTTGGCGACCGGCGCCAGTATCAGATGGACCCCGCCAACGTGCGGGAGGCCCTCATCGAGGCGGCCCTGGACGAGGACGAGGGCGCCGACATGCTCATGGTGAAGCCGGCGCTGGCCTACCTGGACGTGGTGCGCGCGGTCCGCGAGCGCACCTCCCTCCCGGTGCTGGCGTACAACGTGAGCGGGGAGTACTCGATGGTGAAGGCGGCGGCGCGGCTGGGCTGGATCGACGAGCGCCGCGTGGTGCTCGAGACCATGGTGGGCATGCGCCGGGCCGGCGCCGATGCGATCGTCTCCTATCACGCCAAGGACGTGGCCGCCTGGCTGGCCGAGGAGCAGGGCGGATGACCAACGTGCGCGCGTCGCGGGTCACCGCCGCCTCCGAGCGGCTGTTCGCGGCCGCGCAGCGCGTCCTGCCGGGCGGCGTCAACAGTCCGGTGCGCGCCTTCAGGAGCGTGGGTGGCACGCCGAGGTTCATCACCCGCGGCCAGGGCGCGTGGATCGAGGACGCCGACGGCAACCGGTACGTCGACCTGGTGCTGTCCTGGGGTCCGCTGATCCTGGGGCACGCCCATCCGGAGGTGCTGGCGGCCGTGGTGGACGCCGCGGGACGCGGGACGACCTACGGCGCCCCGACCGAGCCGGAGGTGCGGCTCGCTGAACGGGTAGTCGCCACATTCCCATCGGTCGAGATGGTGCGGTTCGTCAGCAGCGGCACCGAGGCGGCCATGAGCGCCGTGCGACTGGCGCGGGCCGCCACCGGGCGCCGGGCCATCGTCAAGTTCGACGGGTGCTACCACGGCCATGCGGACCCGCTGCTCGCGTCGGCCGGCTCGGGCGTGGCGACCCTGGGCCTGCCCGATTCGCCTGGCGTCACCCCGGGCACCGTGGCCGACACGCTCATCGCGCCGTTCAACGATCTGGCGGCGGTCGAGGCGCTGTTCGCGGGGCGCGGGGCCGATATCGCGGCGGTGCTGGTCGAGCCGGTGGCGGGAAACATGGGCGTCGTGCCGCCCGCCAAGGGATTCCTGGCGGGCCTGCGCGAGGTGACCCGGCGCGCGGGCGCGCTGCTGGTATTCGACGAGGTCATGACCGGCTGGCGGGTGCACCCGGCCGGCGCGCAGGTGCTGTACGAGGTCACGCCCGATCTCACCATCCTGGGCAAGGTGGTCGGCGGCGGCCTGCCCGCCGCGGCCTACGGGGGCCCGCGCGCGCTGATGGAGCAGATCGCACCCTCGGGTCCGGTGTATCAGGCCGGCACCCTGTCCGGCAATCCGGTCGCCATGGCGGCGGGGCTCGCGACGCTCGACGTGCTGTCGCGGCCGGGCATGTGGGCCCGCGCCGAGCGCTGGGCCGCCCGGGCCGCCGAGGCCATCACCTCCTCGGCGGTGGCGGCCGGCGTCCCGGTGACCGTGCAGCGGGTCGGCACGATGTTGACGCCGTTCTTCACCGACACGCCGGTCCGCGACTACGCCGAGGCCAAACGCTGCGATCGCGCCGCGTACACCGCCTTCTTCCACGCCATGCTCGAGGGCGGCGTCTACCTGGCGCCCTCGGCCTTCGAGGCTGCGTTCACCTCCGCCGTTCACGGCGACGCGGAGTTGGCCGCGCTCGAGGCCGCCCTGGGCTCGGCATGGGCGCGGTAGCGATTGTCGGGGGCGGCGTCGCCGGCCTGAGCGCGGCCTACCGTCTCAAGCAACGCGGCATCCGGGTGGTGGTCTACGAGGCCGGCGAGCGGGTCGGCGGCGTGGTCCGCACCGAGCGACGCGAGGGGTTCATCGCGGACCTGGGCCCCAACTCGATCGCGGCGCCGTCGCCCCACCTGCGCGCGCTGCTGACCCAGCTGGGTCTGGACGGCCACCTCCTTCCCGCCTCGCCGGCTGCGCGCACCCGCTACATCGTCAAGAAGAAGAAGCTCCGCCCCCTGCCCATGTCGCCGCAGGATTTCCTGACCACGCGGCTGCTCACCAACGGCGCCAAGCTCGCGTTCTTCGGCGAGGCGCTGGTGGACCCCGGCGACGGTACGGTAGAGGAGAGTGTGGCCGCGTTCGTCCGGCGGCGGTTCAATCAGGAAATCCTCGATTACGTCGCCAATCCATTCGTCGCCGGGATCTACGCAGGCAACCCCGAGCAGCTCTCCGTCCGGCATGCGTTGCCGCGGCTGTACGGGCTGGAGCGCGCTCACGGCTCGGTCGTGAAAGCGTTCGCCGGCATGATGCGGGGCGCGAGGCGCGACGAAGACGCGGCCGGCGACGCCGGCGGCATGATTTCGTTCCGGACCGGCATCCAGGAGCTGCCCGAGGCGCTCGCCCGCGAGCTCCACGCCGAGATCCGTACGCGGGCGACCGTCACCCAGGTTCGTGCCGGGCCCAAGGGTTGGACCGTCGGCGCGGCGTTTCAGCCGACCGAGCTGTACGACGGGGTGATCTACGCGGCGCCGGCGCACTGCGTGGACGACGTGGATCTGGCGTTCCCCGGCGGCGACCGGCTCAAGACCCTCGCGAGCATCACCCATCCGCCCGTGGCCGTCCTCGTCCTTGGCTTCCGCCGGGAGGACGTGACCCATCCGCTCGATGGGTTCGGATTCCTGGTGCCCGAGATCGAGCGGCGACACGTGCTCGGCGTCGTCTTCTCCTCCACGCTGTTCGCCGGGCGCGCGCCGGACGGACACGTGCTCCTCACCGCCTTCGTCGGCGGCGTGCGCAATCCCGACCTGGCCAACGCGGACCTGCCGACCATCACGGCGCGGGTCCACGACGACCTGCGCGCCCTGCTGGGCGCCACCGGCGAGCCGACCTTCCGGGCGTTTCATCTCTGGCCCAAGGCCATCCCGCAGTACGATCTGAGCTACGGCCGCTTCAAGGACATCATGGACGACGTGGAGCGGCGCAATCCGGGCTTCGCCCTGGCGGGCTCGTACCGCGAAGGCGTGTCGCTCGCGGAGGCGATCGCGTCGGGCGAGGCGGCTGCGGAGCGGGTCGCGGCCGGCGCGGCCTCGGCGGGGTCATGAGCGGGGCGCTCCGGATCGGCACGCGCGGAAGCGCCCTCGCGCTGTGGCAGACCGAGCACGTCCGCGCCCGGCTGCACGCCGCCGGGGTCGACACCGAGCGGGTAGAGATCCGGACCACCGGGGACCTGGTGCAGCACGTGCCGCTGGCCCAAATCGGCGGCCGGGCGCTGTTCACCCGCCAGATCGACGATGCGATGCTCGAAGGCCGGATCGATCTCGCGGTGCACTCGCTCAAGGACCTCCCGACCACGCTGCCGGAGGGCATCGCGTTGGTGGCCGTGGGGGAGCGCGAAGATCCCCGGGACGCGCTCGTGGGCCGGGGTCCGATCGCCTGGGACAAGCTTTCTCCCGGGGCGGTGCTCGCCACCAGCAGTCTCCGGCGGCGGGCGCAACTGCTCCACCTCCGTTCCGATCTCGAAATTCGCGACATCCGAGGCAACGTCGACACCCGCCTGGCGAAGCTGGACGCCAGTGCCGAGTGGTCGGCGATCGTGCTGGCCGCGGCCGGCCTGGTCCGGCTCGGATTCGGCGCGCGCATCGGGCCGCGCCTGCCGCCCGAGATCATGCTTCCGGCACCCGGCCAAGGCGCGCTGGCGGTCACGGCCCGATCGGGGGACCGCGCTGCCGCCTCGGCCGCCGCCGGCGCCGTCCATCACCCGGCGACGGCGCTCGCCGTCGCCGCGGAGCGGGGGTTTCTCCGGACGCTCGAAGGCGGCTGTCAGGTGCCGGTGGCGGCCCTCGCCGCGCTCGAGGGGGAATCGCTTCGACTGCACGGGCGGGTGGTGTCGCTGCGCGGCGAGCACGGGGTCGAAGGCCAGGAGACGGCGTCCGCGCGCGACGAGCGGGAGGCCGCCGATCTGGGCGCCCGTCTGGCGGAGCGGCTGCTCGAGGAGGGCGCCTCGTCCATTCTCGCGGCAGTCCGTGCCGCGGCCGTGCCGGCCGTCACCGAGCCGTGAGCCCGGCGACGGTGGTCCTCACCGCCTCCGCCGGCGCCTTTCCGGGGCTGGTCGAGGCGCTGCGGGCCATCCCCGTCGCCGTCGAGGACGTGCCGCTCATGTCGTTCGCGCCCCCGCTCGACTGGGGTCCCGTGGATGACGTGGTGCGGGACCTCACCCGGTATGGCGCGGTCGCGTTCACCTCGCCACGCTCGGCGCGCGCGTTCGCGGGTCGTCTTGGCACGCTTGGCGTCGTGCCGCCGTCCGGGACCGCCGCATGGGCCGCCGGCGCCGGCACGGCCCAGGCGCTGGGCGATGGGCTCGGCCCGATCCGGCGACCCGACGAGCGCGCCGTGGCCGACCGGGGCGCCGCGGCCGCGCTGGCCGATGCGCTCATCGCCTCGGGGCTCTCGGCGCCGGTGCTGTTTCCCTGCGGCGACATCCGCCGCGACGAGCTGCCCTCCCGCCTGCGCGACGCCGGAGTCGAAGTCGTCGAGGTGGTGTGCTACCGGTCGGTGCTGGCCGGCGAGGCGGAGGCCCGCAAGACGGCGGACCGGGCCCAGGTGCTCGTGGTGGCGAGCCCGAGCGTCGCCGACCTGCTGGCACGCGCCTGTCCCCCGGGTGTGCGGCCTGCCCTCGTGGCCGTGGGTCCGACCACCGCGGCGGCGGCCCGCGCGTCGGGGTGGCCGCCCGCGCTGGTCGCCTCGCGCCCCACCGCCGAGGCGCTGGCCGCGGCGGTCCGTGCGCTGCTCGCTACCCGCTGATCCTGTGCGGAGACCATGAACGATCTCTTCCTTCGGGCCTGCCGGCGCGAGCCGGTCGAGCGGCCACCCGTGTGGATGATGCGCCAGGCGGGGCGCTACCTGCCCGAGTACCGGGCTGTGCGCGAGCGGGCCGACTTCCTGACCATGGTCGGGACGCCGGAGCTGGCCGTCGAGGTGACGCTGCAGCCGGTGGACCGGCTCGGCGTCGACGCGGCGATCATCTTCAGCGACATCCTGGTTGTCCCGCAGGCCATGGGCATGGCGCTCTCGGTCGACGAGGGCGTGGGCCCCCGGTTTCATCAGCCGCTGCGATCGGCAGACGATTTCGGCCGCCTGCGCGACATCCTGCCCGAGCGCGACCTCGGCTACGTCCTCGATGCGCTGAGGCTGGCGCGGCGAGCGCTGGATGGACGCGTGCCGCTCATCGGCTTCGCCGGCGCGCCGTGGACCTTGATGAGCTACATGGTGGAGGGGCAGGGCTCGAAGTCGTTCACCCAGGCCAAGCGGCTGCTGGTCGAGGACCCGGCACGGGCCCACGCCCTGCTGGGCCGCCTGGCGCGGGCGGTAGGCGCCTATCTGGCGGCGCAGGTGGCCGCGGGCGCGCAGGCGGTGCAACTGTTCGACTCGTGGGCCAGCGCGCTTGGCCCGCGGGACTTCCGGGAGTTCGCGCTGCCCTACCTGGCGGACGCCGTGCGCCTCGCCAGGGCCGCGGGCGCTCCGGTCATCGCCTTCGCACCGGGCGCGGGGTGGGCCCTCGACGAGATCGCCCGCGCGACCGGCGCCGACGTCATCGGCGTGGACTGGCAGACCGACGCCGGGGACGCGCGCCGCCGACTCGCACGGCTTCCGGTGGCGCTGCAGGGGAATTTCGATCCCGGCTGGCTGTACGCGTCGCCGACGGAGATCCGCACCCGCACGCACGCAATGCTGTCGGCCTTCGGGGGGCGGGGCCACATCGCCAACCTGGGCCACGGCATCAATCCCGACGTGCCCGTGTCCCACGCGCAGGCGTTCGTCGACGCCGTGAAGGAGTGGCGCATCCCGTGACCGCGCACGCGCTCCGGGATCGGGTCGCCGCGATGATGGAGCGGCTGCACGACGAGGCCACCGAGCTGTTCACCCGGCTCGATGGCGGCGGCGCGTTTCGCGAGGACCGCTGGGAGCGGCCCGGTGGCGGCGGCGGCGTGACCCGCGTGCTCAGCGAGGGGACGACGTTCGAGAAGGCCGGCATCAACCGGTCCGCGGTCAGCGGCGTGCTCCCGCCCGGCGCGGCGCAGCGCCTAGGCGCGCGGCTGGCCTCGGGCGACGAGACGCTGTTCTACGCCACGGGCATGAGCCTCGTGGTGCACCCTCGGAGTCCGCTGGTGCCAACGGTGCACCTCAACGTGCGCTACTTCGACCTGACCGACCTCGAGGGCGCGCCGCTCGACGCGTGGCTCGGCGGTGGGACCGATCTCACCCCGACCTATCCGTTTCCCGAAGATGCCGTTCACTTCCACCGCGCCCTCAAGGCGGCATGCGACCGGCACGACCCGGCCTTCTATCCGCGGTTCAAGACCTGGTGCGATCACTATTTCGTGAACGCCCATCGGGGTGACGAGCGGCGCGGCGTCGGTGGGATCTTCTTCGACAACCTGCGCGACGGCGACGCCGGGCTCTCGCTCGAGCGGCTGGTGGCCTTCGTGTTCGACGTGGGCGGCTCGCTCCCGGCGGCCTACGAGCCGATCGTCGAGCGGCGGCGGGCGCTGCCGTTCGGGGAGCGCGAGCGGCGGTTCCAGCTGGCCCGGCGGGGCCGGTACGTCGAGTTCAACCTCGTGCACGACCGGGGCACGCTGTTCGGCCTGCAGACCAACGCGCGGATCGAGAGCGTGCTCATGAGCCTGCCGCCGCTGGCGGCGTGGGGGTACGCGCCGGAGTACCAGCCCGGAAGCTTCGAGGCGGAGCTGCTGGCGATGCTGGAGCCGAGGGACTGGGCGGGGGGAGGGTAGGGGGCGGGCGTCCGAGCAACGGCTCTTCACCGGCAATGGCTCTCATCCCGAGCGACGCGAGGGGCCTTCTCCGTGATTCTTGGTCCGTGATGACATCCCCCGCAGCGTCGAGCAGGTCCCTCGATTCACCACGGAAACACGGAGAATACGGAAACGACCACGGAGAAGAACAACAGCTTGTTGGTTTTCTCCGTGTTTCCGTGGTGCCCCAACTGGCCTCGCCCGAGTAGGCGCGCCGACCAGACCTGCAGCTACGCCCCGTGCGCCGGGATCGGCCGGTCGCGGTACGGGTACCAGTAGTACTTCCGCTCCATCACGTAGTCGAGATGCACGTGCTTGGGCTCACGAAACGCGTCCAGGCCCTCCTCGCCGAGCTCGCGCCCGATGCCGCTCCACCGCATGCCGCCGAACGGACCGGCGTCGTTGTCGGTCAGCGGATCGTTGATCCAGAAGGTGCCCGCCTTGATCTCGTGCATCGCCCGCATGGCCGTTTCCAGGCTCTTGGTATACACCGTCGCACCGAGGCCGTAGCGACTGTCGTTGGCCATGCGGATGGCCTCGTCCGCATCGCGGGCGACCGTCAGCGAGAGCACGGGGCCGAAGATCTCCTCGGTCGTGGGAAGCGAGCCATGGGGGACGTCGGCCAGGATGGTCGGGGCCAGGAAATGGCCTCGAAGCCCGGCCGGCTGCACCCGGCAGCCCCCCGCGATGACCCTCGCGCCCTGGCGGACCGCCTCGCCGATCTGCCGCTCGACGAGATCGAGGGCCTCGGCGGAGATGAGCGGGCCCACGTCCACCGTCGGATCCGTCGGATCGCCGACCCGGATCGTGCCGACGTACTCCTGCAGCCGTCGGGTGAACTCGCGGGCGATGGGCTCGACCAGGTACACCCGCTTGGCCGAGGTGCAGACCTGGCCGGCATTGAGCAGTCGGGCCCACGCCGCGCCCGGCACGGCCACGTCGAGATCGGCGTCCTCGAACACGACGAGCGGGTCCACGCTGCCGAGCTCGAGGTTCACTTTCTTGAGCTCCTGGCCGGCCTGGGCCGCGATCCGGCGCCCCGCGGCCACCGATCCCGTGAAGGCGATCAGATCGACCTTGGGATGACGGACCAGCGCCTCCCCGGTCTCGGGACCCCCGGTGATCACGTTCACCACGCCCGGCGGCAGCCCGTCGAAGCAGCGCGCCATGCGCAGATTCGAGAGCGGATTCTGGTGGGGCGGCTTGCAGACGAGCGTGTTACCCGCCGCCAGCGCGGGCGCCACCTTCCAGGCCATGAGCAGCAGCGGGAAGTTGAACGGCACGATCGCCGCGACCACGCCGTACGGCTCCTTGATCGTGAAGTTGATCTGATGCGGGGCCACGGGAGGGATCGACGTCCCGTAGCTGCGGCGCCCCACCTCCGCGTAATAGTCGAAGCAGGCGGCCACCCATTCGATGCAGTCCACCGCCTCGATCAGGGGCTTGCCCGTCTCGCGCGCCATCAGCGTCGAGAGGGCGCGCTCGTCGGCGCGGATCTTTCCGGCGATCGCGCGAAGGCAAGTCGCCTTCTCGACGCCGGGCACCCGCCACCAGGCGGGCTGCGCGCCCGCCGCGGCCTCGACCGCCGAGGCGACATCGTCGGCACCGCAGTCCGGCACGAGACCAAGCGGTTCGAGGGTCGCGGGATTCCGGATCTCCCGGGAGGCGCGGGCGCGGGCGGGCACCCAGGCGCCGTCGATCAGGACGGGGGCGACGTCGGGCATGCTGGATCCTCCTATGGCCAAGATGCGCGGGTCCACGGGTTCCGGGAAGTGGATGCGGTGCGGGGGAGCCGACACCGCTCCGGCCCCGGGGTAGACCGCATGCCGATTGCCCGCCTTCAGCATAGCTTTACTGGGTGCATACGGCGGCCCAGATGTCCGTGACCGCTCCAACCCGAACACAGGATCGATCCTGGAATACGAAACGAAACGTCAGGGCGAACCCGACCAGCCGAGGGAGGCGCGGCTCCGCGCGGCGTCAGCCCACCTGTATCCCGGGGTGACCCCGGACGTCTGGATCCAGGCCACCACGCTGGCCGACATCGTGTGGGCGCGGCGGCTCCAGCATGGGGCTGGATCCCTGGCCGAGCGGGTGCTCGACGGTGCGCACTTCGAGTTCCGGTATGAGGGGATGCCGCCGGCGGATGCGACGCTCAGGCGACGGGCCACCGACCGGCTGCGCCTCCAGGGAGACTGAGCCCCGGGCTCTCCGGCCCTCCGGCTCGGGCCAGGGTCACCGGTGATGACGTTTGCCCCCCGTTAGAGCGCATCGTTATGTTGACGGGTACGGCCCACCCCTACCGCCCCGCGCCCTCTCCGCCACGGCCACGCTGCCCCCGAGCGTGGGCCGGGTGTTGCCCGGAGGAGCCGTAACATACCCCGCCCTCGACACCTCGCCCTGCGGCAACGCCGCCTCGGCGCTTGCCGGAGCGGCACGGTCGCCCGCCATGTGATGGAGCGCGCCAGCGTCGGATGATCGGCGTGCACTTGGATGTCGCGAATGGAGGCTGTCTGCTATGTCTGCCAACCGATCCGTCAAGTTCACGGGACTCGACTTCGCGAACCCCTTCCTGCTCAGCTCGGCGCCGCCGACGGAGTCGGAGAGCAACATCCTCCGCGCGTTCGAGGCCGGATGGGCCGGCGTAGTGACCAAGACGATCGGGCTCCACCCGGTCGTCAACGTCGTCGGGGCCAAGGCCAAGTTCATGCGCACCACTCCCGAGGACGCCAACGTCTCCATGAAGAAGCGCCCGGGTGCGGCGCTGCACTCCTCGTGGAACTGGGAGCTCATCTCCGACAAGACCCTCGACTGGTGGCTTCCCCGCATCCGGCGGATCAAGCAGGCGTTTCCCGACCGGGTCCTCATCGCCTCGATCATGGCCGGCTCCGGCAACGACAAGGAGCTGCAGAACTGGCAACGACTCGCCCGCGACTGCCAGGATGCCGGGGCGGACGGGCTCGAGCTCAACTTCTCCTGTCCCCACATGGACCGCCGCGACATGGGGTCCAACATCGGCAAGGACCAAGGCCTCTGCTCGGTGGTCACCGAGGCGGTGAAGGAAGCGGCCACGGTGCCGGTCTGGTGTAAGCTCACGCCCGCCACGGCCGAGATCGAGGTCGAGGCGGCGGCCTGTTTCCGAGGAGGCGCCGACGCCATCGTTTCCTCCAACACCTTTCCTTCGATCCCCCTGATCGACCCCGAGACCCTCGAGTTCGAGATCAACGTGGACGGCCTGGTGTCGAGCGGTGGGCTCGGTGGCCCCGCGATCCTCCCGCTCTCGCTGGCGAAGATGGCCCAGATGACCCGGGCGTTCCCCGACAAGAGCTTCTCGGGGATCGGGGGGATCTCGGACTTCTCGCAGGCGCTTTCCTACCT
>Ga0068864_100004529_pt1 | contig 11410 bp, 12 predicted proteins | sample KBSSwiS72_FD_66586 | JGI IMG/M metagenome (GOLD analysis project Ga0068864, IMG submission 66586) | Switchgrass rhizosphere microbial communities from Kellogg Biological Station, Michigan, USA - KBS Switchgrass S7-2 | ecosystem: Host-associated > Plants > Roots > Rhizosphere > Soil ...
GAAAGTCGCGCCGTCGGGAAAGTTTGATGTCGTTTATCGCGGTGAGACGCCGTATTACCCGAATGGCGTTGCGGTTGCGCCATCGGGTGCTTTGTACGTACTCGAAGTTGGGTTCAAGCCACCGAATACCTGGCTGCCTGCACGCGTTCGGAAGATAACCGCAGAAGGAAAGAGCGCAATCGTCGCCGTATCCGGTGATCTACGACAACCTCCAGGGGAAGCTGGTCGAGGCGAATTCAAAGCGTTGATGTTTCCGCAAACAACCAGTCACTATCTTTTCGTTTTAATCGTAGTGGTTGCGGGCGCCGTACTTCTTGGACTCTGGAAGTTGAGCGAAAGAATCAGACGAGCATGAGACGTTTAAGAACAACGCTTCGGTGGTTAGTTGTGATCGGGTTTTGTCTGTTTGTAGTGGCGCAGTTTGTTGGTCCTGCGAAGACAAACCCGGTAAGTGATCCGTCGGTTGCGCTCGAGTCGAAACTTCAGGTCGATCCCAAAGTAGAAACGATTCTCGATAGATCGTGTGCCGATTGCCATTCAAACCGTACACGCTGGCCCTGGTACGCAAATGTCGCACCGGTGTCTTGGTTTGTTATTGGACACGTAAATGATGGCCGTCGAGATTTGAACCTTTCGGAATGGGGTAACTACGACAAGAGGAAGCAAACGACGAGACTAACTCAAATGTGTGAGTTGGTGAAGACGGACGCTATGCCCCTGAGCTCGTACACGCCGTTGCATCCCGGATCAAAACTTAGTGGAGATGACGTGAAAGCTCTTTGCGAATGGACGGATTCTCAACATTAATTCCCGTTGAGCATATGAAGATGCCGCATGTCATTCAGCGCAATTACCCGCACAAATCCGTCCGTGCGCAGATCAAAGCGACTAATCCCACAGTTTGCAGTCGAAAGCCAAACAGGTTTTAGGTCGGGCGAGTCCAATGCTCCCATCAAGTGGAGAGCGAGGATGCAAATGGTACCGGTATGACTGAACACTACGACGGACCCGCCTTTATGTTCATTGATGATCGCATCGAGTTTTTGGCGTGCGCGATCCAAGAGTTGGCGATAACTCTCGCCGCCTGTCAAAACATGTTCGAAGTCGCGCCTCAATAGTGCTGCGTATTGTTCCGGGTGTTTCTGCGCGGCATCCTCGAAAGTAAGACTCTCCATTACACCAACACTTCGCTCGCGAAACGCTTCGGTTGAATGCACTGGCAATCCAGTCAGTTGGGCCAGAGGTTCTGCAGTCTGTATCGCTCTCACAAGGTCGCTTGAATAGATTGCCGTGATCGCTTCTCCGGCGAGTGTCCTGGCGGTGACTTGAGCTTGTCTGAGACCGCGAGGTGAAAGAGGTGTTGCAGTGTGACCACCGAACCGACGTTCAGCATTACCTTCTGATTGACCGTGCCTGACTAAGAGGACCTGGGTTGCGGAATCGGTCTTTAGTCTTGGACCGTTGCTCTTTGAATCACTTGAGTTCATTGCCCGCTCGACAAGTGAAGAAGAGTTTAACTAAACCTTGGGGGTTAACTGTTAGGCAGGGACCGGCTCGCCTTTGAGCTTCTCAGCCTGATAATGAGCGACGAGAGCGTCGATGAAAGGATCGAGGTTTCCTTCCATCACGAGATCAAGCTGATGGATCGTCAGACCGATACGATGATCACTGACGCGGTTTTCTTTAAAGTTGTAAGTGCGTATCTTCTCAGAGCGATCGCCGGAACCAACCATCGAACGCCTCTCGCTAGCCAGCGCTTCGTGTTGCTTCTGTTCTTCGATTTCCTGTAGTCGTGCCCGAAGAACCCGCATGGCCTTTTCGCGATTCTTGATTTGCGACTTCTCGTCCTGCATAGAAACCACAACGCCTGTTGGGAGGTGAGTTATACGGACTGCGGAATAGGTCGTGTTCACCGATTGACCACCCGGACCCGAAGAGCAGAAGGTATCTATACGCAGATCCTTGGGATCGATCTTAACGTCAACCTCTTCAGCTTCAGGGAGAACCGCTACAGTGATCGCAGATGTATGTATTCGTCCGCTTGCTTCTGTTTGGGGAACGCGTTGGACGCGATGTACCCCAGACTCGTGTTTGAGCTTGGAGTAAACCTTGTCACCTTCAATCAAAGCAATCGCTTCCTTCAATCCGCCGATACCTGATTCCGAAGCTTCGAGGATCTCAAAACGCCAGCGTTGTTTTTCTGCGTAGCGACCGTACATTCGTAGCATTTCAGCAGCAAATAAAGTGGCTTCGTCGCCGCCAGTGCCGGCCCTGATTTCGAGAATGACATTTTTCTCGTCGTTTGGATCAGTGGGGATCAAGAGAAGTCGTAGTTCCTCCTCGGTTTCTTCGAGGCGTGTCTGGAGACTTTCGAGTTCCAAGCGAGCCATCTCGCGCATCTCTTCGTCGTCAGAGGTGTCAAACAATTCTCGAGCGCCGACCAGTTCGGCTTTCAAGGATTTCCATGTCTGATACTTTTGTACTACCTCACCGAGAGCTCGATGTTGTTTCGCCGTTTTGCCGTACGCCGCTGGATTCGCAAGCAACTCCGGAGACGACAATTCATTTGCCAGCTCTTCGTAACGAGTCTCAATTTGTTCAAGTTTATCTAACATGAAACCTCACGACAGTAGTGCGAGCTCTGGCTCTTGAGTTTGCGGCTCCAACTTCAACGATTCCTTCAGCGCCTCAATCGCAACTTCGAGTTGTTGATCGTCCGGCTCTTTGGTTGTCAGGTTTTGTAGCCAGACGCCCGGTTTGGTTATGAACTTAAAGAACCAGCCGCCCTCTTTCCGGGCCGACAGCCGGATGATTTCGTAGGAGAGACCAGCGACAACCGGAATCAGCACAATGCGAATTAGAAAGTTCAAAAACAGAGAGTCAAACTTGATAATCGAAAAGAGAACAATTGCGACGAGCATCACAACCATCAGAAAACTCGTGCCACATCGCGGATGTTGTCGTGGTTGAGGTCGTGCGTTCTCCACCGTTAACGGCAGTCCGGCTTCCCAGGTGAAAACAGTCTTGTGCTCGGCTCCGTGATACTGAAAGACGCGACGAATATCCTTGAGTAGAGAAAAACTGAAGATCATGATCAGGAAGAATGACATCCTAATCATTCCATCGATCAGGTTGAACGCAACCGAGGGGCGAACCGGGTGAAGATAGGTACGCACACTCTGCCAGGTCGTTGCATACCACGGTTTCTCCGCAGTTGATTCCGCACTGGTAACTTGAGGTTCGGGTGCTTCCTTGACGGTGGATGACGCAGCCGGAACTGCCCAGCCGGCGGCGATAAACAGAGCGTTGGTTAAGAGCAAAGGGGCGGCGACGAAAATTAGCACGTTGAAGATCAACGCAAAGATAATTGAGCCCACAGCCGCTGTCGTTGCTCCCTTTTTTAGTTCGTCTTTCGGTTTCGGTTGAGTCGGAACGGGAAACAATCCAGGCACCGCGCCAGTAAGTCCAGCGAAGTCTCCTTCACCTTCGATAACGGCCGGTGACAGGGCAATCTCAACTTCCGTTGCTTCTTCCGGTTCAACAAAAGCCTCACTAGCTGAATAGTTCAACGCTTTGATGCCAAGCCCCATCGACTGAACGAGCACCGCACCACCGCGCAACACCGGCAGCTTAAGAAGCGGCAGTTTGTCACTCCATTTCGGCAGGCGTGCGGCCGTGTTCACGATTGTGCCGTCTGCTTTGCGGACCGCAATCGCATAGGCGTTTGGGGTGCGCATCATGACCCCTTCGATTACAGCTTGGCCACCAACAATCAAGTCTCTTTCAGGTGTACTCATAGTTAATTTATTAAAGGACAGCTTTTCTAACCGCTAGCCGGACTCTAAGAATAACAAACTTCCACAAACACTAACGCCGGCATTTTGTGCTGATCGCTTGCAAATGCAGAAATAGCGACCGAACAGTTCGTGCCGGCGTTCTAAAGTTTGTTTGGCTAGTGTCTCTTCTTCAAAAATCCCTCGAAAACTTTACTGAGTTGCAGTTTCAGTCGGTGTTTTCTTTCCATATCGCTTATTGAAGCGATCGACGCGTCCAGCTGTATCGACTAGTTTCTGTTTGCCGGTAAAAAACGGGTGGCAGGCCGAGCAGATTTCCACGTGTAAGTCGCCCTTCTTGGTCGATCGAGTCTGAAACGTCTCGCCGCAAGCGCAGGTAACAGTTATTTCGGTGTATTCGGGGTGAATTCCAGGTTTCATTACTTATTCTCTCGTCTCTATAGGCGTCATCAAGGCCGTAATTTCAAACAGGTTATGATAGAGGTGTGCGTCTAAAATCGTCAAGCCGAGGCTATGTCTTTAGTGGCAGATTTATGCTTCTGAGACTCATCATCGAGTGTGTTTTATCTTCGCTTTATTCTTAAAATAAGTCTGTTGACACGATCTAAACCGCATGTTTAAATCGATTTTCGCCGTCCTTCTGTACTTTTAAGTAACACAAGCAGCAGCACCTTTGAACGTGGATATTTGCGCGGCCGCTGTATCAAGCCCCGACAAGTAAACGCGAGCGCAAGCGAAGTGTAAGTCTAGACAACCCTCAGGGTATCTATGGCAGAAGACACGAAGCAGCCTGGTCCTGAAAAACCAAAGACGCCGGACGCGTCTGCTCCTGACTCGTCCGGCACGCCTTCCCCTTCCACAATCCCGAGCGCAGCTGAATTAGCCGGAGCCGATGCCGAAAAGTCAGCGTTGGTCGAACAGGCTAAGTCTCGTGTCGCGGCCGTAAAAGAATCTCTCACGTCCGAGGCGTCGGCCAGTGCCGGCACGCCTAAACCTCCCGTTAAAAAGAAGGAGGAAGGTCCTAAGCCGACAGACGCAAGTGGCCACTGGCTCGTTAAGAAACTGAAGGGGCAATTCGGCGATGCGATTGGTGAAGCCTCCGAGTTTATTGGCCAGCTATCGATCAGTGTCGCAAAGGACAATATCGTTGCCATCTGTGACTTTCTCAAAGCCGACACAAAGAACCCTTTTGATTATCTTTCGGATCTGACGTGCGTTCATTACCCAGAAAAGACATCAGCTCCTTTTGAGGTTGTTTACAACCTGTATTCGATCTCAACAAACGAGCGGGTTCGGTTGAAACTTCAAACGAGCGAAGCTGTCGACAGCGTCACAGGCGTATGGCCTGCGGCGAACTGGCTGGAGCGGGAAGTATTTGATTTGTTCGGAGTCCACTTTGCTGGGCATCCGGATCTCCGCCGGTTGTTGCTGCCGCCTGACTGGGAAGGTCATCCACTGCGCAAAGACTTTCCATTGGAGTTTGTTGAGAATGCCTGGACCGAGAAACATCTGCCCGTGATGACTGAGGTTTTGGGTGAACAGATCCAACAACGCAGAGCTTACGGTTTAGAAATTCTGTCAGTGCCTCAAGAGCGAATGATGAGAGAGATTTTTCGCGGAGGCAAAGAGGTGATGAGTAAAGATAAGTAGGAATTAGTGCTTTGATCTTTGAACTTTGTGCTTTGTACTTTGAATTTTGCCCTGTGTTCCGTTGCTCAAAGCACGAAGTTCAAAGCACAAAGTTCAAAGCACAAAGTACAAAGCTCAACGCGAACAATGACTCCCAAGGAAATTGCTGTCCATTACGATGCTAAAGTGTTCGACTCGCCTGATGCGGCGAGAGTGGCCGGCTTTGTTTTGGGAGAATCGTATGCACCGCGAAATGTTTGGAATAAAGCAAGCGCCGCTAGCGCAATCGTTCTCAAGCTTGTAGATAAAAAGACGGCCGGTGACGCAGAAGAAATCGGTTTGGTGATTGAACCGTGGCGTGTGACTGGATGTTATAAGCCTCAGTCGACGGAGCAACCGGTAGCCTAACGTCTCCACTCAAAGCTTCAAGAACAAGAGTTCAGTCTTATGCACCAGGTAGAAATCGCAACGACCCGCGAGACATTACTCGACAGCCCGGAAATGGTGCTGAACATGGGTCCGCAGCATCCGTCCACCCACGGTGTTCTGCGTGTTGTCCTACGACTCGATGGCGAAACTGTTATCGATCTTGATTGCGACATTGGTTACCTGCATCGCGGCATGGAGAAGATTGCCGAGAATCGCATGTACACGATGATCGCTCCCTACTGGGATCGTCTCGACTACATTGCGGCAGTCTCCAACGGACTGGTTTGGGTTGAAACTGTTGAACAGATGATGGGTCTCGTAGTTCCGCCACGCGCCCACTATCTTCGAACAATTCTTACTGAGCTCAATCGCATCGCATCACATTTACTTTGGCTGGCAACGCACGCGCTGGACATCGGCGCAGTCACGGTACTCCTCTGGGCGCTTCGTGAACGCGAAGAGATACTGAAGATTTTTGAACGACAATTCGGTGCGCGTCTCACTTGTCACGCGTGGCGTGTCGGTGGACTCCCTAACGATGCTTATGACGATTTCAGCCGCGATGTTCGTCAGTTCGTGAACAACTTCCCGAAGCGCCTGGACGAATACGAAACGGTGCTTTCTGAAAATCGAATATGGCTTAGTCGCACAGTTGGCATCGGTGTGATCTCAGGCCCGGAGGCGATTGCAATCGGATTGTCAGGACCGGCCTTGCGCGGTTCCGGTGTTGCGTGGGACATCAGGAAGTCGCGACCGTATGCTGCGTATGCTGACATGGAATTCGATGTACCGCTTGGTGAGAATGGCGATACATACGATCGGTACCTCGTGCGACTAGAAGAGATGCGTCAGTCACGAAGAATTATCGATCAAGCGCTTGAGAAACTACCCGATGGTCCGGTAGTCGCGAAGTTGCCAAAGATAGTGAAGCCGCCTGTCGGTGATTACTACCATTCGATCGAAGGACCCAAGGGTGAGATTGGTTGTTATCTTGTGTCAGATGGGAGCGCACAGCCGTATCGCGTGCGCGTTCGACCGCCATCGTTCGTTAATCTCCAGGCGCTGCGACAGATGTGCGTCGGCCATTTGGTGGCGGATGTCGTCGCAATCATTGGTACGCTCGATATCGTTCTCGGAGAAATTGATCGGTGATGTCCGATAACCTTTAGGTTGTGCTTTGTTGCCCAACCGTCTCTGAGATCTCGAGAGCGACTAACTAAAGTTTATCGGACATCGGACATTTTTCGACATCGTTAACATATGCTCCTGCTTGCGCCAATAAACCTTCTGAATGACTTTCTGTTGAGGTTCTTCAACGCGGAAACCATCAACTTTGTCATCTGGCCGCTAATCCAAATCGGTTTAGTTGTCACGTTGGTTGCTGGCTGGGTGGCGTATGCGACTTATCTCGAACGTAAGATCTCAGCGTTCATGCAGGCGCGACTGGGGCCGATGAGGGTCGGACCTTGGGGACTCCTCCAGCCAATCGCCGATGGCCTAAAGCTTCTGGTGAAGGAAGACTTCATTCCTGAAAAAGCGGACCGCTGGATTTTCTTCTTTGCTCCTTACATCGCTGTCGCTTCAGCATTCATCGTGTTTTCAGTAATTCCGTTCGGACCGGATTGGGGAGTGATTGCTGACGTCAATATCGGATTGCTACTGGTGCTAGCAGTATCGAGTGTCGGTGTACTTGCCTTGATACTTGCCGGCTGGTCGTCAAACTCGAAATATGCGTTGTTAGGTGGATTGCGATCGAGCGCTCAGATGGTTTCGTACGAGGTGGCGATGGGTTTGTCGCTGATTGGTGGATTGATGTTCGCTCGTACGTTGTCGCTGTCTGGGATCGTTGTTGCGCAGGCTTCGGATTCGATTTGGTTTGTGGTGTATCAACCGGTTGGGTTTTTTCTATTTCTAATTAGCGGTGTCGCCGAAAATAATCGAGCTCCTTTTGATCTCCCTGAAGCTGAATCAGAGTTAGTAGCCGGCTTCCACACCGAGTACTCAGGTATGCGCTGGTCATTGTTCTTCATGGCCGAATACGCGGCAATGGTTGTTGTTTCCGCAGTTGCTACCACGTTATATCTCGGTGGTTGGTACTTTCCATTCATATATGGTCTGACTGAAGCAAGTGGGCATCACAGTGCTTACGTGGTCATTAGTGTTTTGGTGTTTTTGATTAAGGCGTCCGCAATTTTGTACTTCTATTTCTGGTTGCGCTGGACTCTGCCGCGCTTTCGTTACGATCAGCTAATGGACATCGGCTGGAAGTGGTTGATTCCTTCGGCGCTTATTAACATCGTGCTTACCGCTCTTGCAGTTTTTGTTGTTCAAGCGCTTGATGGTTGGAAAGGGATCAAGACGCTAGAGGCAATTGATCGCGGATTGAATCTGACTGCGGCCGGCAAAGTGATAATGATTGTGTTTGGCTTGATCGGATTGGTTCTGACCGGGTTGTTGCTGTCGCGAATTAACCACAGCGCACGCGACTTCAATTTGAAATCGCAAAGGCGGAACATTCGCTTGGTGAATTTACCGAAAGGGAAGCCGGCGGTGCCGGTTGGGTAAGACAAACTGTGTCTTTGTGCTTTGTACTTTGTTCTTTGTCCTTTGAGCTGTTTAGTTCGGGGCAATTTACGAGAAACCAAGTACAAAGCACCAAGTACAAAGCACTAAGTACAAAGCACTAAGTACAAAGCACTAAGTACAAAGCACTAAGTACAAAGCACAAATAATCCTATGAAAGTATCCGTTCCCAAACCAACTCTGATGCAGAAGCTTAAACGCTTCTTCATGATGGATCTCGTTCACGGACTTGGGCTCACGCTCAAATACAACATCGGGGCGCTGTTCGACAAAGACTCTGTCGCGGGGAAGGGCATCTATACTGAGCAGTACCCAAAAGTTCGACCAGACGTTGCGCCGCGTTTTCACGGTGCGCCACGACTCAACATGGATCCGGAAACGCACGACACGCTTTGCATCGCGTGTAATCTGTGCGCGCTTGCGTGTCCCGAGGACTGTATTGACGTGCTCGCGATGGATGTTGAGATCGTTGTTGCCGGCAAACCGCGTAAGAAGAAGGTGCTCGACGAATTTATCTTCGACACTTCACGGTGCATGTTTTGTGCGCTGTGCCAGGAAGCTTGCCCGACTTCATGTCTGGAGTTGACTCAAGACTTCGAGCTTGCGACCTACTCACGCGCCGGCTTTGTGTGGAATAGGGAGATGCTGGAACAAGGAAGGGAAACAGTTAAATATACATCGTGAATTTCTGATTTCTGATTTCTGATTGCTGATTGCTGATTTCCATTTGACAACTTAAGACTTTAAAACAGCAGGAGGGCCTCACCCCGTGAATGCTGATGACTTAAAGAAGCGAACTAAGCGGTTCGCGCTAAGAATACTGAAGTTGGTTTCGGCCCTTCCCAATACAGTCCAGGGAAGGACAGTTGGTGGACAGTTGGCGAGGGCCGGCACCTCCGTTGGCGCGAACTATAGAGCTGCATGTCGAGGACGATCGAAAGCAGAATTTGTTGCCAAGCTGGGAATCGTCATCGAGGAAGCCGATGAAAGTGGTTTTTGGTTAGAGTTGATTATTGAGGGCGAATTGCTCCGAGCTGAACTGGTTCAACCTTTGTTGGATGAAGCAAACGAGTTGACGAGCATTATGACGAGATCGCACATGACTGCAGCCGCTCGCGCAACAGCCAAGAAAACTAAGAGATGATCTCAAATCAGCAATCAGCAATCAGCAATCAGCAATAACTCCTATGCCTTTATCTTCCTACGAATCTCTCTTCTTTTGGATCTTCGCAATCGCCGCAATCTTCGCAGGATTGCTGACGGTGATGGCGAGGAATGCGGTGCATAGCGCACTGTTTCTCATTTCCTCTCTTGTGTCGGTTGCCGCGCTCTTCGTCCTATCAGGAGCTGAGTTTATCGCCGGTGTTCAGATACTCGTTTACGTTGGCGGCGTTATGGTCCTATTCCTTTTCGTAATCATGCTCGTCAATGTGGGAGCCGAAGAGTCAGGGCGTGAAGAGATTTTCAATAATCAACGACAAGTTACCTTCAGCTTGATCTTCTGTTTTTTGCTTGTGCTGGGAATTCTCTATGCCGTCAACAAAGGTTCTGCAGTATTACTAAAGGACAGCCTGCTAAACGCTGAACAGCTTACAGAACAACAGAGCGAAGAGAACCAGCGACTGAAAAGCTCGGCGACGGGTACCAGTCGCATCACGAAACAAACAGAACGCGTTGCCAATAGTCTCTATCGATATGCTTCTCTGCCATTTGAAATCGCGAGCATTCTGTTGCTCGTCGCGATTGTCGGTTCAGTCATGTTAGCCCGAACTTTGCGTCAGGAAGCATCTGCGGATGACGTCGATCCCGATCTCCTCAAAGATGAAGCGACACGCGATCCTGAACTTCTGAAGTTGGAAGCGGCAAGCCAGGAATAAGACATGATCAACTGCATCTTCTCTACTCTGATTTTCTTTTTCCAGGAAGCAGGCACTGAGTCGAATGGCTCAGTGATGGTGCAGAGCGTTAAGCATCCCGACCTCTCCAAGTTTCTGGTCGTGGGCGCGCTGCTTTTCATCATTGGTGTTGCCGGCGTTCTGACTCGGCGAAACATCATCGTTATCTTCATGTCGATTGAGCTGATTCTCAATGCGGCGAATCTGAACTTTATTGCCATGTCTCGTTACCTGCAGTCGACCGGTAACGCAAACGCACTTGCTGGTCAGATATTCGCAGTGTTCGTGATCGTGGTTGCTGCCGCAGAAGCAGCAATCGGTTTAGGAATTGTCATCGCGTTGTATCGAAATAAAGAAACAATTTGGGTTGATGAGATTGATTTGTTGAAGTGGTAAGGCTTCGCGGGCTTGATCTTAGTGCTTTGTTCTTTGTGCTTTGAGTGTGCAAAGTACCAAGCACAAAATACTAAGTACAAAACACAGAGTATCTAGAACTCGAAACTAGGAAACCAGACACCAGCACATGTACCGTTACATCTGGCTCGTTCCTCTCTTGCCGCTAATCGGCGCCGCTATCAACGGCCTGCTTGGTCGTAAGTTTCGTTTTCCCGAACACCTCGTCGGCGGAATCGCAATCGGATCTGTCGCGCTCGCTTTCCTCATCAGTCTTGGTGCCGTTTATTCCTATGGCTTCGGCGGAACATTGGAGTTTGGCAAACCTTACTTAACCAGTGAGGATGGTAATAGCTTTGATTGGATCCCTGGTGGCGCGGTCAGCATCAACCAGGGGGCTGCTGCCCGCGCTGGGATTGAAAGCGAAAGGCAGGCGCAGGAGAAGCTTGCAATAACGCCGGAACAGCGAAATCTCACCGCTGCCACCGAAGCACCGCGTTACGGACTACTCAATATCGAATGGAGCTACCAGCTCGATCCACTCTCTTCAATCTTCATGTTGATTGTTACTGGAGTGGGCCTGTGCATCTTTGTGTTTGCAACTGGCTACATGCATGGCGAAGCCGGGTTCTACAGGTTCTTCGCTTACATGGGCATGTTCATGTTTGCAATGCTCGTGCTTGTGAT
>Ga0068864_100004531_pt1 | contig 11409 bp, 27 predicted proteins | sample KBSSwiS72_FD_66586 | JGI IMG/M metagenome (GOLD analysis project Ga0068864, IMG submission 66586) | Switchgrass rhizosphere microbial communities from Kellogg Biological Station, Michigan, USA - KBS Switchgrass S7-2 | ecosystem: Host-associated > Plants > Roots > Rhizosphere > Soil ...
GAGCGTCTTGATCGGCAGCGTTGAGGCGGCTTTGACTCCTGTGACCGCTGCCTGGCGGTTCAGGCTGGTGTGGCCCTCCCAGTAGCCGCCCATGATGAGCGTGTTGAACTTGGCATAGGTCGGCCAGGCTGTGCTCGGATAATCCTGCACCCCAGCGATGCCCAGCAACGCCGCGGTGGGATAAGCCCAGGAGAGCGTCGGCGGCCCCACAATGGCCAGCGTCGTGACATTGACGACAGCCGAGGTGCTCGAGATGTTGCCGGCGCCATCAAGGGCGGCGACCTGATACTGATAGGCCGTGGAGGCCGTCAGACCTGTGTCGGAGAACGCCGTGGAGCTCGCCTGAGCAATCTGCGTCCCGTTGCGGTAGACGGGATACCCCACGAGTCCGGAGCCGCCCACATCGGTCGAGGCCGCCCAGGAGAGGTCAATGCGACTGCTGCTGATGGCCGTCCCGGTGAGGTTCGCCGGGACCGAGGGCGCGATCGTATCCAGGTCAAAGATGACCCGCGAGAGCGTGCTCATGTCACTGATGGCTTTCGGGATTTTGGCCATGCCTCACCCGAAGAGCTTGCATGTTGGCTTAGATCCCCTGCCTAAGAGGTAGAGCCACCACGATCTTAGGCAAGTGCGAAATCCGTGATCGGCGCCGGGGTCTTGGCGGCCACGACGAAAGGGACTTCGTTACCCCACGGCGAAACGGCCAGATCCTTGGTGCGCGAACGTGCCGCCGAGAACCACTGGCCGATGGCGAGATCCGGAGGAACGGCAGCGGCGATCTTGCCGCCCACGGTCTTCATCGTCGGATCGTTGATGACCCGGGTGTAGTTGCCCGTGGCAGTGCCGTACCCGTAGTCGAAGGACGTCACCTCGCCCGCGGGCATGGTGGTGCCGTCCGTGTAAAGCGTAGGCGCAGTGAAGCTGAGGCCGGCGGGATTGGTCGGGCCTGACATGGAACACCTCAGAAATGAAAACGCCCGCGATATGCGGGCGCTAGTGACAATTCTTGAGCCTACGCTCTGGGGCTGTACAACTACCGTGTTCCGTTGAGACTCGCAACGGGAAAGTTGTTGAAACAACTCGTTCCACGTGGAGCCGTATGGGGAAGCCGGCCGGCTAGGAAGTGATGCGCGCGATCCAGATTCCGCCAGTACTCCGGAATCGATACGGTGCTCGAGAGGTAATTTCCGACGATGATGGCCCTGCTCTTCGAGGGGACGTGAACCACGTATTGCGCCCACAGCGTCGCCTGGAGCGCCTCCGGCATGAACGGCTCCGAGGCAATGGCCCGGGCGATTTCCAGCGCCTCCCCTACCCTCACCTCGCCGAATTTCGCCGAGAGCACGGTGCCTTTCATGTCCAGATACCCGCCGCGGGCCCGCGCAATGGTATCCATGCTGGGATAGCCCTCGTTCGTATCCGAGAGAATCCACCGGGTGCAACGACCCCAGGCTTTGCACGAGGTATCGACCCAATCAATCATGCGACGACTCCCATAGCTTTGAGCGCCTCCAGAGGCGTGCGCACGATAGGCGTTCCGGTGGTGGCGATAAAGTTTCGTTGGGCTTCCTGACGCTTATCCCGCGCCACGGTCAGCTTCTTGCCGCGCCCGGTCTTCACCTCCAGCAGTTGCACCATCCCCGGTGCCCAGGAAGGATTGCGGACAAACAGATCGGGCTCATCGCGTTGCCATACGTCAAAGCCGGCCTGCTCAAGCGCCTCGATAATAGCTGGCTCCGCCGTATCCCGCCGTTTCGCATAGCGCTGCAGGCTCACCGGAACTCCGCCGGCCAGTGCTTCCACATCGTTTCGAGTTGATCGCGCAGCTCGGTCATGATCTCTCCCGGTGACCGTTCCAACTCGCGGCGGGCGTAGCGCGGGAATCGACCGTCGATCGCGATGCCATGCATGACCCGCCATTGCGCTCGCGAGAAACCGGCGTTGGGTCGTAATGCCCTCATGTCTGCCCAGGGGCCAACCGGTTGTGATGCGCCTCACACAGCGCGCGAGCCCGTTGATCGGTCGTGGCCACGCCCAGGTCGTGACTGGTGCCGTTCTGGATCAGTTCGTAGGCAATCCAGTTCTCTTCGGTCGCCTGCATGACGCAGTAATGCTTATCCGAAGTGTGCTGGACGGCGCCGTTGGGTTTGTCCCACTTCATTTGTCGGCATCCTGTTGGGCGAGCGTCTGTGCCTGGAGGAAGTTGTCGAGTCCGAAATGTAGGCGAGTCATCGGGCTGCCACCGGAAACCTCATTCACCTTCCAGAGCTCGTAAGTGGTCTTGCCTTCTTTCGTGACCTTGGAGCAGGCGTAGCGCCCGCACTCCGTCTTGACCTCGGTGCAACCCACTACCGCCCTGCCCCACTTGAGGACTGACTTCTCCTTCGGAGACTGCACGGCTTCGGAACGGATAGGGGGACAGCGTTCTTTCAGCTTCTGCATCATCTGTTCGTGGGTCCAGAGGTTCTGTTTACGGTCGAAGTAAGAGGCAGGGCGTGACATGTTGTATATAAGTAGCGGCTAATATAAGATTATGCGCATGAAGCGAAATCGCCGTGAAATTCACGGGCGGCGATATGACGCGCTTTGATTGCAAGTTCCCGAGTCTGGAAATAGCCCAGGTGCTTGGCCCTTCTATCTACGTAGATGTAGGCCCGCCAAGGCTTCCGGGTTCGGGACTTCTCAAGGCATACCCCCACGGCCCCGCTGGAGCCGGAGGTTCTGTGCCTTGAACGTACGTTCTGCTTCGTGGTCGCGAAACGGAGGTTAGAGCGGCAGTTATTCAGTCCATTGCCATCGCAATGATCGATAACATGACCCTCCTTCGCTCCTAACAGGAACTGATGAAGATACTGGGTAGTTCTGCGACCCTCGATAACAAGCCCCCGACTTGCGTAGATCAACGGACCTCGAATAGCTACATGCCAGCGATACCGGGAAACTTGCTCAAAGTCCTCGTCATCGATGAATGCAATATGGCCCTGAGTTAGTTCGATGTGTTTCATTTAGGACTCAATCTTGCTTATTGGCTCAACCGTGAACCGGTTCCTGGCACTACTGCTGGCTCACCCGGAGCGCTTTCAAAGGAGCGAGGTTCCCTGCAGTCTGCAGGCGTTGTGGGAAGAGGCACTGGCTGAACACGTCGATTCTCTCGACGGAGAACTGCCAGCGTTCGGCCCCGCAACCCTTCGAACTGCCGCCGTTGCTCATCATTAATTTGCCGGCCAATCGCTCGCTTGATCCAACCTTGTCGGGGAGGCCAATCCACTCCGATACATTCCAACTGAGCACGATTCCAACCTCCGTTCCCACTCTGAAAGGCCTTAACCCAGTCTTCGGTTACCTCAAACATTTCGACTCCGTAGCTACCTGACTGTGCATCTCGTATCCGGCTGGCAGACGAGCCCCATTCCCGAGGATTGACCTCAGGTCTGGAGCCCTTCCTGACCGTCGCAGAGCCCTGTAGAGCCGTCAGGCGTGGTCGTGCAAAGACCCCACGTTGAGCTTCACTTTCCCGGACCTTTGCCCCGGTCTACCTTGGGCCAGCTCTTTGACTCGGCCCTATCGGCTACGGTAGATTCCCCAAGTACCGATTTGAGTTGTGCGCGCTTGTCTCACACCCACACGCACGACTTGGATCACACGCCCGGATCACCTCCGGGCGTTTTCATTTCAGAGACGCCCCGGCCCTTTCGGGCACCACGCTCATGCGAGTTGGTCTGGACGAGGCGGTAATTCACGATAGCCTCATCAGGCTGCAGCGCGACAAGGCACTGCATTTGCTTGCGTCGAGGAAATGTTCTCGTGACGCGTGCCACAGCTAAAAAAAGGGGCGCTCTCGAAGTTATGTCGCAATACTGTGGGACTATTGTTGAATCCACCAACGCTTTGTTAAGTCTCATGATTTTTAGCTATCAGCGTGGGTCGTTATGTTAGGACGTTAATTCAAACCGCGTTGCCTGAAAAAACCTGCGCAAGGCAGGCTGTCGGCTCCAACAACAATCAATTCGATGCTTGTCGCCACATTTCCGAAGGACTATCCAACAACTCATCGACTGAAATTCTGGTCAAGCTTGCAAGCTTCTTCAGATTTTCAGTGGAAGGCAGACTTTCGCCGCTGAGCCAGCCCCACACCGTGGGCTGGCTGACACTCATCAATCGAGCGAGTTCGGTCTGCGATAGACACTCGGCTTCTAAGTAGCGCTTCAGACGTTCCATGCCACCAAATATAGGCCATTCCGATATTCAGTCAATAGGTAATTCCTATGTCACGGCATTGCATGCTCCATGGATGCCGAAAACGATTGAGAAAAGAACGGTTTGGGCGAGGGTGAAAGAGGTGCTCCAAGAAGCAAAACTTCCCTCGACTCAGAGCTATGCGGCCCAAATCGCAGGTGTGAAGCAGCCTTCGGTCTCGGATTGGAACAAGATTGGCAAGGGGCCGGACATGGAGACGGCTATCCGCCTTGCGACACGCCTGAAGGTGTGCGTCGAATGGCTCCTTACTGAACGCGGTCCAAAGCGGCCAGGACCCATTGACGCAACGGCGGAAGCTCTGTGGGAGATTTGGCCTTACCTGGATGAGACCGAAAAGAACGACATTCTCGGGTGGGCTCGTGTCAACAAAGCACGCAGGGAGGCAAAGCCACCGGAGATACCTAAGGGAAAAGGCCGTTCGACACTAGGGACTGGGACATAGACGGCCAGGATCTCTCTCCCGAAGAAATCCTCGGCCTTTTAGAAGCGAAATCCAACAGGTGGAGGGGAGAAGTGTGAAGCATTCTATAGCTTTGTCAGGCTGCTTAATTTCGCTGATTTCGATATCTTCTTGCGCAACGCGACAACCTTCGTACGCCGAACAAGTAGCGCAAATTCCTCTTCCATCTACAGCAGAAGAGCGACGCTCTCTCTGCTTCCGGCTAAGGCAAGATGTGGCGCGCCAGCAGACAGGATCGGCGATGGCCGCTAGCTCACCCTACGCACTCGCATTCCAGGCGATGGCTCGAAATAACATCGCTGCGCTAGAAGAGAAAATGGCTGAGGTGGGCTGTGACGTTCAAGCAGCTCCTCCTCTTCCAGTGAAAACAGACTCCCAGATTCGTGCCTGCATGCAAACGTGCGACGAAACAACGAACGCAGATTCGATGAGCTGTTTCAAAACATGTAAGGACTAGCGACCGTATAGGTGATCTCCATACGATCGCCTGAAAATATAGGTTTCACCTATTGACACCGATATAGGTGTCTCCTATAGTGCTTTCCATCGACGACACCCAGTCGTCCGGGAGAGCAGAAGTGCCCTACGTCGCCATCATCATCGGAGTCGTGCTCGCGGCCGTCGCGGCCTTTCTCGCTTGGGCGCTGTGGCCCTCGCGGAAGAACGAGGGGGACGGACGATGAAATTCGAACTCGACCTTCCCGAGAGACAGATCGCGCAGCTCCGCGAGGCGCTCGACACCCTTCCCTTGTGGCCCAGTGGCGGCCAGGCCGGCTACAGCGAGCTCATCACGAAGCTCCTGCCGCAACTGCCCATGGTCGATCCCTCTCCTGAGAAGCCGCTTGCGAGCCGCACGCTGGCGAACGGCATGAAGCTCGATGCTTACACCCCGCGCGGCGCCTTGATGCTGGAGGACTTGGAGCACGTGTTGTGCAAGGGGCTGCCATGAACACCGCAGAGAGTCTCGACACGATCGCACTCGCGATGTCGGATTCCTCTCAGGCGATGCGACTGGCCGTCATGCGCATCCATGAGCTGGAGACCTGTCTCAATCGCTTCGTGCTTGCGCATGACAACCTGTTGAGCGAGACGGATGGCACGTATCCGCCGGCTGACATGGGCTGCATCGACTGCACGAGCGGCTGTGTGCCGAACAAGTACAACACCGGTCCGTGCCCCTATCACACCGCCAAACGACTGCTGGGGCAGCTGTGAAGGTCACCTTCAATGTCAAAGGTTACATCGACCGGCGCACCCCGGAACTCCTGGCGCGCTATCAACACATCGAGGCCGGACGGGGCGTTGAGTCGGGACGGCAAGTACCGCTGGTCGGCGGGATGGCAGAGCTGGATTCCGGTTCCGATAGAGGAACAGGAGCCTCCGCTTCTCCCGCTCGAATCTGGCCCGCTACTGCCCGAGCGCCATTCCGAGTCCTGCGAGTGCGTTGAGTGTTGGAATGCGGGCGTGCGGCACAGCGATTATTTGAAGGCTAAGAGGATTCGCGATGTCAACGGGTTCTGATCGCATCACTTACGCGCAGATCGAAGCGCAGCGCCAGAAAGAGGCGCACGAACGCGAAGAGCAGGCCCGCGCCTGGTCCCGCGAAATCACCGAGCAGCTGGCGAATGAGCGTTCGAAGTTCCTCGAGGAATTCACTGAGGCGGAAGCCCGCATATTAGGGTTGATCAAATGAAAGTCTACAGCGCGATCGCCTCCGTGATGTCGGATCTCTCGAAGATCGGCATTGGCAAGGAGAAGAGGAACCAGCAGCAGGGATTTATGTATCGCGGCGTGGATGACGTCATGAACGCACTCGCTCCGATCATCTCCAAGCATGGTCTCGTGATCCTACCGCGCGTCACCAAGCGTGATGTGATCGAGCGCCAGAGTAAATCCGGGGGCGCCCTCTTCTACGTGACGCTCGACATGGAATTTGACTTCGTCGCAGCCGAGGACGGCTCCAAGCACATCGTCGGCCCGATCATCGGCGAGGCGATGGATTCAGGGGATAAGGCGTCCAATAAGGCCATGTCGATCGCCTACAAGTATGCCTGTTTCCAGGCATTCTGCATTCCGACCGAGGCGGACCCGGACGCGGAAGTCCACGAGGTGGCGCACCAGTCACCGCCGGTCATCCCGGATTCGGACAAGGTGCTGACCTTCGGCAAGCACAAAGGATCCCGTTGGCGCGATCTCGACCATCGTTATCTCAACTGGCTCATCAGCGAATGCAAGAGCCCGCCGCCCGGGGCGGTTTCCCTCGCGCAAGCCGAGATCGATCGGCGTGATCGGGAAAGTCGACCGCCGCCGGATGAGCCGTTCGATGAGAAGTTGCCTGAAAGCGCCTACCGAGGGCTGCCACAGTGAACGATGTAGCGGCGATCGCCGGCATGTTGATGTCGTATCGCACCCTCGCCGATGGCGGCCTGCGCATCACCGTAGACCTGCCTACGACCGAGGGAAAGCACTTCCATGACCTGTTCCCCGAGGTGCATTGCCAGGTCGCGGTGGCGCCCATGCTCCCTGCGGCGCTCGCGGCGCAGCAACCGGAAGACTACGGGCAGTACGCCAAGATGTTGCGGCTGTCGGTCTTCTTCGGGATTCCCGAGGTCTGGAAAGCCACGGGAACGGATGATGAATTCCTGGCCTTTGTGCGCACGCAGAAATGCGTTGCGCGCTCAGGCCCGTGCGAGGGACCGATTCAAGCCGCTCACGTGTGGCGCATAGCGGGAGGGTTCGGGAAAGGCGTCAAGGGTCCTTACGCCGCCGTCCCGCTGTGCGCCCACCATCACCGGTTGCAACACAACAGTGGCGAGGATGCGGTCGGTGGCCGTGCCTACATGGAGCAGATGGCGCAGGAGTGCCGCAGGCGTTGGATCTGGGCTGAGATCAAGGACGATGTTGGCGTTGCGAGCATGCGCGATGCGGAGCCTGCGAAGGTTTATGCCTGGTGTCAGAAGAAAGGCATTGAGCAGCATCTCCCGGCCGCCTTCAAGGAGGTCGCATGAGCCGCGGCCGTCCTCTGAAGGTCAATCACGCTGACCAACACGAGATGCGCCGCTACCGGGAAGCCGGTGTAGCGATCAAAGACCTCGCCAAGATGTGGAATATCGCCGAGACGACGGTGTGCGCCATCTTGCGCGGCCTGAGACAGCGACTCGGCCCCGAACATCTGCCCGAACACAAAAAGCATCTTGCCCGGGTGCCTTCTCGCACCTGCGAAAAAACGACATCCAACCTGTCAGGTAGTTAGGATATCTGCAGATGCGATTAATACTTGTAAGTGGTTGTTCATACTCTTTATTATGCGCCCCAGCACATGAGAATAATAGGGCGTATGGACCTTATCTACGACAGCCTTTCCCATATACCGATCAAGCACTTGGTCGATATCTGTCACATCGATATCACTACGGCGCGACGCTGGCGCAGGGGGAGCAACTTGCCCCCTCCCTACGTCCTGGCGTACCTGAATGCCAAGCTCACAGCCGACCTGTCGTTTCTGGATCCAGCCTGGCGGGGCTGGGTACTTCGAGGGGGTCATCTGATCTCTCCCGAGGGTTGGGAGCTCTCAATGAGCGATGTGCTGGCCAGTCGCCTGCACGAGGCGCAGCTGGCGGCTTGGCGGATCGAGGTGCGCAAGCTCAAGGAACAGTTGGCGAACGCCGAGCTGAACCGGCTCGAGGAACAGCCGACCCCGGACGAGCTAGGAGAGATCCAGATTCGCGTGGGCTAATTTCGCAGCTGCGATCGGATCAGCCCCGAAATATTCCCGTTCCCGCGGAGGCCGCATGATCTGCGAGCTCTGCGCCCGTACCCGCGAGACTCCCGGTCGCTATCCGGTGGTGCTGCACCACTTCGAGGGCAAGACCCTCTGCCACCACTGGCTCAACCGCCGTCTCGAGATCGAGGGGCGCCGGCTGTATCCGGATGTCATTCCGTTGGGTGCGCAGTGATGGCCGAGACGGTCTTAATAACACAGGTGAAACAACATGGGTCGTGAAATACGTCGAGTGCCCCCCAACTGGGAGCACCCCAAGAAAAAGACCTTCGATTGGCGCACGGGTCGCGAGGTTGAGAACTATCAGCCGCTCTACGATGAGCCATTCGCGCCTGCGATGCGCGAATGGATCAAGGAATGGGAGGCTTGGGAAGCCGGCACTCACGAAGACTTCGCCGAACACAGCAAGGAGTGCCCGAACTATTGGGACTGGTCGAGCGGGCCGCCCGATCCGCACTATTACCGCCCTGACTGGAAGGAAGGCGAAGCGACTTGGTTTCAGGTGTATGAGACCATCAGTGAGGGTACTCCGGTAACGCCTCCCTTCGCGACGAAGGCGGAGTTAGCTGATTACCTCGCACGCAATGGCGACTTCTGGGACCAACTGCGGACCAAGGAGGGACGGCAAGAGGGGCCAGCAGCATGGGGCCGAGAGGCGGCTGAGCGCTTTGTGAAGTCCGAATGGGCTCCGAGCATGATGGTCACAACCACTGCCGCTGGCGTCGATATCAAAACCGCTCGCGATGGGATTTGATATGACCACATCCAACAGTGACCCGCTGTCCACTGAAGGGAAAACTGTTCCAGCGCAAGGTAGCTTGCATACGGCCGGTCCGTGGCGCGCCCTTCAACGGCCTCACACGAAGGGACCGCCAAGTACCGATCCTGCAGATGCCCATCTCGACTACTTCAACATTCAAGCCGGTAAGTTCGGAGCGGATGGTTGGGAGATCAGCGGATACCTGAGGCCCGCTGATGCCTGCCTGATCGCCGCCGCGCCGGATCTGCTGGCCGCTCTCACCGATCTGATGGACTGCGTTGGTGGCGACGACATCAGGGCGCTGCAGAGCGCTGTGCACCACGCTGAAACTGCCCGTAAAAAGGCGGAGGGTCGGTCGTGAGCAAAGAAGCGCTGTCCGAAGATGAGCGGAGCGCTCCTTTCAAGCTTGAAGTGGCGAAGCGCCGCCGCGCCTACGAGTACGCGCGGAGCAAACTGAAAGAGGCGCAGCAAGCGTTGGATGCTGCTGAACGTGAATACGGCGAAACCCACAGAGCACTACAGGCACTTGGCTATGACGACTAACCCGTCTGCAGATCCGCTGACGAAGGTCTGGAGCGACTTCCTCGCGGCGTGGTGTCGTCTGCGCGCTCTATCCGAGGAAGGAGGCGTGATCGTCACCATGGATATCAAGGTCAAAGAGGTACCGAAGAAGAAGGGGAAGCGTCGTGCCAAATGAGCATCCGTCATCGGATGGGGTGTCGAAATCGTCGGATATCGTCCGACCAGCGGGACAGCGCTGGGGTTGGAAGTATACGGACGAGGCGTACAACCGTCGCTGGCTGGCGCGAGTCAAGAAGTCGATCCTTATCGATGCCACCGGTTGCTGGCTCTGGCGGGGGAACTGTACCCCGACCGGTTATGGATCGACCAATTACCGCGGCAATGGCAATGGAGTTCATCGCCTGATGTACCAAGTCCATTTCGGCGTGAAACTCGAGACGGACCAGTACGTTCTCCACCGCTGCGATGTTCGTCGCTGCTGCAATCCAGACCATCTTTGGATCGGTACCGCGAAGGACAACAACGCCGATTGCGCCAAGAAGGGACGTCACTATGAAGGCTCTCGGAGCGCCTGCGAGCGCGGGCATGAGTTCACGCCCGAGAATACCTACATCGCCCGTAACGGCAGCCGTAATTGTCGAGAGTGTCAGCGAATCCGGATGCGTGGGTATTGGCAGAACGGCAAAGCCAAGGAACGTCAAAAGCGTTATCGCGAAAAGCTTCGTGCGCAAAAGATGGGAGCGAATCATGAGCAAATCTGAGGTCGTTTCCTCAAATGGGCACGTAAAACCGCTCCCGTGCCCGTTCTGTCGTGAGTCCGTCAGCGAGGATTCCGACGAAGTCTTCTGGTTCAACGGCGAGGGGCCTCCACCGTGTTATGCCGTGCGCTGTGACAACTGCGGAGCACAGGGCCCATACGGGTATGGGCGCGAGCGTGGAGACCACTGGGGCGCGAAGGACGAAGCCGCGAAGCGTTGGAACGACTTGCCGAGAAGTGCTGTCGAGACGTCACCAGTTCGAACCGCATGCGACGACTGCAAGGCGGACCGGGACCGTTTGCGCGCGGCGCTGCGCGAAATTGCCACCGGTGGGCACAGCAAACGCGGTTGCATCAACATTGCAGAGCGAGAGCTAGGCTCACCGGAGGAACCGACACGTCGTATCCCGCCGCGCGAGTTCGACGTCGAGACCCACACGGGACTCTATACGGAACCGGAGAAAGCCTCTGCATACTGTCCTGATTGCCGCAGCCCTTTGTGTAAATGCCCAACGGACGAGTAACAAGAGAACGGGACGGTAACCAAAAATGAGAACCATCTGGAAGTTTGAACTAACGCAGCCTCAGATATCCATGCCAGTGGGCGCTGAGGTTTGCACCTTTGAGTTCCAAGGCGATGTGCCCTGTATCTGGGCCATTGTGGAGTCAGGCGCGCCGAAAGAGACCCGACGTTTCGTGATCATCGGTACTGGGCATGGCCTGCCGCCAGTCGAGGAATGCGCGTACGTAGGTACTCAGCAGCAAGGCCAATTTGTCTGGCACTTATTTGAGCTTCTCTGAGCGAGTCAGAACAATGAGCGCACGAAGCAGACGCAAGGACATTCTGACCCTCGCCGAGTGGTCAGAGGAAA